>Ga0066667_10000221_pt1 | contig 17877 bp, 17 predicted proteins | sample GraSoiAngelo_116_FD_133943 | JGI IMG/M metagenome (GOLD analysis project Ga0066667, IMG submission 133943) | Grasslands soil microbial communities from the Angelo Coastal Reserve, California, USA - 14_0903_16_30cm | ecosystem: Environmental > Terrestrial > Soil > Grasslands | place: USA...
AAGAGAGGGAAGGAGTGGCATCCGTTCAAGCATTCTTTTAAGCTGGGTCCTTGCCTTTGTCTCTTTTATTGTAGTCTCACTATTCTTCAGACCGAACTTGGCCTATCGAGTTGCTCTTCTTCTTCCCATATACTTCCTCCTGCCCGAAGCGATAATGTTGGCGAATAATGCATATCGTAGCCTCGGATCCATCAAACCGTACGCAAGACCACTAATGATTCTCGTATTATTGGTCGTAGCTACCAGTATCAGTGTGTATTCAGCTACCACCTTCGTGACGCAGACAAGTTCAGATGCGACGTCGCCGTACGTTTCGATCGGGGAATATCGGATCCTATCCAACGTGAGCAACTATCTCAAATCGAACAACGTCGGCAGCCTTTCCACAATTTTCTTGGTATACCCGCCAGAAAGGACCTACGATCCGACCGGAGTAAGCCAATGGACCAATCTCTATGATAACTGGATACTCGCAACTGTAGGGCCGCACCTGACCTACTATGGAACCTTTGAGAACTTCACCAAGCATGTTCCTATAGACTTGGCCTCAACCAATGAAAAAGCCACTTTCGAGTTCTACTCGGCCCGTTTTACCTCCCAACGCTCCAAGTCCGACCTCACGCTCGTAGTTGTCTCGTTTCTGTACGGCGGTAGCCGGCTCGGACTGATTGAGCTCTCCCAACCAGTGACTGGAGCGTACATGAGCAAGGTAAGTTTCGCCTAACTTCACTTCAGAAACCTTGTATCGATTTTGGCTGGATTTCATTAAACCACATGGGAGGGGTTTCCATAGCCTTCAGGTCTTTGGAAAATGGGCGTTGTGGGTGGAATCTACTTCGGGTTCGAATGATGCGCATTAGAGTCTATTACTCCATCGATTCTCTCGGTCAACTTCCAAGTTGGTCGACGCGGGGATTCTCCCCGCGTTGTAGATCCCTATCAAGAAGGCACCAGTTCCCGGATGCGATTGGCCGTACGGCATGTCCAGAGCCTCATCAAAGGTTGCTTCACGCCACAGACTGCCTCTCGCTACCCGTTTGAAGCAGTAGACCTCCGAGAACGCCAACGTTTTGTCCATGATGAGTCTCGTGACCCTTGGATTATAGCCGATAGGCAGTGATGCGATAATTTTTCCTGTAGGCGTGAGCATTGACTTTAGATGCTCGAAGACCCTGACGATCTTGTCATCGTCCATAATCCCTTCATCGAATCCCACGTGCTCGAGAGTCGAGATGCTCACTATCAGAGCATATTTGCGGCTGGACGCGTACTCTTCTATGTCTTCGTTGATAACATTCTTCCCGATCTCGTACTTGTCGACGATGTCATGGTTCATGGGAAAATAGTGCGACAGAACATTCCCGACCTCCAAGATCTCGCCTCTTTCTTGCTCGACAAATTCGCGTACGATAGGAATTTCGACGGCGCGCTCATTCATCCAAGTACGGTTGTAGATGGCGTAGAAGTATCGAATCCTCTTCCCTCTGAAAAGGAACTCGCTTGGCCTTCTTCTCCCATGTAGATACTTCTGGAAGGGAAGCCACTGCCAGCCGAAGTATAAGTAATAATAAACTCCCTTCCGTCTCAGCCTCACTAGGGTCTGACCGATCCCCATAGAGAGTCTTACTCTGTTAGCAGAGTAGGGTCGCTAATGAAGATATTGATTCTCGTCAAGTTTCTTGTATGTAGAACATACTTGATCTGTCATCTTGCGCCAAGAAAAATTCTCACTCCATTTCAATGCCTTTCCCGACCAATCGGTCCAGCTATCTTGATTAGACAGGAGAATAGATAATGCTTCAAACAGCTTCTCCACGTTTCCAGGTGGATACAGCAGACCGGCTTCTCCGAGATATTCTTGGGAATCAAGGCAGTTAGCACCGATAACCGGTGTACCGCAGGACATTGCCTCCAAGGTAGACAATCCAAATCCAAAGTAGGAGGGCCATACCAGCACATCGGCAGAGTTGTAAAGGTCAGGTAATTGCTCCTCCCCGACGAAGCCTAGGAAGGATACCTTTTCAGATATTCCTGTCTTATCAGCGAGGTCCCTCAGGTTCCCAGCGTACTTCCCGCTACCTCCGATCAAAAGTTGCGCCTCGTGCGACACGCAGAGTCGCGCAAACGCTTCGATGAGGTCTTTCGCCCCCTTCAGGGAGTTTAATCCTCCAAGGTATAGGACCTGAGCGGTCTCGCATCTTCGCCTTCCCGCTTTGGATCTGAAGCTTTGATGGTCGACCCCGTAACGAATCGTGTCGATTCGATGGGAGGGAATATTGAGTTCTTGCTTTAGCATGTTTGAGTAGAAGTTAGAGGTGACGATCACCTCATTTGCATATTTTGCCAGTGCGAGGTGCAATTTCTGGTTCGCATAGATCAGAGGTGAGTACCGTGAGAACAATCGAGGTAAAAGATCATGAATAGTCACTACTATCGGCCTCTTCCTCGCTAGTAGCAGACTGGCGAGGCCATACTCTGAGGTCGCATGATAGATCTTCGCGTCGATCGGCCTCAGGAGAACAGCAGTCTCTAATTCTCGAATAACGTAGTCCGCCCGGTTAGTCCTAGGGGCAACAAATTGCACCTTCATGTCTGACTTCTGACTTGTACCTCTGATCAGTTCGTAGGCGTATCTATCGAGGCCCCTTCCTGAATTCTTGGCTGGATAATTTGGAAACGTAACGTAGCACACGTCACAGTCGACCATACTCTCAACCACCGATCTTACGTGGCTCTAAAAGGACGACGACTTCCAAATTCGACCGGAACGCAAAGGACACTGTCATGTGACTCCAAATCAAGGACTCCATACTGAGGCTATTCCTTCGAGCATTCACGCGGCCCGAGCCACTGCACCAATGTTCCAATCTCCCACTCCCGCCGAACGAATCGGATCAAGGAAGGGATGTAGAGATACCGTTTCAAATCCAGCAAGCTTTAGCAATAATCGGATTTCTTCTGGGTAGAAATATCTCATCGAGTGCAATTCGGAGAATTCATCAATCTTTCTAGGACCCTTCCGAATCAGCACCCTATAGCTCACACTGCACAAATCGTGCAGAGGATCAAGTCTCGGTGATGCGGACCTTAAGATTGTCAGGCCTTTTCGACGGACCGTTTTCACTCGCTTGGATGGTTTTATGGTTAGTACTGCGAGCCCGTTCCAACAGTCGAGAATCAAGAGGCCGCCGTTGCTAACATGCTCTCGCATCGCCCCAAACGCCCTGAGAGTCTCATCAAGATTTGGGAGATATCCGATTGAGGCGAACATGCATAGAATCGCATCGAACTTTCCTATTCCTTGTAAGGATCTCATGTCTCCCTTCTGCACACGAACCTTGTCAGAAATTCCGGCTAGGGCTAACTTTGTTCGAGCAATTGACAACATGTTCGCTGAGAGGTCCCTTGCTAGCACCGTGTAGCCCCTTTCTGCCAGTGGGATGGTGTGCCCGCCAGTCCCGCAAGCCACGTCTAGGATTCGTCGAACTTTACTACTTGCAAATTCTTTGAAAAGAAGTTCTAGGTAGTCGCATTCCTTATCGTAGTCCTTGTCTGCGTAGAGCATGTCATAATATTTGCTATATTTCTTGCCGAAGGATGACAACGGATCCTCAGTTCGCGACCGAACTATCTGTCCAGAGAGTACCTGGTTATGATTATGTTTTTGTCATCCGGGTATAGGGGAGCATCCCAGGGGAAGGCGTCGCCTCTCTGGTTTGCCTTCCATCGTTTAAGATCGCTGTCAACCATGTCTCTGACCAATTCGTCAAAAGTCCTCCTTGGCTTCCACCCTAGGGTCTCCCTGGCCTTAGTGGGATCCCCTGCAAGGCTGTTTACCTCGAGGGGCCTGATGAGCCTCTTCTCCTGTCTTAGATGCTTGGACGAGTCTAATCCAGAGTGGGCAAAGGCTGTATCGACGAATTCTTGGACTGAACGGGTCTCCCCTGTGGCGATGACATAATCGTCAGGCTTGTCCTGCTGTAGCATCATCCACATCGGTTCCACATAGTCCTCTGCGTGTCCCCAGTCTCTACAAGCTTCAAGGTTGCCGATGGATAGGATATCCTGAAGCCCTAATGAGATCTTTGCGCAGGCATTGGAGATTTTCCGGGTTACAAATTCCAAACCTCGTAGAGGGGATTCGTGGTTGAAGAGAATTCCGTTGCAGGCAAAGAGACCGTATCCGTCTCGGTAGACCCTTGTGGCCCAGTAGGCGTAAAGTTTGGCCACGGCGTAAGGACTTCGCGGTTCGAACGCTGATCCCTCGTTCTTTAGCGGAGAGGGAGAGTTTCCATACAGCTCGCTGGTAGACGCTTGGTAAAACGCGGTGTCCTTCGACACTAGCCTTATGGACTCAAGCATTCTCGTGGTTCCCAGCGCGGTGATGTCGCCGGTAGAAAGCGGCTGTTCAAACGAGGCGCCGACAAAGCTCTGCGCAGCGAGATGGTAGACCTCGTGGGGTGTCGAGACGTTGAGAGCCTCGATGATCGAGCTCATGTCTGCCAGGTCCGTGGACACGAGTCTGACTCGATCATAGATTCCGAGGCTCTGAAGTCGCCAGAAGTTCGGGGTAGATAATCGTCGGAATGTACCATATACCTCGTATCCCTTGTCGAGAAGAAACCGGGCAAGGTATGCGCCATCTTGGCCCGTTATCCCAGTGATCAGAGCCCTGCGCGTTGTTTATGGCACCTAGTTTCTCTTGAAGAAGTCGAGGACATTCTCGGACACGTACGATATGTCGTCGTCAGTAAGCCCACTACCTGAAGGCAGGTTGATTCCACGTCTCGAAATATCATCCGCCACTTCGTAGCTCTCTCCACCATAACGAGGAGCGTAGTAAGGCTGACGGTGGATAGGATAGAAGAAGGTTCGGGTCTCGATCCCTCTCTCCGAGAGCCATGACATGATGTTGTCTCGCTCTGATGGATCATTCAGGAGGATGGAGTACATCCAGTAAACGTTCTTCGCCCATTTCATCTCTGGCGGAAGGATAATCTTGTCGTGGGACAAATTCTCAAGTAGCTTGTTATACAACCGGGCGTGATTTATCCTTCTACTTATCATATCGTCGATCCGCTCCATCTGAGCCAATCCTACTGCGGCCTGAAGCGATGTCATTCGATACCCGTATCCAAGCGCCTCGTGCCAAAAGTGTTTTCCTCCACGACCGAAAGCGTGAGCTCTTAGCCAGCGCATCTTGTCTGCTAACTCCTCGTCTTTGGTAACGTTCATTCCGCCTTCACCAGTAGTGATGATCTTGTTAGAATAGAAACTGAAGCTACCTACGTCCCCGAGAGAGCCCACGGTCCGACCCTTGTATCTCGCGCCGTGAGCCTCCGCGGCGTCTTCGATTATTCGGAGCCCGTGCTCTGATGCAATCTCAGCGATTGGGTCCATGTCAGTCGGATGTCCGTAGATATGGACGGGCATGATCGCTTTGGTTTTCCCTGTGATCTTCTTATGAACAGCTGAAACGTCCATATTCCAAGTTTCCGGATCTGCGTCGACGAGGATAGCTTTGGCTCCAGTATATTCAATGGCGTTGATCGATGCGATCATGGTGAAAGTGGGGAGAATGACCTCGCTGCCCCTGCCGATCCCGAGTGCAACAAGAGCCAAATGAAGAGCTGTAGTTCCACTGTTAGTCGTGACGCCAAAGCGGGTCCCGCAGAAATGAGCGAACTTGTCTTCGAACTCACCTACGAATGGGCCCAAAGAGCTTATCCAGGAAGATCTTATGCACTTCGTAAGATACTCTAGCTCTCGCTCGCCAAGGACGGGAGCGCATATGGGAATCTTCCTTGTCTGCAGCACGGTTTCAGGGTTGGAAATCGACAACTTAACGCTTACGCGCTACCAACTTCACCCGTGAATGGATTCTATCAGCAGCAAATCAATTAGTGCGACGACCTATTATCCAGAGCAACTCCGTTTTGCCTATGGTTCGGAGAAGGTTCGCGCCAAACCGCAACTGGCCTTTTCTTGTGACGCGATTAGCTCTTATGACGGTGGGGACGTCAAGGATTCTGGCATTACAGCTAGTAGCCAACAACCAGAACTCAAGTCTGCCATACTGAGGTTCTGTTAATCGAGGCAATACTTTTCTCAAGATTGATGCTCTAACCGCCGTGAGCCCGCTAGTGCAATCGGAAAAACGATACTGGGTGAGCACCCACATTACGATATTCAACACGTAGGTCCCGAATCTCCGATGAGATTTGTTGCTGTAACTCTGTTGCCTAGCCCTCGAACCGATCGTAATGTCGGCTCCGCCCTTCAATATGGGTTGAACCAGGTCCAGTACGCTTGAGGGGAGGTGTTGCCCATCGGCGTCAAAAGTTACAACTATCTCCGTGCCTCGATCGAGGGCTATCTGGAAGGCCCTTCTCAGAGCGGTCCATTGTCCACTGTTCTTGGGAAGACTTGTGACGAAGGCTCCATTCGTCTGGGCCTCTCTGACTGTGCCGTCGTTGGACCCATCATCAACGACTATCGTCTCCAACCCCTCGGTGGTAAGACCAGCGACGATAGCACCTATCGTCCGCTCTTCATTGTACGCAGCCATACAGACCGTAATGCCCTCTTGCATCGGGTGTCTCAAGTCTCATCGTTCCATAACTGGTTCTTCGACCCATTGCGTTTCCCGTCTCTGTACCATCTCATGAAAAGTTCGATGCCTTCTCTGAGGCCAACACGGGGCTCATAGTCTAGGGTTTCCTTCGCCTTCGAGATGTTCGCATAACTCGCGCTGATTTCGCCGGGCCGGGCCGGCGACTTGACCACTTGTGATCTGTTTGACCTGACCAATGAGAACAGATTCACAAGTTCGTTTACACTTGTCGGCACTCCCGTTCCGATGTTAAGAGTCTTTCCGACCGCCTCATCCCGGTGCAAACATGTCTCGATTACCTCCGTAACGTCAGTCACATAGGTGAAATCTCTCGTCTGGCGGCCATCTCCGTACACAACTAGTGGCTCCCCACTCTCGATCGCTTCGGCGAATTTCATCATGACCCCAGAGTAGGGCCCCGCCGATCGTCTTGGCCCATAAATGTTCATCAAACGGAGGATGACTGTCTTCAGACCATGGCTCTTATGATACGCATTGATGTATGCTTCACCTGCTTGCTTGGTGGCTCCATAAAGGGATAGAGGGCTGGTAGGGAAATCCTCTCTGAAGGGCGGGAGGCTACTGTCTCCATAAACTGCGGCGGAGGAGGCGAAGACGAGACGTTCTACCGGGAATTTCAAACATGATTCCAGGACGTTCAGGGTTCCTTCCACATTCACCTGATGAACCAGGCGGGGCTCCCTAGACGAGCGGACGACGCTCACAACAGCAGCTAGATGAACGATTGAGTCGATGCCGTCTTTGAGAACCTCTTCGACCTTATTCACTTCCAGAATACTGCCCTTGATGAGCTTGAGCCTCGGATTTTTCAGGTGACGGCCGACATTCTTGAGCTGACCGGTAGAAAAGTCATCTATTATGACAACTTCGTTGTCTAAGATGAGTTTGTCTACCAAGTTGCTCCCAATGAACCCGAGTCCACCAGTGACTAAGATTTTTCTCATGTTTCGATTTCAGCTCGACTCTTAGTTCGTTAGATTTGACATGGGATATTTCTCTTAGTATTGTTAGGGACAGATCCAAGCTTTGAGGATGAGCTTGAGGCTGAAACCTCGTATGATAGTCGCTGGCCACGGTCCCGTCTAAGGCCTGGGAGAGATCAAGCGTCTCGTCAAGTATTCGGAAAGAGTTCGACAAAGAATACTCACTCGGGCGGAGTAAGAATCTGAAAGACGAGAGCTTGTGCAGCATGTCATTTCGAGACGGACATGGGACTGGAAAGGTGCGACGGCCGATAGAGCCTTATGTTGGATATCTTTTTCCAACAGAGCCTAGAAGCGAGCCTCGAGTGCTGAAACCCTATCTAGAGGGTTGATCGTTCTCTCTCTTGAGAACCGGCATTGATGAGGATGCACCGCTGGTTTCTGCAGGGGTTGACTTTCTTATCATCGCGATCAAATGTTGCTCTACGTGAGGCTCCAGAATGGTATTGGAACCTTGCGCGTCAGGAGCCGAGTGCTCCGTCATTATCAGATGTTCCAGTTCCATGTGCGTACGCCGGAGCTTCAAGTAGAGACCCATAGCGACTGCGCTGAAGATTCCCACACTGCTCAGCGCGACTATTGCGAATCCGCTGCCTTGTAGCGATGCGTTGACGTAGGCCTGGAAGTAGAAGTCGTTCTGATAATTCTCATACATCCAGAACCCAAGATAGGCGATGACAAACGACTGTAAAAGTAACAGGACCTTCACAGGACTGGGAATGTACCTTCTCGGAGTCTCGACATGCTCGCTCGTGCACTATCACCCGAATCAGAAGATCTCTGCTTCCAATCCAGCTCATCTAGTTATCCGGTTCGATAAGGGCGGTTTGTCCCCTTTGGACTAGATTCGCAGTATCCAGGTCCGAACCTGCCCGAGTTGTAGAGACGCCTTTCTATTCTGGCTGATCATTTTCGTCGCCGCTCTGCGGGGCTGTTCCACGCCTAACGCTTGACGCCCCCGCGATTGACGCCCTTTGTCTTGGCACCATTATTGAGGAGCCCGCGGCTTTCTCACTTCTAGAAGATGAAGCCTGCGGCTTCTTGAGGGGTCTCTTCGTCGATCCTCGCCTTGTTGACGGCTCCTCGTCCTTCACTCCCTCTCTCTTCCTGACGTTCCTCATCGTGAAATAGAGTAGAGTGGCAACCGTGGCCGAGGCTATCCCAAACCCGACACTGACGACTGGAACAAGGATCGGTGAGAGATTGTTTACGTAGCTCTGAAAGTATAAGTTGCTAAGATACTCAGCGTAGACCCAACCGCTCAGGCCGATTATCACCGCAAGTTCTGTGAGGATTATGATCCAGCCTCTGCGAGGAATATTCCACCATTCTAGTAGCTGGATAACCCGGAGCCCCCGTTCGTGTCATGTCTTGGAACTACGGGGATTAAGGCGACGCGTAACCCCGGCCGTTATCCTAGAGGTTGAGGAGAAGAAGCGTCTTCACTGTTCTTCGACTTGGACTGTCTATTTCCTAGGTACCATCTGAAGCCTTGCAGAACACCGAGGGCGAGGATTCCGCTGAGAAGGATATGCCCAACCGTAATTACAGTCAGGGCTCTTCTTGAGAAGGCGAACTCTGCTAGAGGAATGCTCCTATCACCGGCGAAGAGCAGGGTGAGCGTAACCAGGGCGAAGAGAGGGATTGCAAGTAGTAGGCTGTCCCGCGTGGGCTTCAGAACTAGTTTGTAATCGCCGTTCCGATAAGCGTAGACTAGGACAAGCCCGAACGCTCCAATTTCGAGCGCCGTGTCAGCTAGGCTGGGAATTCCGAGATTTAGTCCAACATCAAAAGAGTTGGGGTAGAATGGATAGAGTATGGGGATTGTTCCAACCAGGAAATCGCCGAGGAGATGGGAGAGGATTCCGATGGAGAAGGCGAAGCCTAGTCTTCCGAAGAAGTAGGTCAGTACTAGAACAATCGGGATGATCACTATCAGAGAATGGGTGTAGGTGTGATGTACCAGATAGGGTTGAAAGTAGATGTCAAAGTCGGGCAGAATTCCTGAGAGAAGCGCGAGATAGGCGGGGAGGTTGACGTTGAGCTTCCGCCCGGTCGCCTTCGAGAACAGGTAGCTCCAGCAGCTGTGGCCAAGCAGAAACATCGAATCTCAAATCCTCGTGTCTGACTACGACTCTCGGCGACTCGGACCCTTAGAAATGATTGATGCTGAGGATGGAAAGATGCAGAGGAACCTCCGCGGAGGCGAGGATGTGAGATCTCTGAGGCTCCTACTAAACTGTCAGCGTTATCGAGACGCTGTTCGCCAGTGTCCCGCTGACGCCAAGAACTACGATAGTGTAGACCCCCTGCAAAGTCGTACCCGTAGTACTGATAGTTAGTACTGAGTTTACTGTCCCCCCTGATAGTAACGTGACTCGGTTTGGATTGAGAGCGAGAGTGGGACTGGAAGCGCTGCTAGGCGAGATAGACGTAGACAGGTTTACCGTCCCGGCAAAGCCTCCGATGCTTGTCAACGTGATTGTGCTGCTAGTCGCTGAACCAAGGGTGACGTTGATGGAGGACGGAGCGGCTGAGATTGAAAAGTCTGGAGAGGGAGGAGGGACCACCCTCAGAATACTCGTAACATTATGGCTGAGCCTTCCACTTGTCCCACCGATAGTAATAGTGTACGTGTTCAGCGGTGCTGATGCTGGAACTGACACTGTCATCGTCGAGGCTCCTGCGCCGGTAAGGAGAGATAAGGAGCTGGGGTTCAACGCGATCGTAACGTTCGTAATGCCTGGAGAGAGCGAATAGTTCAGGTTGACACTGCCGGCGAAACTGTTCAGACTTGTAAGCGAGACTGTGAAGGCTGCTAGGCTGCCCTGCGACGTTGTCAATGAGACGGGATTTGTCCCGAGCGTAAAGTCTGGAGCGGTAGATTGCCCTATCCCTGCGACTTCGCTGAATATGGTCGAGGCGTAGAATCCGACACCGGCTCCGAGGAGGAGCATGATGAGGAGGGACCATGCTGGCAATGGTCTCTTCAGTTTAGGAGCGAGCTGGACTCGTCCTGAGCCTTGGCGTGCGACTGTGCGGAAGGGTCGCGCGAAAGCCGCGATAAGCGGCCAGAGGGCAAACGGTTTCCGGAGACTCTTCAAGGCGCGGACGAGTCGTATCCTGAATGTCCTCGGAATTATCCGTGAAAAGTCGATAGACAAGGCTCCGAGTCTCGGGATTGGCCGGAGTGTCTTTGGGGCTTCTGTACCCAAGAGTGTCTGGCGAAGGAACTAGGATTGAATGGGTGAAATCAGCTGGATACTGCTTGAAAAAGTTGAGCGTTAGCTTATAGCAACAATCGATGCGCCCTCAAAGACTAGTCGTCGGTGGAAGATTACAAGGGACTCGATCAGACCTATTGTTAGAGATGTGAGAATTGGCCATCACCGACCTGATCTTCAACACTATCGTCAATCTTCTCAACCAGACCGGCTATCTGGGGATATTTCTCTTGATGGTGATGGAGAGCGCGACGCTGCCGGTTCCCAGCGAAGTAGTCCTGCCTCTAGGAGGGTATCTTGTATCTCAGGGCAGGCTCGAATTCTGGTCTACGGTGGCAGTTGCGACGATTGGTAGCATGGTGGGAACAATGGTGGACTATGGTATCGGCTACTATCTCGGAAGACCAGCGGTCCTACGGTATGGACGGATTGTGAGGTTCAGCGAGAAGCGCCTGGAGACGATCGAGAAATGGTTTGCAGCCCATGGGAAGAGCGTTGTTCTTCTCGCACGATTTGTGCCACTGCTCAGGACTCTGATCGCGTTTCCCGCAGGAATTGTGAGGATGGACGTGAAACGCTTCCTCGCCTATTCAGCGATTGGAATCCTAGTCTGGGATATCGCACTAGTCTATCTCGGGGTCCTAGCGGGCCAGAACAGCACTGCGATTGCTAACACTCTCCAGGCATACTTTCTGCCACTAGGAGTCGCGGCTCTCGTCATAGCTGGGATTCTGGTCTATCGCGAACTCCGAACCCAGCACGATTGACCGGAAACCGGGATCTGTGTCGCGAGGATTGCGTGATCAGAAAATTCTAGATTTTCCGGTTTCGCAGGATTTAGCATGGAAATGAGGTTGTAGACGGCTGGCTTATCCTGTGTTGACCTGTTAGGATGAACATGATCATGAGCAAGTTTCCGATTCCAAGCCATTTCCAAGGCACTCTGCAGGGGACAATCAGGCTTCTCCACCCCGATCGCCTCGCGGCCCATGAAGAATACAGACTCTGGTACTGGTTTTGAATGGTTAGGGCCGAAGCATTGACTGGAATGGTCTGGGAGGTCTATCGGGAGCCCTGACTTCCGAACGCGGTGCTGGCCTGAGCGATCCTCAGCAGCGCTTCAGGTGTTCTCGACTTTAGCTGGTACAAGTAGGAGGTCACACCCTTCGCGACAAATCGCTTGATGAATTCTGTTCTCTGAAGATCTCCCTGCCGGTACCGGTAGTCGTTGTATACTGATTCTAGAACCGCCCAGTCCTCCTCCTGCATCTTGACCATTTTGGAGTAAGGCTCCCAGACCTTGCTAGCTTTATCTGCCATATTCTATCGATTACTCCTGTTACGAGTACGAAGCAAGAGCTTGGCATTACGGGATGAAAAGATACTGTAACCCACGCGGCATAGAGCGACACGGATCGGGAAATGGGGCTGCACGTCAAAGCATTTCTTAATCCGCTATCATGATCTGTTACTGGAATTATCTACTAGGCGTAAAAGAGGCCGTTTCAACAAGTAGCTGAAACCAACCGGGGGACTTGAATGTGCGACACCGGGTTACCGAGATGGAGGCGGGTTTGTGGAGCCTAGGGGTCTTTGCAATCGTCACAGTCCTAGTATTCTCCGGCAGACTGCAAGCCGTTGACGCGCAGTCCGCATTGCTGGTAAACGGCTATGATCTCGGCGGCCTCGGAACAGGTCTCATGCAGCTCTTCACCAGCTACGGCAGGGAACTAGTCTGGGGGCTGCTCGTACTGGTCATGTTTCTCTTCGGGAACCGGAACACGAAGATTCTAGCCCTAGAACTAGCAGTTCTATTTCTTCTCGGAGCCTTGGTCGGCGATCTCTCCAAGATTCTTCTGCCACGGCCCCGCCCATTTCCGACTATCCCGGTGACCTTAAGGGTCCCGAACGAGACCGACTCGTCATATCCCTCAGGACACGCGCTCATCGTTTCCATAGGAGCCGCATTCTGCCTTGCCAGGTTCCGACGAAGGATTCTTGCCGGGTTAATAACGTTCGAGGCGGGGATCGTATGTTACTCACGCGTCTACCTGGGAGTCCATTATCCTCTCGACGTGGCAGGAGGCGTCTTACTAGGGATCGCAATCGCTCTAGTTGGGACGAGCCTCCTTAGGAAATACGTGCAGCCGCACCTCACCAGAACCGTAGAGGCGACGGAAAGAATCCTAGGGAACGGGTACGTAGATCTATGATGAGACAGAAAGTCCCCAGTCAAGGCCGAGTCAGAGCTTCTTGACGTGACGCCGCAGACTTCTCTTCGAGGACTCGGTCGATTCTTGATCGTTTCGGAGCATCTTCTTCATTCCAACCGATCGGTGAATGCCTTGGTGGGTCTGGAGATTGTTCATCTGCAGCACAGCCGCCAATTTGCGATTGTGAGAATGGTACTTTGCTAGGTAGATGGTTACGCTGACCGCTCCTCCAGCGATTAGGCCGATATAAAGAAAGGTGAGCGTTGATAGTGAGTCTGAAGTGGCTGAGAGTGCGCCTGGGGCGGAGCCTCCAAAAACGTCTGACATGTAGGGAGCCCCAGATACCGCGCTCGTAAGATAGGGGAGTCCCCAGTTCGCCTCGATGGTGTGGAGGCTCGCGTACTCGTCGTAGTTGTTGTTGGTCGAGACGTAGCCCTCCTTTATCATGCTTCCATACTGTATGTTGGGTGAGGGGTCGTACTCGTCCCACCAGATGTAGAGCATTGTCCGATAGGAGGTGGTTGTGAAGACTGACGAAGCGAGTAGAGAGCCTGAAGCTGGGTTTGAGAGCGTGCCGCTTCCTATGAGGAGGCTCTTGAGATAAGAATCTCCCGTCGAAATACTGTTATCGTGCATGTTGTGGTTGTCTGTCGGAGTGTACCAGAGGAGGTTTGGCGGATTTGCAGAGTTGGCTGCTGTTATGAGCGTGGTCGTGCTAACCGATGAGCTGGTGAAAATGTTGGGACTGTTGGTGTCGCTTGCAAAGCCGGTGAACGGGAAATGGTCATTCCCCCTCGGGCAGCCGCTCTCGCAGTACGCTTGCCAAGTGAGCCCTGCCGACTGCATTTGATCCACGAGAGTAGAACCGGATAGACAACAAGAGTACCCGTCACCGACCCCGTAAGTGTCGCCGGAGATTAGGGCGACGTAACATGCCGCCGAGCAGCCGCTAATCGAGGAGGTAGCGCCATAACTGTGATAGCTGGGGATGGTCGAGCTGAGGAGGAGTAGGCTGCAGAGGAAGGGCGCGGTCCCTGTTGGGCATCCGGCTGGCGCGCCGTCTCCAAGAACGTCTGGATAATTCTGATTCTCCATGGCGATCATGATAATATGGTCGAAGCTGCTGCCGGCTGGGGTGGCTGATGCCGTTGGCGGTAGGGAGAGGAATAGGATGCTGATTGAAAGAGCTGCAAGGTCCCAGGCTATGCTTTGCCGGTTCGGTTTTCGGAACATTCTCAAGCCTTCTTAACCTAACGTGTTCAGGCTCCCTTCGCTATCAGCGAGGGATCGTCTCGGTGATGGAGCGAGGAAACAGGTCCTCCTGACGAAGGCGGCGCTCCGCTTGTGGTCATCTATGACGGCTTGGATAAAAAAGAATCCTGATACTCTACCTTGCATCTGCAATTCTGGCTTGGGGTTTGGTCCCAGGGAAAAAAGGTACTGAGGATTCTTGTCGCTGGTTTCATTCATCTTAACAGAGAATCTATGCTTGGTTGAGGTGGTTTGAGAGGGAGCTCCGGTTGGATTCTAGTGTCAGCACGCGACCTACGACTGGGCATGGGTCTGCTTCAAGGATTGTTATCATGGTCCAGTCGGTTGTCATTCTCTCTCTGTCATTTTGGTTTGTGGAGGAGTATCTGAACAACAAGTACCTAGGTGAATATCTCAACGGGGTCTTCCAGGCAGACGGTCTGGTAATAGGAATGCTGGGTACATTACTCGTCCTCGGTTCAGTCTCAAGTCTAATGCTCATGAAGAGGAGGCATGGAGAGAAGAGGTTTGAAGTAGTTTCTCTGGAAGTCACGCCTGCGGCTCCAAAGATCAAGGGAGCGGTCGTGACGAGTGCGAAGCCGTTTGAAGCGAGCGCCAAGCCGAACATGGACTTTCATCCAGTGGTGGCGGCCCTGAAGGCCGACATGGCTGACAGGCGGATGAGCTTTGGTTCCGTGCTTGGCGCCGGGACCCAGCAGCCAACGACAGGTCATGCCCCCGGCGTCGAAGCCCCAAAAGTATCGGTTCTCGACCAGCTAACTCCGAATCGTCAAGCGCCTATAACCAGTTCTAGTACTGGGCAGACGGCGCAACCTTTTCCTCAACACTCATTGCACGATCTCAGGCCTCAGCCACTAACAGGGCCGAGGATTGAACAACCGGGACCATCATTGGGTCAACAGTATCCGCCCGTTCCTAGGCCCCAAGAACCAGCCGGGTCAGTTGTGCTTCAGCCTTCTCAGGCAACAATACCAAAGACGCCAACGAATGTGACGACTGTCATAACGGGAATAATGCCGGCTCAGAAAAAGAAGGAAGATCCCGCAGCTAATACGGAACAGAAATCTTCTCCATCGCAGTAGCCTCCGAGTCCCCATTCTAATTGTGGGGGATAGATGCGGCGAAGCAAGAAATACGCGGAACTAGACTCGTATTTTCATGCAGACACGTTTCGACGGACTTACTGGACAGATCAAGAAGCTCCTAGAGGTTACCTGAGGATTGGCAGGTACGGCTTCGCTCTTAGCGGAAAAAATTTCTTCCAAGAATGCGACAGTGTGCGTTATCGGGTTAGGGTATGTTGGGGTACCGCTCACGGTTGCGTCAGCCCAGGCGGGCTTCAACGTCCTCGGAGTCGATGTTGATGCGAGTAAGGTGAAGCAGGTCAATAGGGGCGTCTGTTATGTTGAGGACAAGTACAGTGAGGATCTCCTGCCCGGGCTAGTAAGTTCTGGCAAGATCAAGGCTTACTCGAAATTGTCGGAGGCGGTGCCACAATCGGATATCGCCATCGTCTGTGTTCCTACGCCTCTGAAGAAGGGTGGAGACCCCGATCTCTCATTTCTAAAGTCGGTCGCCAAGAGCCTGGCTAACGAGCTCACGGATTACAAGCTGATTATCGTTGAGAGCACGAGCTATCCGGGTACTACTGAGGAAGTGTTCCGGCCGCTACTTGAGCGTGGGGGGAAGAAGGCTGGGAACGATTTCGCTCTCGTCTATTCTCCGGAGAGGATTGATTATGGGAATGCTTCGTTCGGCGTGAGGAGTATTCCGAAGGTTGTTGGTGGCGTGGACGAGGAGTCTACGCGGCTTGGTTCAGAGTTCTACAGCGCGATTCTTCAGGCGAAGGTTGTAGCAGTCAGTGGGCCTTCTGTTGCGGAGGCGACTAAGATGCTTGAGAACGTGTTTCGGTATGTGAACATCGCATTGGTCAATGAGCTAGCAGTATTGCATGAAACGCTGGGTGTAGATTTTATCGAGGCTATTGATGCTGCCTCTACGAAGCCTTTCGGGTTCATGGCTCACTATCCTGGGCCAGGGGTCGGTGGGCATTGTATCCCGAAGGATCCCTTCTACTTGGTCTACAAGGCGAAGAAAGCAGGCTTCCCTCTGCGGATGGTCTCGGCCGCGGAGGGGCTGAACAATGGAATGCCCAAGCATACGGTCGAGAGGTTGCTGAAGACCCTCCAGAAGCTGAAGAAGAATCCGCGGAAGGTGAGGGTTGCGCTCTGGGGATTGGCATACAAGGGAGGTGTCAAGGACACGCGGAGGAGTCCGAGTGTGGACCTGTTGAGGATCTTCCAACGATTCGGGGTCAAAGCAATTGTTTTCGATCCATTCGTGGAGACGATCAAAGTTGGCAGTGTTCACTACACGTCTGCAGGATCAATGCTGGATTCGGTCAAGGGTGCGGATGCAGTTGTGATCGCGACGAACCACGCCGAGTTTCGACAGGTTGATCTCTCCGAGGTGAAAGCTAAGATGAATGCCAATCCTGTCCTCTTCGATACGAGGAACCTTAGAATTAGGACGGAGTGTGAAGATGCGGGCTTCACCTACCTCGCGACCGGACGACCCTGACGCCGTTGACGATAGTTCAGAATGCAGTTGAAGCTGGTAAGTTTCGATGTTGAAAGACGTCCATAGGATTCTTCCTAGGCGAGTACAGGACAAGAACTAGTGCTGTTGCTCCAACGATGCGTATGACTAGGCTCGTCAGAACGGGTCCGTAGAACGCGACGATGCCTGGAAAGGGACCGCTGGCTGGGGATGATGACCAGTAGGCGAGTGTGTCGGCGAGTTGGAGGAGTCCAACTACGAGAATTGTCTGTTTGAGTCTCCCTCGCATGAGGAACGGTATGACGGCCCAGACGATATAGTGGGTGTAGACGATTTTCAGAGGAATTAGCCATGCGGCTAGTCCGAGTAGGACGACGTCGATCAGGCTGAGGCTCCTCGCTTTCGTCCAGACGGTTCCGAGGATTATCGAGTAGAGGGTGGCTGTGGTGGCGATCCAGATTTGGTTTGTGAAGAGTTCTGTGGGAGCGAACTGGAGTGTCTGAGGTAGAATTGTGTTGAGCATGCTCATGATTGTGAGCGTTGTTCCGTTGCCTTGGTTGGTAAGGTTGAAGCCGAGTATGGATTGCTGGTAGCCAGGAATCGCGAGGGGAAGGATTAGGCCTAGGCTGGTGATGGTTGTGGTGGCGAGGAGGCTAGGTAGGGTCTTGACTAGACCTTGGGTTCGGATCAGCCAGATCATGACTAGAGGGAGGGCTAGGACGGGGTGGATCTTGAAGATGGTGGCTGTTGCTAGGAGGATGGTTCCGGTGAGGTATCGGTGTTTTGCGAGTGTGAATGCTGCGAGGGCTAGGATTGGATAGCCGAAGGTGTCGCTGTGGAAGAAATAGAGGGGCGATGTGCTGATGGCTGGTAACGCTAGGAAGAGGCTTGCTGGTATGAGTGCTTGGAGGGGGTTTTTGGCTCTGGTGCGGATTGTGAGGTAGATTATGAGTGCTACTGCTGCGTCTGCGAATAGGCTGATGAACCTGATT
>Ga0066667_10000223_pt1 | contig 17851 bp, 9 predicted proteins | sample GraSoiAngelo_116_FD_133943 | JGI IMG/M metagenome (GOLD analysis project Ga0066667, IMG submission 133943) | Grasslands soil microbial communities from the Angelo Coastal Reserve, California, USA - 14_0903_16_30cm | ecosystem: Environmental > Terrestrial > Soil > Grasslands | place: USA...
GGTTGAGTTCGTAAAACCGGCAAGTTTCGCGAACTCATTTTTACCCCATGTTTTTGGGGTCCCCAAATGGTTTCTTCAAATTACAGCCCTACAGAAGCCCACCCCAGTGCATTATTCAGGTAACAGTGAACTGCGACAAGCGTTCTTGCCGCTGAACTCAGACCAAGTAGAATGAACCGATCCTCGCAGTGCTCCGGATCATAAAATAGGCGTCCATGCGGATCGCTAAAAACGCTCTGGGCCTCTTCAAACCAAATTCCGTGCTTGATCCGATTGCTTTTGTTCTTCCGTTCGTCCAATCGAACCGCACCATATCTAGATAATATCTAGATACGTGGGGTATGGCAAGGCGGCGCGTTTCGAGAGGCGCCGCATAGGTTCTGCACCGTGTAACCGGCATTAGCAAACGCGGACTGCCGCAAGACCGCGAAGAGCCCATACGGTTCCCTGAGTTTCATACTGGGCCTTGGTCGACAATGAGGCTGTGAAGGCCGACCGTGGGCCAGAAATGGGCAGAGAAAAGACTCGACCGCGGCAAGATCTGCCGGAACCCTCGTCCTCCGATCGGGCCGAGGAACAAGGCCGAACCAACCACAATCTGGTCAGCTTAGCACCTGGCCGGTTCGAGGATGCTTGGAGCGTTGCTGGGATGCGGAGTGTAGAATACGGTCGTGGCTACACCTGTTAGTTTGCCTATCTTCGAGCAGGTTGGCGTGAATCAACGTTCACCCGCCCACGCCAAAATTGCTCTGTTCCGCTCTCTGTTTCGGGGACGAGAGGATGTTTATCCGCAACGCTTCGAGAGCCGTCAGACAGGTAGGGCTGGTTACTCGCCAGCTTGCGGCAATGAGTGGGTCCGGGGAATTTGCGAGAAACCGAGAATCAAATGCTCCGAATGTCCGCACCAACGTTTTCTTGCCATAACCGACGAAGTAATTCGATGGCATCTTTGCGGCCATGACGACAACGGTCGGGAATTCGTAATGGGCGTCTACCCGATGCTTCGGGACGAAACTTGTTTCTTCCTGGCCGCCGATTTTGACAAAGCAACCTGGCAGGAAGATACAGGCGCGTTCTTGGAAACATGCCGCGAAATGAACGTCCCAGCCGCCCTGGAGCGGTCCCGCTCAGGCAACGGCGGGCATGTTTGGCTCTTTTTCAATGAAGCCGTTCCCGCCGCATTGGCGCGCAAGCTGGGTACTTACATCCTGACGAAGACCATGGAACGCCGCCCCGAAATCGGCCTGGATTCCTACGATCGGCTCTTTCCGAATCAAGACACACTACCGGAGGGCGGCTTCGGCAACCTGATCGCGTTACCTCTCCAGAAGCGGTTCCGAGAATCAGGTAACAGCGTTTTCCTGGACGAGCGATTCGCTCCGCATCCCGACCAATGGCAGTTCTTGTCCGCGATCCGCAAAATCAACCGGCAAGAAGTGGAGGAAATGGTCCGGCACGGTGACGTAAAGGGCCAGATAATTGGCGTACGTTTGGCGCCCGCGAGTGAAGAAGATGAAGATACGCCTTGGAAGAGACCGGCGTCACGGAGTCGGACAAACGCTTCAATCGCCGGCCCTCTGCCGGAGAGCTTGGAACTCATCCTCGGCAATCAAATATACATTCCTAAAGATGCGTTGCCGCCTGCTCTCCGCAATCGGCTGATCCGGTTGGCGGCGTTCCAAAATCCTGAGTTTTACAAATTGCAGGCCATGCGGCTTCCGACTTACAACAAGCCTCGGATTATTGCCTGTGCCGAGGATCACCCCAAGCACATAGGCCTGCCGCGCGGCTGCCTGGATGAGGTCCGTCAAACCTTATCGGACCTGAACATCAAAGCGATGATCCGGGACGAGCGCAACATCGGCCTGCCGCTGAAAGCGACATTCCAAGGTGAACTGCGTCCCGAGCAGACCGTTGCGGCGCATGCCATGCTCGCGCATGAAACGGGAGTGTTGGCTGCCACCACCGCCTTCGGAAAAACCGTGGTCGCCGCGTGGCTGATTGCGCAACGGGGGGTGAATACACTCGTATTGGTACATCGTCGGCAGTTGCAACATCAATGGATCGAGCGCCTTTCCACGTTCCTCGGAATGCCAGAGCGCACTGTTGGCCGGATCGGTGGTGGCCGCACAAAGGCAACGGGATTGCTTGATGTAGCAGTCATACAAAGCATGGTTCGAAGCGGCCTCGTTGACGATCTCGTGAGCAATTATGGCCATCTGATTGTGGATGAGTGCCACCATCTTTCTGCCCAAAGCTTTGAGCAGGTTGCCCGCCAAGCTAAAGCGAAGTTTGTGACGGGCCTATCTGCGACCGTCACCCGGAAGGATGGCCAGCATCCGATTATCTTCATGGAGTGTGGTCCCGTCCGGTATCGGGTCAGTGTCCGGCACGGTGTCGCAACTCATCCCTTTGAGCATAAGGTAGTGGTTCGCCCGACTGATTTTCGCCCGCTGCGACCGGCGGATCCTGATGTGCGGGTACGATTCCACAACCTCTATGAAGAACTAATTGCCGATGAGGACCGCAATCGACTTATCTGTCAGGACGTCATCCATGCCCTTCGGGAGGGGCGGTCGCCGCTGGTGTTGACCGAACGGAATGAGCATCTTGACTCTCTGACGAAGCAATTGACCGCTGAGGTGCAGAACCTGATTGTGCTCCGAGGAGGGATGCACAAAAAGGAGCTTGACGCAATTCAGGAGCGCTTGGCCGCGATTCCTAGGGAGGAGGCTCGTCTGCTCTTGGCAACCGGCCGGTATGTTGGGGAGGGCTTTGATGATGCCCGACTCGACACCTTATTTCTGACGCTGCCCGTCTCTTGGCACGGGACGATCACGCAGTATGTCGGTCGGCTGCATCGCCTCTTTGACAACAAACGGGAGGTGCGTGTCTACGACTACGCAGATCTCAACGTGCCGATGCTGGCGCGAATGTTCGACCGCCGCTGTCGCCGCTATGAAAGTATCGGCTACAAGATTCAGCTTCCGGGAAGCGCGGTGCCCGGCTGGCCCGCAGATGTGCCACTTCCCGTCGATCCCGACTGGAAAAGCCAATATGCTGCCAGCGTGCGCCGCTTAGTGCGCGATGGCGTAGATTCTCCTCTGGCGAAACTGTTTGTCCATGCTGCCGTAATTCCGCCGTCCAATGCCGATAGTCCCGATCGAGCGCGCAGTGCAACCGAGGCATTTCTCTACCGCCGGTTGGAAACGCTAGCCGAGACGGCCGGGAGGTTCCGCCTGAACGCACAGCTGCCAATTCCGTTTGATGGCTGGGGCCGCATGGAAGTTGATCTGCTTTGCGAGCCGTCGCACATCGCCATCGAACTGGACGGCAGACAACATCTGGGCGACGCTGAAGCCTACCGGCGAGATCGTCGCAAGGATGCCTTGCTGCAGGAGAACGGTTATCGGGTTCTCCGGTTCCTCTCAGAAGACGTCGGCAAATATCTCGATCAAATTCTGGACGCTATCCTGCGAGCTTTAGCGCACCAAAACGTCAGAATCTGAGCAGAGGGTTAGCCTTATTTTGCGCATAGCCTCTCAACCCCGTTTCGGCTGGCGTGCTGGTCGGGAGAGGGACGCAGGCCCGCTCGCCCGCGCTGCCGCAGCTCTCTGACCCTGACTCTCGTCGCGCTTACTGAAGGCGACTGCTCCAGTGTAATTTATAGGTTACAATCGAAGAAAATGGGATCGAGATTCGTCACTACGTCAGCCGCGCCGGAGAAGATGTCTTTGATGATTGGCTGACGCAATTGGCGGATGCCCGCACACAGGCGAAGATTACGATCCGAATCAACCGGCTTGCCGCAGGGAACTTTGGCGATTGAAATCTCTACGCCTGGGATTGTACGAGCTCCGGATTGATTGGGGACAGGGCTACCGAGTGTATTACAGTGTATTACGCGATGATTGGCAAAGAATGTGTGTTGCTGCTCTGTGGCGGCGACAAACGAAAGCAGTCCTCAGACATCGAACGAGCGTTGGAGTACCTCAAGGATTACAAAGAAAGGAGCGGAATCTCATGAAACGCAAAGCCAGTATTTCACACGACCAGGCCATCATTCGTCGGCTCCGCAAAGACCCAGATTTTGCTGCGGAGTACGTCAGAGCTGCCTTGGAAGATGAGGACGAGCCCCGCGTCCTGCTAATTGCCTTGCGCCACCTAGCCCATGCTCAGGGCATCGCCAAAGTTGCCAAGGCTGCAGGCATCGAACGTGAGAGTCTTTACCGCGCTTTGTCCGTTCACGGCAACCCCCGTCTGTCCACGCTAGTTGCCGTCACCAAGGCAATCGGTCTGAGACTCACTATCGAAGCCACTCAATAGACTTCTGAGTCGTGGCGCACCGCGTGGCAACTTATCTGGTGTGTTCCATGGCGCGCGGTTTCGTAATACGCAGCGTCCAAATAGGCTTCTCGAGGGTCACTCCTTGTGTAAGACGTAGGCTCTGCTGTGTGAAATCCTTTCCCCTATAGATTTTCTACAGAGTTCCCCGCTTACTATGTCCAGCTTATACCCGATTGACCTTCGCGCCTGACGTCTCTACGCTTCAGCAGGCTGGCGAAGCGCTCCACACGCCCATCCCCGTTCCTTCTGTTCGTTTCACCAGACCATAACAAAAAAATCGCTAACTGCGGGTTCTGATCAAGGGGGATCCTATGTTGAGGTGTGCATCGCCGCATCACTTTTGGAAGCTTGTCGTTCCCATATTCCTGTTGTCTACCCTGTCCGTACTCATCCTGTCAGGAGGGGAAGCGACACGACCAATTCCAATCCAAGCTCAGCGACACGGCTTTCATCAGGCGAATCGGCAAAGCCCGGCGAACCAAGCATTCCTTGAAAGCTATGGCAAGCTGCCCCTGAGCTTTGAAGCTAACCTGGGCCAGATGGATCCAAGTGTGAAGTTTCTCTCGCGAGGCAGCGGATACAACCTGTTGCTTAGAGGCGACGAAGCCGTTCTGACCCTGCGCAATGCCAACGATGCAGCGCAAAAGTCGAAGGGCAGAAGAAGCAACGTGAACGTTTCCCTCGGGTCTCGTGCGCTGGATCTTTTCCATCTACAGGCCGCAGAGTTAGACAATAACTTTGCGCCGCGCGAACCTCGGTCGCAAACCCCTAGCTCCGAGTCCCAGGCTCCCGAAGTCTTGCGCATGAGATTGGTGGGCGCGAATCGGGCCGTAAAGGTCAAGGGGCTCGACGAACTGCCGGGCAAGTCGAACTACTTCAGCGGTAAGGACCCGAAGAAGTGGCGCACGAACGTGCCGACCTATGCCAAGGTGAAATACGAAGGCGTCTATCCCGGGATTGATCTCGTCTATTACGGCCATCAGCGGCAGTTCGAATACGACTTTGTGGTTGGCCCTGGGGCCAATCCGAAGACCATCGGCTTGGAAATCGAGAATCCAAATTCGAAAATTGGCATGGACAGAAATGGCGACCTAGTGGTTGGGCTGGCCTTCGGCGAGGTTCGCCTTCTTAAACCGCGTGTGTATCAGCCCGGCGTTCCGAACAGTGGCTCGGCCAATTCACCAATCGTTATTCAGAAGGCAAAGTTTGTGGTCGCCAATAACTGCATAGGATTCGACATTCCTAGCTATGACAAGACCAAGCCTCTGATCATCGACCCCGTACTGGTCTATTCGACCTACCTTGGCGGTAGCGGCGCCGATTGGGCTAACAGCATTGCCGTAGATTCCTCGGGGAACGCTTATGTGTCCGGTGCTACACACTCCGCCGACTTCCCCACCGCCAACGCCCGCCAGCCGGCGTTGGGTGGAGGGTATGAAGACGTCTTTGTGATGAAAATCAACCCTGCTGGCAACGCTGTGGTTTATTCAACCTACCTGGGTGGCAGCTACGATGACGTGGCCTCAGGCGTGTCGGTGGATTCTTCCGGTAGCGCCTATGTCACGGGAACGACGGATTCGCCGGACTTCCCAACCGCGAACGCCGTCCAGCCCCATCTCGCCTCTACGGTTGGTCCGAATGCTTTTGTAGCAAAATTCAGCCCCGACGGCGGCGCTCTGGTTTACTCGACCTATCTGGGTGGCAGCAGCAACGACCACGGCAATGCGATCGCGGTCGACACTTCCGGAAACGCCTATGTGACTGGCTTAACCCAATCGCTCGACTTCCCCACAACTACCGGAGCTTTCCAGACAACCTGTGGCTGCAACAGCGATGCTTTTGTCACCGAATTCAGCGCGGATGGCACCAGACTGGTTTACTCCACTTATCTCGGAGGTAGTGCCGAAGACCAAGGCAATAGTGTCGCCGTGGACCTGTCTGGCAGCGCCTACGTCACAGGCGCTACGCTTTCCTCCGACTTTCCCACCACCAATGGGGCCTTCGATAGCACCAGCGCGGGTGGCGTGTTTGTGACCAAACTCGACGCCGCCGGCACCGGTCTCGTTTACTCCACGTATTTGGGAAACGGAGGAGACCAAGGCTATGCCATTGCCGTGGATTCCTCCGCCAACGCTTACGTCACCGGACAAACCATCTTCACCAACTTTCCCACCACCAGCGGGGCCTCTCAGAGTACCTTTGGCGGCTACTATGATGCTTTTGTCTCTAAGCTCAATGCCGCGGGCAGCGCGCTAGTTTATTCCACCTATCTCGGCGGAAGCGATTACGACATCGGCTACGGCATCGCTGTGGATTCCTTCGGCAACGCGTACGTTTTAGGAACTACCTCCTCGGGGGACTTCCCCACTATGCACTCCCTCAAGTCCTGCGCTGGCGCTTCCGGGCCGGATGTTTTTGTCTCGAACTTAAATGCTACGGGTAACACCCTTCTTTATTCCACGTGCCTCGGCGGCACCGATGAAAACCAGGGGCGGGGCATCGCCGTAGATTCGTTTGGTGAAGCCTACATCACGGGATTCACCTTTGCCGGCAACTTTCCTCTTGTCAATCCCATTGCGACCGGTCACGGAGGCGAGCCGGATTCCGATGCCTTCGTGGCCAAGATCGGTCGCTGGCGCACGACGAACCAAAATGCACATCGATCAGGTCACTCAAGCACCAAATAACGCTTAAGGGCACAAATCCGGCTCCTCTGGTCTGGCGCCAACTGGGGAAAATGCCTGCTCAAGCCACCCCACCCCGCACCATAACTCTCGGGCAACGGAGCGCAAGGGAGAGCGGCGCGGTCTCTGTGGGGCGCGGGTGTGTTACTTCTTAATTCGGTACTAGCCTAGGGCTGGGTGGGCTGGGCAGGAGGTAGGTTTCTTTGGCCCGTGCCGCAGTCCCCAAAGGAACCTCTCCCGGTGATCGTAATCATCTCCGACTTCATGGGGACGCTACGCTCGTACCAGCAAGTAGAGCTCAGCACAAGCCGGTGAATTCCTGCATCCCCGTGGGTAGGGCCCCTGGGCGGCGCGGTTTGTGTGGGGCGCGCGGGACCGAAGCGTAGGGTCATCTTCATTTCGACAACCTTTGCCGTCTTTATCGTGGTGCCCCCGGAGTAGGCGGGGAGTAGGCTATTGCTGGACTAGTGGCGTGCGTCTCCGAGTCGCAAACTCCAATCCAATCGCAAAAGACCGAGCGTCGAATGCCTGGCAATAGACAACTCTCGCGCGCACCCATCTACCTTGCGGGGATCGGACAAGCGTCGGAGTGTCCGGTATCCAAGGCTGTTGTGTTCGGACCCGTAGGCCGTAAGAGCTGGCGTTTTCCGTGGCAGCTAGTTCCGAGAGAACCGGCTGCTCCCCGGTGGAGAGCAACACCTCCGACTCCTTGCGACTGCGCCTTTCCCTTCGCCCAGAGTCCATGTACAAGCCACTTTCGGGGCGGGCTGGGTCCAAAGGACCCCATATCGGTGAACGTCTTCGAATTCCTGTTACCGCAGAGGCCCCGTTCGCACAATCCGATGAAGCTGGTATTTCCGTTGAGGGGAACTCTCCAATCGGGCCGAGTGTGTACCGTGTGGTGTGAGGAAACCATTCTGTGGTTTGCGTGCGGTGTCCAGTGGATTGGCGCGGACGGAGGGAGAGCCGGAGCGCGACAGGGGGCGGCGCGGTTTTGTGTCGGGGCACGTGCGAGCGGAAAGACGGCGCCGGCGGGGAGCCTGCCTGCCGCAGGCAGGCTGCGCCGATGGACTGAGGCAGCGTACACCGTGGGACGTTGCGCGAGGACCTGACCGGAGTCAGTGTGCCTGCGGTTGCTGGTTAGTTCGCGCGTGGCCTTCTTTTCTACGGATACTGCCCAATTGTCCGGCAATCCCGTTACCTTCGCTTACCTACACTGACCGTGGAACCTTCCGCCTACGACCTCATTACGGAGATGATCTTGGTTTAAGGCCACGGGGGGGGCAACTTGAATCCTTCTTCAAAAGACTTGAACCGAGATCAGTTCTCCATCGTAGTCCTTATTCGGTGCGGGATGGAACGTGATTCTGGCCCGGCGGCCCTGCAAGGATGCGCACGCGGGGAGAGCAGCAGACGCGGCGCCCGACGAATTGCCCCCGCTGCTCACTTCGACTTTTGAGAAATCTGAGTAATGGAAGTTCATCAGAACGGACTGGATCTTCAGAGCCAAGGTCCCGGGAACGCCGCTAGCGCAATTTACCGCAGTGATCCTTCCTTCCAGGCTGTAAGTACGGCTGCTCATTTCGTCAGGCGGTTCGGAGCCCTCGGCCGGGGTTGAAGCCCGCGGCGCTTCCACCTCGACCGGAGGCTTGTCCGCGGAGCCATGCGAGGTCTCGATAGTTTTCGAGGGAGGTTCCTTATAGGGAGACCTCCTCTGCACCTGCACAGAGGGAGCTCGCGGATCCCCGAAGGTTTCCCGCATGGAAATGGCCTGTGAAAACTCTTGCGCAAGGGCGCGCTCCACGGGAGTTCGCGCGGCGGATTGGATCCGGGAAGCGAGAGTTTTCGCGTCCGCAGTCTTGCCCATGCTCAGCAGTACAAAACCATACGAGACGGCGTGGTTCAGGTTACCGGGCTCGAGTTCAATGGCCTTCCGTCCGGCCGCCAGGGCTTTCTCCCGTGTATCCGGGCTCATCGAGTAGAAAGTGGCGAGCGTAGCGTAGGCTGGCGCGAACTGCGGATTCAGGCTGATGGCCTTTTCGAGATCGGCCACGACTGCAGGGCCATTTTCGGAGTTTATACCCCCTTCCCGCACCTTGGCGCGCGCAGAAAAAAAATAAGCCAGAAAACTGGCGGAGTTGAGCTGCACGGCGCGCGCAAATTCTTTCTCGGCGTTGCCCAAGTCTCTCTCGTAATAGGCGAGCATGCCCAGGCCCTCATGGGCGAGGGGAAGATTGGGGTCGGCCTGCACGGCGGCATCTAGGGAGGACTTAGCCTCCTCGAACCGTTGCGTGTAGACGTAAAGCTCTCCTTTTTGGGAGTTGACTTCGGCAGGCGGAAGAACACGGCTCGAATAGCTTTTTGCGCCGCCATGAATGGAAGTTTTGACGTTCCCTACAAAGAAGGAGGTCTGGCGGGAGTATGCTTCCATTCTCTGGGCAAATTTATGCAAATCTCCGAAGGTCTTCTGTGCAGCGTCAACACAATTTCCGCTGGCCTCATAGGCGATGAGGAAGTCGTGAAACAGATTCCGTTTGCGAGCCTCGGGATCCATCAGCAAGTAGTGCACAATGGCCCACGATTCGGCGTAGAACACCGAGGCACGGTTGTTCTCGTTGTAATACGGGGAAGAATGGTCCGCCTGAAGGAGTGCAGGTACGGGGATGAGCTTGTTTTGCTGGAGGATTTGAAGGTGGTAAGGCGCGATCTTGCCGATTTCGACGTAGTTGTCGTGAATCATGGAGTTGCCGAAGTACTCGGCGATACCTTCGTTGAGCCAGACAGGCAAATCGCGAAAATTGATATTCATTAGGGCGTGAGTATACTCGTGATAAACGATCTCATAGGGATTCGGGCCTTCGATATTCGTACGCACCACTACAAAATGCTTTTCTTCCGCTGGCTGGTACGCACCCGCGGGATGCATGTGGCCCTTCACTTCCCAAAACGCCGGGAGCAGCAACTTCATGGAATCTTCGTTCTTGACGGCAAAGACGATTACCGGCTTGCCTAAATCGACGCGCATCTTCACGAAAGTGCTATGGAAGACTTCACGGATTTCCTCGAACTGGTCGGCTATTTTGCGAGCTTCTTTTTCGCCGGCATTACTGATAACCGTGAAATTAGGCGACCGGACCTCTAGCCACGTATCCTCATGCGCCGCCCATAGACTGGGCGAGAAGAACAGAACACAAAAAGCGAGGAGCAGAGCCGAGGAGCAAACGACTCGCATAGCACCTCCAAGCTGTGGGCCGCTGCGGGGCCAGGGTCCACGCCAACAGACGTTAGAACGAACACCGAACGCGGCGGAACCACCACAAAATTATCATGAACTCCGATAGCGTTCCCAACTGGAAAAGTGGCGGCTAGTACCTACGCTGGTTCTGCCTGCGGTGTATTGTCCAGCGGGCGTAGTGTTTTTGGTGATGGTGCCCGGCGGGGAGAACCCTTCGCCTTGCTCCCCCGAAGCCCCCTCCGAGGCTCAGGGCAAGCGGGGTAAGAAAAGAGTAGAATGGGGGTCCCTCCTCTGCCGGCGTCAACAAATCAAACATGGAGACACCATGGACGAACAGCGAAAGCACGCCATTCTGTTTGCGGCAACTCTGCTCTCAGCGCGCAAACTGCTGGACTGGATGGAGCTGGGCAAGCCGACGATGGCGAAGCAGCTCTGGGTGGACAAGGCGATCGAGGAGGCGGCGTTCATCCTGGAGAGAATCGACCAGCGTTGGCCTGCGGAGAAGGGCAGCGAGCCGCGGCGGTGAGCGGCCGTTGGTCGCTAACTGGGAGGGCCGACGATTCATTCAGTCATAACGTCGCAGTTTGCGAGTCAAGGCACGCGCGTGACGCAAAACTTACAATCTCCTTACGAGTTCATTGTTTCCCAGCAAGGAAGCACACCGAGGTGCTGCTAGTATATGTTTCGGGGAGTATCAAAGCTCTCTTTCGAAGGCGGGCCTAGGCCTAGGCCGCCTACGCCGAAATTGCGGCCTGAGAGGAAGCAAGGTTCTGGACAGAATGCGGGGCAGCATGAAAAGTCCGAGTGAAAACTCTAATGCCCTCCGTACCCAGTCAGAACGAGAAGGGGAAGTTCTTCTGCAGTTGTTCAGCCTTCTGGAGGAGTACGCTCCCATCTGGTACACCGAGGAGTATCACAACCGGGCTGTGGTTGCACTGGGGTCTTTAAAGAGAAGAGCATTCAGCTCGACAAGTTGGCCAACCGGAAGACCGGCGGATAGTACCTGCGGTGGCCTGGCGAGAAAGTGAGCGAGCCGCGGCGATGAGAGACCGGTAGTCGCTAATCGCAGGGTCAAAGCCCTACTGCTTGGCGATAAGCTTGCACTGCGCGGTGTTGGGTCCGGCCGGCTGTTCCATGAATACGCGTGTTTCCACCGTTTCATAGAGTTTCTTCTTGCCTCCGCGGAGCCAGGCCGGGCGTGCTGCCCGGCAGGTGCTGGAGTATCGAGGCAAAGATAACCTCGCGCCCAGAGTACGCGGTGAGGTCCTTGTGCTCCGTTAGCAACACGATGGAGTTTGGCTCGCCAGTCTTGGAACCATCAAGAACAGAATGGAGAGGACCCAGATCAGCGGGCTGACTTCGCGGTGCCTCCCGCTGCCGAGCTTCACAAAAGTGAACGACAAAACCCCCAGGCTGAGGCCAGTGGCAATGCTAAAGGTCAGCGGCGTGGCCACCAGCGTCAGAAAGGCCGGGAAGGCTTCACTGAAGTCGTCCCAGCGGATGCGCGCAACCGCGCCGCTCATCAGCACTCCCACCAGGACCAGGGCGGGAGCCGTCGCATAGGTCGGAATCGCCGCGACCAGCGGCGAGCAGAACATAGCCATGAGAAACAACACCGCGATTAGGATGTTGCCGAGGCCGGTGCGCGCCCCCGCCGCCACTCCCGAAGCGCTTTCGATGTAGCTCGTGACCGTGGAAGTCCCAGTGAGCGCGCCAAACATCGTGCCGATGGCGTCGGACACCCAACGCGCGGCTCGCTCGCGGAAGTTTCCCATCGCGCAAAAACCCGCCGCCTTCGCAAACACCCACCAGCGTTCCCGCGTTGTCAAACAGGTCCACGAAGAAAAACACAAAGATGAGGTCGCCGAGCCCGATCTTCGCCGCGCCTTGCAGATCCAGCTGCAGAAGGGTGCCCGAAGGATGCGGCAGCGAGAAAAAATGGGAAGGCCAATGGCTGAGCCCAAGCGGAATGCCTGCGAGAGTAATCACAGCGATTCCAAGAAGAATGGCGCTGCTGAATTTGCGCGCCATCAGAATAGAAATCAACACAAGCCCCGCAGCCGCCAGCAAAACTTCGGGATCGGAAACTTTTCCAAACGCGACATAGGTGGCTGGATTGGCGACAATCATCTTTGCGTTCCGCAGGCCGATAAACGCAATGAACAGGCCTATGCCTGCAGCCGTTCCATGCTTAAGGCAGTCCGGAATGGCGTTGACAACTTGCTCGCGAATCTTGCTCAACGTGAGCAAGAGAAAAAGCACTCCGGAGAAGAACACCACTCCGAGCGCCGTTTTCCACGGCACCCCGCGGCCCAGGACGATGGAATACGTGAAGTAGGCGTTCAGAGACATGCCGGGGGCGAGGGCGATGGGATAATTGGCATAAATCCCCATGACCAGCGTGGTCATCGCCGAAGAAATGCAAGTGGCAAAAAGCACGCCATCCACCGGCATGCCGCTTTCCGAAAGGATTTGCGGGTTCACCACGACGACGTAAGCCATAGTCATGAATGTCGTGAGGCCCGCCAGCAATTCGCGGCGCACCGTGCTCTGGTTTTCTTCCAGGCGAAAAACGCGTTCCAGCAAGCGCAATCTCTCCCCTTCTCCTGATATGCTGTGCGGCGCGAGTTTACATCAGAGCAAGAGGAAGACAAATGGAAGAGCCCGCAACGCACTACAACAGGCAGAGCAATGTTGCTCACTAGAACCCATCTCATAACTGCCAACCATCAGGGCACGGCTTTTTATCCTGAGACACGAAGGGCAGCCGTGCCGAAAAGCAATTTAAAATCATGCGCTTTAGCCCCCGAGGGTTCGTCGTTCAGAACGATTTATGAGCTAGCTTCTATTCCTCAACTGAGAATCGGGTGCCTTTCCGTTCTTCTTCTCTTTTTCTCGCCTTGGACACCGGCTCAGACCAAGGTGCAGCATTCTGCGGCTCCGCAGACCGAAGGAGAGCGCCGCGGCACTCTCAACCTCCACGCAGCGCGTTCGAACCCGCTGCAACTTCGCAACCTGCTCAAGAAAATGCCCAAAGGCGCGGACCTCCACAATCATCTGAGTGGCGCCGTCTACGCGGAATCCTGGATTCGCGCCGCGGCGGAAGACCAACTCTGCGTCAACGTAACTTCGCTTTCTTTCGCCAAGCCAGGAGACGGAAGCTGCGGAAGCGGCAAGGTTCCCGCAGCCGACGCCTACAAAGATCAATCTCTTTACGACGCGCTGATCGATGCCTTTTCCATGCGCGGCTTCGTTCCTTCTCCCGGCGTGACCGGTCACGATCACTTCTTCCAAACCTTCGAAAAGTTTGGCGGCACCGACCACCGCCATTTCGGCGAGTGGCTCGACGAAGTCGCCTCGCGGGCCGACGCCCAGAATGAACAGTATCTCGAGCTGATGCACACGCCCGAATTCGATCATGCAGCAGCAATTGCAAAAGAGATTGGCTGGCGCGACGATTTCGCGCGGTTTCGCGATGCGTTACTGGCGCATGGTTTGCGCGACGAAGTCGCGACCGCAAGGGCCGAGATCAACCAGGCAGAAACTCTGCGACGGCTGCGCGAACACTGTGGACAAGCTGACGCCGCGCCAGCTTGCCGCGTCGAGATTCGCTACCTTTGCCAGGTCTTGCGCGGTTTCTCCAAGCAGCAGGTATTTGCGCAAACGCTCCTCTGCTTTGAAACCGCAGCAGCCGACCCGCGCTTCGTGGGCATTAATTTCGTCATGCCCGAGGACAGCTACATTGCCATGTCTGACTATGCGCTGCACATGCGCATCCTTGCTTTTCTACGCAAGATTTATCCGAAGATCCATTTGGCTCTGCACGCGGGCGAGTTAGCGCCAGACCTTGTTCCTTATGAAGGGCTCTGCTGTCATATTCGTCTCGCCGTCGAGGAAGCCCAGGCCGAACGCATCGGCCACGGCGTGGACGTGATGTACGAGGATCGTCCTCACGAATTATTGAAGGAGATGGCGCGCAATCACGTCATGGTGGAAATCAGCCTCACCAGCAACGAGGTGATCCTCGGCGTCAGTGGGAAAGATCATCCGTTTCCCCTCTATCGCCAATTCGGCGTTCCGGTGGCCCTCTCCACCGATGATGAAGGCGTATCGCGCGTCGACTTGACTCACGAATATGTTCGCGCGGTGCAAACCTACGGTCTCAGCTACCGCCACCTCAAGCAGATGGTGCGCACGGGTTTGGAGCACAGTTTTCTGCCCGGCGAAAGCCTGTGGCGCGCGCCGGATGTTTTTACGGGCGCCGCTCCCCCTTGCGCGAAAGACTCTCTTGGGAGCGACAAGCCTTCTCTAGCCTGCGCCGCTTTCTTGAAGTCCAGCGAAAAAGCTGCGCAGCAATGGGAACTCGAGCGGCGCTTCCGCGAATTTGAATCCGCGCTGTGATTCGCAGCAGGTCAAATCTATTCGAATCGATCTCAGTTGCGGGGAACTCGCTTGCTCGGGCCCGGCTTTCTCGGGAGAATAGCCCAGGCAAACAATCCCTAACCCGGCACATCTGAATTAGCATCAAACCGCGAGGGGGCTTACGGCTATGAAACGCAAGACCGTATTCGTGGGTTTGCTCGTAACCCTCAGTCTGCCGTTTTGTTTGCACGCTCAGACGGCTTCGATCGGGGGGACAATCACAGACAGTACCGGCGCGGCCGTGCCCGCCGCTAAAATTACCGCGGAGAATGTTGACACGGGCGAGGCGCGAACGGTTCAAACCGACGAATCCGGCGTCTACCGGATCACGAACCTGAATCCCGGCGTCTATGACATCCGCGTCGAGCATGCCAGTTTCAATACCGTCGTCTATTCGCGAATTCCGCTGAGTGTGGACCAAGTCCTCACATTGGACGCCAAGCTGGTGCTGAGCGCTGTCCGGGAAACCATCCGCGTCGGCAGCGAATCCGTCGTTCCGATCGACTTGAACGACGCGCAAATCGGAAATCTCGTCGACAGCCACCAGATCGAAGACCTGCCCCTGATTTTGCGCGATCCATACCATCTCGTTCTGTTGTCCCCTGGCGTCACGCAGTCGAACACGCTTTTCAGCGGTTTTTCCGTGAACGGTTCCCGCGAGCGCAGCAACAATTTCATGCTCGACGGCGCAGACAACAACGACCCTGATATGGGGGGCTTCCCGAACGGCCTGAGCAGCCTGAACCCGGAGGTCACGCAGGAATTCCGCGTGCTCACCAACAGCTACCTGCCGGAGTTTGGCCGCAACAACGGCGCCATCATCGACATCGTTACCAAGCAAGGCACGAACAATCTCCACGCCGATATCTACTGGTTCGGGCGCTACACCGCGCTTTCCGCCAAAGACTTTTTTGCGCAGGACCGCAATCAGGACCCCTTTGTTCGAAATCAGGTTGGCTACTCCGTGAGCGGACCGATTCAGAAGAACAGGACTTTCTTTTTTGCGAACGAGGAGATCTGGCGGTTCAGCACCACGCTTTCGAAAACCAGCATTGTTCCCACAAAAGAATTCAAGAGCGGTCTCTTCACATATACCAGCCAGGGACAAAGCTCCACGGTCGATGTAAGAAGTTCCAGTTCTCCCAATAACGCCACGGGACTGTCACCCGATGCAACGATGGCGGCAATTTTTGCCAACTACCCGGACCCTCAACCCGCGGATTATATTGATGGCGCCCGCGGCCTCCTTCATTTCCCCAGCCATTCCTTAGTGAACGCCAACAATGTTACCGGACGCATCGATCATAGCTTTTCTGCGCAAGCCATCCTGTCGGTCCGCTACACGTTCAACCAATATTCCGACTCCAATTATCAGCATGAAGATTTTCTCGCCGGCATCGGTGGCGTTTCCACGCAGCACCACAATCACAACCTCACCGCGCGTCTGACTTCTACTGCCGCTCAAGGGCTTATCAACGAGTTGCACTTGGCATACAATCGATTGGAATTCCCAGTAACGTGCACGGGCACGAGCCTCTTTGACGGACTGAACAACGGCCAGTTTGTGGACGGCGTAGGCCGTGGTTTTGACGTCCCTCTTACGGGCAGTCTTGCCGGCTTTGGCTGCATCTTCCTTGGAGACACCAGCGGCTCGACGCGCAACGCCGGAACGTATACGGCCAGCGACAACATTTCCAGAGTACTCGGACGGCACATGATCAAGACAGGCGGCGAGTATCGCGGCGTCTATTCCAACAGCTCGAACAATTTCGCTTCGCGCACTATAACCGACTCCGGCGTATTCTCCAGCTTTGGCATTCCTTCCACCACGGGCACAGGCCTTGAGCCCAGCTCTTGCTCACCGCAACAGATGCAAGCGTGCGTGAACCTGCAGAATCTGGTCTGGCAATTTTTTGGTGGCGTAGACCTGTTGACACAGGCGCAGTTCTTTAATGCTAGCGGCACACGCACAACCACGGACGAACGCGGCTTCCGGCAGCGCGAATTTGCTCTCTACGCCCAGGACTCTTACAAAATTATTCCGAATCTGACTTTCAGTTACGGCGTCCGCTACGAATTCTTTGGCGTGCCTGTCGAAGTCCAAAACCGCATGTCGACGCTGTTGGTTTCCCCCGACGGGCAAGGCCCCTTCACGTTTACACAAGCGGGAGAAGGTCCCGGAAGAACTCCTCTCTACCAGGACGACTGGAAAGACATCGAACCGCGTGCCTCCGTAGCGTGGGATCCCTTCCGAACCCGCAAAACCTCCATTCGTGCCGGCTATGGTCTCTATCATGATCGCGTCTTCGGCCAACTCCTCAGCCTGGTGCGTGGCGACCCGCCATTCCAAATGCTCGAAACTCAAGTCTGCCAGGGCTTGTTTGCGGGGACGCCTCAAGGATTCCAGTCCTGCACCCTTTCCGCACAAACACCTTTGGCCACATTCCCGGATTCGCCAGTCGCCGGCAGTTGCCCGACGGGACAGCCCCTGTTCACTTGCCCTTCACCTATTCTTCCCTTCCTCGTTGATTCGCACTTACGCACGCCGTATTCGCAAAGCTGGAGCACGGGCATTCAGATCGAGCCGTATCCCAGCCTTCTCCTCGAAGCCGACTATGTGGGCTCCAAGGGCACGCATCTTCTTCGTTTAGTCGATGGCAATCCGCCACAGCCGAATCTCGTCGCGGCACTGATTGCGCTGGGCCTTCCGCCCGATTCTCCGGCCTTGCAATTCACGAGTCTCTGGCTTGGCGCAAATGAAATCAACCCGGCAACCGGAATGCCGGTGCTTCCCTTCAACGCCGTCAACAACAATGCTTTTCTCCAAGCCGAATTCTTCAAGGGCATCGCCAATTCCATTTATCACGCGCTGCAATTGAACTTCACGAAACGCTTTTCGCGCGGCTTCTCTCTTCAAGGTGCTTACACGTATTCGCATGCCATTGACGACGGCGCCGATCCGCTTATCCCCATCGACAACAATATTCTTTTCCCGCCCTATCCGAGAAACTCCTTCCACTTGCGCGCCGAGCGCGGCAATTCGGAGTTTGACGTCACGCAGCGCCTCACAGTGAACTACACCTGGCAGCTTCCCTTTGGGCATGCAAAGAATCACTCCCGCGGAACGGCTGCTGGCCTGCTCGTCGGGGGATGGACAGTTTCA
>Ga0066667_10000227_pt1 | contig 17720 bp, 9 predicted proteins | sample GraSoiAngelo_116_FD_133943 | JGI IMG/M metagenome (GOLD analysis project Ga0066667, IMG submission 133943) | Grasslands soil microbial communities from the Angelo Coastal Reserve, California, USA - 14_0903_16_30cm | ecosystem: Environmental > Terrestrial > Soil > Grasslands | place: USA...
CGGCTCCATCTCCTTGGCCATCAGAAAAAGGGTCATGTCACCGACGACTTTGCTGGATGGCGTGACTTTGACGATGTCGCCGAAAAGTTGGTTGACCTGGGCGTACATCTTTTCGACCTCACGCCAACGATGGCCAAGTCCCATGGCGGCGGCCTGTTCGCGCAGATTAGTGTACTGGCCGCCGGGAATTTCATGCTGGTACAAACGCGCCGAGCCGGCCTTGGGGCCGGAATCGAAGGGAAGATAGTAGGTGCGAGCCGTTTCCCAATAGTCGGAGCATTCGTTGAGCGTGTCGATATCGAGCTGCGTGTCGCGCGGCGTGTGGCGGAGCGCTGCGACGATGGAATTGAGATTTGGCTGGCTGGTGCCGCCGCTCATGGACGCGATGGCACCATCGGCGACGTCGACACCGGCGTCGGCAGCTTTCAGCACGGAGGCGGAGTTGATGCCGCTGGTGTCATGCGTGTGAAAGTGGATCGGAATGCCAACTTCATCGCGGAGGGCCTTCACCAAATCGAATGCGGCATAAGGTTTGCAGAGCCCGGCCATGTCTTTAATGGCCAGGAAATGCGTGCCCAGTTTCTCCAGTTGCTTGGCCATGGCGACGTAATACTTGAGCGAATATTTCGGGCGGCTTTTGTCGAGAATGTCGCCGGTGTAGCAAATGGCGGCTTCGCAAACGGCGCCGGCTTCAAGGGCAGCGTCAATCGAAACGCGCATGTTCTCAATGGAATTGAGCGAATCAAAGATGCGGAAAATGTCGACGCCCTGGGCATGGGCTTCGCGAACAAATTCAGTGATGAGATTGTCGGGATAGGACGTGTAGCCGACGGCGTTGGCGCCGCGGAGAAGCATCTGGAAACAGATGTTGGGAATGCCCTCGCGCAACTCACGCAACCGTTGCCAGGGATCTTCGTGCAGAAAACGCAATGAAGTGTCAAACGTCGCGCCGCCCCACATCTCGAGACTGAAAAGATTGGGGAGGCGATGCGCGACGGCCGTGGCCGTGGCCAGCAGGTCAAATGTACGAACGCGCGTAGCCATCAGAGACTGATGAGCGTCGCGGAAAGTCGTGTCCGTAATGAGCAGGCGTTTTTCCTTTCGCGCCCAAGCGGCGAATTTTGCGGGCCCGAGCCGTTGTAGGAGCTGGTGTGTGCCGGCCGGCGGCTTGCCGGTGGGCGATGCGGGGATCACCGCTGCTTCAATTTCTTTGGGGATCTGCTTACCCTTCACTTCGGGGTTGCCGTTGAGGACGACGTCGCCGAGATAGGAGAGCAGCTTGGTGGCGCGGTCGCCGCGACTTGGAAAGCGAAAAAGCTCGGGCGACTCGTCAAGGAAAGACGTTGTAACCTCTCCGGCGCGAAACTTCGGATGATTGACGACGTTTTCGACGAAGGGAATATTCGTCTTCACGCCGCGGATTCGGAATTCGCGAAGGGCGCGGTCCATTCGCTGGCAACCTTCGGGAAGATTCGAGCCCCAAGCGGTCACTTTGACGAGGAGCGAATCGTAGTAGGCGGCGAGCGTCGCTCCGGCATAAGCGGTGCCGCCATCAAGACGAATGCCAAACCCCGCGGGAGAACGGTACGTGGAAAGCTTCCCATAGTCTGGGGCGAAGTTTTTCTCAGGGTCCTCAGTGGTCACGCGGCACTGGAGAGCCGTGCCATTGAGCGGAATGTTCTCCTGACTTGGCAAGGACATCGGCGGCTCGTGCAGCTGGTGACCCTGCGCGACAAGAATCTGCGAACGCACGAGATCGATGCCCGTCACCATTTCGGTGACCGTGTGTTCCACTTGAATGCGCGGATTGACTTCGATGAAATACCATTTCCGCGAATCCACGTCGTAGAGAAATTCGACTGTTCCCGCATTGCGATAGCCGGCCTTCCGCGCGAGCTGCACCGCGGCGTCGCAAAGTTCGCCACGAATACTCGTGGGGAGATTCGCAGCCGGAGCAACTTCGACGACTTTTTGGTGGCGCCGCTGGACCGAGCAATCGCGCTCGTAAAGATGCAACAAATTGCCGTGATGGTCGGCGAGGATTTGGACTTCGAGGTGCCGCGCGCGGGGCAAATATTTTTCTAGGAAAGTGGAGGCGTCGCCAAAGGCAGAGCGCGCTTCCCCTTGGGCTTCTTCGAGGAGAGCGTCGAGCCGCGCGGCATCATGAACGACGCGCATGCCGCGACCACCGCCGCCCATCGCGGCTTTCACAATAACGGGATAGCCGATCTCCCGAGCAATTTTCTGCGCCTCCGCCGGCGACTTGACAGGATTATCGGTCCCCGGGAGCACGGGGACGCCCGCCGAAGTAGCAAGCCTTCGAGCGGCGGTCTTGTCCCCAAGCAACTCTAAAAGGTTCGGCGGAGGTCCAACGAAAGTGATGCCGGCTTTTTCGCAGGCGCGCGCAAACGCAGGGTTTTCAGAAAGAAAGCCATAACCTGGGTGAATAGCGTCGACGCCCTTCTCCTTCGCCACCGCGACGATTCCTGCAATGTCCAGGTAGGCTTCGACAGGACCCTTGCCAGCGCCAACCTGATAGGCCTCGTCAGCTTTGAAGCGGTGCAGCGACAGCCGATCTTCCTGCGAATAGATGGCCACGGTGCGCAGGCCGAGCTCATTGGCGGCGCGAAAGATGCGTATGGCGATTTCGCTGCGATTGGCGGCGAGCAGTTTGCGGATCGGTTTGGCTTCTTTGGCTTTCTTCATGTCAGGGGCGAACAAAGCGTCGCGCGAAATTCTACATTGTTTCACGCTGGCGATGGGACTCAGGTGCAGTTTTTTCAATTTAGAGAAGCAATTATTTTTGTGCGCCGAGAGAGGCAGCCGTGCCGCGGGGCTCACCTAATCTACGGATTGGGACCCTCGGCCGTCGTCAGTTGCGCAGAATTGGCAGGAGTAGCCGTGACCTGTGCTGATTTCAGCTGTTGCAACTGCGTTTGAACTTTTGTCCAGGCTTTGGCGTTGCGCTTCATCGCGTACGGCGCATCCGGTTCCGCAAAAAAGCGCAAAAGCTCCGCCTTGACTTCCGAAGTGGCGTCCACGAACTTGTTTTCCGACAGCTTATCCAGTAACTCCGCATGGGCTTCATCATTCAAGAGGTATTTTCCGGGACCAGTTTTATCGCCGATGTCGAAATTATTATTGGGCAAGTCCAGTCTGCCTTCGCGAACCTCCGTCAATAACTCACGGTAGCGATCGAGCGTGGCGTTGAAACTGGCTTCAAACATCTGCTCGGTCTGCGGCGTCGGCGTCCGGAACTGCAGAATCTTGAGGGGCCCGAACTTGGGAATCAGCTTGAAGAGGAACGCCAGAAAACGCTCGCCAGGACTGGGTTTGCGATAATCCTTTCCCCACTCGCGTTCGTAATTTGTACGAGATAGGTTGAACAGAAACCTTTTCTTCGTTGCGTCCGGGATGTCATCCTTAATTTCGTCTTTCTTGAGGTGCCAGGCGATGCGAGTGGCCTTGGGAATCAGCTTGCTTACGTCGCGGCGGTAAGAGTTGAGAACCTTCTCTTCGCTCACGAGCACATCCTTCAGCTCGAGGCCATAGGTTTCCAGGAAGGCTCGCTCAAGTACCGGGCGCGAAACTTCGAAGCCGATGAAATCGTGATAGCTGTCTGGCGCGTAGCGTTCCCGCGCGATTTGGAGAACGTCAAAGCCAAATTCGGTTTTCACGTGCGCCAGCCGGTTATCCTCAAAGGCAACGCTGTCGCCAAATTTCTTACGGAGACCCGGATACAGAACAGGAACGGCCCGGTTGGTGCCAAGGCGGTGCCCAGCGTTGTCCGCGGCATAGTGCGAAAGCGAGCCAACGGCGAAAGCGTACTGGTTGAGATCCTGGGCGTCGCGCAGCAGAGCCTGGATGAAATCGCCGCTGCGGACGTAATGCGTTAGATCACTGAAAAAGGGGCTGCCGTACGGGTAATAGCCCATGTCTTGAATAATGGCCCCGCCATAAGCGTAGGCTTGCGCCCTGCTCAAATCTTCCTCGGTTGCTTGCGGAAATCGTTTCAGAAGGAGCGGCTTGATGTGTGTTTCCCAGGCAGCATCGATGATGGCTTCATGCGACAGAACGGCGTAAGCGTAAACGGGAGCCGGCACGGCCAGCAGAACGGCGATCGGGAAAACTAGAATCAGGCGAAGGAGACTGGGCAGCCGCTTTATGCCGCGAACTCGCGACAGAGGATGCCGTTTCGGCTCCGCGCCAGGAGATAGGACGGACCGGTCCATCATGGCTTAAGCAGCGGCTGAGCGAAGCGAATGGGAACGCCAAAATTTGACCCGCCAAAACCTTTGACCACGGCAAACGTCACGCCAATCACTTCTCCATCACGATTGATGAGCGGCCCGCCTGAGCCGCCGGAAGTGGTCTGCGCATCGTAGACAATTTTGTCCGGAAGAACATCGCCGATATGGCCCTGAGTGACAAGGGGACGAATGAGTTTGCGCCGAAGAAGTTCGTTGACAACTTCTTTCGGCTTGCCACCGGTGCTCTTGGCGATTTCGTCCACGACGTCCTCTCCGGCGCGCGCAAGAATGGCGCTGATACCGGTAGCGTAACCAAGCGAAAGCAACGGCTGGCCGCTGACGGCCGCTTCCTTGCGCGCATCCATTTTCAGAACAGGCTTTTTCAAGCCGGACAAATCGCCTTTTAGCACCGCGAGGTCCGCCACGTCGGAAATTTCGGAAACACTGACGGGAACACCGGCCGTGGTATCGGGAAAATAGGCCGTCAGATCCGCAATAGTGGGACTAAGGCCCTGGCTGGTGACCGCGGTGAGTTCGTCATTTTTCCACCAAGGTTGCGCCACATGATGATTCGTAAGAATGCGGCCTTCTCCGGCCATGAATCCGGTGCCGAAGAAATCAGCGCGAACTTCCGGCGCGCGACCTTCCAACGTATAGACGGGGTTACCATCACTGTCGTGAAGAGGCTCGCCATCCGGATTGATCCCGCCGTACCGCAGGGGGCGTCCCGAGGCCCGGTCCACGAAGGCCACGGACACGTGGATGAGGCACACGCTTGGCGCGTAAGCACGAATCACCTCTTCCGCGGATTGCGATTCGCTCTCCACGCGTTTTAGGCGAGTAGTGGTATCCTCGAGCTCCTTGCGAAGCGCGGTCACGTCGCCGGGTTGGGCGTCCGAGATTTTCTGCCGCAGCTCATCTGTATGTTGCTTGAGCTGCTGCTTTTGCTCGAGAACATCGGATTGCTTAAGATCGGCGCGCGCGCTGCGAGCATCCGCCATCAATTGCTCCTGGCGGTGGGCGCCGCGCTCCATCTGAGCGATCACCGCATAAGCGCGGTTCGCTTCCTTGCTGGCCCGTCGTGAAAAAACAACGAAAATTCCAGCGATCACCAGGGCAATGGCAAATAGGGCGGAGACGCCAATCTTCAACGCTCGCCCCAAGGAAAACGCATCGCGAGTCATCTTCTCCGTTACGGCGAGCGCCTGAAAGGCAGTCTGCGCCACCTCGCGGCCCTCGTCGGCGATGCGCGTCTTTTCCCGCAGTTCGTCGAACGCATGTTTATCGCGCAACTGAACGCGAACCCGGGCGAGCAATTCCGCCGCCGCCCACGGCGAAGTAAGCACTTCGTCCGCACCGAGATCGAGCCCGCGAGCACGTTCCGCTCCCCCTCCCTTCGTGAGAAGGATCACGCGTGTCCCAGAGGTGGCGGCATTGCCTTTGACCTCGGCGAGCGCGTCGCAGCACTGGATGTCGGCAAGGTCCGCGGACAGAATCAAAAGGTCGATGCTGGCCTCTTGAACAAACTGGAATCCTTGCGCCTGGGAGGAGGATACGGCGACGTCGTAGCCGGCTGAACGCACGAGCTCTTCAAGCAGTTGGCGCGAGGCCGCATCGGGATCAACGATCAAAATACTTTGGCGTTTCGAGGACAAGTCAGCGACCTCAAGGGTTAAGAATGCTTCGGCGTGTCTTGGTTCAGCTTCATCTTCCCTGCCACATTGTTTAAAAGGGGCTCCGTGAGAATAACAGGTGACACTCTTCTGATGCACGCAACGGGATTCTGACACAAACAATTCACCAGCGAAAAGCTGAGGGAGCATCCACGAAGGTCTCTTATGGAGGGGCCGAAATTCACAAAGGAAGGGTTGCCTATGGTTCGAGGGTAGAGCCCTCCAGATAGCGATGCTAATATTTGCGAAGGACGCCGATCACACGCCCTTGAATCTTGACCTCGTTCGCCGCCACCATGATGGGAGCCATCTCCGAATTTGCCGGCTGGAGGCGTATCTTGCCCGGGCCTTCGCGATAGAAGCGCTTGAGAGTCGCTTCCTCACCGCCGATTAGGGCCACAACGATGTCACCGGCATTGGCGACCTGCGTCTGCTCGCAGACAACGAAATCGCCATCCATGATGTGATCTTCAATCATGGAAGTGCCCTTGACCTGCAAGACAAAAGAATTGCCGCCGCGCGCGAAATCGCCCAACGAAATCGTTTCGCGCTCTTCCACGGCCTCCAGCGGACGTCCCGCCGCGATTCTTCCTACCAGCGGAAGCTCCTGCATCTTGCGGTCGATGACCTGTTCCTTGACCGACTTAGGCAATTGGACGATCTCGATGGAGCGGCTCTGATTGTAACCGCGGCGAATGAAGCCCTTCTTCTCGAGCGTAGTGATGTGCTTGTGCACGGTGGCCAGGGAAGTGAGTTTCAGGCCCTTGCCGATTTCTTCAAAGCTTGGCGCGTAGCCGTGCTTGGTCTCAAACGCTACAAGGTAGTCGAGAACTTCTTTTTGCCGTTTGGTCAGAGCCATGTGCGCGCCTCCGCTTGCAGATGTTTTCCACAGGCACTTTAGGCGAAAGGAAAGCGAACGTCAAGCTAAAATTTGGCTTTGCCGATTGGACTGGCTTTGCCTCCTGTGTAGGTGGAATTACCCTCTCCGAAATCCTTCCTTCACCTGATTGTCATTCGCATGCGTGCCGAAGAAACTGTAGCCGAAAGTTCAGTCTGCGTTGCAGTGCTCCGTGGCTTTGGAAGAAGCCCAAGTTCCGCGGAGATTAAGAAGCGTGTCGAGTTCTCCCATCGGCGGTGGTGCCACATGGCGAACCATCTCGGCAACGAATCCGGCGCGAGCGCTGTTGCGAAGGGTCACGCCATTTTTCCTGCTCTGGACAAGAATCAACGTCTTAGCGAACGTATTTTTCTGAACCTACCGGTTCGCCTCTCTGGCGTCGGAAAACAAGGCGCTGATTTCCTGGAGGAAGGCCAAACTGTAGACATTAGCCGCCAAGGCGCCGCGGTCATGGTGGGAGGAGAGCTTTCCATTGGCCAGGCTGTAAAGATCCAGCGAGTTGGAGTTGGCAAAGAGGCGATGGCCCGTGTCGTAGGCCGCATTCCAGGCGGTTCGGGGGGGAATCTGTTCGGGCTGGTTTTGCTCGATCCCGAAGTAAATCTGTGGGACATTTCCTTTCCCTCACTGGCTGATGCGGAGACGGCGGTGCTCCGGGCCTTGCTCCGATGTATCGCTTGCGGGCAGCTGGCGGTGTCCTACCTCAGCGAATTTGAAACTGATCTTTTCCTCCACCATCACTGTATCTCCCGCATTTGCCTGGATTGTGGCGGCTGGACTACCTGGACCCGGCCGTACCACCAAACTTCCCCAAAGGCCGAGACTCCCGATGAACAACACGGTCTTCACCCGGCGTCACGCCACCTCTTAGCCCCTGGAACGCAGAATCAACGTTCCCACGAGCGTGTTCAAGTGGAAGCGGTTGGGTGTATTCGGCACCCCACTCTTGGAAACGAGGTTGTACTCGTTAGGAATTTGGCGCGTGGGGGACTCAGCTTCTTTAGCGCCAGCAATTATCCCGAAGGATCGCAGGTGGAAATGGCAGTACCCTACACTTCCAGAGCCCCGAATATCTACACGCCTGCCAGGATCGTCAGTTCGCGCAAGGGCGCTGGCAAGGGTTTGATAGAATACGGAGCTGCTTACCTTTTGTAGTTACCCCAGCCACGCATCGTCGGTGCTCGAACTCTGCTTGCTTGCTCGCTCTCACTTGAGAGGCTTCCGCCGAGCGCTGCTTGGAGGCCAATCGATCGGCCTCCGTTTTCAAGAATTCTTATTCTGCGACGAGGTTACGGATACCTTGAATCAGGGAGCTCAACGTTCGTGGAGAATCGAAGACCAGCTCCAACTGCTGGTGGAAAGCGTGAAGGACTACGCGATTTTCATGCTCGATCCCGAAGGGAATGTCGCGACATGGAATCAGGGAGCTGAACTCATAAAGGGGTACAAGGCCGACGAAGTCCGTGGCCGCCATTTCTCGATTTTTTACACTCCCGAGGAAATGGAAGAGGGAAAGCCCGCGCAGGAGTTGCGAATCGCCGCGACCGAAGGCCGGTTCGAAGCTGAAGGCTGGCGTGTGCGGAAGGACGGAACGCGTTTTTGGGCCAACGTGATCATTACTGCGATTAGGAATGAGCAGGGACGGCTCTGCGGCTATGGAAAAGTCACGCGCGATTTGACGGAGCGCAAATGGGCCATGGGTTCCACGTTCGAGAAGTTATTTCGTGTCAACCCTTACCCGATTATGCTCAGCACGCTGGAAGATGGGCGCTACCTTGAAGTGAACGAATCGTTTTGCAAGCTGACGAGATACAGCGCCAAAGAACTAATCGGTCAAAGGTCGAACGATCTGGGGATTTGGGTGGAACCGGACATGCGTACGCGCGTCGTCTCGGAATTATCCGCCGGGCATCCAGTCCGGGAATTGGAAACCACGTTGCGGACCAAGTCGGGCCAGATGCGGACAGTCCAGCTCTCTGCCGACTTGATCGAGTTCGCCGGCAATCGTTGCCTGTTCGCAACCCTCATGGACATTACCGAGAGCCGCAGACTGGAAGCGGCCGTCGAAGAATTGTCAACACCCGTTCTGCAAGCTCAGGAAGGGCTGCTGGTTGTGCCGTTGATCGGCTTGGTGGACGCAAGGCGCGCGGCGCAATTGCGCACCCAACTGCTCAATGACATCCGCGCGCAACGTGCCAAGGCTGTCGTGATTGACTTAACGGGGGTGCCGAAGATCGACCCGGAAACCGCCGATGGTTTGTTGCGCACGGTCGAAGCGGTCCGGCTCCTTGGGGCATTCGTCATCCTTGCCGGCATTTCGCTGGGCATCGCGGATACATTGGTCGGAATTGGCGCCGAGTTACTCACCATCAAAACTACCGCCGATTTGCAAAGTGGCCTGGAAGAAGCCAAAGCACTGATGGACCAGGCGAACAACTGAGGAACTGGGTGTGAGGAACTGGGTGGAGTCACCCCAGCGAAGCTCGTTTCCGGATAAGGCACAGCCCATTGCGGCAGGCACTCTATCCGCCACTCGCGGGCCGGTGTGATATCCTGTAAGGTGTCGGCTCCCGGCGGGCTGCCTTAGAAACCATCCTTTCACCGCAGCGCCTCGTCCTTATGATTGAGCCACACTCCCGGAGACAGGGAGTTCGTCGAAGCGAAGTGCCGGAGGTTCGGACAAGAATGTCTACGCTCGCGGAAGTTCCACCAGTAAAAAACAAGCGCGAAGTGCTGGATCAGGCGGTCATCCGCTTCGCGGGAGATTCCGGTGACGGCATGCAGATCACCGGCAGCCAGTTCACCAATACCGCCGCGCTCTACGGCAATGATATTGCCACGTTTCCGGATTACCCGGCCGAAATTCGCGCCCCTGCCGGCACGATTCCCGGTGTGAGCGGTTTTCAGTTGCACTTCTCCTCCAATGAGGTCTACACCCCCGGCGATGCTATCGACGTGCTGATCGCCATGAATCCGGCGGCGCTAAAAGTGAATGTTGCCGACCTCAAAGCCAACGGAATCCTGATCGTCAACAGTGACAGTTTCAAAGAGGGCGACCTGCGCAAGGCGCAGATGACCTCGAATCCGCTGGAGGATCATTCCCTCGATAAGTTCCGGCTGTTTTCGGTGGAACTCGAACGGCTGACGCGGCGTTCGCTTGAGCATCTGGGACTCGATGCCAAGTCCATGGACCGCTGCAAGAACTTCTTCGCGCTGGGCATGTGCTACTGGCTTTATAACCGTTCGATGGACCCGACGGTCCGGTGGATTGAAGACAAGTTCAAGAACAAGCCGCTGCTCGTGGAAGCGAACAAGCTCGCTTTGAAGGGCGGCTATTCCTACTGCGAAGCGACGGAAGCGTTTCAAATCAGTTATGAAATCCCGCCGGCGCAGCTCACTCCCGGGCTTTACCGAAGCATGAGCGGCAATCAGGCGCTCGCGCTGGGTTTTGTTACCGCATCTCAGAAATCGGGGCTGAGGCTTTTTCAAGGCAGTTACCCGATTACCCCAGCTTCCGACATTCTGCACGAGCTCTCTCAGTACAAAGACTTTGGCGTGATGACCTTTCAGGCGGAAGACGAAATTGCCGCCATCACGTCGGCGATCGGAGCGGCATACGCCGGGGCGCTGGCCATCACCACAACGTCCGGCCCAGGTATGGCCCTGAAGACAGAAGCGTTAGGTCTTGCGGTCGCGGTCGAGATCCCGCTGGTCATTTGCGACATCCAGCGCGGCGGCCCCTCAACCGGCCTTCCGACCAAAACTGAGCAAGCGGACCTGTTGCAGGCGCTCTTCGGCCGCAACTCCGAGGCGCCCATTCCGGTGCTGGCTGCAGCAACACCAGCAGACTGCTTCTGGGTGGCCATTGAAGCCTGCCGCATCGCTGTCAAGTACATGGTGCCGGTAATTATTCTCTCGGACGGTTACCTTGCAAACGGTGCCGAGCCGTGGCGAATACCCGAGCTGAAAGATATCCCGGACTTCCCGGTGAAATTTGCGTCCGACCCAGTCAGCTTCCTGCCATACAAACGCGATCCGCACACTCTGGCGCGCCCGTGGGCTGTGCCGGGTACTCCCGGCCTCGAACATCGCATCGGCGGCCTTGAGAAACAGGACCCCACGGGAAATATCAATTACGAGCCGTTGAACCACGAGAATATGGTTCGTGTCCGCGCCGCCAAAGTCGCCGCGGTCGCGCAGGACATTCCCAATGTGCTTCCTGCGGGGGATCCGGAAGGCGACCTGTTGATCGTCGCGTGGGGTTCAACTTGCGGCTCGATTACGGCCGCCTTGAAAGCACAGCGCGCCAAGGGACGCAGGATCGGCCACCTCCATCTGCGGCATCTCAATCCGCTCCCCTCTAATCTGGGCGAAGTACTCAAACGCTATAAGAAGGTGCTTGTCCCGGAATTGAACATGGGCCAGCTCTTGTGGGTGTTGCGCGCCAAGTTTCTCGTAGATGCAGTCGGCCTCAACAAGATCCAAGGCCGGCCCTTCAAGCAGGCCGAATTGGACCAAAAAATCGAAGAGATGTTGGGACTCTAGGAGATTCGATCATGGGAACAGCGACTCTGCCGCCGCCTCTTACCAAGAAAGACTTTCAAACCGACCAGGAAGTACGCTGGTGCCCCGGCTGCGGAGACTACGCGATTCTCTCCGCGGTGCAGTCCGTCTTTCCGGAGCTAGGCATCAAGCGCGAAAACTTCGTGGTCGTTTCCGGCATCGGCTGCTCCAGCCGCTTTCCCTATTACATGAACACCTTTGGCTTCCACACCATCCACGGCCGCGCCCCGGCCGTAGCCACCGGCATTAAGGCCATTCGCCCGGACTTGGAAGTTTGGGTAGCCACCGGCGACGGCGACGCACTATCCATCGGCGGGAATCATACGATTCACATGCTGCGGCGCAATGTCGGCATCAAGGTCCTGCTTTTCAACAATAAAATCTACGGTTTGACCAAGGGCCAGTATTCGCCGACTTCGGAGTACAACAAGAAGACGAAATCAACACCGTTCGGGTCATTAGACCGCCCCTTCAATCCGATCTCACTGGCAATTGGTTCGGAGGCGACTTTCGTGGCTCGCTCCGTCGACGTCTTCCAGGGGCACCTGAAGGAAACATTGAAGCATGCCGCAGCTCACCGGGGTTCCGCTTTTGTGGAGATTCTTCAAAACTGCAATATTTTCAACGATGGCGCGTGGTTCTCCCTCACTGAACGCGACGCACGCAGCGAGCACGTGATCCAGCTTGAGCACGGTAAGCCGCTCGTATTCGGCAAGAATCGCGATAAGGGCATCCGCCGGAAACCGGACGGCGACATCGAAGTCGTCCAATTCGGCAACGGCATTACGGAGAGCGATCTCGTCGTCCACGACGCGCACCACCCGCGTCCTTCTTACGCCTTCCTGCTTTCGCATATGGAGCACCGGCCCGGCTTCCCGACGCCCATTGGCGTTTTCCGTGCCTGGGATGATCTCCCGCGCTACGAAGACGTGATGAACCAGCAAATCAAGGACGTCATCGCCAAACGGGGCCCCGGCGACCTCGGCAAGCTTCTGCGCGCTGGGGACACGTGGGAAGTAAAGTGACCAGCGCTCCTTCGAAAACTTAGAACTCGACAGCAATGATCCCAAAGCGTCGCGCCCACCTCAGTCGCGGCGCTTCATTGTTTTGTAGTTATCCATACGGCGCCTGGGCTGTAAGTCGCCCTCCAACGCGTACACTCAGCCCGTCTCTCTTTCTACAAGCCCTTTGCTTTCAACCGAGTAAGTACTCCCGAGTACGACATCGTGCGACATCCTCTGTTCCGGAGCTGCTTGGCGTTCCTTGTCGCTTGAAGACCTCCTGGACACCTCGTAGTGTGAACTCAGCGGCGGCTTTCCTTTTTGCTTTGGAAACCGCAGCGAGAAGTGGAAGGAGAAGCACCCATGTTTTACGCGCGCCTGCACGTCACCTTTGTGGGAGTCATCGCGACGCTGGTGGACTCGGTCGTGGTGGCGGAATTTGCCGGCTACTGCCTTCACCGGCTTCTGCACAGTGACAAATTCCCGGCCCTCAGCCGCGGCCACCTGATCCATCATTTCCTGGTCTACGGGCCCACTCAGCCCATGCGCGCCGGCGAGTACCACGACGCGACCGATCATCGCTTCTCCCTCGACAATGTGGGGATCGAATGGCTCGCGCCGTCTGCGATTATTCTGCTGTTTTGCTGGGCAGCGATGGGGTTACTTAGTGTACTACCCGTGTACCAAGCACTCTCGCTGTGTACTTTGCTCGGCTGGCCCATCCTCATGTTCAGCTACCTGCACGACAGGATGCACACCGAGAACTTCTGGATGACGCGCGTTCCTCTGTTTAGGTCGTGGTTCCTGAAAGCCAGAAGGCTGCACGACATCCATCACCGGAGCGTCAACAGCAAAGGCTTCATGGACACGAACTTCGGCATCGGGTTCTACATTTTTGACCGCTGCTTCCGGACCTGGCCAAGCGGCACGCGCGTTCAACTGGCAAGGCTATCAGTCGGCCATCGAGCGCTATGGATTGGACGAATCGGAGCTCGTGTCATTGCGCGGCTGCAGCAAGGCACTGTTTCACAAGGAAATTGGAAGCAGGACAGTTTCGCAAAACACAAATCGCCAGATGTTCAATCAGATGAACACGCTACGCCAAGGCATGCCTCGCCAGAATGTTCACTAACGGGCGCCATTCTTTCAGTCATCCAGGCCCTCCTTAAGAATTCAATTGTGAAACCTCCAGGGATTTGCTACATCCAATAAAGGCTAGCCTTCGAACGCTCCATGGAAGACCTTTCAAAAATCGGCTCTTTTGCACTGTTGGGCGATGCGGACCCCGTCCCCCAGAGCTTGTTCCTTTCCCATCCGGATCAGGCCAATACCCTTGCTCTCCTTTATGAAGTCAGCCGCGAAGTCACCTCCATCCTCGACCGCGAAGAACTTCTCCGCCGCGTCGCGGAGCGCATCAAGAAAATCGTGAGGTACGACATCTTCAGCGTCATGCTCTGGAACGAACAGAGCGAGCATCTGGAAAGCGTTTTCACCATGCGCTGCGGTGATTCCCTTCCTGCGCGTATGCGCGTGCCTCTCCACAAAGGACTCACCGGAACGGCCGCAGGCGAGCGGCGCGTCCTGCGGATCAATGACGTCACGGAAGATCCGCGTTACCTCCACTGTGATAGCGGCGTTGTGGCGCGCTCGGAACTCGTGGTGCCTCTCTTGTTGTGCGACCGGCTCATTGGAGTCCTCGATCTCGAAAGCTCGGAGCCTCACGCCTTCACCCTGGAGCACGAGCGCATGCTGTCAACGCTAGGCTCTTACGTGGCAATCGCGCTGGAAAACGCCCGGCTCTACCAGGAGGCCCGGGAAAGCGAGCGCCGGCTCCGCAGCGAATTGGACACCGCGAGGGAGATCCAGCGGCAGCTCCTGCCCACCGGTGCGCGCGAAGTCCCTGGCCTCGATTTGGCGGCCGGGTATGTGCCCGCCCGGGAGTTGGGCGGAGACTTTTACGACTTCCTGCCTTACGGTGAGGGCCGCTTGGCTCTGGCTCTGGGCGATGTTTCAGGCAAAGGTACCGCCGCCGCCTTGTACGGCTCCCTGGCCATCGGCACCGTTCGCGAAATCGTTGTCGACCGCGCTTGTGAACCGGCATGCATGCTGGCTCTTCTGAATCAACGGCTCCACGCCGCGCGGCTGGATTCGCGGTTTATTGCCATGCTGTTCGCGATTTACGACGCATCCACGCGGCGGCTTACACTGTCGAACGCCGGTGGACCGTATCCGCTCCTCGTCCGCGATGGCCATGTGATTTCCATTCGCTTGGAAGGTGTGCCGCTCGGCCTGCTCCCCGGCACCCAATATGATGAATCCACAATCGATCTGCAGCCCGGCGACGTGATCCTCTTTGCTTCCGACGGCATCCTCGAATCAGCAAACGCCACGGATGAAGAGTTCGGCTTGCAGCGCTTGTCTGCTCTTCTCAGCGCGATTTCTCCGGAAGATTCCGCCCGCGCGATTGCGGATCGTATTCTCGAAGAAACCGACAACCACAGCGGCGTTGATTCCACGCCGCACGACGATCGCACTCTGGTCGTCCTTCGCGTAACCGACGAAACCGCTTCGGACTTCTCGAAACTGCCGATCATCTATTGATGCAAGCAAGAAATCTTGATGGAAGCAAAAAGAAACGCTGCGGAGGCCTTCCGCAGCGTAGGAAACCCAATCTGTTGAGTTAATTGCCAGTATTGATGGCCACGGCGTGCCCGGCATTGGCAAAATAATTCTGCTCGCGGAGCTTGCGGTAGATTCGCCCTGCAACAACGGCGGCTGTAGGGCCCTTCACTCTGCGCGTGTTACCGCGCAGCAGGACGGCGAGCGCGATTTTCGGGTGTGCGTCGTCGGCGTAAGTAAGGAACCAGCCGATTTTCGAAGGCGTCGTGTGATCGTCACAAGTGCCCGTTTTGCCCAGCGGCATCTCGTCCCCGCCCCGGTCAAAACTGGATTTGCCCGTGCCATAAAGGACTGCGGCCAGCAAGCCTTCGCGGATCTCCGGCAGAATCGGCCCGATGTTCAATTCGCGCTTCACGCGCGGGGTGAAATTCTCAACTTCTTCCTGGCTATGCGGATACTGCAAATAATAAAGAGTTCCGCCATTCGCGAACGCCGCGGAGAGCGCCGCGAGTTGCAGTGGGGTAACCTGAATTCCTTCGCCAAAGCTGGACATTCGCGCGACTCCGCCGTAAGCGGGCGGCGTGGTCGGAAACGACCCCGGATGCTCGTCAGGCAGGTTGTATCCGGCAAGTTCTCCCAGGCCGAGCAGGCGGCCGTATTTGGAAACCGTCTCAAATCCCATGCGCGACCCGAGTTGTTCGAAAAACACGTTGTTCGAGTGGGCCATCGCTTCCGTCAAGTTCATGTACTTGCGGCGCCCCACCTTCAGCATCGTGTCGCGGGTGATGACATTTTCCTCCAGGGCGGCGAGCGCAATGGTGGGCTTGATGGTCGAGCAAGGAATGTAGCCGTCGCCGAAAGCAATCTTTTGATTCACGACCGTCAGAATGCGGCCGGTGTTCGGATCAACGGCCACCACCGCTCCGTTGTAACGGCCAAGCGCGGAAACCGCGGCTTCGCGAACGATGGGGTCATCATAGGCGCCGTCGTCCGTGCTGGTGGAATCCGCGAACGTAGGGACGCCCCGATAACGCGCCACGTACTTGTGCGTGCGCCTCACGGCTGACCCCGCACCGGGCGCTGCTGGCAAGGGCATCGCAGTGAATGCCGCCATTAATATCGAAATAGTTGCTTTTCCGAACTGCTTCACCGTTCCCGCCTCTTCCGAATGACCGCGAACCGGTCAACTCGCCCCGTTCTGCCCCACGCTAAAATCACTGGGGTCAGAGTTTTACCTGACGCGGTCCATAGCGTCAACAAGCATTCACAAAAATGTTCGTTGCTGCTACCGGCTCGCTACTGCCGGTCGACACGCCGTTGAGACTCATTGCATCCCGCCCGCCATTCAAGGGCATCATTGATTTGACGCGACTTAACTTCGGCGCGACCAATAGTCTCAGCATCCAAGAGAAACACTTTCTCTCAGATTGAGACATATTTTAGAGTTTTGTGCCCTGCTCGCACAATAGTCTGCTAGCGCTAGTACGAGCTATGTGCTTTATTTTGAATAGCTGACCGTCGGGGCAGGAACCTGAACCTTCGTCCGGCCAGTATGGCTCTTCCACGCGGAAGCAGTTCTCCCAGTGGCCTCAAAAAAGCCGGCCTTCCACCTGTCGGCAGAAGGTCCGGCCTCAAATTATCGTACGTTTTCGTTTAGCGCGTCGGACGGGCTTTGGAAGCCTCTGCACCGGCAGTCGCCGCCGAAGTCTTCATCGGCGGTTTCTCCGGTGTTGCAGTCGCGGCGTGTCCATTCGGTCCAGGTGCAGCCGCGCTCGAATTGCCTGGCACCGGGATTTCGAGCTTCTTGCGCAGCGCGTTTTCCAGCTTGTCACGAATGTCCTTGTTTTCTTTCAGGAAGACGCGCGCATTTTCGCGGCCCTGGCCCATGCGTTCGCCGCCGAAGCTGATCCACGTGCCGCTCTTCTCGAGCACGCCCTTATCCACACCCAAGTCGATCAGGTCGCCCTCGCGCGAAATCCCTTCGCCGTAGACGATGTCGAATTCGGCTTCGCGGAACGGCGCGGCCACTTTATTCTTCACCACTTTTGCGCGGGTCCGCGAACCGACCACCTTGTCGCCTTCCTTAATGGCCTGAATGCGCCGGATGTCCACACGCATCGAGGCGTAAAACTTCAGCGCGCGGCCACCCGTAGTCGTCTCTGGGTTGCCGAACATCACTCCAATTTTCTCGCGAATCTGGTTGATAAAAATCAAGCACGTGCGCGACTTCGAGACAATGCCGGTCAGCTTGCGCAGCGCCTGCGACATCAACCGCGCTTGCAAACCCATTTGCGGATCGCCCATGTCGCCTTCGAGTTCGGCCTTGGGAACCAGCGCCGCCACGGAGTCCACGACAACAATATCCACGCCGCCCGAGCGAATGAGCGTTTCCGCGATCTCCAGCGCCTGCTCGCCGTTATCCGGCTGCGACACCAGCAGGTTGTCCACGTCCACGCCCAGCTTCCGCGCATAGACCGGATCGAGCGCATGCTCTGCGTCAATGAACGCCGCCTGCCCGCCCAGTTTCTGCGCCTCGGCGATAACGTGCAGCGTCATGGTGGTCTTGCCGCCGGATTCCGGGCCGTAAATCTCGATCACGCGCCCACGCGGGAAACCGCCCACGCCTAGCGCCGCGTCAATCGAGAGACATCCGCTGGGAATTACACTGACGGGCACCAGAACATCCCGGCTGCCCAGGCGCATGATCGCGCCCTTACCG
>Ga0066667_10000229_pt1 | contig 17703 bp, 19 predicted proteins | sample GraSoiAngelo_116_FD_133943 | JGI IMG/M metagenome (GOLD analysis project Ga0066667, IMG submission 133943) | Grasslands soil microbial communities from the Angelo Coastal Reserve, California, USA - 14_0903_16_30cm | ecosystem: Environmental > Terrestrial > Soil > Grasslands | place: USA...
ATAGCCGGCCTCGGCGAGGAGCTTCTTGGCCTTCGCCGGGTCGTACGGCATCGCGCCGGACATGTCGACGAAGTAGGGGTTGAGCGGATCGACGTTGGTGCCGATCACGCGGCCAAAGCCGAACATGGCGCCCTTCACGACCTCGGGCTTGTTGATCCCGTACGTGACCGCGCGGCGGACCCGCACGTCGGTGAACGGCTTGCGCGAGTTGTTCATCGACATGATGACGTCGTTCGTCGTCTCGCCGACGATCACCTGGAAGCGCGGGTCCTTCTGGAGGTCGGGGATGTGCTCGGGGCCCAGGCCGAACATCGCCGCGTCGACGTCGCCCGCCTTGAGCGCGGCCAGCGCGGCGTTCGGGTCCGGGATGAACCGGTACGTCACGCGGTCGAGCTTGGGCAAGCCCTTGACGTGGTAATCGGGATTCTTCACGAGCACGATCCGGTCGCCGCGGACCCACTCGCCGAGCTTGTAGGGCCCGGTGCCGATCGGCTCGCTCTTCAGCGTGTCGACGGCCTCGCGCGGGTAGATGACGGAGCCCTGGCGCGCCATGTTGAGGAGGAAATTGGCGGTGGTGTTCTTCAGGGCGAACGTGATCGTGTAGTCGTCCTTGACGATGATGTCGCTGATCGCCTCGTAGTTCGCCGGCGCCGGATGCTTGGTCTCGGGGTTCATCGCCCGGTCGATGACGAACTTCACGTCGGCGGCCTTCAGCTCGCGACCGTTGTGGAAGCGGACGCCGCGCTTGAGGAAGAACGTGTAGTTCCTGTTGTCCGAGGTGTGCCAGCGCTCGGCCAGCCACGGCACGATCTTGCCGTGGCGATCCACCTTCACCAGCGCTTCCTGCACGTTGTAGAAGACCACGCCGGCGGTGGCGGACGCCGGCGTCGCCGTGAGATCCAGGCCGGGCGGCTCGGTCGCGACCTGCACCACGAGGTTTTCCGCGGGCGCCGCGGCGGGCGACGCGAGCGGGGCCAGCGCGAGCGCGACGAGCAGTAGCCGTGCGAGGTGCCGCATCGGGCGATCCTCCTAGCGCTTGGGCGACGACTTGAAGTACTCGACCGTGCGCCGGAACCCCTCGTCGAAGTCCACCAGCGGCGAGTACCCGAGGAGTCGCTTGGCCTTCGACACGTCGGCGAGCGTGTGCAGGACGTCGCCCGCGCGCGACGGCGTGTGCCGCCGCTCGAGTCGGCGGCCCAGGATCGCCTCGAGCCTCGTGATGATCTCCAGCAGGCTCACGCGAACGCCGCAGCCGACGTTGAAGACCTCGCCGGGCGCCCCGGGCACGCTGCCGGCGAGCAGATTGGCCTCGACGACATTGTCGATATACGTGAAGTCCCGGGACTGCGAGCCGTCTCCGTGCACCTCGAGCGGCCGACCGCCCAGGCCCCACTGGATGAAGCGCGCGATGACCGCCGCGTACTGCGACTTCGGGTCCTGACGCGGACCGAAGACGTTGAAGTAGCGGAGTCCGACCGTCTCGACGTCGTAGAGACGGGTCCACGCCGCGGCGTACTGCTCGCCGGCCGCCTTGGACACCGCGTACGGCGAGATAGGCGCGGGCGCCTGGTCTTCGCGCTTGGGCAGATCCGGCCGATCGCCGTAGACCGACGACGACGACGCGTACACGACCCGCGGCACCTTGCAGCGCCGCGCAGCCTCGAGCACGTTCAGCGTGCCGGTGACGTTGTTCTCGTTCGCGCCGAGCGGGTCCTTCACGGAGCGAGGCACCGAGCGCATCGCGGCCTGGTGGTAGATCACGCGCACGCCCCGCGCCGCGCGGAGCACCACCGAAAGATTCCGGATGTCCCCGCGGATCACCTCGAGCCGACGGCGGAACTTGGGCGCGAATGCGAGGTTGGTCCGGGCCCCGGTCGAGAAGTTGTCGAGGATGCGAACGCGACCGCCGTTGGCGAGGAGCCGCTCGACGAGGTGCGAGCCGATGAAGCCGGCGCCACCCGTCACGAGCGAGAGATCGTTCACTCGCCGATTGTACCATCGCCGCCTCGCACGGCCGCCCGCTCCCGATCCCTTGACACCCCGGAAATCCGCGCGGTACGGTGGGCCGGCCCATCGATGAGCACCGACGAGCCCGTCGATTCGATGCTGCTCTGTTACTGCACGAACCTGACCGTCGGCCAGCTTCGCGAAGCGTGCCTCGCCGGGAAGTGGCCGCTCGCGGAGAAGGCGCATACCGGCAAGCTATGTACGGGGTGCCTCGGCGACCTCCTCTATTGCCTCCGGCGCTTCGGCGCCCCCGCCACCTTGCGGCTCACGATCGACGACTAGCCGTTCGCGACGCCGCGGCACGGTAGACCTCGGCCGTCTTCGCGACCATCGACTGGAGGGTGAACTCTTTCAGCACGCGCGCGCGACCCGCCTGTCCCATCCGCCGGCGCCGATCGGGATCGTCGAGCAGCGACTCGATCGCGGTGGCGAGCGCGACCGCGCCCGCTTCTGGCGCCACGAGCAGTCCCGTCGTCTCGTGACCGACGACGTCCCGGTGGCCCGGAACATCCGTGGCGACCACGGCGAGCCCCGACGCCATCGCCTCGAGCGGAGCGAGCGGCAGTCCTTCCTTCGACGAGGCCGTGACATAGAGGTCGCAGCTCGCGTAGGCATTTGCCTCGAGCCCGATCGCGCCGGGGCTGACGAGACGGACCTCGAGCTCGCTCGCGAGCCTGTCGATCTTGGATTTCTCGGGTCCTTCACCGACCAGCAGGAGCACGGCGTTCGGGTGCTGCTTCGTGACGAGCTGGAGGGCTCTCACGAGAACGTCGTGCTGCTTGACCGGATCGAAGCGTGCCACACATCCGACGACCTGCTCGTCGTCCTTCAGCCCGAGCGATGCTCGCTTGCTCGCCGGGCGCGCGGCCAGCTCGTCGACGTCGATTCCGTTCACGACGACCGCGCTGTGCCCGGGTCGAGCGACGCCGAGGTACAGCGCTTCCACATCCTGCGTCTTGGAGACGTTGATCACGGTGTGGGTGATCCGCGCCAGCGCCCGCTCGAGCGCCAGATACACGGACTGGCCCGCGCGGGAATAGCTCTCGTAGTGGATGCCGTGAAAGGTGTGGACCGACGGCACGCCGGCCAGCCTCGCGGCCAGCCGGCCGTAGAGGCCGGCGCCTTTGCCGTGGGTGTGAACCACGTCGGCGCGCGTGGCGCGCACGAGGCGCGTGACGCGCCGGAGCGTCAGGGGAAACGCGCGGAGCGAGTCCACGGCGACGCCGGCGAGCTCGACGCCGATCGTTCGGAGGTCCGCGGCGAACCGCGCGTCCGGTGGACCGGCGACCGAGACCTGGAACTCGCGCGCCGGAAGATGACGCACGAGATGCAGGACCTGCCGCGGGCCGCCGCCGAGCGCCGTGCTCGTCAAGAGCTGCAGGACGCGAATCACGCGCGCTCCTTTCGTCGCCGTTTACACTCGCGATCCGAGCCCATATAGTAACCTTCGCGGTTCGACGCGCGGCCGATCAATCGAGCAGGGAGGTCTCGGCAAAACGTGGTTGACGTCCACGCGCCGACGGTCGATCATCCCTGCGATCCGCGATGAACCCGATCGAGCGCACTCTCGACGGATCCGTCGACCTCTGAGCCCGAGGAGAGCACCGATGGCGTGCCCCGCGTTCGTCGCAGGCGATTTCAGGATTTTCGACGTGAAGGGATTCAAGCCGCGCATGACCGAGATCCGCACCCGCGTCCGGCCCAAGCTCGACGCGTTCGGCGAGAGCCTGTCGTCCTCCGTCGGTCGCTCGGTCGGCGGCGAGGTCTTCGCGCACGTCGCCAAGCACATGCGGCGGACGGTCAACCCGCCCGACGATACGTGGGTCGCGTTCGGGCCCGACGCTCGCGGCTACAAGAAGCACAGCCACTTCAAGATCGCCGTGTCGCGCAACTGCGTGCGCTTCCTCTTCGAGATCGGCCCCGAGCACGCCGACAAGCGGCGCTGGGCGTCCACATGGAAGAAGAACGCGCCGAAGGTCGGGCCGGTCCTTCGACGGGTGAAGCACCTCGCCTGGTTCAAGAACGAGCACGACGAAGAGCCGGCGTCTCCCCTCTCCGACTTCACGCCCGAGAAGCTCGGCGAGCTGGCCGACGAGCTGATCCGGACGCGCGACGGCCAGTTCGTCGTCGGGCGCGCGGTGCCGGCGGACGAGGCGGCGCGCTGGACGGAGGCGCAGTACCGCTCCGCCGCGCTCGAGACCTTCCGCACGCTGGCGCCCCTCTACCGGCTTCGCTAGGCGTGGAGACCCGCGCTGTCATCTTCGACATGGACGGCGTGCTGGTCGATTCCGGAGCGCATCACCGAGCGGCCTGGAGGACACTCCTCGGCGAGCTGGGCGTGGTTCCCGCCGAGCCCGACTACTGGCGGCTGACGATCGGCCGTCCGAGCGTCGAGGCCGTGCCGTTGCTCCTGGGTCGCCCGACGTCGTGGGCCGAGGCGCAGCGTCTGGCTGCGCGCAAGCAGGAGCACTACCGGCGACTCGCCGCCGCCGGGCCGGCCCTCGTCCGCGGCGTCGCGGAGTTCGTCGCCGAGCTCGTCGCGCGCCGGGTGCCGCGCGCGGTCGCCACCTCGGCCTCGCGGCACGACGTCGACGGACTCCTGACACGGGCGGGCCTGCGCGAGCGATTCGAGCTCGTCGTCGCCGCCGAGGACGTTCGCCGGGGCAAGCCCGATCCCGAGGTCTATCTGCTCGCGGCCCGCCGCCTCGGCGTCGCGCCCGAGCACTGTCTGGTCTTCGAGGATGCGGTGGTCGGCGTGCAGGCCGCGCGAGGCGCCGGCATGCGGGCCATCGGCGTGAGCACCGCCCACACCGAGACCGAGCTTCGCGCCGCCGGCGCCGAGCGCGCCGTCGAGGACTTCGAGGGAGTCACATGGCCAGCGTGAGCACGTCCGCGTTCTGGACCGATCTGTACGCGCGCGGGGGCGATGGGTGGGAAATCCGCCAGCCGGCGCCGCCGCTCGTGGAGTTCATGGACCGCACGCCGCTCCGGCCGGGACGTGTCGCCGTGCCGGGCTGCGGTCGCGGCCACGACGTGCGCTTTCTGGCCCGCCACGGCTTCACCGCGGTCGGCTTCGACTTCTCGGCCACCGCGCTCGCCGAGGCCCGCGCGCTCGCCAAGACCGACAACGTGACCGCCGAGTTCGTCGAGCGCGACCTCTTTACGCTCGGCGGCGACTATGGCCGCGCATTCGACGGCGTCTGGGAGTACACGTGCTTCTGCGCCATCGAGCCCCGCCGGCGCGGCGAGTACGTGCGGACGATGGCCGCGATCCTGAAGCCGGGCGGCTGGCTGCTGGCGTGCTTCTTTCCTCTGCGACGTCGCGCCGCCGGCCCGCCGTTCCCGGTCGCCGAGCGCGAGGTGCGCCGTCTCTTCGCGCCCGGATTTCGCATCGAGCGCGCGTATGCACCGCGCTCGGTGAGGGCGCGGCAGGGTCAGGAATGGATGGTCCTCTTGCGTCGGGTGAACGCGCCCGCGTGAGAGTCGTCGACCGGCGTGTGCTAACGTACGACCGAAACAGGGGCCTCAACGATGTCTGACAAGGAACCCTCGAAGGCGGCGCTCGAGCTCGCCTCGCAGATCGAGCGAGACGGCGGGCGGGTCCTGGCGACGTACCAGGAGCCCGTCGGCGATCACTGGCAGATCTTCTGTCTGCTGCCTCGCGCCAAGTGCGAGGCGAGCCCGTACCAGCGCGACCTCTCGCCGACTCACGTCAAGCGTCTCACCGAGTCGATCAAGCGCCTCGACCGCTTCGTGGACCCGATCGTCGCGATCTCGCCGCGGCCGGGCGTCTACTGGACGCCGAACGGCAACCATCGCCGCGCCGTTCTCGACAAGCTGAAGACCGACTTCATTCCGGTCATCCTGGTCGTCGAGCCAGAGATGCTCTTCGAGGTGCTCCCCCTCAACGTCGAGAAGGCCCACAACCTGAAGGAGAAGTCGCTCGAGGTCATCCGGATGTACCGAGCGCTCGTGAAGGACGATCCGGAGACCACGGAAGAGAAGTGGGCCTCGCAGTTCGAGTCGCCGCACTTCATCACGCTCGGCCTCCTCTACGAGGAGAACAAGCGCTTCGCGGGCGGCGCCTTCGCGCCGATCCTCCGCCGGGTCGACAAGTTCCTGAAGCAGACCTTGCCGAAGGGCATCGAGTCGAGGACGGAGCGCGCCGACATGGTCCGCGCCGCCGACGCGGCGCTCGGGCTCGCCGTCGCCAAGATCAAGAAGCGCGGCATCAACCACCCCTACGTGAAGAACTACCTCCTCGCGCGCACGACTCCGCTCACGCGCGCGCGGAAGACGCTCCCCTCGTTCGAGCAGACCTTCAAGAAGCTCCGCGACAACCTCGAGGAGTTCGACGTGAGCAAGGTCCGCTACGACGAGATCCAGCGCTCCGCGATCATGTCCTCCTCCGCCGAGTGACAACCCTCGCCGGCCGCGTCGCCGTCGTCACCGGCGGCACCGGCGCGCTGGGACAGGCGGTCACCTTGCGGCTCCTCGCCGACGGGGCGATCGTCGCCGTGCCCTACGCCGTCGAAGAAGAGCGGGAGCGGCTGATCCAGCGCGTCGCCGCCGCCGATCGTCAGCGGCTGATCTTGCAATCGGCGGACGTGATCGACGTCAAGGCCATGACCGCCTTCGCCGAGGGTGTCGTCGCCGCTCGGGGCAAGATCGACATTCTCGTGGCCGGCGTCGGCGGCTTTGCCGGAGGCTCGCTCGTCGAGACGGACCTCGAGACCTGGAAGCGCATGCTCGATCTCAATCTGACCAGCGCCTTCAGTGCCGCGAAGGCCGTGCTCCCCTCGATGGTCCGGGCCCGGTATGGACGGATCGTCGTCGTCGCCTCCCGGGCGGTCGTGCCCCCCGCGGGCGGCTTCATCGCCTACACCGTGGCCAAGGCGGGGGCGATCGCGTTCACGCAGGCGCTCTCCCAGGAAACACGTGCCCACGAGATCACCGTCAACGCGGTGCTGCCGAGCACCATGGATACCCCGGCGAACCGCGCGGCGATGCCGGACAGCGACCGTCAGGGATGGGTCCCCGTCGAGGCTGTGGCCGACGCGATCGCCGTGCTCGCGCGCGAGGCGTCGGCGTACATCACCGGCACCCTACTGGCGGTCTGACGCGCCGGGCCATCCGGGCGCCCGCAAACGTCCGGAAACCCCATCGGAGAGGCTTGCCTGCCGTAAACGATCGGATACCGCATGCGTCCAATCAATCAGTGGTTTAAGCGGTCAGATTTCCGAGTAACGGAGGGACCGATGAAGCCTCTGACGACCATGGCGGTGGGAGCGGTAGTTCTGGCGCTGGGTTACGGCGCCGCCGACGCCCAGAACGGGCGCGCCATCAGACAGGACCGGCAGGACGTGCGTCAGGATCGGCGGGAGCTCCAGCGGGACAACCGCGATATCCGGCAGGACCGGCACGAGCTGGCCGGCGATCGGCGGGAGCTCCACCAGGACGTGAAGGCCGGACGGACCGGCGAGGTGAAGCAGGACCGCGCGGAGATCCGGGGCGACAAGCGCGAGCTTCGCGAGGACGTCCGCGACAGGCGCGACGACCGGCGGGATCTCAACCGTGATCGGCGCGACCTGCGAAACGATCAGGCCGTCAAGCGGGACCGCCAGGACGTTCGCCAGGATCGGCGGGAGCTTGCCCGCGACAACCGTGACATCAGGCAGGACCGGCGCGAGCTCGCGGGAGATCGGCGAGAGCTGCGCGAGGACGTCCGGGACCGGCGCGACGACCGCCGCGACCTTCGTCAGGATCAGCGCGATCTGGTGCGCGACGAACCGAGTCGGTAGTAGCCGGCAACACTTGCCGCCGGACAGTCGGGAGTGACAAGGTGAAGGGTGAAGAGGCGACAGGCGAGTGGAGCCAGCGGACGAAGCGCTCTGTGAGCGCGTGGCCAGGCGAGACGAGGCGGCGTTCGAGCTCCTCGTATCGCGCTATCAGGAGCGCGCGTATCGTCTCGCCTGGTCGATCCTCCGGAACGCCGAGGATGCGCGCGACGTCTCGCAGGAGGCCTTCATCCGCCTCTACGAGACGGCGGGCACCTTCCGGGGACGGTCGAAGTTCTCGACGTGGTTCTATCGGATCCTGGTCAACCTGTGTCTGGACCACAAGCGCAAGCACAAGTGGTGGAAGCTCTGGGTCCGGGACGACGACGAGGACCGAGCTGAGACGATCCTTGATCGGCAACCGGCGCCGGTCAACGATCCGGTGGACAAGCTGAGCCGGGAAGCGACGTTGAAGGCGCTGGGGTCGGCGATCGATCGGCTGGCCCCACGCCAGCGGGCGGCGGTGCTGCTCCGGGTCCAGGAGGACATGGCGACGTACGACATCGCCCGGGTGCTCAAGTGCTCCGAGGCGACCGTGCGCGTCCATCTGCACCGGGCGCTCGCGACCTTGAAGAAGACGGTGGAGAAGCGCTGACATGGCGAGGCATCCGGACAACGACCTGATTCCCTATCTCCGAGGCGAGCTCCCTCCGGCCGAGCGCGAGCGCGTCGCGCGGCATCTCGAGGAGTGTCCAGACTGCAAGCAGGACGCCGAGGTGCTCCGCGACCTTCTCGGCAATCTCGCTCACGCGATGGGACAACCGCCCGGGGTGAGCTGGGGCCGTTATCGCGCCGAGCTCTCCGAGAAGCTCGACGCTCGACGCCGGCAGATCGGCTGGTGGCGGCGTCCCATGCCGCTGGCGCTCTCGGCGAGCCTCGCCGGCGTCCTGCTCCTCGTCGCCGTGTGGGGCGGCCGCGAGATATCGAAGCGCGGGGATCCCATCGGCCCGGACGAGGTGGTCATAGGCCAGGAGTTCGGCCTGCTCCAGGACCTTCACACCGTCGAGCGCCTCGACCTCCTCGAAGATCTCGAGGTCCTCCGCAACCTCGACGGCCTTGCCTCGGAACACCAGAGCTAGCCGTGCGCCGGGCGCGCATATGGCTCGCGCTGGGGCTCCTGGGAGCGGTCGGCGGCGCGACGGCGGTGTCCTCGTCGGATGCCGTCGACGGCGCCGCGCAGCCGCCCGACGCCCAGATGCTGCTCGACCTCGATCTCCTCAAGGGGACCGATCTCAAGCGGGAGCGAGAGCTGTACACGCGCATGCCCATGCTCGAGAAGATGCGCACCTTGGAATCGATGCCGGCCTCGGAGACCGGGCCGCGGCCGAACCGAGCTCCGACCGAGGCAAAGGAACGATGACCCGCCGCAGCCTGCCGGCGCTGCTCCTGCTCGGCGCCATCCTGGCGCTCGCAGACCTCCACCACGCCTGGGGTCAGCAGCCGCCGCCCGCCGTCCAGGGGCTCGACAAGCTCACGCCGGAGGAGCGGGCCATCGCCGAGCGTAATCTAGAGAAGTGGCAGAGGCTCACGCCCGAGGAGCGCGCGCGCGCCCTCGAGAACTACCGTCAGTGGCGATCGATGACCCCGGAGGAGCGCGATGCGGCGCGTCAGAACTACCGGCGGTTCCGCCAGCTCACACCCGAGCAGCGCGCGCAGGTCCTCAAGGACTTTCAGCGCTGGAACGAGCTGCCCAAGGAGCGGCAGCAGGAGCTGCAGCAAGCGTACGAGCGCTATCAGCGCCTCCCGCAAGAGCGGCGGGACCGGATCCAGCAGCGGCTGGGCCAGTGGGAGTCGATGACACCCGAGGAGCGCGACCGGGTGCTCCGCAACCAGGAGCGCTGGCGGCAGATGAGCCCCGACGAGCGGGAGCGGATCCGCGAGCGCTGGCGCCAGATGCCTCCCGAGGAGCGCGAGCGGCTGCGCCAGCAGCGGCAGCAGCGCCGAGGTCCACAATGAGCCGGATGACGCCGGGATCGGTGGCGGCAACCCTGATGGGCGCCGCGCTGGGGCTCGGCGTGCTCGGCGGGTGCACGACCGTGAAGGCCGGCGACGGTCAGGTTGCGGCCCCGTCCGGCGCGCGCGGGCCGTCCGTTGGGGCGGCGCCGGGTGTGAGCATCAGCGGCGACCGACAGATTCTTCACGCGCTGAGTCGGCTCACTTACGGCCCGCGTCCGGGCGATCTGGAGCGCGTGCGAGGGACGGGCCTCTCGGCCTGGATCGATCGCCAGCTTCGCCCGCGGACGATCGATGACTCTGCCACCGAGCAGGCGCTGGTCGAGCTGACAACGCTCCGCATGCCCATCTCCGAAGCCTTGCGGGAATTCCCGCGGCCTGATCCCAAGCTGCGGGCGCAGATCGCCAGCGGTGAGATGTCGCGCCAGGAGATGCTCGAGCGGTATCCGGTCGAGAAGCGCCCGGCCCGGATCGCGGTCGAGCTCCAGGCCGCGAAGGTCGTCCGCGCCGTGACGAGCGAGCGCCAGCTCGAAGAAGTCATGGTGGATTTCTGGTTCAACCACTTCAACGTGTTCGCCGGCAAGGGCGACGTGCGCTGGTACGTGGCGGCCTACGAGCGCGAGGCGATCCGCCCGTACGCGATGGGGAGGTTTGCGGACCTCGTCCGCGCCACCGCGCACCATCCCGCGATGCTCTTCTATCTCGACAACTGGCTCAGCGCCCGGCCCGACTTCACGGTGCCGGCGGGACCGAACCGCGGTCGCAAGGCGGGGCTCAACGAGAACTACGCCCGCGAGCTGATGGAGCTGCACACCCTCGGCGTGGACGGCGGCTACACGCAGAAGGACGTCACGGAAGTCGCGCGCGCGTTCACCGGCTGGACGATCGACCGGCCGCAGACGGACGGGCATTTCGTCTTCCGGCCGGCCATGCACGATACGGGCGAGAAGATCGTCCTCGGCCGGCGGATCCCGGCGGGCGGCGGGCGAGACGACGGCGAGCGCGTGATCGAGATCCTCGCGCGCCACCCCGCGACCGCGCGCTTCGTCGCGACCAAGCTCGTGCGGCGGTTCGTCTCCGACACGCCCCCGTCCGCGCTGGTCACGCGCGTCGCCGGCACCTACATGAGCACGGACGGCGACATCCCGGCCATGCTCAGGACCATCTTCGAATCGCCGGAGTTCTTCAGCGAGGACGCCTACCGGGCCAAGATCAAGAAGCCGTTCGAGTTCGTGGCGAGCGCGGTGCGCGCGCTCGGAGGCCGCACCGACGCGCAGGGCGGCATGGCGCTCGCGCGGGCGAGCGCCGAGATCGGCGAGCCGCTCTATCAGGCCCAGCCGCCCACGGGCTACACGGACCGCGGCGAGGTATGGGTGAACGCCGGCGCCCTGCTGGCCCGCATGAATTTCGCGCTCGGCCTGGCGTCGGGCCGCTATCCCCACGTGAGCGTCGAGCTTCCCGCCCTCGTGGCGGGCGCCGATCCGAGCGTGCCGGCGGCCGTGCTCGATCGCCTCCTGGCCTCGATCGTCGCCGACCAGGCCGGGCCGGAGACGCGCGCGGTGCTGGCGGCCCAGCTGCGCGAGCCGCAGATCACGCGGTTGTCGCCGGACGACCGAGGCCCGGCGAACACCGATGTCGCCAAGCTCGCCGCGCTCGTGATCGGCTCTCCCGAGTTCCAGCGGCGATGATCACTCGACGAACCTTCGTGAAGGCCGGCGGTTGCGCGCTGGTCGCCTTTGCCGGAGCCCCACGATTCCTGCTCCGGACAGCCCACGCCGCCCAGGCGAGCGGCAAGGTGCTCGTGGCGGTCTTCCAGCGCGGCGCCGTGGACGGGCTCAGCATGGTGATGCCCCACGGCGATCCCGGCTACGCCGGCGTACGACCGTCGATCGCGCTCCAGCCGCCCAGGCGCGGCGAGAGCGAGCGCGCGGCCGACCTCGACGGGTTCTTCGCGTTTCATCCGGCCCTCGCTCCGCTCGTGCCGCTCTGGTCGAACCGCACGCTCGCGGTGGTTCACGCGTGCGGCTCGCCCGACACGACGCGCTCGCACTTCGACGCGCAGGACTACATGGAGACCGGCACGCCCGGTGTGAAGGCGACGACCGACGGCTGGCTCGCGCGGGCCGTCGGCACGCGGCCAGCGAAGTCGACGCCGTTCCGCGCCGTCGCGATCGGCCCGGCGCTCCCGCGAACCCTCCAGGGCGACGCCGGCGCGATCTCGATGCAGTCGCTCGAGCGATTCGACGTGCGCGCCGGGTCCGATGGCGCCGCGCGGACGGGCTTCGAGTCGCTCTACGAGCAAGGGGTCCGCGATCTCCTCCACGGGACGGGGCGCGAGACGTTCGAGGCCGTGAAGTTGCTCCGCAAGGTCGAGGCCTCGCGCATCCCACCGGCGAACGGCGCCGAGTATCCGCGCGCGCCGCTCGGCGAGGCGCTGCGCCAGATCGCTCAGCTCATCAAGGCCAACGTCGGGCTCGAGGTCGCCTTCGCCGACATGCTGGGCTGGGACACGCACGTCGGCCAGGGCGCCGAGCGCGGGCAGCTCGCGCTCCGCTTCCGGGATTTCGGCGCGGCGCTCGCCGCGTTCGACCAGGACCTCGGCGACAAGATGTCGGACGTCGTCGTGCTCACGATGTCGGAGTTCGGCCGGACCGTCGCCGAGAACGGAAACCGCGGCACCGATCACGGTCACGCGACCGCCATGCTCGCGCTGGGTGGCGGCGTGCGCGGCGGCCGCGTCTACGGGCAGTGGCCGGGGCTCGGCCGCCATCAGCTCTTCGACGGCCGCGACCTCGCGGTGACCACCGACTTCCGCACCCTCTTCTCCGAGGTTGCTATCCGTCACCTCGGCGTCTCCGCCGCCCCGCTCTTCCCCGGCTTCCGCCCGACGCAGCCGCCGCTCGGCATCCTCGCCTGACGCTGGCGGCGGCTCAAAAAGGCCCCAGATGCGAGGCGGCGCCCGAAGGCCGCACGCGAGGCGTACTTGATGTACGTTGAGCGTGCGGCCGAGGGCGCCAACGAAGCAGATGGGCCTTTTTCAGCCGCCTCCCCTGTGGTACCGTCCGCGCGCATGGGCGACAACGTCACGCTTGCACGCGACGGCGCGATCGCGACCGTCACGCTGAACCGTCCTGAGCGCCGTAACTCCCTGAGCGACGCGATGCTGACCGAGCTGGCCGCGGCCTTCGTCGAGCTGCGCGACGACGCCGGGACCCGCGTCGTCATCGTGACCGGCGCGCCGCCGGTGTTCTCGGCGGGCGCCGATGCCGGGCTCAAGTCGTCGATGTCGGCCGATGAGCGCCGCCAGGCGTTCGGCCAGCGCAAGAGCCAGTTCCGGCGGCTCTTCGAGCGCGCCAACACGCTGCTCGAAGGTCTCGAGCAGGCGACGATCGCGATGATCAACGGCCACGCGGTCGGCGGCGGCTGGGGCTTGACGCTCGCGTGCGACTTTCGCTGGGCCGCCGCCGAAGCGCAGCTCTGGATTCCCGAGGTCGATCTCGGCGTGCCGCTCGGCGTCGCGTCGACGACCCGCTTCGTGCGCCTCGTCGGCCCCGCGCGCGCGAAGGAGATCATCATGGAGTGCCGGCGCTACTCCGCCGCCGAGGCGCAGACATGGGGCCTCGTGCACCGCGTCGTGCCCGGCGCGTCGCTCTCCAAGGACGTGCACGCCTACGCCGACGCGCTGACCCGAAAGCCGTTCAAGGCGATGGCGGAGGTCAAGGCCCGCATCAACGCCGTCGCGCGCACCGGCACTCCGGAGGTCAACGCGATGACGGAGGGATTCCTCGATCGTGGCTGACCGCGCGATGATGCTCGACGGCATCCGCGTGCTCGACCTCTCCCGCGTGATCGCGGGCCCGTACTGCGCGACGCTCATGGCCGACCTGGGCGCCGACGTGGTGAAGGTGGAGCGTCCCGGCCGCGGTGACGACCTGCGTGCGTGGCGCGGCAGCGGGATGAGCGCGACCTTCGCGGCGATCAACCGCGGAAAGCGCGGCATCGCCGTGGATCTGCAGCAGCCCGAAGGCGGCAAGCTCGTCTTCGAGCTGGCCCGCCGCGCCGACGTCGTCGTCGAGAACTTCCTGCCCGGCGTCGCCGACAAGCTCGGGCTCGGCTACGCCGCCGTGAGCGCCGTCAACCCGGCGGCGGTCTACGTCTCGGTGACGGGCTTCGGTCAGAACGGGCCGCACGCCCGCCGGGCGGGCTACAACACCATCGCCCAGGGCATGAGCGGCATCATGGCGCTCACGGGGATGCCGGGACATCCCCCGACGAAGGTCGGCGGGTCGGTCTCCGATCTCGCCGCGGCGTTCCTCGCGTTCGGTGTCGCGAACGCGGCGCTCGCTCATCGGCTGCGCACCGGACAGGGTCAGCACCTCGACGTGAGCCTGCTCGCCTCGACCCTGGCGCTGCTCCCGGACCCGGTCGCCCATTACTTCGACTCGGGAGAGCGGCCAACCCGCGTGGGCAACCGGAACCCGTATCTTTCGCCGGCCGAGGCGTTCCAGACCAAGGACGGTTGGGTCCAGGTCGTCATCATGAATCCCGATCAGTACACGCGCTTCAGCCGGACTCTCGGCGAGGAGTCGCTGACCACCGATCCCAAGTTCGCGACCAACGACGCGCGCGTCGCGAACCACGACGAATTCAAGGCGCGCGTCGAGCGCGCACTGTCACGGGAGACGACGGCGGTGTGGGTCGGGCGGTTCGAGACCGAGCAGGTGGCTGCCGGTCCGATCTACGAGTTCGACGAGGTCTTCGACGATCCGCAGGTGAAGCACCTCGGCCTGGTGGCGACGGTCGAGCAGCCCGGCTATGGGACCACGCGCATGCTCGACTTCCCGGTCAAGGCGTCGGCGACTCCCGGAACGATCCGACGCCCCGCCCCGCGGCTCGGCGAGCACACCGCCGAGGTCCTCACCGAGCTCGGTCTGCCGAAGAGCGAGATCGAGCGTCTCGCCGCCGCCGGCGTCGTCGCGCTGGCGTGAGAACCGCAGAGGTGGTGCGCGCTACAGGCCCTCGCGGGGCGGGGGCCCCGCCGGGCGAAGCGCGCGTCTAAAGTAGAAAGGAGACCGCTGTGCCGACCAAGATCGTTCTCTCCCCGAAGCTCCCCGCGGCGCTCGTGGACGTCGCCCGCTCGCTGCTGCCGGCCGAGTACGAGATGCAGGTGGCCGATCAGGGCACGCCGGAGTTTCCCGCCGCCATGAAGGACGCCGAATACCTCGTGGGCTTCGCCCGCGAGAGCCTCGGCCCGGAGTTCTATCGCGGAGCGCCCAAGCTGAAGCTGATCCAGCTGATCAGCGCCGGCTACGACCGCCTGGACATCGCGGCGGCGCGCCAGGCGAAGGTGCCGGTCGCCAACAACGGCGGCTCGAACTCGGTCGCGGTCGCCGAGCACACCTTGATGCTGATCCTGGCCGTCTACAAGAAGCTGGCCTGGCACCACCACAACGTCATCACCGGCAAGTGGCGCGTGGGCGACTTCTCCCAGACCCGGACCTACGAGCTCGCTGGGAAGACCCTCGGGATTGTCGGCCTCGGGACCATCGGCAAGAAGGTCGCGAAGCGGGCCCAGGCCTTCGACATGCACGTTCAGTACTACGACATCGTCCGCCTCGCCGAGCACGCGGAGGACGCGCTCGACGTCCGCTTCGTGCTCTTCCCCGAGCTCCTGCGCACCTCGGACGTGGTCAGCCTGCACGTGCCCCTGACGAGCGCGACCCGCAACCTGATGGGCGCTCGCGAGTTCGCAACCATGAAGCGGAGCGCGATCCTGATCAACACCTGCCGCGGTCCCGTCGTGGACGAGGCGGCCCTGCAGGTGGCCCTGGCGTCGGGCCAGATCGCCGCGGCCGGGCTCGACGTCATGGTCGAAGAGCCGCCGGCGGCCAACCATCCCCTGTTCGGGCTCGAGAACATCACGATCACCCCACACTCGGCCGGACCGACGTGGGAGAACTGGGCCAAGGCGTTTCGTAACGCGTTCGACAACGTCCAGCGCGTGGCGGCCGGGCGGAAGCCACTCTGGGTGATCCCCGAGCTGCAGGACCTCTAGACGGCCTTGGTCGCGCCGGCCGGCGCCGGCCGCCTCCCTCCGCCGAGGGAGCGACGGCGCCGGTCGTAGGAAACGCGCGGCTCGCCCGGAACGTTCCGCGACGGCGACCCGACCTTCCGGAAAGCGTCGCCGCCGCCCGGGCGCCAGGCTCTCCCTGAGCGGGGCCAACACCGGGTCGATCGGCCCGGTGTTGACGCGCTCGGACATTGACACTGAAGTAGAATCGGGCATAATCCCCTCGCTTTTCGGCGCTCGCACCTCTCCCGCTCGCAGTCGGGTCCGCAGCCGGTAGCGAGGAGGCTTATCATTGAGAATCAGGCCGTGAGGGGCAGGATGCTATGAAGAAGTTCATCCTCAAGAGACTGGGACTGGCCGCCATCTCGCTCTTCCTCCTCTCGTTGACGATCTTCCTCTTGATCCGCATCTCCGGCGACCCCGCGGTGTTGCTCGCCGAGCCCGGCGCCAGCGCCGCCGACCTCGAAGCCATCCGAAATCAGTTCGGCCTCAATCGCCCGCTCTGGATCCAGTACGTCAGCTTCATCTCGCATCTCTTCCGCGCCGACTTCGGCCAATCGTTCTACTACCGCACCGACGTCTTCGAGCTCTATCTGTCGCGGCTGCCCGCGTCGTTGATGCTGGCCGCCGCGGCAATGGTGTTCTCGTTGATCATCGGCATTCCCACGGGCATCGTCGCCGCGGTGCGGGTCAACAAATGGCAGGACAGCATCGGGAAGATCTTCGCGCTGCTCGGACTCTCGATGCCCTCGTTCTGGGTCGGCCTGGTCATGATCCTCTTCTTCTCCGTCTACCTCGGCTGGCTGCCGTCGTCCGGATCCGGAACGGTGCTGCATCTGGTGATGCCGGCCATCGCGCTCGGCTGGGTGTTCGCGGCCGCGCACATGCGCCTGACGCGCTCGTCCATGCTTGAGGTGCTCGGCTCCGAGTATGTGAAGCTCGCGCGGCTCAAAGGCCTGCCGGAGGCGCTCGTCATCTCGAAGCACGCCTTCAAGAACGCGCTGATCCCGGTGCTCACCCTCGCCGGGGTCAATCTCGTGATCATGGTCAACACGGCGGTCATCGTCGAGACTGTCTTCGCGTGGCCTGGTGTCGGCCGCCTGCTGTTTGAGGGCATCGCCTTCCGCGACTTCCCGATCGTGCAGGCGTCGATCCTGCTCGGCGGCACGATGATCGTCGTCGTGAACCTGGTAGTCGATATCCTCTACGCCGTCATCGACCCGAGGATCAGATATGAGGGCTAGTGCCCTGCGGAGAATCCTATGAACGGTACCACCGCCAACAGCCGCTTCGCGTCGACGGTCCTGGCGCTCCCCTCGCGTCTGGCCTTCCTTCGCGCGGAGGGATTTCCGCTCATCCCGAGCTTGATCCTCCTCACGATCATGCTCGTGGCGATCTTCGCGCCCGTGCTGGCACCTCACAATCCCGAGGTCGGCGTGCTGGGCGACCGCTTCCGGCCGCCGGCGTGGCAGACGAACGGCACCGCGGATCACTTCCTCGGAACCGATCACCTCGGCCGGGACGTGCTCTCGCGGCTCATCTTCGGCGCGCGGATCTCGGTCGTCGTCGGTCTCATGGTCATCATCGTGGCGGGCGCCATCGGCACCGCGCTCGGAATCATCTCGGGCTACATGGGTCGCTGGGTCGACCAGATCATCATGCGGCTCACCGACGCCTGGCTCGCCCTGCCCGCGCTCACGTTCGCGATCTTTCTGGCGGCCATCATCGGCCCCAGCGCCACCAACATCATCATCATCCTCGCCCTCGTCTACTGGACGCGCTACGCGCGCGTCATCCGCGGCGAGGTGCTGTCCGTCCGCGAACGGGACTTCGTGC
>Ga0066667_10000232_pt1 | contig 17674 bp, 15 predicted proteins | sample GraSoiAngelo_116_FD_133943 | JGI IMG/M metagenome (GOLD analysis project Ga0066667, IMG submission 133943) | Grasslands soil microbial communities from the Angelo Coastal Reserve, California, USA - 14_0903_16_30cm | ecosystem: Environmental > Terrestrial > Soil > Grasslands | place: USA...
CATCACACCCGGCCATTCGGCCGTCGTCCGCGAGCGCGGGCCGTCGGAGATCCATCGCCGCTCCTTCGAGGCGCGCTGCTATGCGGAGCAGCTCTCGGAGCCTGAGCCAGACTAGTACGTCCGCGCGAGGACGCGCCGCGGCATCGCTTGCGATGCCGCCTGAAAAGGTCGCGCCGACATGAGCGGCGCGGCCGATAAACCCGGCTTGCGCGGCGATCGCGGTTCGACCTTCGCGCGCGGTCGCGCGGCCGAGCGTCGCGTCGCCTGGCACTACCGGCTGCGTGGTTACCGGATCCTGGCGCGGAACGTCCGCGCCGGCGGCGTCGAGCTCGACCTGATCGTGCGCCGCGGAAGGCGGCTCGTCTTCTGTGAGGTCAAGCTGAAGGAAGGGCCCGGGTACGGCGATCCGCTCGAGGCCGTGGATGAGTGGAAGCGCGAACGGTTGCGGCGCGGCGCGCAAGCCTGGCTGCACACGAATCCCGACCTCTCCGCTCTCCAGGTCTGCTTTGACTTCGCAGCGGCTCGTCCGGCAGGAATCGAGGTCGTCGCCGACCCGCTCCACTAGGACTCACGCATGGTTCGCCGAACAAACCGAGACCATGGCCCCGACGCAGGACGCCCTCTATCGCGACCTCGAGCTCGACCTCTCGTGGTCCGAACGCGAGCTGCCGGAGCGCGAGCGGACGAAGCACGTCCACCGGTTGCACCCGTACCTGGGCAAGTTCATCCCACAGCTTGTCGAGGCGCTCCTCGGCCGTTACTTCGCGCCGGGGCAGCACGTGCTCGACCCGTTCGCGGGTTCCGGGACGACGCTCGTGCAGGCGCTCGAGTCTGGCCTCGATGCGACCGGCGCCGACATCGCCGCCTTCAATTGCCTGCTGATGGAGGTGAAAACCCGGCGCTACAACCCCTTTGTGCTCGAGCGGGAGTTGCGGGCAGCTTGCGAGCGGATCGGCGAACTGTCGAGCGAACGGCCGCGCGGCTTTGTGCGCACGTGGTTCGCGCCGCAGGCGGCGCGCGAGTTGCTCGGCTTCGGCGAGCTCGTCGACGACTACATCAATGCTGACGTGCTGCGCGTTGTGCTTGGTCGCGCGGCGCGCTCGGCCCGGCGGACGACACATTTCGACCTCGACTTCCCGCGCGAGCCGCAGCACGAGGAGTACTGGTGCCATAAGCACAAGCGCGTCTGCCGTCCTGTGGGCGAGGCGGCGCCGTTCCTCCGCCGCTATGCGCTAGACACGCTCGAGCGGATCAAGGCGTTCTCGCGCTTGCGCGCGCGTGCGCGCGAGGGGTCGGTGCTGCACGGCGACGCGCGCGAGCTCGACTTCGGCGGGCCGTTCGACGGCGTCGTCACCTCGCCTCCGTATCCCGGACTGATCGACTACCACGAGCAGCACCGCTACGCCTACGAGCTGCTGGGGCTCGACGACTGCAGCCAGCTCGAGGTTGGGGCGGGGGCGGCGGGGACGTCGCGGGCTGCGCTGGAGGCGTACTCCGACGGGATCGTCGCGACATTCGCGAACGTGCGGCGCTCGCTGCGTCCGGGCGCGCCGGTCGTGGTCGTCGTCAACGATCGGCGTGGGCTCTACCCGGGCATCTTGGCGCGGTCGGGCCTGGTGGAGGAGCGGCGGCACCGGCGGCACGTGAACCGACGGACCGGGCGACGGGCAGGCGAGTACTTCGAGGACGTGCTTGTCTGCCGGTTCCACTGATTCGGCGCAGACTTGTGACAGACACGTAACCACCTCGCGGCTAGCGTCGGCGAGGTGCTCGCACGGACGATCACCCATGCGCTCGTCGGCCTGGATGCCCGGCGTGTCGAGGTGGAAGCGCACCTGCAGAACGGGCTGCCCGCGTTCGCGATCGTCGGTCTGCCCGATCGCGCCTGCCAGGAGGCAAAGCAGCGCGTCCGCAGCGGCATCACCTCGGCCGAGCTGAACTGGCCCGACCGGCGGCTGACGGTCAATCTCGCTCCGGCGGAGCTCCGGAAGGAAGGGTCCGGGTTCGATCTGCCGATCGCGCTGGCGGTGCTCGCGGCCTCGCGCCAGGTGACCGAGGAGAGCCTGCGCGGCCACGCGGCGGTCGGCGAGCTCGCCCTCGATGGCCGCGTCCGGCCGGTCGCGGGCGTTCTCGCCGCCGCGGAGGGAGCGAAGGAGCAGGGGCTGTCACGTCTCTTCTGTGCCGCGGCCTCGGCGCCCGAGGCGGCGCTTGCGGGAATCGAGCCGGTGCCGTTGCATCATCTCGCCGAGGCGGCGTCGTACCTGCGCGGCGACTGGCAACCGGAACCCTTCGACGACGCGGGCGAGCTGCCGGCACCCGAGGGCCTGCCCGATCTCGCCGACGTCCGCGGTCAGGAGCGCGCGCGTCGCGCGCTCGAGCTCGCTGCGGCCGGGGGCCACAACCTGCTACTGGCGGGGCCGCCGGGCACGGGCAAGACAATGCTCGCCCGCCGGCTGCCGGGGATCCTGCCGCCGCTGACGCGGGACGAGGCGCTTGAGGTGACGCGAATCCACTCGGTCGCCGGGCTGCTCCCGCCGGGGCGGCCGCTCGTGACCGCGCCGCCGTTTCGGGCGCCGCACCACACGGCCTCGGCGCCGGCGATCGTCGGCGGCGGCTCCGGGCCTCGTCCCGGCGAGGCGAGCCTCGCACACCGCGGCGTGCTCTTCCTGGACGAGCTCGCAGAGTTCCCGCGGCCGACGCTCGAGGCCCTGCGCCAGCCGCTCGAGGACGGAGCGATCAGTATTGCCCGGGTCGAAGGCAAGGCCGTCTTCCCGGCGCGCTTTCAGCTCGTCGCGACGATGAACCTCTGCCCGTGCGGCGCCCGGGGCGACCCGGCCGCCGAATGCTCGTGCTCGGCGCAGCGGCTCGCCGCCTACCGGGACAAGCTGTCTCGAGCCCTGCTCGACCGTTTCGACCTGCTCGTGACCGTGCCGCGTCCGCGCGCGGTCGAGCTCGCTGCGGCGCCTTCGGAGGCCTCGGAGCTCGCGCGCGAGCGGGTCGTGGCGGCGCGCGAGCGGCTGCGGGCGCAGCGCATCAGCCGGACCGATGGCGCCGAGGCCCTCTTGTCACGGGCGGTCGAGCGGCTCCCGCTCTCGGCGCGAGGCCGTGCCCGCGTGGCCCGGGTAGCCGCAACGGTCGCTTCGCTGGCTGGGGCCGAGCAGATCGAGCCCGAGCACCTGGCCGAGGCGCTGTCGTTTCGAATGCCGAACGAGCTCGCCGTGGCCGCATGAGCACAGCTGCGATCGAGACGGTGAGCCGGATTAGGAAGCTGGGGCGGGCCGAGTTCCCGGAGCTGCTGCGGCAGATCCATGATCCTCCGCGGGCGTTGTTTCTGCGAGGGGCAGGCGATGTCGATCTCCTCGCGCGGCCGGCGGTGGCAATCGTCGGCGCGCGGGCGTGTTCGCCCTACGGCGCCCAGGTTGCCCGCATGCTCGGCCGCGAGCTCGCGGCGGCCGGCTTGGTCGTCGTCAGCGGCCTCGCGCGAGGGGTCGACGGCGAGGCGCACCGCGGCGCACTCGAGGCGGAGGGCCTGACGGTGGCGGTGCTCGGCTGTGGCATCGACCGGGACTATCCGGCCGCTCATGCAGAGCTAGGGCGGCGGATCTGCGAGCGAGGTCTCATCGTGTCCGAATACGAGCCGGGCGTCGAGCCGGCGCCCTGGCGGTTTCCGGCGCGGAATCGGATCATCGCCGGCCTCGCGGCGGCGACGGTCATCGTCGAAGCGCGCGAGCGGAGCGGCGCCTTGATCACGGCCGACTTCGCGCTCGAGGACGGCCGCGAGGTCTTCGCGGTCCCCGGCGAGATCACCGGCTCGCTGGCGACGGGGACAAACCGGCTGCTCCGGCAGGGAGCGACGCCGCTGACATCGGCTGAGGACGTACTCGAGTTGTTCGGCCTCGCCGCATCGCAGCGGCGGCAGGCGCCGTCCGTCGGCGCGAATGCAGGTGCGGTACTCGGGCAACTCGCGGACGGCGCGGCGACCGCGGACGAGCTCGCGCGCGCAACCGGGCTCGAGCCCGGGCCGCTCGCAGCCGCGCTCGCCGAGCTCGAGCTCGTAGGCCTCGCCACCGAGGCCGCCGGCCGCTACAGGGGGGTGATGCCGCCGGGTTAGCATCGGACAATCGAGACAATCGAGAGCCCGTACTGGCTCGAGGACGCCTCGCCCGCGCTCCCGAAGCGGCGCCATTCCGGCCGCGTCGACGTGGCCATCGTGGGGGCCGGCGTCACCGGCTGCTCGTGTGCGCTCACGCTCGCTCACGCGGGGCTGCGTGTCCGCGTGCACGAGGCCCGCGAGGTGGCGAGCGGCGCGAGCGGTCGCAACGGCGGTTTCGCTTTGCGCGGAGGCGCGCCGCCGTACGACGTCGCGCGTGCCCAGCTGGGCGCTGAGCGCGCCGCGGCCCTCTGGCGCCTGACCGAACGCGCCCTCGAGCGGTTGGCTGAGCTCGCCGGGGACGCCTTCCGGCGGACCGGGAGCCTGCGGCTCGCGGCCGACGACGATGAGGCGACCGCGTTGCGAGCCGAATACGAAGCGCTGCGCGCTGACGGCTTCGAGGCCGAATGGCGTCGCGAGCCCGACGGCCGTCTAGCCGGCCGCTTTCACGGAGCGATCTTTCACCCGCGCGACGGGTCGATTCACCCTGCCCGATGGGTTCGCGGACTGGCGCTGCGCGCGGCGGAGGCCGGGGCCGACATCCGCGAGCGCGATCCCGTCACGACAGTCGACGAGCTCGATGCCGACCACGTCGTGATCGCGACCGACGGGTACACGCGCGGCCTGCTCGAGCAGCTCGACCGCGCGGTCAGGCCGACACGCGGCCAGGTCATCGCCACGGAACCGCTGAATGCGGAGTACTTCGCCTGCCCGCACTACGCCCGCTATGGCTACGAGTACTGGCAGCAGACGGAGGATCCCCGGCTTGTGCTCGGCGGCTTCCGGGACAGCGCCCTCGAGGACGAGTTCACGGCGGAGGAGACGACGACGCCCGGTATCCAGACGCGGCTGGAAGCATTCGCGCGCGAGCTCCTCGGCTGGGCGCCGAAGATCACCCACCGGTGGTCCGGGATCTTCGGCGTCACCCACGACTTGCTGCCGCTCGCGGGCCCGGTCCCCGGGCGCGCCGGCCTCTGGGTCTCGTGCGGCTACTCAGGCCACGGCAACGTGCTCGGGCTCGCGTGCGGTGACCTGGTTGCGCGAGCGATCATCGAACAGTCGCCCCCGGAACTGGCTCTCTTCGATCCTGCGCGGGCGTTCTGACCGCAGAGTTCGCGGCGCGGCTAGAGGTCGATCACCGCAAGGTCCAGCGCGTCGGCCCGCTCCATCGCAGCGAGGGCAATCGCCAGGTCCTGGATCGCGAGCCCGGTCGAGTCGAAGGCCGTGACTTGCTCGTCGGACTCGCGACCCTGAGCCGTGCCTACGAGCACGTCGCCGAGCCGCGTCACATCGTCGCGTGTGAGCGCGCCTGGTTCGACCGCGTGCACGAGCTCGCCGTTGTGGCTCGCCTGTTCCCAGTCGTCGCAGAAGACACGGACGCGGGCGAGCTCCTCGACGGCGATCTCGGCCTTGCCGGGCCCGTCTGCGCCCATCAGGCTGACGTGTTGTCCGGGCCGTAGCGAACCCTCTTTGAGCAGGATCTCGTGGCCGGGAGTGACGGTGACGAGCAGGTCGGCGGCGAGCGCCTCTTGGCGCGATCCCGCGACGCGCGCGCCGATCTCATCGGCGGCCGCGCGCGCGCGCTCGTCGTCGACGTCCCAGAGCGCAACGTCGCGTCCGCGCGCGAGAAACGTCTTCGCGGCGGCGCGGCCGTTGACGCCGGCGCCGATCACCGCTGCCGTCTGGGCATCTCGCCGGCCGAGCTCTTCGGCGGCGACGATGGCAGCCGCACCGGTGCGCAACGCCGTCACGGCGCCGGCGTCGAGGGCGGCGCGCAGCGATCCGTCGGAAGCGTCCGACAGCAGTACGAGCCCGGTCACGGTCGGCAGACCGCGCGCCGGGTTGCCGGGGAAGGACGTGACCCACTTGAGCAGCGCGTGGCCGCCGCCGAGCGCGGGCATCGCTCGAAAATCGCCGGCGGGGTAGGCCGGCACGTACACCTTGGGCGGCATCGTCCATTCGCCCTGGGCGTAGGCGACGAAGGCGTCGCGAACGGCCTCGACCGCCCGTTCGGGCGAGACCGCGTTCACGACTTGGCTCGCGGGGAAGAACGGAACCATCGCGGGCAAGCGTAGTGCGACTGAGTGTGTGAGATTGCGGCTCATGCGCTGGGCGATTCCGATCACAGCTCTGCTCGTCGCCGCCGCGGCCTGTAGCTCCGGCCACCGGTCCGCCACGCGAGTTGGCATCTCGGAGAAGGGCCGGATCGGCCCGTTGAGGATGGAGCGAAGCAGCCGCGCAAACGTGATCGCATTCCTGGGCAGGCCTGACGCCGAGCGCCGAGGCAGTGAATTTGGCGGCCCGCCGTTCCGGGCGCTCGGCTACGAATGCTCCCGGAGCCACAAAGACGACGCCTTCCCGCAGCTCGAAACGTCGCGAGGCCGGAGCGGCCCTTCCTGTAGGACCGTCTTCTGGATCAACGAACGGACCGGGACGCTCGGGGATTTCTACACGACCTCTCGCCGCTACTCCGAGAGCCACGGCGTCCGCATCGGGATGAAGACCGCCGAGGCCGAACACCTGCTCGGCCAGCGCGTCTTCGTCGGCTGCGAGGCGAGCATCCCTCTCGGAAAGCTTCCGCTCACGATCGCCTTCAGCGGCGGCGCGCCGCGAAAGACACACCCCTCATCGGCGCTGCACCTCATCGGCGGCCACGTCTACGCGTTCGTCCTGCACGGCTTGTACAGCGACGTCGGGATCTTCGACTGTCTGTAGCCGCCTAGAGACTCTTGACGTCGGCGATCAGCTTCGTGATCGAATCCTTCGCGTCTCCGAACAGCATCACCGTCTTCGGGTTGTAGAAGAGCGGGTTCTCGATTCCCGCGAAGCCAGGGTTCATGCTGCGCTTGAGCACGACGACGGCATTCGCCTGGTCGACGTTCAAGATCGGCATGCCGTAGATCGGACTTCCCTGGTTGTTGCGGGCGTCCGGGTTGACGACGTCGTTGGCGCCCACGACCACGGCGACGTCGGTGCGGCGGAACTCAGCATTCGCGTCGTCCATCTCCTCGAGCTGGGGATACGGCACGTTCGCCTCGGCGAGCAGGACGTTCATGTGTCCGGGCATCCGCCCCGCGACCGGATGGATCGCGTACGAGACCTCGACGCCTTTCTGCTCGAGGAGGTCGGCCAGCTGCCGAACGTCGTGCTGGGCCTGAGCGACCGCGAGACCGTAGCCGGGGATGAAGACGACCTTGTGCGCGTAGGCGAGCATCACGGCGATGTCCTCGGCGCTCGCCGACCGAACCGTCCCGCCATCCGTCTCCGCGGTGGCGGCCGCCTGCGGAGTCACCTGGCCGAAGGCGCCGAAGAGCACGTTCGCGATCGAGCGGTTCATCGCCCGGCCCATCAGGATCGTAAGCAGCGTTCCCGAAGCGCCGACGAGCATGCCGCTGACGATCAGGACGTTGTTCTCGAGCTCGAATCCGGTCGCCGCCGCCGCGAGGCCCGTGAAGGCATTCAGCAGCGAAATCACAACCGGCATATCCGCGCCGCCGATCGGAAGCACGAAGAGGACGCCGAGGATGAGCGCGCCGACGATCAGCGCGACGATCAGCCACTGCTGCTCGGAACCCGCAACGATGGCTACGCCTGCCGCGACGACCGCGGCGAGGAGCAAGCCGTTCACGAACTGTTGGCCTGGATAGACGATCGGCCGCCCCTGGATCAGCTCCTGCAGCTTCGCGAAGGCGACCATCGAGCCCGCGAAAGAGATCGCTCCGATCAGCGCCGAGAGGATGATCGAAACGCTGATGTCTCCGTGCAGCCGGCCCGGATCGGGGGCGATGTTGTGAAACTCGGCAAGCGAGATCAACGCGGCCGCGCCGCCGCCGACGCCGTTGAACAGCGCCACCATCTGCGGCATCGCGGTCATCTTCACGCGCCGGGCGGCAACTGCCCCGAAGGCGCCGCCGATCGCCATCCCGACGAGGATCTCCCAGTAGCTGACGACGGACTTCTGCGCGAACGTGACCGCGACCGCGACCAGCATCCCCACGGCACCGATCCAGTTTCCGCGCCGGGCCGTCGCCGGGCTCGACAGGAATTTCAGCGCCAGGATGAAGGCGACGATTGTCGCCAGGTAGGCGAAGTCAGTCGCTACCCGGCCCATCGGGCTCCCGCGTCTCACGCTTCCTGAACATCTCGAGCATCCGGTCGGTGACGACGAAGCCGCCGACGACATTGGCCGAGGCGAGCACGACGGCGATCAGGCCGACGACGGTCGTCAGCGTGTCCTTGTGGTCAAGCCCGGCGACGAGCATCGCGCCGACGATCACGATCCCATGGATCGCGTTCGTGCCCGACATGAGCGGCGTGTGCAGCAGGGTCGGCACCTTCGAGATGACCTCGAAGCCGAGGAAGATCGCGAGCACGAGGATCGTCACCTCGAAGGCGAGCAGCAAGCCATGATTCATCCCGACAGCCCCTTTCCAGCCAGCTCTGCTTGGGGGGGCGCGACCCCGTAACCCCCACCCAGGGTGGGGACCTCTTGCCCGCCCCCCTCGGGGGCGACGATACCGGCGGCCGGGCGAACGCGGTGTGCCGATTCTGTGACGAATCGTCGACAGCTGGCCGCAGGAGTCATGCCGCGACTTCCTCCTTGCGCGTGACGCACGCGGAGGAGGTGATCTCGTCCTCCCAGTCGAGGTTGAGCTCACCCGCGGGGGCCAGATGCTGGAGCAGGGCCATCACGTTGCGCGAGTAAAGCTGGCTCGCGTGGAACGGCATCGTGCTCGGCAGGTTCGTGTAGCCGAGGATGGTCACGTCCTCGCGGACGACGGCCTCGCCTGGTTCGGTTAGCTCGCAGTTGCCGCCCGCCTCGGCGGCGAGGTCGACGATCACCGATCCTGGCCGCATCGCCGCGACCGCCGACGCCGGGATCAAGCGGGGGGCCGGCCGGCCTGGCACGAGTGCGGTCGTGATCACGGCGTCGAACTCGAGGAGTCGCGCCTCGAGCGCCTCCTGTTGCCGCCGCTGTTCCTCTTCGCTGAGCTCACGGGCGTAGCCGCCCGCCGTTTCCTCTCCGGTAACGCCGAGGTCGAGGAACGTAGCCCCGAGGCTCTCGACCTGCTCGCGAACGATCGGCCGCACGTCGAAGCCGGAGACGACGGCACCCAGCCGCCGCGAGGTTGCGATTGCCTGGAGCCCGGCGACCCCGGCGCCGAGCACGAGCACCTTCGCGGGCGCGACCGTTCCCGCGGCGGTCATCAGCATCGGGAAGAACTTCGGCAGGCGGTCGGCTGCCAGGACGGCTGCTTTGTAGCCGGAGACGGTCGCCTGCGACGAGAGGGCATCCATCGCCTGTGCGCGAGTGATGCGGGGAATCGACTCCATCGCGAAGGCGACGACCCCGCACTCGCCCAGGCGCTCGATGCCCTCGCGGTCGGTCAGCGGTTGCAGAAAGCCGATCAGGACCTGACCCGAACGAAGCCGGTCGGCCTCAGCAGAGGCCGGCGGCTGCACTTTCGCGACCGCCTCGCCCGTGTACGCGTCGTCGACGAGAGTCGCGCCCGCCTGCTCGTAGTCGGGATCCGGGAAGCTCGCCGACTTCCCGGCGCCGCGCTCGATGATCACTTCGAAGCCGCTTCCCGTCAGCCGCTTGACGGTCTCCGGTACGAGCGCGACCCGCCGTTCACCGGCGGCGGTCTCGCGAGGAACCCCGACCTTCATGCCGCGCGAACTCTAAAGCGCGCCCCGGAACGGCCGGCACACAACCGGCACGAATGCGCCACCCAAGTGTGCGCCTTTGCGCGATACGCTCGTTGCGGGGAGGAGGCTGGGCGCACCTCAACAAAGGGCGGTCGCGAGCCGAGTAGATTTCGGCCATGGCCGAGCAAAGCGGAGAGCACCCCAGCGACCAGCGTCTCGCCGAGATCGCCGACACCTTCTTCCGACCGCCGGTCCGCGACCTCGTTCCCTACGAGCCCGGCAAGCCGGTCGAGGAGGTTCAGCGCGAGCTCGGTCTCGAACGCGTGGTCAAGCTCGCCTCGAACGAGGGCCCGTTCGGTCCCTTTCCCGCCGCCCTGGAGGCGATCGCGCGCTGCGCCCCCGAGCTGAATCGTTACCCCGACGGCGGCGCCTACCGCCTTCGGGCCGCGCTGGCCGAGTTGCACGGCGTCCCCTTCGAGGAGGTCGCCGTCGGTGCGGGCTCTGACGGGCTCGTCGACGGGCTGTCGCAAGCCGCCCTGGATCCGGGTGACGAGATCGTCTGCGGGTGGCCGTCGTTCCCGAGCTACGTGATCGACGCCCGCAAGCTCGGCGCCACTCCCAAGACGGTTCCCCTTCGCGAGCAGCGCTACGACCTCGGCGCGATGCTCGGCGCGATCACGTCGCGGACGAAGCTCGTCTACGTCTGCCATCCGAACAACCCGACCGGGACGATGAACACCCGCGCCGAGCTTGACGCCTATTTCGACGGTGTGCCCGAGCACGTCCTCACCGTGCTCGATCAGGCGTACTTCGAGTACATCGACGACCCGGATTACCCCGACGGGATCGCCGAGTACCTGAAGGCCGGACGTCGCGTCGTCGTCCTGCGGACATTCTCCAAGATCTTCGGGCTGGCCGGGCTTCGCGTAGGCTACGCGGTCGCGGCGCCGCCGGTCGTCACCGCGCTGGGCAAGGTGCGACGCGCCTTCGACATCACGACACCGGCGCAGGAAGCCGCTCTCGCGAGCCTCGGCGACATCCGCGAGGTCGAGCGTCGCCGGCTCGAGAACGCCGCCCAACGGCCCGAGGTGGAGCGAATCCTGCAGGAGCATGGGCTCGAGCCCGCAACGCCCGCGGTGGCCAACTTCCTCTATTGCGACGTGGGCGAGGACTCGCGGCCGCTCTTCGAGCAGCTCCTCCGCGAGGGCGTGATCGTTCGACCCACGCACGGCTTCGGTGGCCCGACCGCGATCCGGGTCACGGTCGGCACCGCCGACGAGAACGCCTTTCTGGGCGAGGCGCTCGACCGCGTCCGTGGCACGGTGGCAACGGCCGGATAGGCGGTCCTGGCAGCAGGCAGCCTCCGCCGTCGTGCGCACCACCAAAACCGACTAGTCCAGAAAACCCCTCTTTCGGGGCGACGGCACCCTGTTACCGTTTCAGGGGCCGTGAGCCGCCACGTGACCGGCCGCCGACTCGGGCTCCTGGGCCGGGAGCCCGGTTTCCGCTCGCTCTTCCTGGCCACGCTCGGCTCTGGGTTGGGCACATGGCTCGCGCTCGTCGCACTCCAGATCGACGTGCTGAAGCGGACGCATTCGCCGCTGTGGATGAGCGCGCTGCTGATCGCCGACATCCTGCCGACGTTGCTCGTCGGCCTGCTCGCAGCGCCACTTGTCGACCGCCTCTCGCGCCGAGCCTTGCTGATCGGATCCGACCTCGTTCGCTTCGGCGTCTTCTGCGCACTGCCGTTTGCCCCGAACGCGACCACGATCGTCGCCCTGGCGGCGGTGATCGGCATCGCGACCGGCTTCTTCCGGCCTGCCGTCTACGCCGGTCTCCCAAACCTCGTCGCCGACGAAGATCTCCCACGGGCGAACTCGCTCTTGCAGGCGATCGATAACTCGACGTGGGCGATCGGCTCGCTCGCCGGCGGCGCGCTCGTCGCCGCGCAGGGCCCGCACCTCGCTTACTGGATCAATGCCGCCACCTTCCTCGTCTCGGCATCGCTGCTTGCGCAGATCCCGCAGCGGTTGCTGCAGGAGGCCAGGGCGGAGACCCGAGGCCACTGGCGCGATCTCGCCGACGGACTGGTGCTCGTTCGCCGCTCCCGGGCGCTGCTGACCGTCCTGATCGCCTGGAACGTCGGCATGATCGCGAATGCATTCGTCAACGTCGGCGAGCCGTTCCTCGCGACCGACTCCTTCTCCGCGGGCAGCTTCGGCCTCGGACTGATGATGGCTTCGGCGGGAGTCGGGCTCGCGGCCGGGGCATACTCGGCCGGCTCCTCAATCGAGGAGCGCGGTCTCGCCAACGTCTACGGCGCCTCACTCGCCCTGATGGCGCTCGGCGTCGGTGGTGCCGCCGCGTCGCCGAATGTCTGGGTCGCGGCCGTCTGCGTGATCGTCTCCGGCGCCGGCAACGGCGCCACGATCGTCTGCAACGCGCTGCTCGTCCAGCGGGGCGCGCCGGATCGCCTCCGCGGACGCGCCTTCACCGTCCTGATGAGCTCGAACGTCACCTTTCTGGCCCTCGGCATGGTGCTCGCGGGCCGGCTGACGGAAGCATTCGGGCCGCGGTGGGTGTGGGCCGGCGCGGCTGTCCTCTCCACAGCCGCTTCGGTCGTTGGCTTCGCGCTGGCCCGCAGGGTCGATACGACGCCCGCGGAACTAGTCGAGCCTCCGGAGCAGAGGCTGGAGACGGAGCCGGCTGTCGAGGCCCACGGCGGCGCCCGCCAGCGCGCGATCTAGTGGCCTGGCAGGTGACGTTGCCCGCTTCCTGGGTCACAATGCACCAAGCCAGAGGCCGCGATCGTCCGCAGGCAAGGCTGGCAGCCTTGACCAGGGCGAGCGTGGACTCTGGCGCCGCGTGATCGGGGGCCAGGGAGCCTGGCCGACGTTGCCGGTCAGGCCACTAGCATTAGCTACATGGCTGCTCGCCGCGACTTCACGCGGGAGTCGCTCGCGGCAGGCGTCCGGGCGGGAGAGAAGCGGGCACTGGCGCGCGCGATCACGCTCGTCGAGAACTCGGACCCGCTCGCGTACGACCTCGTGCGCGACGTCTATCCGGAGACGGGCCGCGCCTACGCGGTCGGCATCACCGGGCCTCCCGGCGTCGGCAAGTCGACCCTGATCTCCGAGCTCGTCCGCCATGTCCGCGAGCGAGGGACCACTGTCGGCGTCATCTCCGTCGACCCGTCGAGCCCGTTCTCGCACGGGGCGTTACTCGGCGACCGAATCCGGCTCGCCGACCACTTCCTCGATCCAGAGGTGTTCATCCGCTCGATGGGGACTCGGGGTCATCTCGGCGGGCTCGCCGAGGCGACGCTGCAGGCGCTGCTCGTCCTCGACGCGGCGGGCAAGGAGCTCGTCTTCCTGGAGACGGTCGGCGCCGGCCAGGGCGAGGTCGAGGTGATCGGCATCGCCGACACCGTCGTCCTGGTGCTGATGCCTGGCTCCGGCGACTCGATCCAGGCGCTGAAGGCCGGGATCATGGAGATCCCCGACGTGATCGCGATCAACAAGCAGGATCACCCGGCGGCGAAGACGATGCAGAAAGAGGTGAGGTCGATTCTGTCGCTGGACAAGGAGCGGGCGTGGCGGCCGCCGATCGTCCTGACCGAGGCGACGCGCGGCGAGAACGTGCCGGGGCTTTGGGAGAAGATCGAGGCCCACCGGGCCTTTCTCGACGGCGAAGGGCTGCTGGAGCAGCGGCGCCGCGAGAATCTCGCCGGCGAGGTGTTCGCGGTCGCCTCCGCTCGCGCGAAGGCTCATCTCGAGCGAGCCGTCGCCGGCGACCCCGAGCTGCGCCGGCTGCTCGACGAGGTGCAGAGCAGGGAGCTCGACCCGCTCAGCGCCGTTCGAGAGATCATGGACAAGGTGTTCCACCTTGGCGACGGAAACCACAGGCCCGACACTCACTGAGATCGAGGCGGCGCGCCGCGGGCTCGCGGACGTCGCGCGCGTGACGCCGGTCTACGGCTCCGAGACGTTCTCGCGCCTCTCGGGGCGGGAGGTCGTCCTCAAGGCCGAGAACCTGCAGCGGACCGGTTCGTTCAAGGTGCGAGGCGCCGTCACGCGCGTCGCGGCCCTTACAGAGACGGAACGTGCCGCCGGGGTCGTCGCGGCGAGCGCCGGCAATCACGGCCAGGCGGTCGCGTGGGCGGCCCGCGAGGCCGGCATCCCGGCGGCGATCTTCGTCCCGCAGGACGCGCCGATGGCGAAGGTCGAGGCCTGCCGCAACTACGCGGCGGCGACGGAGCTCGTCGGCGCCACCTTCGAGGACGCGCTGGCGGCCGCGCTCGCATACGCGGACGAGACCGGCGCGACCTTCGTCCACCCCTATGAGGACGAGACCGTGGTCGGGGGCCAGGGTACGATCGGACTCGAGCTCGCCGACCAGGTGCCCGAGGTGGAGACAGTGCTTGTTCCGGTCGGCGGAGGCGGGCTTGCTGCCGGCATCGCGCTCGCATTGCGGGCGGTGAAGCCGGACGTGCGCATCGTCGGGGTCGAGGTTCAGCGAGACCGCTACACGATCGCCGACGGGATCGCCGTCAAGCGTCCAGGCGAGTTCACGTCGTCAATCCTGAACGACGCGCTCGAAGACCTGGTCGCCGTCTCGGACGAGGAGATCAGCGAGGCGATCGTGCTACTCCTCGAGCGAGCGAAGCTCGTCGTCGAGGGAGCCGGGGCCGTCGGGGTCGCGGCACTCCTGGCCGGACGCGTGCGCGGTTCGGGACCGGCGGTTGCGGTGCTCTCGGGCGGCAACATCGATCCGACGATGCTGATCTCGGTGATGCGCCACGGCCTCACCGTCGCCGGCCGGTATCTCGTCGTCCGCACGCAGCTGGCCGACCGGCCAGGAGAGCTGATCAAGCTGCTCTCGCTCGTGGCCGAGGAGCGGGGGAACGTGATCGCGGTCGAACACCATCGCGAGGGGATGGACGTTCCCGTTACGGCGACGGAGGTCGAGCTGACGCTCGTCACCCGGGACGAGGATCACTGCCGCCAGATCCTGGCTGCGATGGACGAGCACGGCTACACGGCCCAGCGTCTGCGTTGATCATCGTCTGCGAGCGCTGCGGGCGCGAGAACCCAGGCGAAGCGAGCTTCTGCGCGGGCTGCGGGGCGCCTCTGGCGGCGTCGCCGGAGGCCCCGCGTGAGGAACGGAAGGTCGTGACGGTGCTCTTCGCCGACCTCGTCGGCTTCACCAGCCGCGCCGAGAGGCTCGATCCGGAGGACGTCCGCGCGGTGCTCGAGCCCTACCAGGCGCAGCTTCGCGCCGAGCTCGAACGCCACGGCGGAACGGTCGAGAAGTTCATCGGCGACGCCGTGATGGCGTTGTTCGGCGCTCCCACCGCGCACGAGGACGACCCCGAGCGCGCCGTCCGCGCGGCCTTCGCGATCCGCGACTGGGTCGTCGAACAGGAGGAGCTCCAGCTCAGGATCGCGGTCACGACCGGCGAGGCGCTCGTCCGGCTGGGCGCCCGGCCGAGCGAGGGAGAGGGCATGGCCTCGGGCGACGTCGTCAACACGGCCGCGCGGCTCCAAGCGGCTGCGCCGGTGAACGGAATTCTCGTCGACGAGACGACCTACAGGGCGACGGCGCCGGCGCTTTCGTATCGCGAGCACGAGGCGGTCACGGCGAAGGGGAAGGCGGCCCCGATTCCCGTCTGGGAGGCGGTCGAGGCGCGCTCGCGGCCGGGCGTCGACGTCTCGCGCGGTGCCGGCGGGCCGCTGGTCGGCCGCGAGAAGGAGGTTGATCTCCTCCGCGACGCCCTGACGAGGACGCGTCAGGAGCAGACCCCACAGCTCGTCACGCTCGTCGGCGTGCCGGGTATCGGCAAGTCGCGGCTGGTGTCGGAGTTGCTCGCCCACGTCGAGGCCGATCCGGACCTGATCTCGTGGCGGCAGGGCCGGTGTCTCCCCTACGGCGAGGGAGTCACCTACTGGGCTCTGAGCGAGATGGTCAAGGCCGAGGGCGGCATCCTCGAGACGGACGACGAGGACGAAGCCGGTCGCAAGCTGAACGCGACCGTCTCGGGCGTGCTGCCGCCGACGGATGCCGGCCGCGTCGAGGCGCACCTCCGCCCGCTCGTGGGGCTCGCGGACGAGGCGCCGGGCGGCGGTGACCGTCGGGCCGACGCCTTCGCTGCGTGGCGGCGCTTCTTCGAGGCGCTGGCCGAACGGCGTCCGCTCGTGCTCGTCTTCGAGGACCTGCACTGGGCGGACGAGAACCTGCTCGACTTCGTCGACCACCTCGTCGACTGGGCCGGCGGTGTCCCGATCCTCGTCGTCTGCACCGCCCGGCCGGAATTGCTCGCGCTCAGGCCGGGCTGGGGCGGCGGCAAGGCGAACGCGGCGACGATCTCACTCTCGCCGCTCTCGGACGACGAGACCGCCAAGCTCGTCCACGCGCTGCTCGAGCGCGCCGTGCTCCCGGCCGACGTTCAATCGACGCTGATCGACCATGCCGGCGGCAACCCGCTCTACGCCGAAGAGTTCGCGCGAATGTTCGCCGAGCTCGGACCCGGGCGCGACGGCGAGACGAAGCTGCCCGAGTCCGTGCAGGGGATCATCGCCGCCCGCCTCGATGGTCTGTCCGTGGTCGAGAAGCTCCTGCTCCAGGACGCGGCCGTCGTCGGCAAGGTCTTCTGGCTCGGGGCTGTCGCCAGGGTCGGCGACCGTGACCGGGCGGAGGCCGAGCAGTCTCTGCACGCCCTCGAGCGGAAGGAGTTCGTCCGCCGGGAGCGGCGCTCGTCGGTGGGCGAGGAGAGCGAATACGCGTTCCGGCACTTGCTCGTCCGTGACGTCGCCTACTCGCAGATCCCGCGCGCCGGCCGCGCCGACAAGCACCGGGCGGCGGCGGAATGGATCGAGTCGCTCGGGCGAGCCGACGACCACGCCGAGACGATCGCCCATCACTACCTCGAGGCGCTCGAGCTCGCCGCGGCCGCGGGCCGGGAGCTTCCAGGCGTCGCCGAGCGCGCGCGCGGCGCGCTGCGTTCGGCCGCCGATCGCGCCATGGCGCTCGGATCGTTCGCGACCGCGGCCCGGCTCTATGGAGCCGCCCTCGAGCTGTGGCCGGCCGACGACCCGGACCGCCCCTATGTGCAGCTCGGGTACGGCCGCGCGCTCTCGGAGGGCGAGGCCACGGGCGAGGAGCCGCTCGCCGAGGCCAGCACTGCGCTCGCGCCCCGCGATCCGCAGGCCGCGGCCGAGGCTGAGATCCGGCTGGCTGAGAACTCGTGGTTGCACGGGCATCGTGCGGAGTCCGATCCCCACCAGGAGCGCGCCGCCGCCCTCGTCGCCGGCGCGGAGGATTCCCGACGGAAGGCGTACGTTTTCGCCCACCTCGCCCGTTACCGGATGCTCGCGTACGAGTTCGACGACGCCATCCGGTACGGGGAGGACGCCCTCGCGATGGCCGAGCGCGTGGGCGCCGACGAGCTCCGAGGCTCGCTGCTGAACACGCTGGGGACGATCCGCGCTTCGGTCGGCGACCCACGCGGCCTCGATGAGATCGACGAGGGCGTGTCGCTGATGCGGTCGCGCGCGACGACCGAGCTGGCGCGAGCGCTCAACAACCGCGCGCATCAGCTCGTCCACCTGGGACGACTCGAGGAGTTCGAGGCGACCGTCGAGGAGCTGATCGCAGTCGCGGAAGGAGCGGGCTTGACGGACTGGATCCGCTGGGGACGCGACAAGCAGCTCACCGTCGCCGATCTCCGCGGCCGCTGGGACGACGCCTGGTCGATCGCAACCGAGCTGGTCGACGAGCTCGAGGCCGGCCTGTCGCACTACCTCGGCGGGACCTGGCGGATGATGAAAGCGCGGATCCAGTTCGCGCGCGGCGACCATGCGGGTGCCGTCGAAGGCG
>Ga0066667_10000235_pt1 | contig 17559 bp, 15 predicted proteins | sample GraSoiAngelo_116_FD_133943 | JGI IMG/M metagenome (GOLD analysis project Ga0066667, IMG submission 133943) | Grasslands soil microbial communities from the Angelo Coastal Reserve, California, USA - 14_0903_16_30cm | ecosystem: Environmental > Terrestrial > Soil > Grasslands | place: USA...
ATGATTGAAGCTATCGACGAGGGAAACCGTCTGGTTACCATTGGCAGCTCGGGTTTGTCGGATTTCGAACAATCCCAAATGATAATTGCTCTCGACACGCTTTTTGGCTTGCAGATTCCTCTGATTGATGGGGACCCGCAGCGGGCGATCGAGCGCTACACGTTGAAATTTGGAGAATTAATCACTGCGCGGGTGCATATTGGAACCGCTGCCTTGGCTAAAGCACTAAAGGCCGTCAGTGGGAAAGTAACGTCGGTCAGCGACCAGTGGCACTTGGCATTGACTGAAATTTCAATGGATATCAATCGAGGATTACAAGGATGTCGGTTAACGATGCTCGCTGCCGATCCTGGTCTTTTGAGTCAATGCACGATAATGCATTTTTTGGAACATCCCTGGTTTTACTCGATTACGTCCCTCGTATTCACGAACTGATCTAGCGTGTATGCGCAAAGTGAATCTCAAAGATATCCCGGAGCAGGAGCGAAAGTCGCCGAAAGGGAAGTTTGGGCGGGCGTCGAAAAATATTTCGATCGCGCTTGGGCGCGAACCAGAGTCCCTTGATTTGTCGAAGCGGCATCCATTTGATCTCGCGCTGGTGCGAATTCCGAAGGGCAAATCGCTTTGTCCGTATCATGCGCATGCGGCTGAATCGGAGCTTTATCTCGTCGTCTCGGGTCGCGGCAGCGTTCGCGACAAAGACGGGACGATTGAAGTTGGCCCAGGTGACGCGTTTTTCTTTCAGCCCGGCGAAGCGCATCAGCTTACCAACGCTGGCGACGAAGATTTTGTTTATTACGTGATCGCCGATAATCCAAGGAGCGGCGGTGCAGCTGGTGATTCCTGTTATTATCCCGACAGCGGGAAGTGGGCGGTTGCCAAGGAGGGATCGGAAGAAGTGATTGTGAAAGGTCAGGAGACCGATTATTTCGATGGCGAAGAATGAGTTTGGGGAGCGCACGCGCCTCGCGTGCAGTGTTCGGCGCCCTCGCCGAACACACCGGAGCGCAATGGCTCCAACGTTTCGTTACCGCAAAGCAAATGCGCAAAGTAAATATCAACGAGGTTAAAGAACAGGCATGGCAATCACCGGGCGGTAAGTACGCCGTGTCCTTCAAAGGAATTTCGGAAGCGCTAGGGCGCGATCCAAGTTCACTTGATTTGTCCGGGCGTCATCCATTCGACTTGGAATGGAATCGCGTGCCACCCGGGAAGCAAAATTTTCCTTACCACGCGCATTCGGCGCAATGGGAGCTTTACCTGGTCATCTCCGGGCAAGGCCGCGTTCGTCACAAAGACGGCACGACTGATGTCGTGGCTGGCGACGCGTTCATTTTCGGACCGGACGAACCGCATCAACTGATCAACTCCGGCCAGGAAGACCTCACCTATTACGTGGTTGCGGACAACCCCATCGGCGAATCGGCCTACTATCCCGACAGCGCGAAATGGAAGGTAAATAGATCATCAGCGGCGGATCGCGTTGTCGTGAAGGGCCAGGAAACCGATTACTTCGACGGCGAAGAATAAAATTTCGAATCATGAAATCCGATAAGTCGCCGCAAGATTTCCCGTACAAGACTTACCTCAACATTCTACACGGACCGCTTGAACTGATCGATGTGCAGAAACTCGCCAATGCCTGCACGGACAAATGGTACAACCAAACGCTTTGCCAGGTGAACGATTCTGTCGTGAGGCTGGCCGTGGTTCAGGGCGAGTATCATTGGCACGAACACAAAGAAATTGATGAATTCTTTTTCGTTCTGGACGGACGTTTCCTAATCGATCTCGAAGATCGCACAGTTAATCTTTTGCCACGCCAAGGCTTCGTCGTGTCCAAAGGCGTGCGCCATCGCACACGCGCGCCTGAACGAACCGTGATTTTGATGGTCGAGCGCGCGGACATTGTTCCGACCGGCGACTAAATGCGTCGCAAGGCAGGTGAAAATAATTTCGGGTGGGCAAACAGGCGTTGATCGCGCAGCGCTCGATCTTGCGCTTAAGCACGGAGTCGACTGTGGGGGGTGGTGTCCGGCTGGGCGTCTCGACGAATTCGGAAGGATACCAGATCAATATCCAGTCCAGGAGTTAGATGCCGGCGGTTTCAGTGAGCGGACATTGCAGAACGTAAAAGATTCGGATGGAACCGTCATCATTTATACAGGCAAACTTGGCGGCGGGACTGAGCAGACGGTTCGCTTCTGCCAAGAGCTACGACGGCCGTATCAACTCATCGATGCGGCGAAAATTTCCGCGGAGGACGCTGCGAAGTTAATTGCCGATTTCGTCCCTGATCACGAGATCGACCTCCTCAACGTGGCCGGCCCGCGCCAAAGCGAGTGGCCCGAAGGATACGATTACGCGTCTCGCGCGCTGGAGGCTTTTCTTAACGCTTTGTAGCCACCGCCCTGTGGGCGGTTAGGAAGAGGACGGCTCACAGAACCGTGGCTGCAGATCACTCGTAGCGCAGCGCTTTCACCGGATCGAGGCGCGCCGCGAAATAGGCGGGGATCAATGCTGCAAAGGAACAGATGAAGAACGCGCTGATGCAAATGATGGCGACGTCTCGCGGGATGACTTCCGCAGGGATGGACGAAAACTGATAGACTTCGCGCGGGAAGATCTCGATGTGCAATGTCGATGCGAGCCAATGACTGAATTCGTTCCGGTAACGGATCAATGTCATCCCGAGTCCGAGTCCTGTTACTGTTCCAAAGAGGCCGACGATTGTTCCCTGGCCAAGAAAAACCCAGATGATTTGCGCGATATTCGCTCCGAGCGCTTTCATGATTCCGATCTCGCGCCGTTTTTGCACTGTCACCGTGATGAGTGTGCTCATGATTCCGAAAGCCGCGACGACCACGATGAAGAATAACAGGAAAAACATCACCGTGCGCTCCAGACGGACGGCTTCAAAGTACTGGTGGTTCATGTCGATCCAAGTCTGCGCGTACTCCGGGGGTTCGAGAAATTGTTGGATGGCCTGTTTTACGCGCTCGGCGCCGTAAGGGTTGTCGGTTTTGATGGTGATCCCGTGCAACGCGTCACCCAAGCCGTACAACTCTTGCCCGATATAAACCGGAACGAGAAGAAACTCGGAATCATGCAGGTAATGGCCAGTTTCAAAGATGCCAGTAACAGTCAACTCTTTTGGGAGAATCACATCGCGCAATTGATCGATCGCCTTTTTTTCCTCCTCGCCTTTGGCGTTTTCCAGTTTCTTAATGCCATCGAGAATCTGGCCAAGATTGCCTGGCGAATAGACCGTGACCTTGTCACCGACACTCACTTGTAGTTTTCGCGCGAGTTCAATCCCGAGCACCGTCGATTCGCCTTCCAGATCGAGCTTGCCGTATTTAATGAATTTTCGCAGCGGGATCACTTTCTCTTCCTCCGCGGGATCGATACCGCGAATCAGCGGCGCGAGCCGGCGGTTTTGAAACTCCACGATCACCGGTCCCTGGACATACGGTGCAGTTGCAACCACGCCCGGCGTCTTGTCGATCTTTGCTTTGAGCGTTCGCCAATCATGCAAGACATCTTCCGTGCTCACCAGAAGGTGCGCGTCGAAATCGATCACTTTCTGGCGCAGCTCGCGATCGAATCCGGTCATCACTGAGATCACGAGGATCAGCACCGTGACGCCAAGCATCACGCCGAGGACCGAAATCAAGGTGATGATCGACAGAAATGTCCGCTTCGGCTTCAAATACCGCAGCGCCAGAAAAAGACTAAACGGCAGTTTCAATTCGCCGTTAGCGTGGCGGAAAACCCGCTCCAATTCAACCGTGCGAGCATGCCCGCGCTACCTTATTTCAGTGCGTGCGCTTTTAGTTCTTCCAGCGTGACGAATTCGAGCGCAGAGGTGTGTGTTGCTTCGAGATCGACAGGCGCAGCGCGGTTGTGATCAAGCGCGCTTTTCCAGCGTGTCACGCATACACACCATTTGTTGCCCGGCTTCAGCCCGGGGAAGCTCCATTCCGGACGCGGGGTGACCAGATCGTTTCCGTCGAGCACGGAAAAATCTAGAAATTCCTGCGTGACTTTCACGCAGACAGTGTGCTGGCCGATGTCTTCCGGACCGATTCGACAAAATCCGTCGCGATAAAATCCGGTCATCGGATTGCGACAGCAACATTTCAATTCGGTTCCGAGGACGTTAGTTGGCACGACACGATTTTAACATTGGAGGTGAGTTTGTTAAATGTTGGATTGTGAAAACCGGTGTGGAAGCGGAGCACGCATTCTTCAGGCATGAAAAACACAGCCATTACCTACTGGCTTATTCCGTCTGAGCCAACGCGCAGCTTTTTCGAAAATAAAATTGCCGATCTTGCCCGGCGATACGACGCGCCTGTTTTCGAGCCGCACATGACGATCCATCTTGGATTGGATCGGTCGGATGTCGCCGAAGAAGTGATTACGAAAGCTGCTATCTGTTGCGGACCGATCCAAGCGAGAGCGCTCGCGATCCATCACTCCAGCGAGTTTACGAAAACACTTTTCGTGCAATTTGCATTGAATCAAAAGCTGAGTTGTCTCAATGAGATCATTCGCAATGGTGCGAGAGATTCATCCGATTACCAGCTTAAGCCGCACTTGAGCCTGCTCTACAAGACGATGTCGATCTTGGCGCGGCGTCAGCTCGCGCACTCAATCAAGCTGCCGTTTTCGCGCGTTGTTTTCGATTCAATCAAAGCGGTTCGTTGTGTTTCGCCAACCCGAAGTCGCGCTGATGTAGAAGGGTGGCGTGTGGTGGCGGCAAAACCGCTGGGCAGATAGCTGACCTCTTCCGTTGCTCATTGAGCGCCGCTACAGGTCCACGATGCGGTAAGGTTTTCCGGTTTTCTGTAGCGCTGGCGCCGAGACGTTATAGACGGGAATGCCGGCCGAAGTTTTGCCGTCAAGTATGCCGTTGTGAGCGTGACCGTGAAACACGGCGGTAACACGAAATCGGTTGATTGGCTCTTCCAATCGGCTGGAACCGAGAAAAGCAAAAATTTCTGGATCTTCTCCGTGTAGTGTCGCGCGGATAGGAGAGTAATGCAGCACCACGATCCGCCGGTCCGTTTGCAGCTTGGTAAGTGCCTGTTCCAATCGAACGGCATGAGTAATGGATTCCTGCACAAATTGCTTAATCAACGGTTCGCCCCACGCGTTTAACATTCGTCGGCCAAAGCCGCCCCCGAAACCTGAGATACCCGCAAACCCCACTCCCGCGATCTCGATTGCTTCGCCGTTGAGCACGTTTACGCCTGCTTCCTCGAGAACCTTGCAAAGAAGCTCTGATTGCCCGGATTCGAAGTCGTGGTTGCCCAGAACCGCGACCATTGGGATTCTTACGGTAGCCCGAATATCGGCGACGAGTTGCTCTGCTTCTTCCGGAAGTCCGTATTCGGTGAGATCGCCGCAAAGCAGCAGCATGTCCGCGCTGCGCGAAATCTCGGCAAACGCTTCGTGCAACATCCCGCGCGAGTGTTTGCCGTAATGAAGGTCCGCTGTTGCGGCGATCCGTAACGCTCGCTTATCCATTTTCTTAGAGAAACGAAATCGCTGATCGCAATGGACGCTTTTTGCGAATGTACAGCGGTTCCACGGCTGTAGGATGCAGCCGTTATCGGTCTCGAGCGCGTTATGATGGTGATGACCGCAAGGAGAGCATCAGCCAGGAAAGTGAAAGGCGGCCGCGAAGACTTTCATCGTAAGTCAATGGCTGCACTGCAGGATGCGAACGTTCCGTTTTTAATCGGTGGCGCATACGTCGTTGAGGTATATGCAGGCGTTTCGCGCCGATCGAAAGATTTCGATCTTTATGTTCGGCCACATCACGTAGAAGGGGCCATCGATGCGCTGGCCCGCGCCGGATACAAAACGGAAAAGACATTTCCGCATTGGCTCGCCAAAGCTGGGCGCGGCCGGGACTACATTGACCTAATTTTTCGCGCCGGCAACGGGCTTTGCGAAGTCGATGACTCTTGGTTCGAGCGCGCGCAGGATGACGAATTGCTTGGCTTGCGGGTGAAACTCTGTGCGCCTGAGGAGATGATTTGGATGAAGGCGTACATCATGGAACGTGAACGGTTCGATGGCGCCGATATTGTGCATATTCTTCAGAGCTGCGCAGATAAACTCGATTGGCAGTATCTGATTCATCGGTTTGGTCCAGACTGGCGCGTGCTACTGAGTCATCTAGTATTGTTCGGTTACATTTATCCGAGCGAGCGCGACAAAATCCCGACCGCCGTTATGGATGATCTGACTGGGCGGCTCCGGAAAGAAGCGTCAGCTGCTGGGCGTGACCGTGTTTGCCGCGGTACGCTGCTTTCGCGAAAGCAATACCTGCTGGACATTGAAGAGCGGGGGTTTCACGATGCGCGGCTCGACCAGCGTGTCCATATGGATTCGGAGGACATCGCGCATTGGACGAGAGCGATCGCAAAAGAGGAGAAAGCGCGGCGAGCGGCGGCACCGTAGCCGGCATCGTTGATGCCGGTCTGCGAAAGGTGCCCCCCGGCGGGGATCACCGATCCCGGCTATAACGACGGCGGAGTCGATGTTAATGCTGGCACAGGGCTCGGCTCGCCAGGCGATGGCGAAACTGACGGCGACGGAGTTGCCAAAGCGGTGGCGAGCTTGTTTCTGGCTTCATCGAGCAGTTTTTTTTCTTCGCCGTAAATCCTCGCAGCATCAGCAGCTGCAATATAATCCTTCGCTGCGTCGATTTGATTCGCATCGAGCAGCAGCAGCGCCACATAAACAGCTGCGTGCGGATCGTGCAACTGGTCTGGTGGCAATCTTTGTATAATCGCCAGAGCTTCTGCGCTTCTGCCGAGGCGATAGAGCGAGAACGCGTAAGTTACGGCGCAATTGGGTTCGTCTGGCGCACGGTCGTAGGCCTCTTTGGCGAGCTGATGCGAGCGTTCAATATCTTGTTCGAGGTTGAGTCCGAGCCGGGCGAGATCGGCTGTGATCGGCGCCTCATTTGGAGAGCTTTCGTGCAACCGCTGCAGGATGCCATAGAGTTTTTCGAGATTATTATTTATTCGATAGAGTCGACGCAGCGCGTCTAGAGCCTCCCGGCGCATAGGAGGATTGTTTGCGACACGCAGCCACAATTGTTCGGATTCTGTCTCGAGATTCGATCTTGAAGCGAGACGCGCGAGGTTAAGCTCGCGCTCAGGCCGCTCCTCTGTCGTTTGTTCGGCCGAGAGCCAAAGCGTTCGAAATTCGTCTTCGCTGTTTTGTTCCGTTCGTCGCGTGGCAATCGCCTGATATGCCAGGCGCAGGTATTCAGCGTCATCCCAAGAGCCGCTGCGCGTCCAGCGTTTCAGATGCGACCAGTTCTTTACGTTCGCGTATGCGTCAGCGACGGCGACGGAAACGGGTGGCGAAGTAAGTTTTTGCGGCGGCAACTTATCGACCCATTTGGCGGCGTCCCCGGCCAGTCCGTTTTCGTTCATCCAGTTCATGAGCGAGGTGAGGTCGGTCGAATTGCGCGCCGCAAATGGCTTCACTCTTTCTAGGAGAGGGCGGAATTTTTTCTGATCGAGTTTTCGATAGAAGTTCAGACAGAGGAGATAATCGGCGAAAGTGACCTGCTGCGACATCTGCAGCTGTTGGGCGAAGTTATCTGCGGCAGCGAGGTCGTTACGTGCCACCGCGTCATTCAGCAACGCCCGCAGCGCGCCGGTTCGAAAGGGCGCGATCTTACTAAGCCGCTCAAGGGTTTCGCGCGCTTTTGCGCTTTTCCCCGCATCGGTGGAGTGAATTTGCAGTGCCGCGAGATTAAACCGGTAAAGGTCGTTGCCGGGCTCCTTGTTCACCGCGGCGGCGAACTGTTGCTCCTGCTCGACCAGATTTCCTTGCGCACGGGCCAGCCATCCCGCCACAACGTGAAAAGCGGCTCGGTCGCGATCCTTTGGGGAAACACGATCAAGCGCCTGTCGCGCGAGATCGATCTCCCCAAAACGCAGCGCCGCTGACGCGAGATTGAGTTGACTATCCGGATCGTTTGGAAGCAGTCGCGCAATTTGTGCGCGCCACGATACGGTTTCCTCGAGGTTTTGCTTTTCGGTTGCTTCGGCCAGGACGTAATACGCCGTCAGAGAATCTGGGCGCACCTTTACGGCTTCGCGCGCCATGTGCGCTGCTTCATGGAATTTTTGCTCCTGAAGCAGCGAACTTGCCCGATCCAGTAAACGCTTTTGGCGCCAGTCTCTGTACACTCTTGGCGCATAATTGCCCAAGACAAGGGCCAGCAAACCAGCCAGTAGGAAGGTGACAATTAAAAGGAGAAAACGCCGGGGCTGGAGTCCTTTCCGGAAGATATACTCAAGACCGGAGAAGAATTCGCCGATTCGTCTGTGCCTAGCAGTATCGATCTTTTCCGCCATTCTCCTGTTCTGTCCCCGTGCCTGATGAAAGTATGATTGCTCTCACTGTCTCCAGCCCACCCTGATCTAAGAGCGCGTCGTTGCCTCAGATTCTTCGACGACAGGAACCTCCTCGATCGATTCCATGACCTCCTGCCGCAAGCGACGGCCCCAGACATAGCGTGTCAATAGGACCTTGATTGTTGCCGTCAACGGCACCGCCAGAAGCGGCCCGAGCACTCCGCCGATCAAAAGACCCCAAACAAAGATCGACACAATCACCGTCATCGGATGCAAGCCGACATAATTTCCCACGATGCGCGGGGCATAGAACATGCCTTCCAGATTCTGTATTATGATGAAGATGAGTGTTATACCGATTGGATGCAGCCAGTCGCCCCATTGAAACGCAGCGATCAGAACCGCCGGTACCCAGCAGATAATGATGCCAATGTACGGGACCATTGTGAGGACGACGACCATTGCTCCAATCAACGGCGCAAAATTAAGCCCGATAAGCGTCAACGCAGTGCCAATGAGAATGCCGTCCACGAGACAAACCAGCAGTTGCCCTCGAAAGTAGGCAACAACGTAGGAATTGACCTGCGATAAAACTTCCGCCACTTCATCTTTAAGCGGCGACGCGCGCAGCGGCAGATAATCTTTCCATCTCTTTTCGATGCGCGGCTTTTCTTTCAAAAGAAAAAATAAATAGATCGGGACGAGGATCAGGCTGAGCAAAAACCCCGCGATTCCGAGAAAGCCGCCGATGCTCCTTTTTAAAATCTGCCAAAACTTTTCCGTGAGCGTCGGAAGCGCCTGCTCCAGTTTCGGCATTTGCTTCTCGACGTAAGCCTGAATGCGTTGGCGCTCGGCGCTGCTGAGCTTTTGTGGGTTCGGTGCGATAGTTTCAATCGCGGCCGAAGGCGTGCGGGGTGAACCGCTCAGCGAAGGCGCAACACCTTTTGGGACAGTCGGCGCTGGTTGTGCGGAAGGAGAAGGCGAGGGAGGGCCGACGAGCCAGTTTGTGAGACTCGTCGATGCAGACTTTCCGTGCGCCCCGCCAAATAACCCGAATGTTTGGTCGAAGCGATAGATTAGATCGACAATGCGATCGCGGGCTCGCTCTGTATAGGCGGGAACTTCCTTTGCAAAGCTCGCGCTTTGAACTGAAATCATCGGCACGATCCAGGCGAGCAACCCGCCCAGCGCGACGAACGCGATGGCAAAAAGAAGAGCGACCGCCTTTGTGCGACTGAGAGTTCCTCGAGACATTTTCGCCACAAGCGGATCGAGTAGGTAGGCGAGAATCATCGCGATGGCGACCGGGATCAAAATTGGCTGAAGGAAACTGATGGCGCTGGCGCCGAGCCAGATCGCTGCGCCCAGGATCACGAAAAGGAAAACAACAAACAGAGCGCTCAAGGCTGCCCACATCGTTTTGCGCTGCCAGGGTGTTGGATATTCGGTCATGTGCGCATTCATGCGCCCGCGCTAATTTCGTAGGCTTGTTGTCACTGAGTCGGATTTGTTTTTGCTGGAGAACCTCTGCTGATAGTCGCCTTGGTGCTGTCGATCTTATTTGCGAGATCTTTATTTTGCGGATCGAGCGCCAGCGCTTTTTGCCACGACTCCACTGCCTGTGGCAACCGATCTAATTTCCAATACGCGTCGCCGATGTGTTCGAAGACAATTGGATCGTCGTGACCCATGTTTTTTGCGGCACGCAGCAAATCCGCCAGCGCTTGATCGAATTTGCCTTTTCGAAACTCAACCCAACCGAGACTATCGAGGTAAGAACCGTTGTTTGGTTCCAGCTCGAGCGCGCGCTTAATCATTTCTTCGGCTTCATCCAAGTGCATGCTGTGGTCCGCCCACATGTAACCGAGATAATTGTAGGCTTCTGCCGCGGTGGCCGGATCGAGTGCGATGGATTTGCGAAGCAAGTCAGCCGCTTTGTCATACAAACCCGCCTGCTCGGCTGTTGCGCCGTAATTGAAGTAGAATTTTGCGTTTACGATTTCATTGTCCTGATCGAGCTCTGCTTCGTGCAGTGCCTCCTCAAAAGTGGCGACCGCTTGCTGAGTCTGTCTTGCCTCGCGCTGGGCGAGCGCGAGATAATACACGATTTCCGGCGCCCCGGGGAACCGGCGACGGGCTTCGGCGAGAAATTTCACCGCGCGTTCGGGATCTTTGAGCGGCCCAAGGAGCAGCTCCGCCAGACGCAAATAGATGCCGGCGTGGTCGGGGTTAATGAGCAGGCTTTGTTCGTAGTTTGCAGCCACCTTGGCAAACTTCGCTTTGGCTTCATCCAGCCGGTTTTCGCGCTGAAGCGACCGCGCTTCGTCGTCTAAAACCTGCGCCAGCAAATCATACGGTTGATATTTGTCCGGATGCTCTTTGATAATTTGCTCGAGCATCTCAACCGCTTTGCCACGCTGGTTTGTCAGAATGAAACCGGTCGCCAGTTTCTCACGTGCGTTGGCGTCATCCGGCTGTAATTCGAGCACGCGCAAATAAAGTGGGATCGCTTCTTTTAGCTGTTGGGATGACGCGTAGTAATCCGCTACATCTTTGAGCACCGCGGGATCGTCGTTCGCGTGTTCGGCTGCCTTTTTGAAAATTTCGTTGACCCGTTTTAATTCGTCCGGTTTTAGTGGCGAATCGGGTTTGTAAAGGATGACTGCGTAAAGTTTCCCCAGCCGGATCCAGAAATTGGCGTCGTCGGTTCGGACTTTTGCGGCGCGATCCAAAACTTCGAGTGCTTTTTTCTCTTCGCCCACTGCCAGCTCGATCTCCACGAGATGGTGATAAGCATCTATATCTCGCGGATTCAGCGCGATGGCGCGATTGGCATAATCAATGGCCTGGTCCGTTTTCTTGAGATACTTCGCATAGATGAACGCCAGCTGCCGATAAGGCTCGGCGTTGTTCGGGTTCGCCTTGATGGAGTCCTTCAGAACATCAATCGCCTGAGGAAAATCCTCCTGCCGTATGAGCAAAGCCGCCACGCGCGAGGCGAGCTCCGATTGGCCAGGATCCACATTGAGCACTTGGCGATACGACTCCAGCGCTCGATCCATCTCGCCGTTCTCCTCAAGCGCCATGCCTTCCACAAAATGCGTCAATGCGCTGGCTCTGCGCTCGCCTTCTGGACGCAAAGCGAGATCCGCCGCTGGCTTGAAATTGAGGAAGTCATCCTGTCGATCGACTTTGATTGGGGCAGATGATGGTCTTGTCAGAGGCGACACTGTCCGCGGGGTTCGTGCCAGTCCCACGCTCGCCGCGACAAGAAAGCCGAGCGTCAAAAAACAGCACAATGGCCAACGCGCCCGCTTCCTCTGTAGCCTCATACTTTCAATTTTAGCTTTCAGCGGCGCCTTCAGCAAACCAGCCTTCGTCCGGGCAGTCGCCGGACTACCGCTTGGCAGGCAAACCTAACCCTGTAGAAGCAGCCGTGTCGGCTGCGTACTCGGGGGAGCGCATGCGCCTCGCGTGCCGTTTGCCGCGCGTCCTCGCGGCAAACCCTTCGTGTTTTCAACCCTCGAACCACTTGGATGTTCCGCGTTTGGCGTTGGATGTTTGACGTTTTCTGAAAGCCGCCGACCGCAGTTACACCTTGTAGCGTAGACGCTTCTTATGCCGATGCGCTTTCATGCGTTTGCGGCGCTTATGCTTGGCGATTTTTGCTTTGCGTCTTTTTTTAAGAGAGCCCATTCAGCTTTTCAGATTCGCGAGTCCCGATTCAACCACCTGATCTACCACGTTGCAACTCAGTTCTTTCCTGTAGCCCTTGCTTAGTGCGCATGTGTGTCACGACGCGACCTCTGTAACTTCCGGAATCTCGCGTCGTAAAATCTGTCAATGGGGAAGGTTACGAGGAAGGCAAGAGCGCTGACTTCGAGAAACCAAAGCAAGCTTGGTCGCTCGCGCCAACGATCGAGAAACGCAACAGCTCTGATGACAAGCGCGACTCCGTAGACAACCACTGTCTCGATCACGAGCACCGCGATGTACGCGAGCGTAGCTTTAAGTGCGGAACGCTTCCCGCAGTGAGGGCATGTGTGCCTCCCGAACGGAGAAGGCGCGTACCGTGACCAAGTGAGTGGGAAATCGCGATTGCAATATGGACAAGTCATCAACGTGGACGCGGTCTGACACGAATTAGATCTAAAATTTTGCCCAGGCCCATCACTTCCTGAGCATTGCCTCATGTCTTACTCTAAACTCGCTTTTAGCTTTCCATTCCGGAAATTTGTCGCCGTTGGCGACTTGGTAGCCAACTTCGAAGAGAAGCTGAACATCCTGCACTGCGCCGGAGAGGTCCCACTTGGGATCAAGTTCGTCCGACACCTGGTGGTAATGTTTCGCGACAAATTCATCGCGCTTCTGTTTTCCGTACTCTGGCGGTTTGCCGATAATCTCGATACCGCGCGCAAGGTGCAATACGGGCACGCCGGCTTTAGCGAATTCGAAACTGTCGACCCGATAGAAGCCGCCTTTCTCCGGTTCGCTGTTTGCCTTCATCACGCGCCCCTGTCGCGCCGCGGCCTGGCCTAACAAGTCGTCCAACGTTGAATTGCCATTGGTGAGATCTTCGAGGTCATGCGATTTGCCCCACGGATTCACGCCGTCGATGTTGATGTCCGCAAGCGTCTTCTCTAGCGGATACAGCGAATGTTCCGCATAAAATTTCGCACCGAGCAATCCTGCTTCTTCGGCAGTCGTGGCGATAAACAAGACCGAGCGTTTCGGTGGCGGATTTAACTTTGTGAATGCGACTGCGAGTTGCATGAGAGATGCCACACCCGAGGCATTATCGATCGCGCCGTTAAAAATCTGATCCCCCTGTAATTCCGGATGACGCCCGAGATGGTCCCAGTGCGCGGTGTAAATGACATATTCGTCGTGCAATTTCGGATCGTTCCCTTCGAGTTTGCCGATGACATTGTGCGATTTGAACGAGCGGATCTGTTGTTTGATGTCGATCCTAGCTTTAGCATTTAATGCCACGGGCCGGAATCCTTTTGTTATCGCGGATTTCTTCAGCGCGTCAAAATCCTGCCCGCAATCAGCGAATAATTTTTTCGCAACATCAAACGTAACCCACGAACGCGCCGAAACCGCGTCCATGTTCTTATTCGGGTTATCGAGCTCGAAGTTTTCTTTACCCCAGCTCGATCTCACCACCTGCCAGGGATAAGCCGCCGGTTCGGTTTCGTGGATGATAATCGCCGCGGCCGCGCCTTTTTGCGCTGCAATTTCGTACTTGTAAGTCCAGCGGCCGTAGTAGGTCATCGCTTTTCCTTTAAACATTTTTTCGTCGAGTTTTGACGGATCTTTCGGATCGGGCACTGGCGGATCGCCAATCAACATCAGCAAGGTTTTCCCGCGCACATCGACATCTTTGTAGTCGTCCCAGCCGTATTCGGGCGCGACGACGCCGTATCCGACAAAGATCACGTCTGACTTGTCGATCTTAATATCGGGTTGCAGATGCGCCGATGACGCGACGAAATCATCCGGGTATTTGAGATTGATCGTTTTGTCACCAATGCTGAACGACATTCGCGGTTCGCTTTTGATCCCGGCGAGAGGAACTTCCTGCGTGTATGTGCCATCGGGATTTCCGGGCTTTAATCCGATCCTGTTGAACTGATCAGTGATGTATTTGACCGAAAGTTCTTCGCCTTTTGTTCCCGGCGCACGTCCTTCAAATTCATCCGATGCAAGGACCTTAATGTGCGCGAGCAAACCGTCCGGCGTGATCGCTTCCAGCGCCGGTTGCAAACGCAACGCTAATTCATCGGCGGCAAGGACGGAGGTTGCCGCAACAAGAATGATCGGGGCGACGAACCGCAGCGTTTTCACTTTTCTTGAGGTGGATCGGCTTCGAAGATCATATCAGACAAATCGCGCGGAAGCGCGCATCGATTTGTTCACAATGCGTTGAGGACACCGCGTTGCACCTATCGACTTTGTTGCGATCGACCGGCGGGTAATTCGATCGGCAACGAGGATCCTCAAGCTTTCCGCTGCAAAATAGTAATGCGTCCGCGCAAGTGATCGATCGTGCGCGGATAGATCCATGCCGGCTCACGTGGTGTCGCGGCATCGAAGGTGGCGGCGTAAGGGAATTTCTCCGCAAGAAGGTCACCGTAATATCGGCGCACAGTTTCGCTGGGTACATGATAATCCACGGAATAAATGCTGATGTAATCCGGATTGCGCTTCTCCAAGGCGGCCGCGGTGAACACCCCTTGGTCCCGATTTTTTTCGTTCTCCGCGATGAGCGGTTGCACCCATTCGGGAAAAACCTTGCGGAACAACTCGAGGCGACCCGGCACATGAGGCAAGCGCAGGTCTGTGATGTCTTTCGCTGGCGCGATAGACTGGTCGGGTCGGGCAAGATCAATCTCGTGGGCATCGAAATTCGGCAGTTTTGACCAACGCGGACTGGTACCGCTTGATTCGATCACGCTCCCGCGCGGAACATTTTCCACCATCCAAAGCTGCGCCTTCAGCCGCGGATCATCATTGAAACGCTTGCCGACAAGGTAACTGCAAAGGCAGTTGTAGATCAGGATCGGCAGGAGGAGCGCGAGAATCCATTTTCGTCTTTCGAATGTCTGCAGCGCCGGACCAATCATCAAAATAAGAAACGGAATCGCGGGCAAAACATAGCGGGTTTCCGTTCGCGGGAACGTCCCTATTTTCAAAATATAGAGGAGAAACACCGCGCTGCTTAGGATGAATCCGCGCGTTGCGGCATCACTGAGGCTGCGTCGTCTCAGGATTAGAATGCAGCTTAAAATCGCCAGGCCGACGATCAAAATCGCGCCAGGAATTCCGACAATTTCGGGAATCCGGGCAATCGCACCAAGATAATTGGCGCGGTCCGGTTGACCTGAGTAACGGGGCGTGACGGTGTAGTTGTAGATGAAATCGTGCCAGAATTTTTTCGGCTCATAAAGCATAGTCGGGCATCCGAAGAGAAATCCGAGCAGAACCATAGCCAATCCAATCGCGAGTTGGGGACTAAGAATTATGCTTCGAATGCTCCCGCCTTTCGTCGCGAATAAATGCGCGACAAGGAGCGCGATTCCAACTGCCAGGCCGTTGTATTTGGTCGCGATCGTGATGCCGGTCAAAAAGCCGGCAATGGCGTAATTTCGCGCACTAGGGACTGATGCGACCCGGTACGCCGCCCAAAATGCCGCCAGCATCCAAAATAAGAGCGGTGTATCGGCGGTGAGGAAATGCGCGTAAGTAACGAATCCGGCGCTCGTGGCGAAAGCAAACGCGATGACAGCGGCAGAAAATCGTCCGTACGAGCGACGGCTAAAACCATAAGCGAGCGCGATTGTGCCGAGATAAAGCGCAAGCGTCACTAACCGCGATCCGATTAGCTTTGCCGAATTGGCGACTTTCATTCTTTCCGTCGGCACTTGGGTGACTTTCAGAGCTGCAGTTATCGGCCAGACCACGAAAACGTGGTTTAAGTAGGCGTGAAACGGCGGCTTCATGTAGTCACCCGGCCGCAGCGCGCGCAAACTATGCAGTGCGATTTGACTGCGATTCCAGCATTCGACTCGTCCCCACGTGATGCCCCGCAGACAAAAGAGGAATGCGAGCGACAGCGCCGCGATTAACAGCGGATCAAGGCGTTGAATCTTTGTCGATTGCTCAGTCGACTCGGACATGGAAAATGTCCCGCGGGCTTACCTAGACATCACGCAGCTTCGCTGGAACCGTTCGGTTCTCCAAAGCAAATATTGGCGGCCCACAATGTGCGCGTGCACGGCCGATAAAGGCCCGCCACGAGAATCGTTGCCCGGGAAGCCGGGAAAGAGGCTAACGTGAAAGAACGAGCCGCAGCGCGGGCAGCGAAACAGCGTGGCGTAGATTCTGCTCGCACACATCAGCGTCATGGCAGCTGCACCGGCTACAACGAGCGGTACATCTGACTGGACGTAGCGCGATAGTGCTGGCAACCCAACAGCTAACGCGAGGAACAAACCCCAGGAGAACCAGACGAGATATCGTCTACGGCGATAGTCGTGCCATGCCTCAGCAAACGGCCTTTGTCGAGAGAGCATTGTCAACTGAACGGTAGTAAAGGGCTTTGGCGGCCTAAGCGATTATTTCTTCGGGGTCGCATCGCGTTTAATTCTGCGGCATTTTCATTGTGCGACACGTGGTTGACGCAAGCGCGCGTTTGCAACTATCTGCTTTCCTGCGATGGCCCGGCGGGCGTCTTCTTTTTGTCTTGTGGGCCGATGCCGATTTTTTTCAAGAACGGTTGAATCGATTGTTTCCGGCCGAGGAATTTCTCGATGGATACGTTGACGTCACGCAAATCGCCTGGCTCGTAAATTTCGCGGCGCAATTTCATGCCGGCTTGTTTGTCGAGGTAGCCGTCCTTCGCTTTTTCGAATACGGTCGCCATATCGGCGGCGATGGCGTCCGCCCAGGCATATCCGTAGTAACCGGCGTCGTAACCATTCAAGTGCCCGAAATAAGAAACGAACGTGGTGCTCGGATCGATTGGCAGAAAAACTTTTTCCAGGATCGGATTCGACATGACCACGCAATCGTAAGGCGCATCTTCGGGGTGTTGATCGTGCAGGGCCAGATCGAGCGACGCGAACGCGAACTGGCGGCGATAAAAAACACCGGCGTCCGCCAGCTTAGCGTTGTTCATTTTTTTGATGATCTCTGCCGGAATTTTCTTGGATGGATCGCGGTAGTCGGCAGCAAACGTATCGAGCACTTTCTTGTCCCAGACCCAATTTTGCAGCATCTGCGAGGGCGCCTCGACAAAATCACCGGGAACATGCGTTCCGGCGAAACGGCCGTACTTGGCGCGAGTGACAATCGAATGCAGGGCGTGACCGAATTCGTGAAACAGCGTTTCCACATCGCTGTGTGTCAGCAAGGATGGTTTGTCCTCAGTCGCCGGCGGGAAGTTGCATAGCAATGCAACTGTTGGCCGCTGATATTTTCCATCGGGCAAAAGTTTGCCACTTATAATGTCGAAGTGCGCGAAGTGATTGAATTTTCCTTCGCGGGGAAACATATCGAGATAGAACATCGCGAGCGGCTCACCCGTAGAGGAATCGGTCACCCTCTAGAGCTGAAGGTCGTCGATCCGTTTGTAAGACATGGCGATCTGTTCGACATA
>Ga0066667_10000245_pt1 | contig 17292 bp, 16 predicted proteins | sample GraSoiAngelo_116_FD_133943 | JGI IMG/M metagenome (GOLD analysis project Ga0066667, IMG submission 133943) | Grasslands soil microbial communities from the Angelo Coastal Reserve, California, USA - 14_0903_16_30cm | ecosystem: Environmental > Terrestrial > Soil > Grasslands | place: USA...
AACTTGACCACGGGCGTTTTCGCAGTTTTTCGTCGCCACGCCAGAGAACAAAAAGGCCCGCTGAGCGGGCCTTTTGCTTGTGGAGCTAGCCGGACTCGAACCGGCGACCTCCTGGGTGCGATCCAGGCGCTCTCCCAACTGAGCTATAGCCCCGGGCGGGCGAAGTGTAGCCGCCTCTACGGCGAGGCTGGAGACCCGGAGCCGGCGCCGCGCTTCTCGTTCAGGCGGCCGGAGCGAATCGTCTCGGCCATGTCGCTCGACTCCTCACGGTAGATGGAGCCGTCCTCGAACTCGATCCACGGGAACTTCTTCTGGCCCGTGCGCTCGATCGTCCGGATCCGGCTGGACTTGCGCCGGGCCGAGCCCTCCTTGACGACCTCATACTCGATGCCCTCGTCATCGAGCGCGTTCTGGACTCGCCAGCACGGGTGCGCGCCGAACTTCGCCCACATGCCGCTGCATCTATGCAGCTTGATCGCCATCAGCCTTCTCCCTTCGGACGGATGAGCGTGATGCCGTCACGCACCGTCAGCACTACCGACGTCACCCTTGGGTCGGTTTTGACGTGCTCGTTGAAGCCCTTGATCGCTCGGGTGCCCTCGTCGTCGGTGGGCTCCAGGACGCGACCACTCCAGAGCGTGTTGTCGGCGGCTATGAATCCGCGCTCGCTCAGCCGCGGCAGCACGGCCTCGTAGTAGTTCACGTAGTTCGGCTTATCGGCATCGATGAAGACGAAGTCGAACTCGCCTTCGAGCTTGACGATCGTCTCCAACGCGGGACCGAGGTGGATCTGGATTCGGTCGGCATACGGGCTCTGCTCGATGTAGCGGCGCGCAACGCCGGCGCGGCTCTCGTCCACCTCGCAGGTGTCTATACGGCCCCCCGGCGGCAGGCCCGCCGCCATCGAGAGGGCCGAATACCCGCTGTAGGTGCCGAGCTCGAGCACTCGCCCGGCACCGCTTGCGTAGACGAGGAGCTCGAGGAAGCGGCCCTCGACCGTCCCCGTGAGCATCTGTGGAGACTCGAGCGTTTCGCGCGTTTCCTGCGCGAGCGCGGCGAGGAGCGGCTCCGGCGGCGTGGTGTGCTCCTCCGCGTAGTGCTCGATCGGATCGGGGACGATCGGCATCGCCGGAATGTAGCTTGCCGCCGTGGCGGCGAGCAGGCGGGTGCTGACTCAGCGCGAGCTGAATCGAGCCGTGCTGGCGCGCCAGTTGCTGCTCGAACGCGCGAAGCTCCCGCTGCCCCGCGCCGCGGAGCGGATCGCCGGCCTGCAGACCCAGTACGCGCCTTCCGGCTACGTCGGCCTTTGGTCGCGACTGGAAGGATTCGAGCGGGACGACTTGACCCGGGCGCTCGAGCGGCGGAACGTCGTCCAGGCGATGATGATGCGGAACACCATCCACATCGCCTCGAAGCGGGATTACTGGCCTTTGATTCTCGCGATTCGGGCGGAGCGGAAAGCCTGGTCGCGGCGGGTCCAGCGTGCCAGGGACAGCGAGCTCGAACGCGCCGCGGAGAAGCTCCGCAAGGCGCTCGCCGGCGGACCCCTCACCTTGAACGAGATGAAGGCGCTCGGCGCCGACGTCTGGCGGCCCGGCGCCGCGATCTGGCTCGAGCTCGTCCGCGTGCCGCCCTCCGGGACGTGGGAGCGCCGCCGGGCCGATCTGTACGGCCTCGCCGAGAAGTGGCTTGGTCCGCCGCCCAAGCTGTCGGAGGACGAGGCAGTCGACCACCTCGTGCGCCGTTACCTCGGCGCATTCGGGCCCGCTCCCCGCACGGACATCGCCGGCTGGGCCGGCATGCGCGTCGGGTCAGTGACTCCCGCGCTCGAACGTCTGAAGCTCAGGCGCTTCGTCGACGAAGCCGGGCGCGAGTTGCTCGACGTGCCTGGGGCGCCCTTGCCGCATCCCGACACCGAGACACCGGTCCGTTTTCTGCCGACGTTCGACGCAACGCTCCTCGTACACGCCCGCCGGGCTGGGCTTCTACCGGAGAGGTACCGGTCGCGGATCTTCCACAGCAAGGCTCCCCAGTCCTTTCCGACATTCCTCGTCGGCGGCGCGGTCGCAGGCACATGGCGCTACCAGGACGGGCGGATTCGGCTTGACCCGTTCGAGCGGCTCTCTCGTGCGACAACGCAAGAGCTCGAGGAGGAAGCCGAGCGGCTAGCCGCGTTCCACGCGTGAGCCCCCGACGATCGCGTCCTCGCCACCGTGGAAGCGAACCCATGCCTTGCCCTTCCCGTCGTAGTCGGGCGACCAGACGACCAGCGTCGCCTCCCGGCCGCCGACGCGGACGCGCTCGGTTCCTTCCGGATCCTCGCCGCGCCAGACCCTGACGAACGGGTTGCGCTCCCATTCTCGCCCAATCGTCGTCTCGTCGGTGTGACCGGGCAGGACGCGCGTCTCCGGCGGCAGCCTCATCAGCACATCCATGACCGACTCGCGAATCTGCGCGAAGTTCCCGCCGCCGACCGCGTCCTTGAAGAGGACGTCGCCGGTGAAGGCGGTCTCGCCGTTGCAGACGAAAGCCAGGTGATCATCCTTGTGGCCAGGCGTCGGCAACGCCTCGAAGCGGAGGCCCCCCGTGTCCAGCGGACCCTTGACGATCTCGAGGCCGTAACGCTCGCGGAGCTCACCGTCGCCCGCGACATGATCGGCGTCCGCATGCGTCGTCAGCAGGTGCGTGACCATGAGGCCGAGCCGCTCGACGGCCTCGTGCAACGGCTCGAGCGGCGCGCCGGAGTCGACGAACACGCCGGTCCCGCCCTCGCGGTCCGCGATGAGATAGGCGTTCGACAGCCAGGCGGGATGCATGCTCCTTTCGACGATCACCGCGGGTACGCTACCTCCGCGAATCCGCAATGAGGAGGGCAAATGGCCGGTCTGATGGGACGCACGATGACGATCATCAAGGCGAAGTACTCGAGGCTGCTCAACCGGGCGGAGAAGCCCTCCGAGACGCTCGACTACTCCTACGAGCGCCAACTCGAGCTACTCCAGAACGTGAAACGCGGAGTCGCAGACGTGGTCACGGCCAAGAAGCGTCTGCAGCTGCAGACGCAGACGCTCGAGCAGAACGTCGTCAAGCTCGACACGCAGGCGCGCCAGGCGGTTTCGCAGGGACGCGAGGACCTCGCCCGCCAGGCGCTGGAGCGCAAGTCCGCCGTCCAGCAGCAGCTCCAGGGGCTCGACGGCCAGATCAAGCAGCTCGAGGCGCAACAGGAAAAGCTCGTGGGGAGCGAGCAACAGCTGTCCACGCGCGTCGAGGCCTTCCGCTCCGAGAAGGAAGTGATCAAGGCCCAGTACTCCGCTGCGGAGGCGCAGGTGCGGATCGGCGAGGCCGCAACCGGAATCGGTGACCAGATGGCCGACACGGGTGCGGCGATCCAGCGCGCGCGGGACAAGACGCAGGAGATGCAGTCTCGCGCGGACGCGATCGACGAGCTGACCGCGTCGGGCGCGCTCGAGGATTTCACCTCCGACCAGACGCCGCTCGACCGCGAGCTCGCACAGATGGCCTCGTCGTCGCAGGTCGACCAGGAGCTCGAGCAGCTGAAGAAAGAAGTCGCCTCGGGCGCCGGGCAGAAGGAGATCGAGAAGTAGCGTCTTTGGTGCACTTTCGCGCGCCAAGCGTCTGAATTTCGCCGTTAGGCTCGGGAACGGTGTAAGCGGGGGTAGCCCCGCGTCTCGCGCGCGCGTGAACCTTTAGAAGGTTTAGCAGGGTCGCGGGTCGGAGTGCTACAGCGGCGCGTTGAACAGCCCGAACCAGCGTGACAGGTCCGGCTCGATCGGCAGCTCCTTCTCGAGCTTCGCCTTCAGCTCGAGCTCCTCGGCGTTGTCCCGCTCCTTCTCGCCCGTCGGAACGAACGGCCAGAAGGCGCCGCGCTTGTAGCCGTAGATCCAGTAGACGGTTTTACGGTCGCCGAACTTGGGCTCGAACTTGAAGGCAGCCGCCAAGAGCTGCTCCCCGAAGCCCGCTTCCTCCAGGCCCTGAGCAACCGCGTGGATGGTCGTTACCTGATCTTCGAGGTCGGTGTCGCGGACGACGATCCATTCGTAGCCGAAGTCGTCCGATTTCCGCTCGAGCCGGGAGCCCGACTCGCCGGCGACCGCGTCCAGCACCTGCTGGAGATCATTCTCGGCCCGGACGAACTCGCCGGCCGAGAGCGGCTTGAAGACGATCCCGCCCGCGCCCGCGGGCTTCAGCCCAAGCTCGGTATCGAGCGTCACGCGCGCGGTCGAAAGCGCGAACAGGCGCTCCTGAGCAGGGCTCTTGAGCTTCTTGCGGCCGAAGAGGACGTCGGTGAAGCCCAGCCTACGGCTCCTGGTTGAAGATGCTCGTCATCGAGCGGCTGGACAGAAAGCCTAGGCCGCGATCGGCCGGCCCATCTCGCGCGAGATCTCGGCCAGGCGCTCCAGCCGCTGCTCGAGCGGCGGATGTGTCGCGAACAGTGTCGCCGTGCGCTGCTTGACGCTTGCCGGGACGATGAAGAACGCATTCATCGACTCGACCTCGCGGAGGTCGCGTTGCGGGATCCGGAACATCTCGCTCGAGATCTTCTGTAGCGCGCTCATCAGGTGCTCGGGCGCGCCGGTGAGCAGCGCCGAGCCCCGGTCTGCCGCAAACTCGCGGTAGCGCGAGATCGCGAGGATCAGGATCTGGCTCAGGAAGTACGTGACCACGGAGACGAGCAGGACGATCAGCCACACCGGCACCGAGTTGTTGTTGTTCGAGTCCCGGCCGCCATAGCCGCCGAACATCCCCGCGTAGAGCCCGAAACGGGTCAGGACGCCGGCGAGCATCGCGAAGAAGCTCGCGACGGTCATGATCAGCACGTCGCGGTTGGCGACGTGCGAGAGCTCGTGCGCGAGCACGCCCTCGACCTCCTGCGGCTCGAGCCGCTCCCAGAGCCCGCGCGTGACCGCAACGGCGGCATGCGTGGGGTTTCGGCCCGTGGCGAACGCATTCGGAACGTCGGTGTCGATGATTGCGACCTTCGGCTTCGGCAGGTCCGCCATTGCGCACAGGCGCTCGATCATGGCGTGCAGCTCCGGCGCCTGGTCGCGCTCGACGATCTTGGCACCCGAGGCCAGCAGGGCGAGCTTGGCCGAGGTGAAGTACTGGAACAGGGCGATGCCGATCACGATCACGAGCATCGGAATCAGGCCCACGCTCAGCACCTGGAAAAGAACGACGGCGAAGATGACGTAGAGCAACCCGAGCATCGATGCGGTGATGAACATCCGCAGCGAGAGCCCGGCGTCGCGACCGTAAGACTTGCGCTTCATTGAGAATCGGCCTTCCTTGAGGGCAAAAGGTTTCACCGCAATCGTAGCCATCGGGCTCCTGTTGATGGGGGGGAACGCAGCCGCGGCGCCGCGGGTGGCCGTGCGCGTCGTTCCGCTCTTCTCGCCGGAGCAGTACGCCTCACGCGGCGCGGTCGGCTCGATGGTTCCGGCCTCCGGCTCGACGGTCAGCCGCAGAACGGCGCTTCTCTCGCTCACGCACGGGAAGCTCGAGAACTCCCTGCTCGGCGGGAAACCGGGCGGCAAGCCGTTGATCTCGCTCGGCGGTCCCTCGGCACCGGTGATGATCTACGTCACGCTTCCTCCACCCGGGAAGCACCACAACCTCGACCGCTATCCGATCGCGATCCTCGGGGGCGGCTACCACGGCCTGCTGCTCTCGAGCTCGACGCATGTTCCGGGACTTGTCTCAATCGCAGATGTGGCGCCGACGGTGCGCTCGCTCGAGCGCGGCACGAAGCCGATCCTGACCTCGCGTCCAGCCGGGGACGCCCCGACGCAGCTCGAGACGATGAACGCGCGGCTGAACGCGGCTCACTTCGCGCGCAAGACGAGCAACCGGGTGCTGATCGGGCTCGTGTTCGGATTTTCCGCACTCGCCTGGCTGCTCCGCTCGCCGCTCTTCGCCCGCGCGAGCCTGCTTTCGATTCCGGCGATGGTCCTCGCCTCGGCGGTCGCCTCGGCGCTCCACCTCGAGCACGCGGTCGCGTTTTGGAGCGGAGCGATCGCGCTCGCCTTGACGATGCCGCTCGCGTTCGGAGCGCGCACGCGCCGCGCCTTCGCGGTCGCCCTGGCTGTGCTGCTCGGCGCCTACACGGTCTTTCTCGGCGTCTCGCCGGCCACCGTCTCCCTTGCCGCACTCGGCCCGCACCCCGAAGGCGGCGGGCGCTTCTTCGGACTCACGAACCAGGTGGAAACGCTGCTCCTCGCCCCCGCACTCGCGCTGGGCGCCCTCGTCGAGCTGCCGCTGCTCGCGGTCGTCGCGCTCGCATCGCTCGTCGTCGTCGGGTGGAGTCGCCTGGGCGCGGACGGAGGCGGCCTGATCGTCTATGCGGCGGGCTTCGCGACGCTGGGGCTGCTCGGCCTCCGCGGCCGCGTCACATTCGCTCGTGCCGCGCTCGCCGGCGCCGGCGTGATTGCTGTCGGCCTGATACTGGTCGGACTCGACGCCCTGACCGGCGGCTCGAGCCACGTCACGCACGCAGTCGGTGGCGGCCCCGGTGGTCTCCTCTCCGACCTGGGCCACAGGCTCCACCTCTCCTGGCGCGGGATCGCGAACAAGACCGACCATCTCGAGATCGCGGTGGTCTCGTTCGTCACGCTCCTCGTGCTTGCCGTGCTGCGACCGCGCTCGCGGACGCTTGATTCACTGCTCGTCGCGCTGGCCGTGTCGCTCGCGGTCAACGACTCGGGCTTCGACATCCTCCGCTTCGGCGCGCTCGTGGCGATTGCCGTTTTTACCTGGAGCCGAACCGTAGCCCTGCGTGATTAGACTCACGCCCCATGCGTGTCGCCGTCGCAGTCCTCGCCGGAGCCTCGGCACTGCTGGTCGCCGGTTGCGGTTCCCAAGGCGTAGTGCTTCCAACCGCAAACGGCGTCAGCGGCACGCTGCCGAAGCAGAAGACGACGCCGGCGCTTGCCAAGGGTGATCCGGCTGCGGGCAAGAAGCTGTTCGCGTCGGAGGGCTGCACCGGTTGCCACACCTACGGGCCCGCCGGCTCTAACGCAACAATCGGGCCCGACCTCGACAAGCTTCCGCAGTACGCGAAGCAGGCAAATCAGGGCTCCCTGCAGCAGTTCGTCGAGACCTCCATCACGAGCCCTGGGAACTACATTCAGCCGGGTTACCAAAACGTGATGCCGACGACATACGCCAACCTGCCGCCGAAGCAGATCGCAGACCTCGTCGCGTTCCTGACGCAATAGCGGCCACTTGATCGACGCGAAGGCCGCGCGCAACGACCCCGACAGTTATCGGGCCGCGCTCGCGCGGAAGGGCGCAGCCGAGGGCTTCGATGCCTGGCTCGAAGCCGACGAGCGCTGGCGCGAGCTCGTGCCGAGGGTGGACGACCTCCGCTCGCGTCAGAAGCAGCAGGGCAAGCCCACACCTGAGCAGGTCGAGGAGCTGAAGCTGGTCAAGGAGGAGCTGCGCGAGACCGAGGAGCGGCTCGGCGCCGCGGCCGCCGCTCGTGACGCCGCCCTGGAAGCACTGCCCAACCCGCCGCATCCGGACGTTCCCGACGGCGAGACCGAAGACGACGCCGTCGAGATCCGCCGCTGGGGCGAGCCGCCGAAGCTCGAGCGCCCGCGCGACCACCTCGAGCTCGGCCGCTTCGAGATGGAGCGCGCGGCGCGCCTGTCAGGCTCGCGGTTCGGCTACATCGTCGGCGACTCGGCGCTCCTCGAGCAGGCGATCTTCCGCCTTGCCGTCTCACGCCTGGTCGACGGTGGGTTCACGCTGATGCGCCCGCCGGTCCTCGTCCGGGAGCAGGCGATGTACGGCACCGGCTTCTTCCCGACCGAGAAGTCGAACATCTACGAGATCCCTAGCGACGGGCTCTACCTGACGGGAACCTCCGAGGTCGCTCTGGCCGGGTTCCACATGGATGAGATCCTCGAAGCCGAGTCGATGCCCCTCCACTATGCGGCCTATTCGACCTGTTTCCGCCGCGAGGCGGGCGCCGCCGGCAAGGACACGCGCGGAATGTTCCGGGTCCACCAGTTCGACAAGGTCGAGATGTTCGTCTACTGCCGGCCCGAGGAATCCTGGGGTGAGCACGAACGGCTGCTCGCGATCGAGGAAGAGCTCGTCCAGACCGTCGGCCTGCCCTACCGCGTCGTCGACGTAGCGGCCGGCGACCTCGGTGCGCCTGCCGCCCGCAAGTACGACGTCGAGGCCTGGTTCCCGAGCCAGGAGCGATACCGCGAGATCACGTCCTGCTCGAATACGACCGACTTCCAGGCGCGCCGCCTCCAGATCCGCTTCCGCGCGAACGGCGGACCGCAGCCTGTGCACACTCTCAACGGCACCGCGGCGACCGACCGCTGGCTGCTCGCCGTCCTCGAGAACTTCCAACGCGAGGACGGGTCGGTGGAGGTTCCGGCGGCGCTTCGGGCGCACGGAGCGCCCGCGGAGATCAGGCCGACTTAGCTTGTTGGGGCGCGGGGGCGCTGACGTGAAGTCGGCGCCGCTGCTCGAGATCGCCCTCCGCCGCGTCAAGAGCCTGCTCGCGAGCGCTCAGGCTCTGCTCGAAGCGCTCGAGCTCCTTCTCCCGAAGGTCGAGGGCCCGCTGCCGGCGCTCGACGGACGCTTCGAGATCGGCGGCGTGCGCCTCGCGCGTGCCGAGGCCCTGTTCCGCGATCGCCAGCCAAGCGCCGCGCTCGGTCACCTCGGAGGAGAGCTGCTTCAGGTGGGCCTCGCGCTCGTCGAGCTCGGCAAGCTGCTGCTGCGCCTGCTCGAGGCGACGCTGCTCCTCGCGGAGATCGCGCAGCCCATTCGCGACCCTTGCCTCGGCGATGGCGAGCTGGCCCGCGCGGCCTTCGAGCTTTGCTGCCAGCCGCTGGATGCGGGGCTCGCGCTCGTCGACTTCCGCGGCGCTGCGCCGAGCGGCTTCCTCGCGCGGTTCGAGCTCCGCGAGCCGCCGCTCCGCCTCCACAAGCAGCTTCTCCGCGCGCACCTGGTCGGCCTCTAAGCGGACCCGGAGCCGAGTTAACTCGGCCTCGCGCGGAGCCAGCTCAGCCACCGCCGCTTCGCGCGCCTCGAGCTCGGCGAGTTTGCGCCTCACCTCTTGTTCCCGCTCCGTCACGCGCTGCTCGCGCTCGGCCAGCCGCACCTCGGTCGCGGCGACCCATTCGCTCCGCTCGTCAACCTCGACGAGCCGTGCGCTTACCTCGGCCTGAATGCTCTCGAGCTCGACGAGCTGGCGTCGCCCGGCCTCGACCCCTGCCTCGGCATCTCGGACGAGCCCTTCTCTACGCCGGAAACCTTCCGCCGAGTCGGCAAGCGCATGCTCGCGCTCGGCGAGATCCGCTTCCTGCGCGGCCAGCTCGTTCGACCGTTCGCCCAGCTCCTCCCACAGCGCGGCGACGCGAGCGCTTCGATCCTCGAGCTCGTCCGCGCGCTGGCGTGTCGCCTCCTCGCCGCGCCGCTCGCGCTCGGCGAGCGCCTGCCACGCAGCCTCCAGTTCCCGTTGGTCGGCGGGCATCGTCTTCAATTCTCCGTCATGCCCCGGCTACCCTTCTCGCTCGGCGGGGTGCCGGAGCGGTCGAACGGGGCGGTCTTTCAAATGGAGGAACCCTTGGTTTCCCCTTTTGCCCCCTCCTTTGGCCGAAAAGACGGGTTGCCGCAGCGAGCGGAGGCGAGCAAAGCCCGCCTCCGCGACAATGTGGGCCGGCGGGGTGCCGGAGCGGTCGAACGGGGCGGTCTTGAAAACCGCTGGCGGCCGAAAGGTCGCCCGTGGGTTCAAATCCCACCCCCGCCGCTTCGCTCGTTGCAAATGCACAAAATCATCAGCGCATGCTCAACCGCCCGCTCTTCACTGGGCTTTCCGGGGAGAGCCGGGGCCTGGGCGATACGAAGAGCTACGGCTCCTCTTCCAGCCTGGCCTTGGGGAAGGGGGGCTTCGACCCAAGGTCGATAAAACCCCGGCTCGTCAGGCCTATCGACCGCAAACACGTCGAGCTTGAAGGGCAGCGCACTTCAGTGGTTTGAATTAACCCGGCCGCTGTCTGTCCCTGCGCGTGGTGAAAAGCAATAGCTCGGCCATTCCTTATTTCAGCCCGATCACCATCGAGTCAGGGCCGACCAGATGCTCTGCGCGCGTGCTCTTGAAGCCGGCCTCGGTCAACCACCCCATGCAGTCGGTGGCCGTGTAGTCGAAGCCGCCCTCTGTTTCGATCAGCATGTTGAGGCTCATCAGGAGCCCAAACGCGTTTTCGGACCGGTCGTCGTCGATGATGGCTTCGTAGACGATCAGCGCACCGCCGTCCGGAAGCGCCGCATGCGCCTTGCCGATGAGTGCCTGCTTCTCCTCTAGATTCCAATCGTGGAGGACATGTCCGAGGACGTGTACGTCCGCTTCCGGGAGGTCGTCCGAGAAGAAATCGCCGCCGACGAACTGCAACCTTCCTTTCAGACCGTTCTGCTCGACATACTCCTCGAAGACCGGCGCCACCTCGGGGAGGTCGAAGCCAATGCCTGTGAGGTGCGGGTTTCCGAGGGCTATCTGCACAGCAAGGTCACCTTGCGCGGTTCCGATATCGGCGAAGCTTCGATACTCGCGCCAAGGGAACTGCCTTGCGATTGCCAGATTGGCGCCGTGGCTGAGCCCGGACATCGCAGCCAGGAACTCCCTTAGGCGGCGCGGATCGGCGTAGAGCGCGTCGAAGAAGGGCGTATCGCCTGTCTTTGCCTCATTCTGGAGCTGCCCGGTCCGTAGCGCTTCGGTGAGATGGCGCCAGAATCCGTACAAGCGGTGATTGGCCATCTCCAGGAGCCCGCCGACATACGAAGGCTTGCGTTTGTCGAGGAAGAGGTCTGTGCTTGGCGTGTTCGAGTAGACGCCATCGCGACGTTCGAGAAAGCCCAATGCGACGAGAGCGTCCAGAAAATCCCGGTACGCCCGCGCATGAAGGCCAAGCCTGTCCCTGACGGCTTCAGCGTCCTCGGGGTGTCTCGCGAGCTCGGTGAAGAGCTCCATCTCGACTGCGCTAAGAAGCACCTTTGAGGCCCAGAACCCAAGGCCGACCTGCAGGATGTGCTCCGGTGTCGGTTGGTCAGGCACCGTCCGCTCCTTCGATTCGACAGTCGATCACGAGCACGCCCGGATCACGGGCACGATCATGTCAGAGCGCGGATCGAGTCTAGTCGTCTCCTGAAGAGACGCAGGACGGGAGCCTCGCCTACGCCCGCTTCCCCGCGGCGAAGGAGAGTCGTTACCCGGGCGGATTGCTTCCGGGCGACTAGCTCATGACCAAAGAGGCTTGGGGCGCCTCCTGCGACGGAAGGCGACCCTGGTTGCGTTGTGATCGGGAGCGGCGACAGGCTTAGCTATGGCGAGCCCACCCGACGCAGCGCTCCCGATCCACATGATCGGTAAGTCGGAGTCGCTTTGCCTGACCCGTTTGGGCTGGTAAAGGCTCCTGGAAAGCGGACGGGCTACGCCGCGAGCGGAACGGCTCACGCTGCGACCTAGACTCGCGCCGTGACTCACACGCATCGGATCCCTGCGGCTTCAGTGATACTCGGGTGCGTATTCGTGCTGACCGCGTGCTCGGCCACTAGACACCCCGCCCAAGCAGCCACGCTCGTCTACGCGAGCGGTCGAATCGGAAAGCTCCAGATCGGCTCGAGCGGTGCCGGTGCGGTGATCGCGTTTGCCGGCCGACCGGATTCGGATCGACGCGGCCGCCAAGGCAACTTTGGTGTCGTCCCCTACCGGGCCCTTGGCTACGACTGCTCGCGAGTTGCCTCAAAAGCGGGCTGGCCGCTCAGACCGAAAGGGCCGTACTGCCAAACCGTTTTCTGGATCAACCTCCGCACCCGCAGGCTCGGCGACTTCTACACGACCTCACCACGCTACGAGGAAAGCCACGGTGTCCGGATCGGAATGGCAACCGCGACCGCCGAGCGGGTCCTTCACCAACGCGTCTACGTCGGCTGCGAAGAAAACCTCGGCGAGGGCCTCCTGACACTTGCCTTCACCGGCGGTGTCGGCCAGGCCAGCCGGGGCTCGCCTGGCCTACACCTCGCTGGCGGGCACGTGTACGCCTTCGCAGCCCACGGCGGGCGCAGCGACATCGGCGTCTTCGACTGCCTCTGACCGAGGCTCGCCTATCCCAGGAGGTCGCGTCGCGTGCCGGTCGTGACGGAGCGCTTAGCCGGGCGGCCAGCCGCGTCGGTTCTTCCGAACTGTCTGCCGCATCGTGATCAGACGGCGCCCGTTCCAGCCCATCCACGTCACCCGCACCCTGCGGTAGCAACAGTGAATACCGGGGCCGCGGTAGTCGACGCCCTCGCGGACGACAAGAGCGTTGGGGGCGAACGAGATCGTTCCTTGGTCTGAAGAGAGGTCTTTCACGAGCCCCTGGCGGACGCGGTAACCGGCATTGGCGAACAGGTGGTAGGTGCCGCCGCCGGCACTCCCGTCGGTGTCGAAGAAGACGAGAATCTCGGGTCGCCCGTCACCCGAGATGTCGCCGAGGCTCACGCGGAAGCCCTCGACGCCAACGACGTTGTTCACGAGCGTCTCGTACGTGTAGACGCGGTGCCACGCGGCGGCGTTGCCGCGATCGAGCTGCCAGATCGCGATGCCACGGCGCTGCCAGATCGCCGCCTGACCGTTGCGCGTCAGATGCGCTCGCTCCCAGGTGACGATCAGCTGCCGTGGCTTGCGGCCGACGTAATCCGCACTGTCGAGGGTCGCGTCGCTCGGAACGGCATTTGAAATAGCGAGCCCGTGCGGATCGGTCGAGCCTTCTACGAGCGTCGGGATCGCTGCCGGGATCCGCCGTGCTGTCCGCGAACCGTTCACAACCTCGACTTTCGTTGTCGTCGACAGAACAGTCCGGGTGTGGGCCTCCGAGCGTGTCATCAGCGCGAGACCGAGTCCGCCGCCGAGCCCGATGGCGACAAGCACTAGCCCGAGCAGGAGACGACGCATGCTCCGACTCTAGGAGCACAGGGACGTAGAGTCGACTTGCCTGCTAGAGGTTCCTCGTGTCGAGCCCAGAAGAGGGCCCGGCGCGCTTCAGGCGGGCAAGCGGCGGCGGCGCCAGAACCACCAGACGGCAGCCAGGGCCGTGGCGGCGTAGAGGTAGCCGATCATGAGATCGACCACGTAGTGGTTGCCGGTGTAGACGACTGCGAACGACTGGGCAAGTGGATAGATCGCACCGATCCCGAGCGCCGACCAGCGCCAACGCGTCTTCCACGCGATCGTGACGACGAAGAGGAAGCAGAGGAAGGCATAGCCGGCATGGAGCGACGGGATCGCCGCGTACGGGTTGGGGTCGATCAACCTCGAGACGGAGATCGCGTGGTAGCCGTGCGCGCCGGAGGGATCGGGCGCCGGGTTGTGCGGGATCCGGATCAACCCAGGCAGAAGGCCCTTTTCCCCCGCGGCCCATGGCGGGGCCGACGGGAAGAGCAGGAAGGTCAGCGCGCCGGCAAACGAGAGTACGAGCATCGTCGCCGCGAAGCGGTAGAAGAGCGCCCTTCGCTTGATCCAGAGCACGAAAGCGAGCAGCGGGGGCACGATGAAATGAAGCCGCATTACTGCGAGCACGACCGGGTCGTACCACTGCTGCGTCCCGTTCCAGAGCCAGTGCTGCAGCGACTCGGAGGGGACGGCCCCGAAGAGGAATTCGTCCGCGTTCAGCTGGGGGAGGTAATAAGGATGGGGACGCAAGAGGTGAGCAATTCCGCGAGACTGCGCGTAGATCACCAGCAAAGCGGCGAAGGGAACGAAATCGAGCAGATAACGACGTCCCCGGCGCAGCATGAGAGCGGGGACCAGCAGCGCGAGCAGGTAGCGGTCCGGCGTCAGCCCGAGCCCGAACAGCCAAACCGCGATCCCGAGCGCGAGGATCAACCCGGCCGACGCGAGCAGCGCCGTGCGGCGATCCAGGTCCTCGCGCGGTGGGCCCCACTTCTCGGCGGCCTCGCGGTCGCCCTCGCCGTACTCGTACGGCTTCCCTTCTGGAAGGCTCCACTCACCGCCGACGAGGGGGGGTACGCCGAGGTCGCCCGGCTGTGGAGCCACGGCGCGACTCTCTACGGCGGCGCCTGGGTCGACCGCCCGCAAGGCCTCGTAGTCGTTTTTCGCGCTCTCCATTTGATCGGCGGCTCCCCGTTGGCGATGCGTGCAGCCGCAGCGGTGATCGCGGCGCTCGTCGTCGCCGCGACGATGCTGCTCACCCTCCGGCTGGCCCGCGGCAGGATAACCGCCGTCACGGCAGGACTGCTGGCAGCAACCGTCGGGGCCTCGCCGTTCATCGAGTCCTTCACCCTCTCGGGAGAGCTGCTGGCGTCGCTTCCGGCCGTGCTCTCGCTCGTCTGCTTCTGCGCCTACCTCGAAGGCCGTCAGCGCGCCTGGCCGCGTAACAGACTGCTGCTAACTCTCGCCGGCGCCGGTGCGCTGACCGGGAGCGCCCTTCTCATCAAGCAGTCCGCCTTCGATGCCGGGCTCGCGGCGGTCGTGTACCTGCTCTGGCGTGAGCGGAAGCGCGGTCTCGTGCCCGTTGCCGTGCTTGTCACGGGCGCGCTCGTGCCCGTCGCGATCGCCGCCGCCAGCGCGGCGAGGCTGAGCGATTGGCTCTACGCCGTCCTGGGCTACCGCTTCCACGGCGACTCGATCGTGACGGGATCGGCGGCCGGTCGGGCCCACCAGCTCTGGCTTTCGTTGCCTCCTGCCGGCAAGGCGCTCGGGCTGCTCGCGCTGCTGGCGGCCGCCGGTTGGCGGCGCTCCCCAGTCCTGGCGCGAATCTGGCTCGGCGCCGCCGTCCTCGGCGCCGTCGGCGGCGGCAACTTCCACCCGCACTACTACCTCCAACTCGTGCCGCCGCTCTCGCTGCTCGGGGCCGTGGGCGTCCGCACCCTCTGGCTCTCCGCGTCACGGCCGGCAATCGCCGCGGCCGGGGCGGCCGCCGCAGCGACGTTCGCGCTGGCGATGCCTGTCGCCTGGGCGACCCCGACGAAGCAGGCGGAGACGATCTGGCCGAATGATCCGCACCTGATCCACGACGCCGTCCTTGCGCGGTACGTCCGCGCGCACACACGTCCGCATCAAAGAGTCCTTGCGGTCTGGGCCGATGCCGACCTCTATTACCTGGCCGATCGTCGTCCCGCGGTCCGCTATCTGTGGTCCCGCAACGTCGCGTCGATTCCGGGAGCCCTCCAGGCCGTGCACCACGCCCTGGCGACACGGCGGGCAGAGCTCGTGCTCGTCGTCCAGCCGCCCGCGACGCTCGATCCGAGCGGCCGCACTGCTGCCCTGCTTCGGCGCGAATACCATCGCGTCGCGCATGTTGGCGGCGCGTCTGTCTACCGACGCAAGAGCCAGAGCACCGCGACGTAGGCCACGATCACGGGGATCACGACTGCGGCGTTCGCAGCCTTTCGCGTCTCCTATCTCGTGACCTAGGGTCATGAGATCCCCCGGAAGGGGGGTCAAATGTAGGCGCGATTCGCCAAAGATGAAGGGCGTGAGGCGAGTGCCTGCGGCTCTCTCCATGCCGCCTTCCGGCGGCCTTCCGGCGAGCGGAAACGGTCACCTGGATCGGCACGATCTCGTCGACTCGTACAGGCGGCTTGCGGACGTCTTCCACCACGTCCTCTCAGAGCAGAGCCTCGACACGCTGCTCGACCGGATCGCGGACACGCTCTCCGAGCTGATCCCGTACGACACGCTCAGCATCTTCGAAGCCGACGAGGCCCAGACCGAGCTCGTCCCGGTGCTCGCGCGTGACCGCTGGGCCGAAGAGATCCTGCGCAACAAGATCGGGTTCGGCACGGGCATCGCCGGGTGGGCCGCGAAGCACCGCGAGCCGGTGCTGACGAACGCCGCGCACCTCGATCCCCGAATGATGGTCGTGCCCGGCACGCCGGCCGACGAGCACGAGGCCTTGGTCACGGTGCCGCTAATCGCACGCGACTCCGTCAAGGGCGTCCTCAGCATCTACCGGCTCGGCGACCACGCGCACTTCGACAGCGAAGAGTTCGAGCTCGCGAAGAGGTTCGGTGACGCAGCGGCTCTCGCTCTCGACAACGCGAAGACACGCGCCCGCCTCGAGCTGCAGGCTCAGACGGACTCGCTGACCGGCCTCTACAACCACCGCTACTTCCATGAGCACGTGCGCTCGGAGCTGACCCGAGCGAGCCGGAACCGCGACTCGGTGGCACTGCTGATGCTCGACATCGACGACTTCAAGAAGATCAACGACATCTACGGTCATGGGATCGGCGACCAGGTTCTCCGCGAGCTCGCCGATCAGCTGAAGGCGGCCGTGCGCGGCTCGGACCTCGTCTGCCGGCTCGGCGGCGAGGAGTTCGGGGTGGTGATGGGCTCAGGCGGCACCGACGATGCGGTTGCGCTCGCGAAACGGCTGACCGAGCGCTTGAAGGAGCTCGACTTCGGCCCCGCCGGGAAGATCACGGTCTCGATCGGCGCCGCGGAGGGGCCGGTCAACGCATCCAACCCGCGCGAGCTGATCGCGTGTGCGGAGGCGGCGATGATGACCGCCAAGGCGCGGGGCAAGGACCTGATCGTGCTCTTCGACGAGTCGACGTACGAGCGTCCCGACACCGTCTCCGTCGCGAGCTCGCGCGTCCGCTCGATCGCGCATCTGAAGATGCTTCAGAGCCTCGCGGGCAAGCTCAACCGGCTCAACGACGTCCGCGAGATCGGTACGGCGATCGCAGACGAGCTCCGAGGCTTGATCGATTACCACAACTGCCGCGTCTCGATCGTCGACGGCGACGAGATCATTCCGATCGCCTTCCGCGGCGTTCTCTCCTCGCCGGCCGGCCATGAGGTTCAGATTCCGCGCTCGAAGGTCGGCGAGGGGATCACCGGCCACGCGGCCGCGGAGGGGAAGTCGCTCTTGATCGGCAATGCGCTCGACTGCGAGTACGCCGTCACGATTCCCGGCACCGAGCCTCTGGAGGAGTCGCTTCTTGCAGTACCGCTCTGCTACGGCTCGCGCGTCATCAGCGTGATCGTGATCTCGAAGCTCGGTCGCGACCAGTTCGACGAGGACGACGTCCGGTTGCTCGAGGTGCTTGCCGGCCACGCCGCGGTCGCGCTCGAGAACGCACGGTTGTACGAGTCCCAACGACGCGAGGCCGAGCACTTCAAGGAGCTGCTCGAGTTCAGTCGCGAGCTGGCGACGGCGGAGGGACTGCCGGAGGTACTCCAGCGGACAGTCGAGCTCTCAGCGACGATCCTGGGCGCGCCCAGGACATCGCTTTGGATTCAGGACGTTC
>Ga0066667_10000246_pt1 | contig 17250 bp, 20 predicted proteins | sample GraSoiAngelo_116_FD_133943 | JGI IMG/M metagenome (GOLD analysis project Ga0066667, IMG submission 133943) | Grasslands soil microbial communities from the Angelo Coastal Reserve, California, USA - 14_0903_16_30cm | ecosystem: Environmental > Terrestrial > Soil > Grasslands | place: USA...
AGCTCGGACTCGGAATAGTTCCCGCGCCTTCCGCGCGAGCCCGAGTGAAAGCGGACGAACGTCCAGTCGGCGGTCACCTCGTGCGTCTGGAATGGACGCTGAGGATGGTCGCCGATCACGAGCGCCGCGCCGTGCGAACGCAACAGCTCGTAGACGTCGGCGGCGAACCAGCTCTCGTGCCGAAACTCAAAGCAGTGGCGCCCCGGTGGCAGCTTGCCGAGCGCATTCGCGAGGCGGTCGTCGTCGCGGCGAAAGTTCCCCGGCAGCTGCCAGAGCACCGGCCCGAGCTTCGGCGAGCGGATGAGCGGCTGAATCCGGTCGTAGAACGTCCGCACGCCCGAACCGAGGTCGCGCAGGCGCCTGATGTGCGTGATGTAGCGGCTCATCTTGACCGTGAAGACGAACCCGGCCGGGCTTGTGCGCACCCAGTTGGCGACCACGTCGCGCTTCGGCAGCCGGTAGAAGGTCGCGTTCACCTCGACGGTGTCGAAATGGCGGGCGTAGTAGTCCAGCCATTCCCGCGGCGGACAGCGAGGCGGGTAGAAGACGCCGTTCCGCCAATGGTCGTAGTTCCAACCGGAACAGCCGATTCGAATTGGCTTCAGCGATCGAGCGCCGCGAACAGCCCCTGGCACAGCTCCGGTGTGCCCGCGGCGACCACGCGTGAACGCCCTTCCGTGTCGAGTGGCGCTTGGCCGAACGGCGGCGCCTCCGGCAGGTCGATCGCAAGCCCGCACTCGCGCACGAGTAGCTGCGCGGCGGCAATGTCGACCGCGCGCGCATCTTTCAGGGAGCAAACCGCATCGATGCGCCCGGCGGCAAGGTGGCAGAGCGAAAGGGCGAGGGAGCCCATGATCCGCAGGCGATAGGCGATTCCGACCATCTGCGCCGCCTTCTCCGCGACCGCAGAGGTGAGCGTCGCCTCGAAGGAGAGGATCTCGATCTGGTCCTTTGGCTTGACTGGGCCGAGCGCCACACCGTCCAGGAAGGCGCCGCGCCCGCGTTCGGCCGTCCACTCCTCGCCGGTGCCGAAGTCGTAGACGTAGCCGAAGTGGACGTCGTCCATCGTCGCGCCCTCGGCAACCGCAAGCGAGAGCGCGAAGAACGGGATCCCGCGCTTGGCGTTCAGCGAGCCGTCGATCGGGTCGACGACCACGTGCGTCGCTCCGCCCGTGCCGAAGACGCGCTCCCCCAACTCCTCCGAGATCAATGTGAACTCGGCCCTAGTCGCGTCGAGCCTGCGGACGATCGCGTCCTCCGCAGCGGCATCGATCGCGACTGTGTCGTCGCCGCCCTTGCCCGCCCCGACAATCGGCTCCCGCTCGACGCGCGTCGGGAGCTCAGCAAGTACGCCGCGCACGTCCTCGACCGCCGCCCGGCAAGTCGCGAGCCAGTCAGTCAAGCGGTTGAAACAGGAGACCTGAGGTGAGCTTCGGGAAGAAGTAGGTCGTCTTCTGCGGCAGCACCCGCCCCTCGCGCGCCCGCGCAAACACGTCCTCGATCGGCGTCGGCCGGAGCAGAAACGCCGCCTCGACATCGCCGCGATCGACCGCCGCAACCGCCTCGCCCCGCTGCGGCGTGTAGGTGATGCCGCGGGGCGCCAGCGCATCGACGACCTCGACGTCGAGCCCGTCCCCCTCGACGAGCTCGTAGCCGCCGCCGCGGTAGAGGACGACTCCGGGCAGCTCGTCTCCGGGCTCTTCGATCGGCGTCCCGCGCACCCCATTGAGGGACTCAGCCAGCCGGTGGGTGGGAAAGATCGTCAGCCCCTCCTCCCGCGTCGACACCAGCACGACCATCATCCAGGCGCTCGCCTCGGTGCCGTCCTCCTCGTGGAACGCAAGCGCCGTCTCGTAGCGATGGTGACCGTCGGCGATGAGCAGCTGGGCGCCCGCGAAGCTCCGGCCGGGGTCGTCTTCGAGCCGCCAGAGCCGGTCGCCCCCGCCGGCCAGATCGGGCTCTCTCCCCGGGAGCTCGACCGGATCGCCGTCGTGGAGCAGGAAGATCGGCTCGACCTGCGTCCGCGTCGCACGCAGAAGGCGCAGGCGACCTTCCTTGGGGCCCGCGTGGGTGCGCTCGTGCGGGAGGACGACCTGGCTCTCGTACGGCTCCAGCCGCAGGGTGACGACGAGACCGTTCCGCGTCCGCTCGACACCGTCCGGCCCCGTGTAGGTCTGAGACAGCGCCCAGACCGTCAGCTCGCCCTCGCGCGCGAGCACGCCTTCCGCCTCCCATGCGCGCAGGTTCCGGGCAGCCTCTTCCTCGGAATCCGGCAGCGTCAGGTGCACGACGTTGTGCGGGTCGAGCGCCAGGTAGCGCTCACGTTCGCCCGGCGAGATGACGTCGTACGGCGGCGCCACGAGCCGCTCGAGCGGCCCGGCTGCGGGGGAGTAGCGAAGCGCCCGAAACGGCCGAACCTGAGCCATCGCGCGGGACGCTACCAGCCGCTTCAGGACCTAGACTTCCTGCGTGAACGCGATCGCGCAGTTGGCCGAGGAACGCGTGGTCGAGGGCATCTACGCGGTCGCGCGCAAGCAGCGGCTGCGCACCCGCAACGGCTCGTCCTATCTCGCGCTCGAGCTCGTCGACCCGAGCGGACGGATCGAGGCGCGCGTCTGGAACGACGTCGACCTGCTCGACGCCCGCTTCGCCGAAGGCGACGCGGTGCGTGTGCTCGGCCGCGTCGAGAAGTTTCGCGACCGCCTGCAACTCGAGGTGCGCTCGCTCGAGTCGGCGCCCGAGACCGATCCGGCCGAGCTCGCCCCGGCTCTCCGGCGCGACGCGGACGAGCTCGACGGCTTCCTCGAGTTCCTGGCGGGCGAGATCGCGCATCCCGGACTGAAAGCGACGGTCGGCCGGCTGCTCGCCGACGACGCGTTGAGGGCCTCGCTGCGTTCGCTACCGGCGGCGCCCAACGGCCACCACGGCTACGCCGGCGGCCTCCTCGAGCACACTGTCGGCGTCGCCACGATCTGCCGTGAGACGGCGCAGCTGCATCCGCGCCTGCGGACGGATCTGCTGCTCGCCGCAGCGCTTTTGCACGACCTCGGCCGGGCCCGCGAGCTCGGCCCTGCGCCGAACTTCCGGCAGACCGAGGAAGGCCGGCTCCTCGGCCACGTCCATCTGGGGCTACGGCTGATCGAGGAACGAGCCGCCGCGCTCGAGACGGAGGTTCGCGCCGAGCTCCTACACTCGGTGGCGGTGCATCACGACCTGCGCACGGCAAGGACAGCGGAGGCGGCGGTGCTCTACCACGCAAACCAGCTCGACGCGGTCGCAGCCACCCGACCAGTCGACTAACTAAGGCGCTCGCTTGCGACGCCGACCTAGAGGACGTCCCGGCTTTGCCGGGACGTCCGTCTAATCCCGGTTGGCACTGTCACTGCCATTGGGTCCCTCTCAGACGGGTCGTAGGTGTTCGTAGCCGCGCTTGCGCTCGCGGCGGCGGTGTCGTGGGGGATCGGGGACTTTCTCGGCGGCCTCAAGAGCCGAGCGCTGCGGCCGGTCGCGGTTTTGATCGTCGCGCAGCCGATCGGCGGGGCGCTGCTCGGGCTGTGGGTGGCCCTCCGCGGGCAGGGACCGCCGGGCACCGCCGTGCTCTGGGCCTGCCTCGCATCGGTCTTCGGAACGACAGGCCTGATCGCCTTCTACCGGGGGATGGCGGCGGGGGCGCTCAGCATCGTCGCTCCGATCGCCGGTGCCGGCGCAGCGATTCCGGTGATCTGGGGGCTCGCGCGCGGCGACCATCCGAGCAGCTACCAGGAACTCGGTTTCGCGGCCGCGCTGATCGGCATCGTGCTCGCCTCGTTCGAGCGCAGACCCGCCGCGGCGCGGATTGCCGCGGGAGTCGGCTGGGCCGCGATCGCGATGCTGGCATTCGGCGGCTACTACATCCCGATGCACGCCGCGAGCCAGGGAGACTTTCTCTGGGCCGCCTTCGTCTTCCGCCTCACCTCGACGACGCTGATCGCAGCGGCCTGGCTGGTGCTTCGACCCCCCGGCGCCCGGCGGGCGGATCTGCCGGTGCTCGCTTCGATCGGCGTCCTCGACACGGGCGGCAACGTCTTCTTCTCGGCTGCGTCCGCAAGGGGACTCGTCAGCGTCGTCTCGATCCTCGCCTCGCTGTATCCGGTCGTCACCGTGCTGCTCGCGCGTGCCGTCCTGGCGGAGCGGGTCCACCGGTCGCAGGAGCTCGGCATCGCACTCGCACTGGCCGGCATCGTCCTGATTTCCGCGGGCTGAGGCATCGGTTTGCGATGCCGCTCGAGAGGCCGCCGGATTTACTCGGGCAGGCGCTCAGTTGGGCGCTAAGAAAGCCCTGGTCGAGATTGTCTGCTGATTAAACGCGCAACCGAGCGGGAACTTTTTCCGTTGTGCTCCTACAAGAAAGGAGGTCTGAAACGTGCTTCTTCTCATCCTGCTTGCAATCCTGGCAATCATCCTGTTCGGCGTCGGCTTCACGGTCCACTGGCTCTTCATCCTTGCGATCGTCGCCGCGCTGCTCTTCGTGATCAGCTTCTTCATGGGCGCCGCCGGGGGCCGTTCACGCGGCGCTTGGTGGTAGTCGCCGAGTACTAGTGACCTAGGCACTGAGGTCCGGGGCTTTGCAAAAAGGCCCCGGAACCTCGGCGCTCGCTCGCGACGCCGACAGAAAGGCCGCGGCTGGAAACGACGGATCCGCTGTTGCAGACTCTGCGTCGGAGAGCGAGCCGCTTCTAGAGCAGCATCAACCAGCTGCGCCCGCAAGCGCGGCACTGGTGGTTCTTCCGCCCGCAGCGGCGGCAGTCCCAGTACGTCCACCAGATCCACTTGAGGTGGTTGATCTCGATGACGAACAGGACGACGATCCAGAGGAGTGCGACGGTTCGGTCCATGCTTCAGCTTCGTCATCTTGAAGGCCTAGCGCAAGGGCCGGTCGGCCCATTTCCTTGTCACGCGCGGGCTAGTTCGGCGACCCGCCGCGCGATGTCGTCGCGCAGCTCGCGCACCTCTTCGAGGCAGAGCCCCGCAGGATCGACGAGGTTCCAATCGATGTACGTCTTGCCGGGTAGCACCGGACAGGCGTCGCCACAGCCCATCGTCACGACAACATCGGCCCAGGCCACGTCCTCGTTGGTAATCGGTTTGGGATTGCGCCCGGCCAGGTCGATGTCGAGCTCTTCGAGGGCCTCGACAACGGCCTGGTGGAGCTCGGCTTCAGGACGCGAGCCCGCCGAGCGCGCCTCGCCGCCGAGCCGCTCGTACAGCGCCTGTGCCATCTGCGACCGGCCGGCGTTGCCGATGCAGACGAAATACGCGCGCCTCACGAGGCCACCGCCCGCTCGCGCGTGACGAGAGCGCCTTCGGGTACGGGACCGCCGCCGATTGCGAAGGCGAGCTGCTCCATCGCCTCGGGAACGAGCCGGTAGAACGTCCACGTCCCGCGCCTGCGCGCGACCTCGATCAGCCGGGCCTCCTTGAGGACGCGCAGATGGTGCGACACCGTCGGCTGCGAGAGGCCAAGCGGTGCGGTGAGCTGGCACGTGCAGACCTCACCCGCACCCGCGATTCGGTTGACGATCGACACGCGCGCCGGGTCGGAGAGCGCTTTGAACCGCTCCGCCAGCGCCCTCGCGGAGCCTTTGGCAAGCGGCGGAGCCCCCGGTGCGCAGCACGGCTGCTCGAGAACGCGAAGCTCTTTCATTGACGCCCATCAATGTATCAGTTAGAGTTTCCCGCATCGACAACCTTCGATGAAGGGAGGCACATGGCGGCTTGTGACTGCGATTGCGGCGGCGACTGTTGCGGCACCGGAGGCTGCTGCTGATCGACTCGCCTGCCCGCGAGGGTGGCGCCGCCCTTGCGGGCCCCAGTGCCGGTCGAACTCGGGGCCGCTCTCTCGCCCCGGACAGGGCCCGTTCGGACGGGGCGCGATCAGACGTTGAAGCGAATGTTGAGCACATCCCCGTCTTCGACAACGTAGTCCTTTCCTTCGAGCCGTTGCCGGCCTCGCCTCACGACCTCCGCGCGAGAGCCCGCCTCGACGAGGTCTTTCCAGGGGATCACCTCGCAGCGGATGAAACCGCGAGCGATGTCGGTGTGGATCGTCGCCGCGGCCTCCAGAGCGGTCTGTCCTCGCCGCAGTGGCCACGCCCGGGTCTCGTTCTCGGCCGCGGTGAAGAACGAGATCAGGTCGACCGCCTCGAACAGCCGCCGCGCGATCTCGCCGACGGCACCCGGCTCTCCCTCGCGAAAGGCCGCAGCCTCCCCCTCAGGCAGCTCGGAGAGCTCCGCCTCGAGCTTTGCGTCCAGACCGCGCGGCCCGTTGTGGACCTCGATCAAGGGCTTCGTCGTCAGCGGCTCGAGCCCGGGCGGCAGCTCGCCGGGCCACTCCGAGAGTGGTCGCTCGGCCTCCAGGTGAGCGAGTATCGCCTCGAGCTGCTCCACCTCGGCGCGCAATTGCGGGGCGCCTGACTTCGCCTGCTTTCGGACGCGCTCGATCCGCCGCTCCACGTGGTCGCGATCGGCGATCAGCAGCTCGAGCCGGAGCGTGACCAGGTCGTCGTCCGGATTTCGCGTCCCCGACCAGGCATCGAGAACGACGAGCAGGGCATCGACTTGGCGAAGGTTCCCGAGCAGTTGCGCTCCGGTGCCCGGTACGTCGACCACGCGCACGGCGGCAGGCGTGATCTTCTTCGCGTTCTCGACCGCAGCGACCGGCTCCAGGCGCTCGTCCGGAATCGTCGCCATGCCCACGTTCTCTTTCCCCGGCACGGACGACCCGGTTCGGGTGAGCGCCTTGAAGAGCGTCGTCTTGCCGGAATTGGGCAGGCCGACAATGCCGACCGAAAGAGCCATGCTGCGCGCCTTAGTTTTTGTCGAGCTGCCGCTGCAAGGAGGCCAGCGCCCGGTGTTGGAGCGATTTGATCGCGCCCTCGGTCTTGTCGAGGATCGTCGCGGCCTCCGCGTTCGAGAAGTTGAAGACGAACTTCAGCGTCAGCACCTGCTGCTGCTCGTGCGAAAGCTTTTCGATCAGCTCCAACATGCTTTGTCTGCCGATCGCCTCGAGCGCCTCCTCTTCGGCCGCACTGCCGTCGCCGGGATCCGGCTCGGGGACCTCTTCCTCGGGCTGCCAGCGTTTGTTGGCGCGGAAGTGGTCCATCGCGAGGTTGTGCGCGATCCGGAACAGCCAGGCCGAGAAAGGCGCCGAACGCCAGCGGAACTTGCCGATCGACTCGAGCATCTTCACGAACACCTGCGTCGTCAGGTCCTCGGCGTCGTGGCGGTTGCCGACGCTCATGTGCAGGTAGCTGTAGATGCGATCGAAATGGATCAGGTAGAGCTCCTCGAGCGCTTCCCGATTCCCCTGTTTGCCGCGCTCGACGAGTCGCGCCAGCTCGTCTGACGAGACGCCGCGGCTCAGCGCGGCCGTGCCGGCAGTTTCATTCGTCATCGTGCGAGGGATGCCCGGGCGCGCCTAACTCGTAACGCGAACGCTTCAGGCGCCGCTCGAGAAGCCGACCCTCGCCTCTCGTCTGAACCGCTTCACATACACGACGCGGGCGAGGGGGACCGTGTAGCGCCCGTCGTCGGCGTCCAGCGTCAGCGCCCCGTCGTTCCTGGCCGCGAGCGCCTGCTCGAGCTCATCGGCGGACTCGCTCGTCAGACGCGCGCCCATGATCTGCCCACCGTCGAAGGCGATCTCGACCGCCACGCGCTCGTCGCTAGTGGGCGCCATCCGTCACCAGCTCGGCCAGGACGCCGTGAACCGCGTCGGGGTGCAGGAACGCGACCTCGAGGCCGAAGAGACCCTGCCGCGGCTCCTCGTCGACCAGCTCGACTCCCCGCTCGGCGAGCTCGTCGATCGCCGCCCGGACGTCGGCCACCTCGTAGGCGACGTGGTGCATGCCCGGACCGCGTTTGGTCAGAAACTTGCCCACGGGTGTCTCTTCGCCGAGCGACGCCAACAGCTCGACCCGGCCCTCGCCGACCTTCAGCGAAGCGGCCTCGACGCCCTGGTCGGGAACGGTCTCGCGATGCTCGAGGCGAGCGCCGAAGATCTGCTCGTAGGTCGTCACCGCCGCGTCGAGGTCCTCGACCGCGACGCCGAGATGATGGATCCCGCAGGCTTGCACGCGGGCGATGCTACCTGCGGCGCCCGCCTCGACCGCTGCGGCGAGAGCTCCGCTAGTCGGCGGGCAGCGACGAGACGACCCTGACCGTGCCGACCGTCTCGCTCGAGCGGGAATCCGGCTCGACGTCGCCGATGATGGCGTCCAGCTCTTCGCGGTCGAGCGTCTCCTTGTCGAGCAAGGCGTTGGCGATCCGGTCGAGCGTCGGGCGATGCTTGCGCAGCAGCCGCTGGGCGTCATCGTAGGCGGCGTCGGTCAGTTGCGCCTGCTGCTGGTCGCGGACCCGCTTCGTTTCTTCCGACAGGGCGTAGTTGTCGGCGCGCATCGTCCGCGAGGAGACGACCGTCGACATCCCGTACTCGAACACCATCGCGCGGGCGAGCGCGGTGACCTTTTCGAGGTCGTTCGCGGCGCCGTTCGTAACGCGGCCGAAGACGACCTGCTCGGCCGCGCGGCCGGCCAGGTAGATCTTGAGCAGGTCCTGGAACTCCTCGGTCGTGTGCAGATAGCGCTCCTCGCTCGGCAGGTTCAGCGTGTAGCCGAGCGCCTGGCCGCGGGAGACGATCGTCACCTTCTGCACCGGGATCAGGTCGCCGACCAGGTGCGACATCAGCGCATGGCCGCCCTCGTGGTACGCGAGGATCCGCTTCTCCTTTTCGGTGACGACGCGGCGTTTCTGCAGACCCGCGACCACACGCTCCATCGCCGCGTCGAAGTGCTCTTGGTGGACGAATTGCTGCTTCTCGCGGCCGGCGAAGATCGCGGCCTCGTTGGCGATGTTCTCGAGCTCGGCGCCGGTCAGCCCGGCCGTTTGGCGGGCGATCAGCTTCACGTCGACGTCCGCCGCGAGCGGCTTTCCCCGGGTGTGCACGCCGAGGATCTCCTCGCGTCCGGCAAGATCGGGCGCGTCGATCAGCACCTGTCGGTCGAAGCGACCCGGTCGAAGCAGCGCGGGGTCGAGATCCTGAAGCCGGTTCGAGGCGCCCATGACCACTACCTGGGCGCGTTCCTGAAACCCGTCGAGCTCGACGAGGAGCTGATTGAGGGTCTGGTCCTGCTCGCGGTTGAAGCCGTGGCCGCTGCGGGCGGCGCCGACCGCGTCGAGCTCGTCGATGAAGACGATTGCCGGCGCGTTGCGCCGCGCCTCTTCGAACAGCTTGCGGATCCGCGCGGCGCCGAGGCCGGCGAACATCTCGACGAAGGCCGAGGCGCTCTGCATGTAGAAGCTCGCGCCTGCCTCGTTCGCGATCGCCTTCGCGAGTAATGTCTTGCCCGTCCCCGGCGGCCCGTAGAGGAGGATCCCCTTCGGGACACGCGCGCCGAGCCGCTCGAACCGGCGCGGATCGCGTAGGAAGTCGACCACCTCCTGCAGCTCCTCCTTCGCCTCTTCCAGCCCGGCGACGTCGGACCAGGTCACCTTCGAGCTGGAGGTGACCGTCTTCGCGGCCGACACACGCGGCATCACCTCGAGGGTGCGCCAGAGGACGTAGACCATCAGGACCAGCAGAAACGCGAACAGGAAGGGCAGCCAGTCGGAGGCGCCGTCGCGGAAGGTGATCAGCCAGTGCATCCCCATCTTGTTATCGGTGCGGGACCGCGATTCGTCAATGGTTGGAGAAGTCGTCGCGCGCGAACGTCCTTAGCGCCCGACCCGCGTCGCCATGCCTGGCCAGCTGGTGAGCGGGTCGGTGGAGCGAACCACGTTCATGCCGGCAGCCTGATAGCGCTCGAACGCGGCATCAGCATCGTCTGTGTAGTCGACGACGCCCGGCACGACGACCGGCGACGTGCAGTCCTCGAGCAGGTACGTGCGCTCCGCGAGCCGTTCTCCCACGCGCTCGTCTGCCAGCAGGTCATCGATCGTCCACGCCAAGCAGTGGCTCTTCGCCTGACCCGCCACGACGACGGCGTCGAACGTGAGCAACTTGTCGATCAGGGCCGCGTTCTTCGTCCCCAGGGGGTCGCCGTCCGGTCCTTCGGTCACCTCGGGCCCGAGCATCGAATAGTGCTCGGTGAGCGGGTTGTCGCCCTTGACCTGGAACTCGGGATTGCTGTACCGGGCGACGCCGTGGAAGAAGACGGCCTCCTCTACGGCCGAGACGAGCGCGTGGCCGATGCCGCCCAGCATCGCGTGGTACGGCCAAACGGTGAGGTCGTACTTTCCGCCCTCGGCGAGTTGCTGTGTGTAGTGGGCGAGGTGCCGATTCGCATAGTCGGGGTCGATCCCGAGGGCCTCGGCGACCGCACTGTTCACTCTCCACCGGCCGGCGGCAATGTCATCGGCCGAGACGAGCGTGTAGGCAGCCGGGTGTTCGCCGTCCTCGTCGACCAGCCAGATCGCGTGGAAGACCTGCATCGCATGGTGGGTATCGAGGCTTGGCAGGACTTGCGTGATCTCGCCGAGATTCCGGTAGACGAACTCGCACAGGCGGCGGTTGTCGTCGACCGCGCCGCTGCCCGAGCGCCCCGCAACGAAGAGCTCGAAGTCCGGTACGCAGAACGTGTTCTGTACGTCGACGGCGAGGAGGCCGAGACGAAAGGCGTCCTCGGCAGCCGGCCGGAGGCCGTGCTCCTCCGCCCAAGCTGCCGCCTCGCGGGCTCGCTGCTCGTACGGAACGCGCCACACCTGGCCGACGCGACTCGGGTCGAAGTGTGCCGGGAGCGGCAGCTCAGGCATCGCGCCCGCGCCCGGTCCACCGCCAATGAGGGGCCCGAACGCCCCCTACCGGAACGTTACGCAGCAAGTCGAGACGCGTGGATGACGCGAGTGCGACGACTGTGCGCCGATTGATCGTGCGGCGGCTCATTCAACGAGTTCCAGCCGCCGGTTGGGGCGGAAACGGCGGCCGGCCTTTGCAGACGGCCGGCCGTCCGTGAGCACGACGTCCGCGGTGAAATCATTCGAGCCACGGATCAGCGACGAGCCGACGCCGTAGGAATCGACCGGGACGCCCCGCTCCTCGAACTCGCGGATCTTCTCGACGGTGAAGCCGCCGGAGACGACGATCTTGACCCGCTCGAAGCCGTCTCGGTCGAGGGCGTCTCGCACCTTCAGTACGAGACGCTCGTTGACGCCGGTCGGCTTGAAGTCTCCCAGCTCGCCCCACAGCGAGCGGTCGACCAGCGACTCCGAAGTGTCGAGACGGACTCCCCAGAGGCGAGGCCCAAGCGCGCGCGCCACCTCCAGCGCCGTGGAGACGGAGTCGTTCTCGAAGTCCACTAGAACGACGACGTTGAGATCCTCGGGCGACCACTCCGCGAACTTCGTCGCCGCGAGCACGGTGTTGCCGCCGTAGGCCGAGATCAGCGCGTGGGGGACCGTGCCGACGCCTTTGCCGCCCCACCAGGATGCCTGGGCGTCCGAGGTGACGCCGATCGGCGCCCCGACGACCTGGCCGGCCACGTACGCGGCGTAGCCGTCGCCCGTCTGGACGCGGTGATGATCGTGCCGGGCGGGCATGAAGATGATCGGCTTGCCGTTCGCAGCCTCGAGCACGCGCACCACGTTCGTCGTGATCAGCGTTCGGCGCGCGAGCACGCCGAGGTAGAGCGTCTCCAGTTGCGCGAACGAGGTGTAGTCCCCCTCAATCGTCAGCACCGATTCGTACGGCTCAACGCGGTCACCGTCGTAGAGGGCGTGGACGGTCAGATCGTCCCAGTCCGCGGAGCAGAGCTTGAGGATCGCGATCGCCTCGTCGATGCCACCGAGATGAGCATGGCGCTTCTGGAAGACCTGCATCACGACGCGAGGCCGGCGGCCATCTTCGAGCAGCGTCGCCCGGGCGTGATTGAAGTACGCGTCGGTGTAGTAGCCCTCCCGCATCTTCTCGACGGGGAGCTCGAAGACCTCGGGCGACAGCCGCTTCTTACTTCGTTCCCGCAGCTCCATGTTCCAACTCCAGGCAGGCGGCGAGCGCGGCCTCGGCGACCTCGAGCTGCTCGGGGGTGGGCTCCTCGGTCGCCAGCCGGTGCTGCAGCTCGTGGCCCGGCTTGGCGAGCGCGCGCGAGAGGCCGTTGTCCGGGTTGCGGACCATCCAGCTGAAGAGCTCGGTGGCGACGCCGACGGCGCCGAGCTGAGCCGCCGCGCGAGCGGGGCCACGCAGGTGCTCAGGCGCACGCGCGGCGAGCGCACCGCCGACGGCCGAGCTGAGGAGCAGCGGGCCGACGATGTGGGAACCGCAGCGCTCGTGCTCTTTCGCCCGCGTCTCACCGTGCTCGTAGCTGCCGATCGAGATGTGCTCGGCGCCGTGGTAGGCAGCGACGTCCGAGCCCCGGACGGCGAGCGCCGCCGGCGCGAGCGAGAAGGCGCCGGCGAGGAGCTCCTGGGCCAGCGGCCTTAGCCGCGAAGTCTTGACGAGCCGTGTCGCGATCGCGCCGCCGAGCATCGTCGCGAGCACGCGGGGGCGCTCGAACGGCAGCCGCGCCTCGGGCAGTGCGCGCCGGACCTGAGGCAGCAGCAGCATCACCTCGGCGAGGCGCGCAGGGCCGCGCAGGAGCGGCTGCTCGATCTCGGCGGCGCGGAAACTCTTGTGCGCCGACTCGACCTTCAGCTCGCCTTCTGCCGTTCGGATCGCGCAGGCCCACGCGGTCGGTCCGTGGACGAGCACGCCGTTCGCGAGCGCCATCCCGCCGAGCCTGATCTTCTCTTCGGGCACGCCGAGAGCTTAGTGGCCTGGTCGGTGACGTGGCCCGCTCTCTGGGTCGCAGGCCAGGGAGCATGGCCGGCGTTGCCGATCAGGCCACTAGCCTCCGCCGTCCAGTTCGCCGCCGTAAGGGATCTCGACCGGATCACCGAACCGAGCGTAGGCCTCCTTCGGATCCGATGTCTCCTGCTCGACACCGGCATCGTGTTTCAGCGCGACGTCCTCGCGCGGGTAAACGATGCCCTCGCCACCACGACGGCCGAGCGCGAGCAACCCGCACGGCCCCTCGCCGGCTCCGACGAACACGTGGTTCGTCCACGGTGGGCAGTGCACGAAGTCCCAGGCCTTCAGCCTCCGCTCCTCGCCCTCGACGAGCAAGAGGCACTCGCCGAAGAGGACGAGGAAGTTTTCCTCGACGTCCTCGCGGTGGTACATGCAGTTCGGCTCGCCGGCTCGGAGGATGCCGATGTTGACGCCGATTTCCTTGAAACGCGCATCGCCTTCGAACGTCGTCCACGAGCCAAAAGCCTCGTGCTGCTGCCAGCGCGCCTCCTTCGCGTTGACGACGAACCAGCCCTCGCCCTTGGGGACGAGGCCGAACTCGCCGCGCTCCAGCGGTGCCTCCGAAACCATGGTCAACCTCCGATCTGTTTCGCAACGTGTCGCAGGAAGCGGACGCCGAGCTCGAGGTCTTCGACCGCGATCCGCTCGTCTGCGGAATGGACGAGCCGGGCGGCGAGCTCCGGGTCCATCGTCCGGATGGGAAAGAAGCCGTACGCGACCGTCCCGAACGCCTCGCGCAGCCAGTGGCTGTCGGTGAAGCCGGCGAGGCAAAGCGGTGCGACCCTCGCCTCCGGCTCCTCCGCCGCCACGAAACTCTCGATCGCCGCCCACAGCGGCGTCTCGAGGGGCGACCGCGTGCCGCCCTGGCCCTCGATCCACTCGAGCTCGTAGTCGCCCGGGCCGAGGACCGCCCGGATAACGGTCTCCGCCTCGTCCTGCGTCTGGCCCGGCAACAGCCGGCAGTCGCAGATCACCCGGCAGAGCGCCGGAATCACATTTTGTTTCTGCGAGGCCGAGACGATCGTGGGCGAGAGGGTCAGCCCCAGGAGCGGCTCGACCAGCTCGCCGGCGAGCGGGTGGACGCCGCGCGCGACCTCGAGCGCGTCGTCCGCACCGACGTCACGGCCGACGAGCAGCCGCAGGAAAGCCGCCACTTCCGGCTCGAGGCGCGGCTCCGGCCGGAATTCGGCGAGGCGCAGGATCAGCGCTGCCGCCCTGACGAGCGCGTTGTCGGCGATCCCCGGCATCGAGGCGTGCCCGCTGCGGCCGTGCACGCGCAGGTGGAACGGCGAGCTCATCTTCTCGGCCGCTGAGCAGAGGTAGAAGATGCGCCCGCTGCCGAAGTCGATCCGGTCGCCGGCGCCCTCGTTGACGCAGTACTCGGCCCGGACGGTGTCGGGCTGCTCGCGGCAGAGCCAGGAGAGGCCGAAGTCCTCGCCGACCTCCTCGTCGGCTGTGGCGGCGAAGATCAGGTCGCCGTTCGGCTCGAAGCCCTCGCGCGCGAGTGACGCGATCGCGACCGCGTTCGCCGCGACCTGCCCCTTCATGTCGAGCGCGCCGCGCCCCCAGACCTCGCCTTCCTTGAGCTCGCCCGACCAGGGATCGAGCTGCCACTCGGCGGCGTCCGCGAGCACCGTGTCGGTATGCGAGAGCAGCACCAGGCGCGGGCCCTCGCCCCGGCCGGGAATCCGGGCGACGAGGTTGGCGCGCTCGGGCACCTTTGCGTAGAGCTCGGCCTTGATTCCGCTCTCGGCCAGGTAATCGCGTAGCAGCTCCGCCGCCACGGTCTCGTTGCCCGGCGGGTTGACCGTGTCGAGACGGATCAGCCGCTGCAGGAGGTCGGTGGCCTCCTCTCGCAGTGTGATCGTCGCCATCAGCGCCGGCGGCCGAGCACCAGCAGGTAACGGCGCGGCTCGCTGACGGCGCCATTCGCGCGGAAGCCTTCCCAGTACTCGATCATCTCCGCCCGAAACTCATTGCGCCGTCCAGGCTCGAGCGCGTCCGCCAAGGCCTTGACCGGCGGAGCGCCGGAGCTCATCAGCTCCCAGACCGCGTCCGGCGACTCACCCTCGAGGTGCCAGACACGCTCCTCGATCTCGAGTTCAAACCAGGCCTCGAGCAGCTCCGAGACGCTGCCGCGTGTCCCCCAGCGCTCCGTGGGATCCTCGCCAGCGTCATCGATAAAACGCGAGTAGATGCTGTGCAGCCCTTCGGACGGCAGCCAGGCGGTGATGCCTAGGCGGCTGCCGCGCGCGCAGACCCGGGCCAACTCCGCAGCCGCGACGTCGGGGTCCGGAGCGAAGATGACGCCGAAATTCGAGGCGACGGCGTCGAACGATCCGTTTTCATAGGGCAGCTCTTGGGCGTTTCCCTCGATCCAGTCGATCGCGAGGCCTTCCGTGGCGGCCTTCGCGCGCGCCTGCTCGAGCAGAGCGGGAGCGAGGTCGAGAGCGCTGACGGCCGCGCCTGCGCGCGCGGCGCGGAGCGCGACCTCGCCCGTCCCGGTCGCGACGTCGAGGAAGCGTTCGCCGTGGCGCGGAGCGAGCGCGGAGACGAGCTCATCATGGATCGGCGCAAACCGTTCGGCGATCCGCTCGTAGTCCGCACCGCCCCACATCGCGGCGGCCTCGCTGCTCATGCGCTACGTGTCCTCCGCTGAGCCCGCGAGCTCGGTCAGCCGGTTGCGGGCGTCCCAGAGCTCCGGGAAGAACTTCTGCTTGATCAGTCCGCCCAGCAGCTCGACCGGCGTGCCCTGGGTGCCGATCACCTCGTCGCCGATGATCCGCGAGACCACCTTGTAGTGGCGCATGCGCCACAGCGTCAGCCGCTCGTCCCATTCGATCAGGCATTCTCCGAGCTGGTAGAGCTCCTCGTGCTCCCGGCCCTGGACGTAGAGATCGACGACGCTGAGCCCGCGCTCGCGCAGTAGCGCGGAGAACACCTGCCCGAGCGCGGGGGTCACCCGCCGGATCTCGCGGAAGCCGGGCGAGTCGAAGCCGCTGCCGTGACCGAGCTTCTTCCGGATCACCTGGTACTCCCACGGAGACATCTGCTCGAGCATGTCGAGCTGGCCGGTGGCGAACTGCAGACAGAGCAGGGCGCGACGCAGCAGGCGGATCGCCGCGCCGAGCTGAGCATCCTCGAGCAGCGTCGTTGCCTCCTCGACTTCGTGCCAGGCGAGCTTCAGCCACAGCTCCGAGGACTGGTGGACGGTCGTGAAGAGGAGCTCGTCGCGGTGAGCCGACTTCTCGGGCTCCGGCTGCAGCGAGAGCAGCTCGTCGGTTCGCAGGTAGCGCTCGTAGTCGCTCGCACCGGGGCCGGGAAGGATCGGCTCGGACAGGTCGTCGACTGCCACGGGGGCAGCATACTTCGGGCATGAGCGACCTCTTTTCGGACGCGGCGGCGGCGCGGCTCTCGGACGTGGCACCGCTGGCCATTCGCCTGCGGCCCTCGACGCTGGACGAGTTCGTGGGGCAGGAGCAGGTGCTCGGCGAGGGCTCGGCGCTTCGGCTGGCGATCGCCGAGGACCGCGTCGGCTCGATGATCCTCTACGGCCCACCGGGAAGCGGTAAGACGACCCTCGCCCGGATCGTCGCCAACACGACGGGCGCGCACTTCGAGGAGCTCTCCGCGGTGTCGGCCACGGTCAAGGACGTGCGCGAGGTGCTGGCGGCCGCGCGCGAGCGGCTCGGCGCCAGCGGCCAGCGGACGATCCTCTTCCTCGACGAGATCCATCGCTTCAACAAGGCTCAGCAGGACGCGCTGCTGCCCGCGGTCGAGGAGGGCCTCGTGACGCTGATCGGGGCGACCACGGAGAACCCGTACTTCGAGGTCAACTCGGCCCTGCTCTCGCGCGCGCAGATCTACGAGCTGGAGCCGTTGAGCGAGCAGGAGCTGGAGGAGATCGCGCGGCGGGGAGCGGCCGCGCTCGGCGTCGAGGTGCCCGAGGAGCTCGTCTCGCTGATCGCCCGCCGCGCCGGCGGCGACGCACGAAACGCCTACAACATCCTCGAGCTCGCGTCCCAAACGGCCGCGGCCCGGGACCAGGTCCCGACGGAGGACGACATCGAGGACGCCGCCCGCAAGCGCCCGCTGGTCTACGACAAGGGCGGCGACGCCCACTACGACTTCATCTCGGCCTTCATCAAGTCGATGCGCGGCTCGGATCCCGACGCCTCCGTCTACTACCTGGCCGCGATGCTCGAGGGCGGCGAGGACCCGCGCTTCATCGCGCGGCGGATGATCGTGCTCGCGTCCGAGGACGTCGGCAACGCCGACCCGCGCGCGCTGCTCGTGGCGGTCGCGGCGGCGCAGGCGGTCGAGCACGTGGGGCTGCCGGAGGTGCGGCTGAACCTCGCGCAGGCGGCCGTCTACCTCGCGCGCGCGCCGAAGTCGAACGCGTCGCACGTCGCGCTCGGACGGGCGACGCAGGA
>Ga0066667_10000252_pt1 | contig 17056 bp, 17 predicted proteins | sample GraSoiAngelo_116_FD_133943 | JGI IMG/M metagenome (GOLD analysis project Ga0066667, IMG submission 133943) | Grasslands soil microbial communities from the Angelo Coastal Reserve, California, USA - 14_0903_16_30cm | ecosystem: Environmental > Terrestrial > Soil > Grasslands | place: USA...
CCTGGGTGAACGAGAGGCGGACTCCGACCGCGTCGAGGGCGCCGCCGAGGAGACCGAGCCTTCCGAAGGTGACGAGCAGGGCGATTCCCGCCACGGCGGGCGGCAGCACAAGGGGCAGCTCGATCAGCGATAGCAGCAGCGTTCGCCCGCGGAAGCGGCCTCTGCCGATCACGTACGCCGCCGGGGTTCCGACCAGCAACACCGCCGCATGGGCGATCGCGCTGGTCTTGATGCTGACGACGAGCGCGTCCCGCGCCGCCGATGTGCCGAGTGCGTGAACGAGGTCGCCGGGCGGCACGCGCAGGAAGAGCGCCAGAACCGGCAGAACGAGAAAGGCCAGCGCGAACGCCGCTGCGACGACGGCGGCCGCGGTAAAAGCGTGCTTCATCGCGGGCGCTTGGGGAGTCCGAAGCCGGCAGTCACGAGCAGCCTTCGCCCGCGGAGGGATGTCAGACGCTTGATGAACGCCGCCCCGGCGGCGCGATGCGAGCTCTTGCGGACGATGCCGATCTCGTAGCGAATAGCCGGTTGCGCCCAGGCCGGAATCAGGAGCGCTTTCACCTTCTTTCCTGCGGGTTTCGCGTCGGTCTTGTAGACGAAGCCTGCGTCGCCCTCGCCCAGCGCGATCTTTGTCACGATGCCCTTCACGTCCGGCTCCTGGTCGACGACGTTTCTCATCACGGGCGAAGTGATGCCGAGCGTGTCGAGGATCTGGCGCGTATACGCGCCGACCGGAACTGTCGGCGTCCCGACGATCACCTTGATGCCGCTCCGGCGTAGGTCGTAGACGGACCCGATGTGGGCCGGATTCGAGCTCGGCACGATCACGATCAGCTTGTTCGTGGCGAAGACCACCGGCCGGCGGAGCGCGCCGTCGTGGTAGAGGAGCTCCGTCTGCTTCGGGCTCGCCGAAGCGAAAACGTCCGCCGGGGCACCCTGGGCGATCTGTGCCGCCAGCGTGTCTGAGCCGGCGAAGCTGTACCGGGGGGCTTTGTCGATCTGAGGGAACACCGCGGTCAACGACGCGGCCGCGTAGACGGTGATCCGCGTCGCCGGGGCGCTTCCCGCCGGCACCGCAAAGGCGACGATCGCCGCGAGCGCGAGGACAATTCGCCTCATCGCTCGAGCATCACGGAGGTCGCCTTGACGATCGCGGTCGCCGGCGCGCCCGGCTCCAGGCCGAGCTCCTCGACCGCCTCGCGCGTGACGACCGCGACGACGCGAAACGGGCCGGCATCGAGCTCGACCTGGGATAGGAGTCCTTCGGTCTTGATCTCTCGGACCGTGCCGCGGAAGCGGTTCCGGGCAGAGAGCTCACGCGGCTCGCTCCCGCGGAGGCGTGCGATCTCCCCCGCCGTGACGGTGCGGCGGTTTGCGGCGTCCCGGCGCGTGCGGATCCGGCCGTCACGGTCCCAGCGGCGCAGGGTGTCGACGCTGATCCCTAACGCTGCCGCCGCCTCCGAGGCGGAGTAGGTGCGCTGCCTAGGCATTGCATAGACACTAGTCGATTCGCGCTCCTCCTGCTCCCGCGCCCGCCCGTTTAGATGCGCGTCCTACGGAAAGAGATTCCGTCGAAGCCGAAGCGTGTTCGAACCGGGAGAGAGGGAAGGATTGCACCGGAGCCTGGGGCGGGCGGCAAGGATCGTAATCGTGGCGGCTGTCCCCTTGACCTTGCCGGTCGGGGCCTGGGCCGGTGACAACCAGAACGCCCTCCACCCGGCGAGCAAGCAGGAGCATTCGATCTCGGTGCTCTGGTGGGTGATGCTCGTCGGCTGCTCGATCGGCTTCGGCGTGATCGTGATCCTGCTCTTCCTCGGCTGGGTCCGTCGGAACCGCGACTATCTCCCCTTCGGCGGCCGCGATCGGGCCGGGACGGCGATCGTGATCGGGCTCGGTGTCTTCGTCCCGATCGTGATCCTCTCGCTGCTCTTTGTCTGGTCGGACCTCTACGTGATCAAGACGACCGAGGCGCCGGCCGCAAACTCGACCCCGATGTCCGTGAAGGTGATCGGACACGACTGGTGGTGGGAGATCCGGTATCCAGGCACCCGGGCGGTGACCGCCAACGAGATCCACATCCCGGTGCGGACGCGCGTCGACATGCTCGGCACGAGCGCGGACGTGATCCACAGCTTCTGGGTGCCGGCGCTGAACCGTAAGGCCGACCTGATTCCAGGTCGGGTGAACAGGCTCCTGCTGGACGCCAATCGTCCCGGCGAGTACCGGGGGCAGTGTGCGGAGTTCTGTGGCCAGCAGCACGCGCATATGGCGATGTACGTCTTCGCTGACCCGCCAAATGTCTTCCGCAGGTGGCTGGCCAACGAGGCGCGGCCCGCGCGCAAGCCGGCGACCCCGCAGGCCCGGGAGGGCGAGCGGCTCTTCCTCAACCTGCCGTGCTCGGGCTGCCACATGATCCGCGGCACGAGCGCCGACGGGACGATCGGCCCCGACCTGACGCACCTCGCGACCCGGACGACACTGGCCGCGCTGACCCTCCCTAACAAGCCGCCTGACCTCACACACTGGATCGAGGATCCGCAGCGCTACAAGCCGGGCAGCAAGATGCCGGGCTTCTCGCTGACGAGTAGCCAGCGCGACGCGCTCGTCGCCTACTTGGACGGCCTTAAGTAGTGGCCACCACGGTCACCGAGCCCGGGCTAAAGCGGGTCGAGCGGCTGGAGCGGATCTGGGTGGAGCCGCGCGGCGTCCTGGGCTGGCTGACGACCACGGATCACAAGCGGATCGGGCTCCTCTACTTCTTCACCACGCTCGCCTTCTTCGGCGCCGGCGGGATCGAGGCGCTGCTGATCCGGACGCAGCTCGCCGAGCCGAACGCGAAAGTGCTCTCGCCGGAGACCTACGACCAGCTGATGACGATGCACGGGGTGACGATGATCTTCCTCTTCGTCATCCCGATGTCGCTCGGGGCGTTCGGCAACTACCTCATTCCCCTGATGATCGGCGCGCGGGACATGGCCTTCCCGCGGATGAACGCGCTCAGCTACTGGCTCTTCCTCGCCTCGGGGCTGTTCATGTACGCGAGCGTCTTCCTGCACGCGGCGCCGAACGCCGGCTGGTTCGACTACGTGCCATTGGCGCTGAAGCAGTACGACCCCGGGCGCAACATCGATTTCTACGCGCTCGGGCTGATCTTCAACGGCATCTCCTCGACGGCCGCGGCGATCAACTTCATCGTCACGATCTTCAAGCTGCGCGCGCCGGGGATGTCGATGAACCGGATGCCGCTCTTCTGCTTCGCGATGCTGGCGGTCTCGCTGTCGCTGATCTTCGCGCTGCCGTCGCTGACGATCGACCTCGTCTACCTCGAGCTTCAGCGCAACCTCGGGTTCCACTTCTTCGACGTCGCGCACGGGGGCGATCCGCTGCTCTGGCAACACCTGTTCTGGCTCTTCGGCCACCCCGAGGTCTACATCATCATCCTGCCCGCATTCGGGATCGCGACCTCGATCATCCCGACCTTCTCGAAGCGGAAGATGATCGCCTTCCCGCTGGTGGCGCTCGCCGAGCTGCTGGTCGCGTTCATCGGCTTCGGCGTCTGGGCGCACCACATGTTCGCGACCGGACTGCCGACGATCACGCTCGTCTTCTTCGCGGCCGCGAGCATGATGGTGGTGATCCCGAGCACGATCCAGGTCTTCGCCTGGACCGTGACCGTTGCGCTCGGCCGGCCCGAGTTCAGGGCGCCGCTGATGTTTATCGGCGGCTTCATCGTCTTCTTCGTGCTCGGCGGCCTGACTGGGATCATGTTTGCTGCGATCCCGTTCGACCAGGCTGCGACAGACACGTACTTCGTGGTCGCCCACTTCCATTTCATCATCTTCGGCGCTGCGGTCTTCCCGATCCTGGGCGGGATGTACTACTGGTTCCCAAAGGTCACGGGCCGCCTCTACCACGAGGGCCTGGCAAAGCTCTCCTTCTGGCTTACGTTCGTGGGCACCGCGCTGACGTTTTTCCCGATGCACATCATCGGCCTGCTCGGGATGCCGCGCCGCGTCTACACCTACCCGTCCTCGCTCGGCTGGGGGGCGTACAACCTCTCCGAGACGATCGGCGCCTTCATTCTCACCGCCGGCCTGCTGCTGATTTTCTGGAATCTGGTCTACAGCCGGTTCCGGGGCGCGCCGGCCGGTCCGGATCCCTTCTTCGGCGGCACGCTCGAATGGGCAACGACCTCGCCGCCTCCTCCGTACAACTTCCCGGTCATCCCGACGGTGCGGAGCGCGTATCCGAACTGGGATGCCGAAGACCGCCGGGCTGACGTGGCGCGGCTCGAGCGCGGCGAGCTCGTGCTCGACGGGGGCCACGAGACGCCCGCATCGACCGTGGTCGACGCCGTTCCGGACGAGGTTCTCGAGATGCCGGGGGAGTCGCCGTGGCCGCTCGCCGTCGCTGTCTGCACTTCGCTTCTTTTCATCATGCTGCTGACACGCCACTACGCGGTCGCGGGCGTCTTCGCCGGCTTCGCACTGCTGGCCGTCGCGGCCTGGCACTCGAAGGAGCCGCAGGAGACGTGAGCGCGACGCCGGCTGCAGTCGCTCGCGTCGAGCGCCCCCGCCTGGCGAGGCCGAACGGCTGGTGGGGGATGGCGATCTTCGTCGCCACCGAGGCGACGCTGTTCGGGACGATCATCGGCACCTACTACTACCTGCGCTTCAACAACCTCCACTGGCCGCCCCCGGGAGTGCCTGAGCCCAAGCTGACGCTGCCGCTCGTCCTGACCGGGCTGCTCGTCTCGACCAGCGTGCCCATGCAGCTAGCCGTCAACGCAGCCTCGCGCGGAAAGCTCCCGCGCGCCCGCGCCGCACTGCTGCTCGCGGTCGTCGTCCAAGCGGGCTACCTCGGCATGCAGGTGCACCTCTTCGTGCATGACGTTCACGAGTTCCCGCCGAGTGGCAGCGCGTACTCGTCGATCTACTTCACGATGCTCGGCGCCCACCACCTGCACGTGTTCCTCGGGATGCTCTTGATCCTCTGGATCCTGCTTCGCACGGCGACCGGACTGACGAGCTACCGGATGAACGGGCTCCGCGCGACCGCCTTCTACTGGCACTTCATCAATGTCCTCGCCCTCTGCGTCGTGGGATCGCAGCTTTCCCCGCTCGCATGAGGCTGTCGGCGCGACGCCTCGATCCGGAGTTCCTGCAGTGGTTCGGCCTGTTCGGTGCGGCCCTGACCTGGACGCTCCAGCTCGTGATCGGCTTCGGCGTCACCATCGCGAGATGCGGGCCGGCGAACGCCGTCCTGGGCGTGGACGTCAAGGCCTGGGAGCTCGGGCTGATGGCGACCGGAGTCGCGCTCGCACTGCTGGCGGAGAGCGCCGCGCTGAGCATCCTCTGGCAGACGCGTAACGTCGATTACGGCGGGCCGCCGCCCGAGGGACGACGTCACTTCTTCGCGCTCGCCGCGTCGATCGGAAACGTGCTCTTCATCGTGATCATCATCCTCAGCGGCACCGGCGCGATCGTGCACGAGCCATGCATGCAGTCGTGAGACGCGCGCTCGCAACAGTCATCGTCGTCCTTGCCTTGCCCGCAGCGGCGGGAGCGCAGCCCGGGGTCGGCGTCAAGGCCAAGACCGGAAAAGGCCTCTATGCCGCGTATTGCCTCAGCTGCCACGGCGTCGACGGGAGCGGAGTCACCTCGACCTCTCACCCGCCGGGCGTGCTGGACGTGCACGGGCTGGGGCCGCCGCTCAAAGGCGTCGGCGCGCTCGCGGCCGACTTCTACCTCACGATCGGCTACATGCCGCTCGCCGATCCGCATGAACAGCCGCGGCACACGAAGTCGCCCTTCGACGACCGCGAGATCGCGGCACTTGTCGCCTACGTCGCCTCCCTGGGCAAGGGAGCGGGAGTCCCGCATCCGCAGCCGCAGCGGGGCGACATCTCGCGCGGGTTGTCCCTCTTCACCGAGCACTGCGCCGGCTGCCACCAGGTCGTCGCCGAGGGTGGCTATGTCACCAATGCGGTCGCGCCGCCGCTGCACCAGGCGACGCCGGTGCAGATCGCGGAAGCTGTTCGGATCGGCCCCTACCTGATGCCGACGTTCCCGGCCAGCCAGATCAGCGATTCGCAGCTGAACTCGATCATCGCCTACGTCCAGTGGGCGAAGCATCCGGACGACCGGGGCGGTTGGAGCATCGGTCGGATCGGCCCAGTGCCTGAGGGACTGGTCGCCTGGCTGATCGCCGCGACCGCGCTCGTGGGCTGCTGTCTCGTGATTGGGAGAAGGTTCCAGCGGTGAGCGCGCTCCGCCGCTGGGCGATCGCCCTCGGAGTCCTCCTACTCGGGCGAAAAAAGCGTCAGCCGCGTTTCGCGGATCGGCCGCGGATCGTGCCGCCGGGCGATGCCGATCCGCGCGCGGAATGGCTCGTGCTCGTGCTTCTGCTCTTCGCCGCCGCGGCGGCGGTCGGCTTCATCGTGGTCTATTCGTTCAACCATCTGGCGCACCAGACGCAGTACCTCGGACTCGCGCTGGGGCTTGCCTTTGCTTGCGTCGCTGCGGCGCTGATCCTCGTCGCCAAGCGGCTGGTCGTGACCGAGGAGCTCGAGGAGGACTACCCGCTGCCGCATCCGACGACGCAGGAGGAGCTCGAGCAGCTCGTCGAGGAGAGCGGCGATCGCTTGACGCGCAAGCGCCTGCTGCTGACAGGTGCCGGGGCAGCGGCAGGAGCGATCGGTGCCGCGCTCGTCGTGCCCGCGCTCTCGCTCGGTCCGCTGCTCGACACCGGCGGGTTCTACGAGACGCCCTGGCGACGAGGGGTGCGACTCGTCGATGAGCACGGGAAACTGCTGCTGCTCGACGAGATCGAGGACGGGACCTTCTACACCGCCTACGCGCAGCGGGCAGACAAGGAGCTGCTCGGCTCGCCGCTCGTCGTCGTCCGCTTCGAGCCCTCGCAGTTGCACCTGCCCCCTAAGCGCCGCGACTGGGCGCCGGGCGGCGTCGTTGCGTACTCGAAGATCTGCACCCACGCCGGTTGTGCAGTCGCGCTCTTCCGCAAGCCGACCTTCCCGGTCGTCGAGCCGGGCCCGGCGTTGATCTGCCCCTGCCACTACTCGACCTTCGACCCCACCCGCGGCGCGAAGGTGATCTTCGGCCCCGCGGGAAGGCCGCTGCCGCAGCTGCCGCTCGCCGTGGACTCGAGCGGCGTCCTGCGCGCCGCCGGCAACTTCTCCGGTCCGGTCGGCCCGTCCTGGTCGGGCGTGCGCTCGAAGGCCCCGCGGAACGCATCATGATCCGCGCCGTCGTTCGCTACCTGGACGAGCGCAGCGGCACGGCGCCGTTCCTAAAGAAGGCGCTGCGCTACGTCTTCCCGGACCACTGGTCGTTTCTGCTCGGCGAGGTCGCCCTCTACACATTCGTGATCCTCGTCGGGACGGGGATCTACTTGACGCTCTTCTTCGAGCCGAGCACCGCCACCACCTACTACACCGGGCACTACCTACCCCTGCGGGGGCACGAGATGAGCGTGGCCTACCGCTCCGCGGTCGACCTCTCGTTCAAGGTGCGCGCCGGCTTGCTGATGCGGCAGACGCACCACTGGGCCGCCGACGTCTTCGTCGCCTCGATCGTTCTGCACATGCTGCGCATCTTCTTCACCGGGGCTTTCCGAAAGCCGCGCGACCTGACCTACTACCTCGGCCTGACGATGCTGATCGTCGCCCTGCTCGAGGGCTACCTCGGTTACTCGCTCGTCGACGACCTCCTCTCCGGGATGGGGCTCGCGATCGGCTACTCAGTGCTGATGTCGATCCCCTTCGTCGGCGGGAATCTCGCTCTGCTGCTCTGGGGCGCCCCATTCCCCGGTAAGCCCGACTTCGAGTCGCGGATGTACGTGGCCCACGTCTTCCTCTTGCCGATCCTGATCGCGACGCTGCTCGGGCTGCACCTGTTCCTCGTCGCGGCGCGGCACCACACGCAGTTCCGCGAGAGCCGGCGGACGACGGAGAAGAAGGTCATCGGTATACCGACCTTCCCCGGACAGGCGCCCCGCTCGCTGGGGCTGTTCTTCGCCGTTGCGGCCGTGCTCTTCCTGCTCGGTGGGCTCATTCAGATCAACCCGATCTGGCTCTGGGGCCCGTACCATGTCGCTCAGGGGACCAACGGCGCTCAGCCGGACTGGTATCTCGGCTGGTTGATCGGAGCGCTGCGGCTCGTGCCCAGCTTCGACGTCACGATCGGCCACTACACGCTGGTTCCGAACCCGTTCTGGGGCGGCGCCCTGTTCCCGCTGCTCGTCTTCCTGATTCTCTATCTGTCGCCCTGGCTCGAACGCCGGCTCACCGGTGAGTACGGCTTCCGCCACCTGCTCGACCGGCCACGCGACGCGCCCTGGCGGACGGCGCTTGGGGCGGCGCTCTTCACCTGGGTCTTCGTCGTCTTCCTCGCCGGGGCGTCCGACCGCGTCTTCGTCTCGTTCGGAGTCTCCTACGTAGGGCAGATCTGGGTCTATCGCGTCCTGGTCGTCATTCTTCCGGTCGTGGCCCTGTTCGCGACCCGGCGTCTCTGTCTCGCCCTGCAGGAGTCGGAGCGCCTCGGGCGGATTCGCAAACAGGCCGAGGCGGAGGCTCGGGGGGAGATGCCACAGCCCGAATAGACGGAAGCGTCGCTTGCGATGCCGACTAGGTTAGGGCCGCCTCAGCCGGTGAGGCGGAAATACAGCAGCTCCCGCGTGGTACGGCGCGTCCCCCGAATGATCGTCAGCGTCCCGCGCGCGTCATCGTAAAGGCGAGTGCCGCCGACAATCGCGAGGTCGTAGAACTGGCGGTAGCGGACCGTCCCGCTTGCAACGAGCTCGCCCCTCGGGAGGCTGATCGTTGCGATGCACGTCCTCGTGATCCCAGCCATGAACGTGCAGAGAAAGCGGGCGGAGCCGATCGGCTTGCTCGTGATCTTCTTGTTGAAGAGCAGGTCGGAGATGATCTCCTGATCGCCGGGGCTCCGGCCCCGAGGGCCGACGTCGACGCGTGTGTAGCGGAACTGCCGATCCGTGATGCGGATGAATCCCGGACCGGTGGCTGCGCTCGACTCGAGGCTGGCGTACACCACGAGCCCTGCGAGGAGCGCGACTACGGTGAGCAGCCTTGAGGTGCTGGACATGGTGTCTCCTTCCTTTCCTTGTCTTCTCATTCAGGTGAGGCCGTGGGGATCTCGAACCAGAAGGTCGAGCCCCTGCCTTTCGTGCTCTCGAAGTTGATGCTGCCGCCGTGCGCCTCGACGAGGGAGCGAGAAATCGCAAGGCCGAGACCACTTCCCTCGATTCCCTCTGCGGTTGCCTGTCCGCGGACGAACTTGCCGAAGATCTCGCGCTGGAGCTCCGCGGGGATTCCGACGCCTTCGTCCTGAATGCTGACCCGGACGATGCTGTCTTCTCGTTCTCCGGTGACACGGACGACGCCACCCTGGGGCGAATATTTGATTGCGTTCGAGAGCAGGTTCGCGACCACCTGCGCGAGGCGATTCGAGTCGCCGCGCACCGCAAGCGGGGTCGCCGGCAGCGACACGTCGAGCAGGTGTTTCGGGCTCTGCCCCGCAAAGACCTCCGCCTGCTCCCGAACGACGGAGCCGACGTCCACAAGCTCTTTCGCGATCGACAACTCCCCCTCCTCGAGGCGCTGGACGTCAAGAAAGTCGTTGACGAGGGCGGCAAGTCTCCTGGCCTGCGCTTCGATGATGCCGAGATACTCGCGCCGCTGCTCGTCGGTGACTTCCCGCTGACGCAAGACGGACGTAAAGCCGAGAACGCTTGCGAGGGGCGTCCTCAACTCGTGCGCCACGACGCTGACGAGCTCAGATTTGGCCTTCTCGCTCTCCCGCAGCCGTTCGTTCTGCGCCTCGAGCTCGCGCCGGCTCGCCTCGAGCCGCTCGGCCATTCTGTTGAACGCGTCCGTCAGCTCCTCGACCTCGCCGGAACCCTGGGGCTTGAGACGCGTCGCCAGGTCGCCGCCCGCGAGGCGCGCGGCGCCTTCCGCGACCTCCCGCACCGGGCGCGCGATCGACCGGGCGAGATAGAAACCGAACCCGGTGATCAGCAAGGCCGAAGCGATCAGGCCGGCCACCGCCGCAGCGATCGCCTCGTCGGAGCGACGCTGTGCGGCGGACGTCCGGGCGGCCGAGAGGGCGTTCTCGGTTGAGAGGAAATTCCCGAAGCGGCTACGGATGCCGGCGAGCTCCTCTGCCCCTTCGACCCTGACGATCACGGTTCGAGAGGCGGCGGGAGTCGTGCGCGCGATCTCGACCACGGGCTCCGCGTAATCGTTCACGTACTGATTGATTGCGGTGATGAGGCTTTCGGCCCTGCGCCGCTCGTCGGCGGTTGTCGAGGCGAGCCGCCGGAAGGCGTCGAGCCGTCCGGGAAGCGCGGCGCGGGCGCTCGTCCACGGTCTGAGCAGGTCGTTCTTGCCGGTGAGCACGAAGCCGCGTAGGCCCGTGTCGAGGTCGAGCATGAGCTTCTCGAGCTGGAGAGTCTGCGCGGTGACCGCCTTCGCGTGGCGCTCGCGCTTCGTTGCGTCATCGAGGGTCGTGACGGCGTAGACCAGGATCCCGAAGGCAGCCGCGACGAGTAATGCGAGCAGGGCGCTCCCGGCCATCAAGCGGGCCGAGAGCGACGCAGAGCGACGGTCAGTCCAGAACGCCATCGTCCTCGAGCAAGGCGACGGCGGCGTCACGGAGCTCGTTGGGGTCGAACGGCTTTGCAACGAAGCGGTCCGCACCGGCCTCGATCGCCGTCTCGTCCGAGTGGGACCAGGCGCTGATCACGATCACCGGAGTCCCCGCGAGATCGTCTGCGCGCCGTAGCTCCGCAAGCACCTCGAGGCCGCTTTGGCCTGGCAGCATCAGATCGAGCACGATCAAATCCGGCTGCGTTCTGTGGGCGAGCGCGAGCCCGCTCGGGCCGTCTGGAGCCTCGAAGAACCGATAGCCGTCACCGAGCGCCAGCCGTACGAGCGTGCGCAGGTTCGAATCGTCCTCGCAAATGAGGACCGTCTTGACGGCGGTCGGTTCGGGTCCGGAGCTCACGACGGGTCGGCGTCGGTACTCAGAGGTTGGCTCGTCCTTGGAAAAACCGCAACCCTCCTCGCAGCGACACCGAAGAAGTCCTTCGCGCACCGGGGCGCACCTCCTGTCCGAACCGGCCTAGACTCGGTTTCCGATGGCGGAGCGGCAAATCCTCGGGCTCGGCGGCGGGGGGTCGACCGAGGAGGAGACGCGGCGGTTGCTCGCCCACGTTGTCGGGCTCGCCGGCAAGTCCTCGCCGAAGGTCTGTGTCGTCCCAACGGCTGTGGGGGACGATGCCGGCCCTGTGCTGCGTCTCTTCGGCCAGCTACCGGAGGATGCGCGACCCTCCTACCTGCCGTTCTTCCCCTGGCCGCCGGACGACCTGCGCGGGTTCGCGCTCGACCAGGACGTGATCTTCGTCGGCGGCGGCAACACCGCGAACGCCCTAGCGATCTGGCGCGCGCACGGCTTCGACCGGATTCTGCGGGAGGCGTGGGAGAGCGGAATCGTGCTAACCGGCTGGAGCGCCGGGATGATCTGTTGGTTCGAGGCGGGAATCACCGACTCGTTCGGCCCGCAGCTCGAGGGCATGCGCGACGGGCTCGGCTTCCTCGGCGGCAGCGCTTGTCCGCACTACGACGGCGAGGAGCTACGGCGGCCGGTCTATACGAGGCTCGTCGCCGAAGGGTTCCCACCCGGCGTTGCCGCCGACGACGGCGTCGGCCTGCACTACGTCGGAACCGGGCTGATCGAAGCAGTGAGCGTGCGCGAGGGCGCCGGCGCCTACCGCGTCGTCGGGGACGGCGAGGAGCCGTTGCCGGTTCGGCTGCTCGGCTGAGTCACCGCGCGGCCGCCGCGCTCCTTCTGTGGGATGGACGTGTGGTGCGGATCGCGCGCCGACTGCTTGCCGGCGTGATAGACGGCGAAGCGCTTGCAGAGCGAGCCGGTCAAGAGCAGCGTGCCGGCGGCCGCGGCGCCCTCGCGGCGCCGCCCGGCAAGCGCCATCAGAGCTGTGCCCGCAAGCGTGCTCGCGGTCGCGAGCCGCGTGTACTTGCCTGCCTCGCCTTCGTGATAGACCGAGCCGACCAGCTTGCCGAGCCGCCACTCCATCAGCTTGGAAGCTGCGAGCTCGGCAACGCCGCCGATGATGCCAAGGCGGCGGGCCGGCCCGGCGTGCTCGGCCGGCGTCAGAATCGCCGCAGCGCCCCCTGCACTGGCGGAGGCGCTCGAGGCGAACAGGACGGGCAGCTCTCGTCGGGCTTCATGCCACGCCGGCACGACCGACTGCGCGACCAGCGCGCCTGTGTACGTCGCCTGGGCGGGACCGATCAGCCCGGCGAAGAACTGTGCGGTCACGCGCAGCCGTGGCATGACGCTGAACAGCTCGCACGCTGCGGCGACCGCGGTCGTCGCCGACTCCGCGGAGAAGATCCAGGTGCCCACGCTCATTGGCGACGTGACCTTGAAGACGCGGAGCATGTTCAGGAAGCGCAGCGGCCTGCCGAGGTCCTTGATCAGGAAGTAGGGACTGATCGCAGCGCCGGCAGCCGCCGCCGCGAGCGCCGAAACCCTGAGCCGGTGGTTGCCGGAAAGCTGCGCGCCCAGCGCGAGCAGGTCGGATGCGCCCGCGAGACCGCCGGTGAAGAAGTAGAGCGGGATGTCGGTTTCCCAGACCGGCTCCTTGATGATCGGCCGGCCGTAGTAGGAGAGCGCGTCGGTGGGCGAGGTGGCGCTCATTCCTCACCTCGGAGGAACGCGGCCGCGACCCCGACGGCCAGCGCGCCGGCGGCGACCGCGGCCGCGCCCCAGATCGTGCCCAGGTTCTTGGTCGGCACGATCGGCTGCGGCGGAAGCCCGTAGACCTCCGGCTCGTCAAGCAGCAGAAAGAAGGCACCGGCGCCGCCGATCCCGTCGTTCTCGTCCGCGAGGTAGAGGCGCGCCTCGGAGACGCCCGCCTCGACGAGGTCGCCGCAGCGCTCCCGGGCGCGCTCGACCAGCTCGTCCAAAGGGCCGAACTGGATCGAGTCCGTGGGGCAAGCCTTCGCGCAGGCGGGCTCCATCCCGTTTTGGAGCCGGTCGTAGCAAAGCGTGCACTTGTGCATGCCCCCGTCGCCGCCGAGCTCGCGCTTCGTGATCGCGCCCAGGCCGTCGCTTGCGACGGCCGTTTGGAGGACGTCCGGGCTTTGCCCGGACGTCCGTCCGGCCCCGGCTGGAGAAGACGCGGCGGCTCGTTCCCGCTTGCCGATCACGCCCAGGCCGTCGCTTGCGACGGCCGTTTGGAGGACGTCCGGGCTTTGCCCGGACGTCCGTCCGGCCCCGGCTGGAGAAGACGCGGCGGCTCGTTCCCGCTTGCCGATCACCCCGAAGGGGCATGCCGTGACGCAGTAGCCGCAGCCGTTGCAGACGTCGTCCTGGATCACGACAGTGCCGAACTCGGTGCGGAAGATCGCCCCCGTCGGGCAGACGTCGAGGCAGCCGGCGTGGGTGCAGTGCTTGCACACGTCGGACTCCATCAGCCAGCGGAAGTCCTGCTTGCCCTGCTTGATCGGGTCAGGCGCCTGCTGCTCGATGAAGGCGACGTGGCGCCAGGTGTTCGCGTTCAGTTCGCCGGTGTTGTCGTAGGAGTGCCCGGTCCAGGCGAGTCCGTCCTCGGGAACGAGGTTCCACTCCTTGCAGGCGACCTCGCAGGCTTTGCAGCCGATGCAGACCGACGTGTCGGTGAAGAAGCCGAGCCGCGGCTGCGCCTCTGCCTCGTAGGTCTCGACGCCGTCGCCCGGCTTCACGCCTCGTCTCCGACCGTTCGTGGATAGCTCGCGACGAGCTCCGTCAGGGCCTTTCCGCGAGGCCGGCGCCCCGGCCGGATGTCGCAGGTGGCGGCCTTGACCTCCTGGATGTGGACGTTCGGGTCGAGTGCCACCGGAAAGAGATCGTTGCCGGAGTCGCCGGTCGTCAGGCCGCGTGTTCCCCAGTGGTAGGGGACGCCGACATGGTGGACCTTCCTGCCGTCGACCACGAGCGGCTTCATCCGCTCGGTGACCAGCACGCGGGCCTCGATTGCCGTCCGCGCGGTCACGATCGTCGCCCAGCCGCCGTGCTCGAGCTCGCGCTCGTCCGCCAGCTCGGGCGAGACCTCGCAGAAGAACTCGGGCTGCAGCTCGGCGAGATAGGGAAGCGTCCGGGTCATCCCGCCCGCCGTGTGGTGCTCGGTCAGCCGGTAGGTCCAGACGACGTAGGGATAGGCGTCGCTCTCGGCGGGGTTGTAGGGATTTTCCCTGCGGGCGAAGAGCTGGCGCGTCGGGTTCGAGCGCTGCGAATAGAGGGGGTTGGAGAAAGGCGACTCGTGCGGCTCGTAGTGCGTCGGCATCGGCCCGTCCATCAGCCCCGCCGCAGCGAACAGCCAACCGCGTCCGTCGGACTGGAGGATGAAGGGGTGGTCGCCGGCGATCGCGTTCTCGGCTCTGGCGCCGTTCGGCGGAACGTACGTGGGGGGCTTCTCCTCCTGGAAGTCAGGGTTGTCGGCCCCCACCCATTTCTTCTGCGCCGTGTCCCACCAGACCAGCTTCTTGCGCTCCGACCACGGCTTGCCCTCGGGATCCGCCGAGGCGCGGTTGTAGAGAATCCGGCGGTTCAGCGGCCAGGCCCAGCCCCACTTCTTCGCGATCCAGTCCTGCTCTTGGCCGGGCACCTTGCGCGCGGGCTTGTTCTCCTCGTCCGCGTAGGAGCCGACGTAGAGCCAGCAGCCCGACGCCGTCGAGCCGTCGCTCTTCAGGTCGGCGTAGGTTCCGAGCGCCGAGCCGTCAGGGCCGACGCCGTTGATCTCCCGTAGCACCTGATCCGCGCTCGGGTCCTCGTATGGGCCGCTCGTCGCGTACTGCCAGGCCAACTCGAGCAGAGGCTTGTCGCGCGGGTCGTCCGAGTCCGCCAGTTTCTCGCGCAGCTTTCGCCCGAGGTGGTACATGAACCAGAGTTCGGAGCGCCGGTCGCCTTCCGGCTCGAGCGCCTTGAAGTGCCACTGGAGGAGGCGCTGGGTGTTCGTGAAGGCGCCGTCCTTCTCGACGTGCGCGGCAGCCGGCATCAGGAAGACCTCCGTGCCGATCTTTTCCGTCTCGAGCTCGCCGGTCTCGAGCTCCGGCGCGTCCTTCCAGAAAGAGGCGCTCTCGATCTCGTAGAGGTCGCGGACGACGAGCCAGTCCAGGCTCGCGAGCGCGAGCCGCTGCAGCTTCGCGTGAGAAGAGCCAACGCCCGGATTCTCACCGAGCAGGAAGAAGCCCGTGACCTTGCCGTCGAGCATGTCGAACGCGGTCTGATAGGTGGAGTGGTCGGCGTTGATCCTCGGCAGGTAGTCGAAGCAGAAGTCGTTCTCCTTCGTCGCGTGTTCGCCCCAGAACGCCTTCAGCTGGCTGGTGAAGAAGGCGTCGAAGTGACCCCACCACCCAATCGTGCTGCTGTGGTTGTCGATGTAGGTCGCGAGGTCCGTGTCTTGCTTGGCGTGCGGCATCGGCATGTAGCCGGGGAGGATGTTGTAGAGGGTCGCCATGTCGGTCGAGCCCTGGATCGAGGCGTGGCCGCGAAGGGCGACGATGCCGCCGCCCGGGCGGCCGATGTTCCCGAGTAGAAGCTGGACGATCGCCGCGGTTCGGATGTACTGGACGCCGACCGTGTGCTGGGTCCAACCGACCGAGTAGACGATCGCGCTCGTCCTTTCCCGGCCCGAGTTCTCGCAGAGGGCCTCGGCAACCTCGAGGAACTGCTCCTTCGTGCACCCGCAGACGCGGGAGACGAGCTCGGGCGTGTAACGGCGGAAGTGCTTCCTCAGGAGCTGGAAGACGCAGCGTGGGTGCTGGAGGGTCGGGTCCTCCTCCGGCGGCTCGCCGTGGACGAACTGGCCGGCCTGCGCGCCGTGCCCTGACTGCTCGCCCTTCGTGCCGCCCTTCGAGCGCTCACCCGCGGTCTCCTGGACCGGGAGGCCGGAGTAATGCCAAGTCGACGTGTCATAGACACGTGCCTCGGGGTCGAACCCGGAGAAGAAGCCGTCGAGGTCCTCTGTGTCCTTGAAGCGCTCGTCGATGATCACCGGCGCGTTCGTGTAGTGCTTGACGTACTCGTCGAACCAGCGCTCGTTTTCGAGGATGTAGTTGACGACACCGCCGAGGAAGGCGATGTCGGTCCCGGCGCGGATCGACACGAAGAGGTTTGCCGCGGCACTTGTGCGCGTGAACCGCGGATCGACGTGGATCACCCTTGCACCCTTCAACCGCGCCTCCATCACCCACTGGAATCCGACCGGATGGTTCTCGGCCATATTCGAGCCCATGATCAGGATGCAGTCCGAGTTGGCCAGGTCTTGCTGGAAGTCCGTGGCGCCGCCTCGTCCGAACGAGGTCCCCAGACCGGGGACCGTGGAGCTGTGTCATATGCGGGCCTGGTTCTCGACCTGGACGATGCCGAGACCCATGGCCAGCTTCTTGATCAGGTAGTTCTCTTCATTGTCCAAGGTGGCGCCGCCGAGCATGGCGATGCCCATCGTCCGGGCAAGCCGGTTGCCTTGCTCGTCCGCGTCCTCCCAGGTCGAGCGCCGGGTCTCGATCACGCGGTCGGCGATCATCTCCATCGCATCCTCGAGCGGCAGCTCCTCCCACCCGGTCCCGTACGGGCGCCGGTACTTGACCTTGTCGAGTCGAAGCGGGCTCGTGACGAGGCTCTTCGAAGCCGCGCCCTTGGGGCAGAGGCGGCCGCGCGAGATCGGGCTGTCCGGGTCGCCCTCGATCTGGTCGACCTTGCCGTCGCGGATATAGACGAGTTGGCCACAGCCGACCGCGCAGTAGGGACAGACCGACTTGACGACGTGCTGCGCGCCGTCGGTGCGCGGGCGAAGCCGCTCGGTTCGCCGCGACTGAACCGCCTTGCCCCGCCCCAGCGGGTCGCCCTCCGCGGCTTGTCGCAAGACGGGCCAGCGGGCGATGAGCTTGCCGACCTCCACCAAGCCTTTCCTATCGCAAGCGCGAGTACGTGAAACCGGCTGCGCCGGCGACCGC
>Ga0066667_10000269_pt1 | contig 16796 bp, 11 predicted proteins | sample GraSoiAngelo_116_FD_133943 | JGI IMG/M metagenome (GOLD analysis project Ga0066667, IMG submission 133943) | Grasslands soil microbial communities from the Angelo Coastal Reserve, California, USA - 14_0903_16_30cm | ecosystem: Environmental > Terrestrial > Soil > Grasslands | place: USA...
TCGCTCATGCCCCATTCGCAAACCATCCGGCGCGCAATCGCCGTTGCCATTTTGATGTCGCCCCGCGCGCCATTGGTGATGTCCCCAAACACGATTTCTTCGGAAACGCGGCCGCCCATGCTCACAGCTAGACCGGCGAGCAATTCGTTTTTGCGATTAGTGTATTTATCTTCCTCCGGCAACCACATGGTCGATCCAAGCGAGGGGCCGCGCGGGATGATAGTGACTTTGTGCAGCGGCTCAGTGTGCGGGAGAAGTTCGAGCAACAGCGCGTGGCCGGCTTCGTGATACGCGGTGTTCTCTTTTTCCTTTTCGCTGAGCGCGAGACTCCGACGCTCCTTGCCCCAGCGGACTTTGTCGCGGGCTTCTTCCAATTCGGCGAGCGTGATTCCTTTTAATCCGCGCCGGGCAGCGAGCAACGCGGCTTCATTAATGACATTCGCGAGTTCCGCACCGGAATAACCGGGCGTGCCGCGTGCGACCACGGCAAGATCGACACCTTCCGCAAGTTTCACTTTTTTGGCGTGAACGCGCAGAATTTCCTCGCGCCCTTTCACGTCCGGCAAATTGACGGTGATTTGGCGATCGAAACGTCCCGGTCGTAGCAACGCGGGATCGAGCACGTCGGGCCGGTTCGTGGCAGCGATGATGATCACGCCTTCCTGCGTGTCGAAGCCGTCCATCTCGACGAGCAACGCATTCAATGTTTGCTCACGCTCGTCGTGCCCGCCGCCAACACCATGGCCACGGTGACGGCCCACGGCGTCAATTTCATCGATGAAAATGATGCACGGCGCGGATTTCTTGCCTTGCTCGAACATGTCGCGGACACGCGACGCGCCGACGCCGACGAACATTTCGACGAAATCCGAGCCGCTAATGGAGAAGAACGGGACGTCTGCTTCGCCCGCGATCGCGCGCGCCAGCAGCGTCTTGCCCGTGCCGGGCGGGCCAACCATCAGAACGCCTTTTGGAATACGGCCGCCGAGTTTCTGAAATTTTTTCGGGTCACGCAAAAACTCGACAAGCTCCTGCACTTCATCCTTCGCTTCCTCGACTCCTGCGACATCGCGAAACGTGATTTTGTTTTTGTCGCGAGCGAGCATGCGCGCTTTCGATTTCCCGAAATTGAGCGCGCCTTTCCCGGCCATGCGGATCTGCTGGCGAAACAGAAAGTAAAGGACGAGAAGAAAAAGTGCGATTGGCAGAAAACCGACTACGGTTTGGGCCAGCACATTCGATTCAGTTTTGATGGCGGGCTGAATGCCGGCAGCAGCGAGTCTTTGCTGCAAATCATTTGTGAAACTCAGATAGACCGTTGTTTTAAACGGGACTTGCTGGGCAGGCGCTGCACCTACCCCCTGGCGAACGTAAACGCCGCGCAGGGTCTGAGTGGGCCGGCCATCTTCGACCACCAGTTGGAGCGGATAATTCTTGTCGTTGACGATCTGTTTGTTTTCCAGCAGCTCAAGAAAACGATTGTAGGGAACGTCTTCGACCGGCTGCATTCCGCCGCGGAAATAGAGCATCGCCAGCGCGATGCAGCCGAACCCAATCGCGAGCAGGATGATGCCGCGCCAATTAAAATTAGGTTCGTTCCCGCGGGATTTGTTCTCCCGTTGAGAGTTACGATCGGATTGAGCCATAAATAAAATTGGAGCTTAGCAACATAAAAAAGCTACCATGAACAAATGCCAATGCAAAATAGCGGGGTTCACCTCGCCCTATGTATCGTGACCGCGCATTGCGTCGCTCGTCGGTTCTGGTAAAATCTCAGTTCGAACATTGACATGACGGAACTGGTCTCATCGGTTGCAGATAAAATCGATCGCGCGGTGCAGCGCGTGACACCGCTTGCCTATCGGGTGCGGCGTACTGGCCGCCGTTTGGTGCGCCGGGCCTTGCGCAAGCCGCGAAGCGTCTCCGAGGGGCCGAACCTACTGCCGCTGCTGATTCAAGTTCTGGCGAGTTTCACCAAAGCAGACGGAGTTCTGCTCGAGGAAGAGATTGACTCGAGCCTTGGTTTTTTGCGTTACGATTACCCGGATGCGGTTTACTCGGAATTGAGACAGTTGTTCCGGCAGGCGCTCTACGAGCACCAGGACCTCGCCGCTATGGCGCAAAAACTCAGCGCGCAGTTAAGCACGGAGCGCAAGATCATGCTCGGAGTCCAACTCTACGACTTGATCTCGCAAGCGGGTCTGAAGCAGGAACAAGTCGTCGCGTTTTATTCGTTTATGTCTCAGCTCGGCATGGCTGCGCAAGCGATCGACATCGTTTATCAACTCAATGCGTCGGAGGATTCCGATCCAGCGATCTACCAGCACGGCGCGTCGCCACTCGAATCACTCTCGTTTGGAGCAGACGGCCACGCGGATGTGATAGTCAAGAACCTCACCAATAACGATCGTCTGATGGCGTTTCGTTATCACGATCTTATTTTGCTGAAAAATTACAGCGGACTGAACGTGTCGGTACGTGGGAGGCCGCTGGTGCGCGGCGGGTTCTGCCGAATTTATCCCGGGCAGAGGATTCTGGTTGGCGATCAGGTGCTCAGCTATCAGGAACTAGCTCAGTATTTCAATGCGAAGAAGAACGTTTCGCTTCCGCAGATTTTCGTTCGGGTAAGCAAGGACGCGGATGAAGTGGAACTGGAGCGTTCGCGCACGCGGGAAAGCTCGCTCCGGGTCACTTTCGGGTTGAAAGTGCGCGTCAAGGCCTTGCGCGATGTCGATGCGGAGCTCAACGGAGTGCGACTCAAGGCGGGCACGAAGGTCGAAGCGACCTTGGAAGACAAGATCATTTTCCATAATGACACCGAGCTGGATTTCATCGATCTGCGCCGGCGAGCTCGCGCACTTGGCGGCCGGTTCCAACTGAAAGCTTCCAAGTCGGAATATTTGGTTTCGAACGATCCGAGCCGGTTGCAAGCCGACGATATTCTACTTTCGCCGGGCACAAGTGGCGATGTGTTGCTGAAGATTTTTTGCGATTACGACCAGCGGGTCGGTTTGCTGGAAGTCATCGAATCCGATCGTCCGATCATGGTGGGCGAGACGCCTGTGCGCACCACCGGAGCGCTCAAAGACGGCGACACCATTCGAATCGATGTCGGACAGTTTTTGCGGTGCAACTTTTCTGAACGCATCATCGAGGAAGAGCGCAACATCATCCGCACTCTCGAGGTGAATGAAGTCACGCACCGTTTTGGCAAGGGGGAAATCGTACTAGAGGGGATTTCGTTTAACGTAACGCGTGGCGAGCTGGTTTGCGTGATGGGCGCGAGCGGTTCAGGGAAAAGCACGCTGCTGAGAGTGCTGGCTGGGCAGCTTCAGCCCACCAGCGGCGACATTGTTCTCAACGGGCGATCCCTCTACCGAAATCTCGACGTATTGAAGCACTACATCAGTTACATGCCGCAGCAGGACGCGTTCGACGAGCATCTGACCATCGGCGAGAATATGCAGTTCGCAGCGGCCATTCGCGCGCCGCACCTCTCGCGGCGCGATCGCGTTCGGCGATTGGATGCAAAGCTAATTGAGCTGGGACTTAACGAACGCCGGGACGCAGTGGTCGGTAGCGCGGACAGGAAAATATTAAGCGGCGGCGAGCGCAAACGCCTCAACATTGGGCTCGATATGATCGGCATGTCGGACGTGTATCTTTTCGATGAGCCGACTTCCGGTTTGTCCTCGAAGGACTCGGAGCATGTGATGGAGATCATCCGTGGGATGGCGCACAACAAGATCATCGTCGTCACCATTCACCAACCGAGTTCGAAAATTTTCCAGATGTTCCATAAGGCCATGCTGCTCGATAAAGGCGGCCGGCTCGTCTTTTTTGGCACACCCTCGGAGATGCTCCGTTATTTTGCGGAAGCGGAGCACCAGCATCAATTCGGTGCGGAACTCGGCGCGTGTCCATCCTGTGGAACGACGCGACCTGAGTTCATTTTTGATGTGCTGGAGACGCCGCTGCGCGATCTGAGCGGCGACGTTATTTACGAGGAAAACAGTCGGGGCCAGCTCGTGCCTTCACGCCGTTACTCGCCGGAATTCTGGCGGGACAAGTACGAAGCGTTTCGACTAATCCAGGACGTCAAACAGGTTTCTCTGCGCCAGGAACCAGTCGCGCCCCTGCCCGCTGCTCCAGCCGAAAGGAAACGTCTCCCATTTCGCTGGCACGACCAATGGACGCAGTTCCGCACAGTTCTGCGCCGGGCGTTCATAAGCAAATTGCGCAATCGCGCCAACCTGGTCATCACGATCTGCGTTTCGCCCGTATTGGCGTTGCTCATCGCGACTATTCTGCGCTACTCGGAAAGCGGGACGTACGATTTCGCCTCTGCTTATCATATTCCGACGTTTCTCTTCCTCGGCCTGATTGTTGCCATGTTTCTAGGCCTGACAAACAGTGCCGACGATATCATCCGCGACCGCGCCGTGCTCCAGCGGGAGCGCAATCTCGATGTGCGTCTTTCTTACTATGTGATTGCCAAAACGCTGACCCTCGCTGTGTTCGCCCTCATTCAGTGCGTGCTCTTTGTGCTGATCGGTAATTACGTCCTCGAAATCCGCGCGATGTTCTGGATTTACCTGGGAATCATGTTCATGACCGCGATGAGCGGCGTCTCGCTCGGCCTACTTATTTCCTCGCTCGTCGCCGATCCGAAAACAGCAGCCAACATTGTCCCGCTAGTCTTAATTCCGCAGATCATCATGGGCGGCGCGCTCATCAAATACGAGGACATGAACCGGAACCTCGCGCTGCTTTATGCGCTTTCACATTGGTTTTCCGAACATCCCAGTACGGAGAAAAGCAAGAAGATGGAGAGCAAGCTGCAGGTGCCGTTTGTTTGTCAATTCGTCGCTATGCGTTGGTCGTACGACGAGATGGTTCTGGCGCAGGCTAAACTCAACCCGCTTACCCATCGGCAAGACCGAGCGCAGCGCGAGATCGACCGGATTGTCGCCAGGCATCGGCAAGATCCCGCGGAAAGTAAACGGCTGGAGGATTTAAAGGAGACGCTGGCGCTGCTTTCCGGTATCGAGGCGAAATCGGTTGGCGAACTGGATCGCTACCTCGGCTTAGTCGATCAAATTCTCGATCGCAAACGGCCGTTTGACCGCGCGCTTTTCAAGGGCGCGATCGGCCCAATTACAGCCGAGCAAATCTACGTCAACCAAAAAGTCTCGGATCTGATCTCGAACGCCGAGATGGAGCAAAGCGATTATCGCCGCGGCAATCGGCCGAATGTTTTTTTCGGCGCACAGAAGCATTATTTCGGAATCAGGATCAGCGCGTTTGCTTTCAACACAGCTGTTCTGATTGTATCAACCTTCGGTTTGCTCGCGCTGCTGCATTGGATTTTGCGAAAGCAATTGGAAGTGCGAAGGAGTTAAATGAAAATCCGAAATCGAAAATCCGGAATTCGAAATGGGAAGGCCCGTCTTATCGTTGCGGCCAGCGAGACCGATCCCGACATGCTTTACGCCACGAAGTTTTGGGCGCCTGATCCATTTATTTTTCTTGAGCGAAATGGGAAACGTACGCTGGTCCTGAGCGACTTGGAAATTGATCGCGGACGCAAACAGGCCGATGCAGATGAATTTGTCATGTTCAGCGAGCTTGAACGCGAGGTGCAGGGAAAATCAAAAAAGACGCCGCCGTACGAAAAAGTGCTCGCGCATTTTCTGCGAAAGCGCGGCGTAAGATCGACAATCGTTCCGGCAAATTTTCCGCTCGCCTACGCGCAGGAACTAGCCGCAAACAAAATCCGTGTTCGCGCGACAAATGGGCTTTTCTGGCCGGAACGCGAAGCGAAATCGAACAAGGAGATCGAGATGATTGGCCGTGCGTTGCGAATTACCGAAATGGGACTTCGGCGCGCAATCGGAATTTTGAGAGCCTCGAAACCTGGCCCGGGAAAAAAATTGCGTTGGAACGGCAAAACTTTGACCTCGGAAATGCTGCGCGCCGAAATTGATTCCGCGATTTTGTGGGCGGGCGGCATTCCGACAGGCACAATTGTTGCCGGCGGCGATCAAGCCTGTGATCCGCACGAGCGCGGATTCGGTCCGCTTTATGCCGACTCCCTCATCATTCTCGACGTTTTCCCTCGGGACGCCAAGAGCGGCTACTTTGGCGACATGACCCGGACGGTTTTACGCGGGCGCGCAAGCGACACCCAGCGCAAACTTTGGAATGCAGTGAAATCCGGCCAGGCGCTGGCTTTGAAGAAGATCAAGGCAGGAGTCGATGGGATGACAATTCATAAAGCCATTCAGGATTTCTTCGCCAAGCGCGGTTTTCCGACCGAGGTGCGCAAAGGTCGGCGCGTCGGATTTTTTCATGGGACCGGTCACGGGCTGGGACTAGAGATTCACGAGCATCCGCGTTTGCAAAAGGTGACGTTAAAAGATCGACAAGTACTGACGGTTGAGCCTGGACTTTATTATCCCGGAGTGGGCGGAGCGCGTCAGGAAGATGTGGTGGTCGTCACAAAGACAGGCTGCAAAATCCTGTCGCGGTTTCCGAAACAATTGGAGATTTGAACAAGCCTACATCGCGATCATCCTGAGCAGTGCGAAGGATCTCGCCGACCAAACATGCGACACGCTCAGGCCGGAGCGTGATCAATTCACCCTGTGGGAGGTTCCTCGCTCCGCTCAGAATGACGGTGGGGCAATGAACGCGCACTGCGGTTTCGCGTCTAATTTCGCAGCGGCAGAGTGACAAGTCGCTTTGGCGGGTTAAATTAAAATCGATATGTATTATCCGTACGGTTTTGGTTTAGGGTCCCACTGGCTGCTATATATCGGCGTTCCGTTGATCATTGGAATTTGGGCCCAGATTCGGGTAAGCAGCGCGTTCAGCCGATGGAGCAAGGTGCGCGATAGCGCAAACATTACTGGCGCCGACTGCGCGCGCGAAATCCTGCAAGCGGCGCAGATTCATGATGTCGATGTTGTGGAGACGAACGATTTCCTTGGCGATCATTACGATCCCACACGCAAAAAACTGCATTTGTCGAGCAACGTTTACCACACGCCGTCGGTCGCGGCCGTGGGCATTGCTGCGCATGAGACCGGGCATGCGATCCAACACGCGAAAGCTTACGCTCCGTTGAAGGCGCGCATGGCGATCGTGCCGGTGACGATGATCGCATCGCAAATGCTGCCCTTCATCATCATCGGTGGCTTGTTTTTTAGAATCACCGGTCTGATCACCCTCGGGATTTATTGCTACCTGATTCTGCTGGTTTTCCAGCTCATCACGTTGCCGGTGGAGTTCGACGCCTCGCGGCGCGCAAAAATTATTTTGCGCGAGATGGGCATCGTGCAGCCGGGGCGGGAAGTTGCCGGTGTCAATAATGTCTTGAACGCAGCCGCGCTCACTTATGTGGCGGCATTTATCGCTGCGTTGGGGAACTTGCTCTGGCTAATGTCGCTCCGCGATCGGCGGTGATCGACCTCGCGGTTCAAGAAAATGGATCGAGTTCTGGCCTTATCCACCACCGGACGAATTCGCTGCGGCGAACCTGCTCGGCGAATTTCCGATTTGTTATCGTCGAGTCTCGGCGCGCGTGCTAAGTCTAAGCGACAGGCGATGGACCAGCCGAGGACGGATGAAGATCAGGAGTTAGTGGCGCGCACCCAATCCGGCGACGCCAGCGCATTCGATCAACTCGTGATCAAATATACTCCGCGACTCTACGGCTTGGTTTACAATATGACCGCGAACCACGAGGACACGAACGATCTTTTACAGGATATTTTTTCCAAAGCTTACAAAGCGATCCGTGGGTTCCGCGGTAAATCGACCTTTTATACCTGGATCCATTCCATCGCGGTGAACATGACGCTGAATTTTCTCAAGAAACGCGGCCGCCGTTTTCAACTGAGCCTGGACGATGTGGATGCCAGCATCCAAAACGACAAAGAATTCCTCGAGGCCACAGCGACGAGCAGTCCAGTGCGGGAAGCGGACCTTTCCGAGCTGCAGCGAAGATTGAACGAGGCCATGATGAAATTGTCTGATGATCACAGAGCCGTGGTCACCATGTTCCATATTCAGGGAATGCCTCACGCGGAGATCAGTAAAATCTTGCGTGTTTCGGAAGGAACGGTACGTTCGAGGCTCTTCTACGCGAATCGGCAACTGCAAAATTATCTGGACGAATTTCGGAAAAATCCTGTTTCTTAACCGGAGCTGAAATGGACGAATTCAACGACAACGAAATCGCGAAGCTGCTTCGGTTGAAGCGCTATGAGCAACCACCGCCTGGTTATTTCGAAAATTTCCTGCACGAATTCCATCGCCGGCAGCGTGATGAATTGCTGCGTCAGCCGCTTTGGCGAATTTGTCTGGATCGCGCTCAAGACTTGATGCTCCGATTAAATGTTCGCTCGTTGGCTTCTTATCCGGCGGCTGCCGCCGCAGTGTTGGTCTGTGCCGCAGTTATTTCGTTGAAGATTTATCAACAACCGGAGACCACTCAGGTCGCGTTACAAAGTTCGCCGGCATTATCCACATCGACACATACGGAAGGAGAATGGACGCTGGCGTCTCCGGTGGCTGGGCGGATCTTCCGGATGCAGCCGCTTCGCCGTTTCGATGCCAGCACCCAGACTCACCAGGCGACGACGCCCCGCTACGTGCTCGATACCGTCCCCGTGAGTTATGAACCGACGTTCAGATTTTAGTTCCGGCTGTCGTCGAGGTGTGGCGCAACGTTTTAAGTTGCCCATTTCGGCGTCGCAATTTGCAAAGTCGCGCCACATTAAACTTGCAGTCGCATTAGTTTTCTGCTCAGGCGCGAGTTTGCTTTACGCTCAAGAGCAGTCTGCGGCGGTCATTAGTCACGAGGTCAAAGAAATTTTCGAACGCGCCGGCAAAGCGGTGGTTAAGATTCATGGTCTCGACCAGCACAGCCCAATTTGCGGCACCGGATTTTTCATTGATCCTACCGGCACGCTTTACACCGCCTACACAGTAGGCGGGGAAGCGGATAATTTTACCGTCGAGTTTGCGGGTAAAAAATATCCCGCGCGTCAACTCGTGGCGGATATCCGCAGCGGCACTGCGATGTTGAAGATCGACGCTGCCACGCCGGCCTTGCCGATTGGAAAATCGGAGGGACTGGAAGTGACGACGCCTGTCGTCGCAGTGGGTTTCCCGTTGGATTTACCCGAAACGCCGAATTTCGGCATGGTCGCCGGTTTCGACCACAAATGTCTGGGCCGCTATTTTTCGACGACGCATCTGCGCGTCAATCTGCCCACCCAGCGAGGGGAAGCTGGCGCGCCGCTGCTGAACATGAAAGGGGAAGTTGTTGGGATTGTTGTGAGCAGCCTTGAAAACAATTCGGCTTGCTATGCAGTGCCGATCGAAGCTGCAGAGAAAATCCGCAGCGATTTTGTTCGTTTCGGTGAGCCCAGGCACGGCTGGATTGGGATCAATGTTTCGGAGGCCGCTCAACCGGTGGAAGGTTCGCGCGCGGAAATGACACAGGTCATGGGCGGCACGCCGGCGGCCCGTTCCGGAATCAAATCTGGCGATGTTCTTTTGTCAGTGGGACGAAAAAAAGTAACTCAGCCGGAAGATGTGCTGGATGCATCGTTTTTCATTACCGCCGGCGACATTGTGCCGATCACAGTTGCGCGCGGAAATAAGAAACTGACATTCGAAGTGCAGGCCGATCTTCATCCGGCCAGCAAGAACGTGCCTATGCTTTCTGACGGTACGCCGCTTCCTACATCGGCAGCTGCTGAGGCAAATCGCTCCATTCCCCTCAAGCTCGAGTCCGAGGCACAACACACGCCCTAGCGGACAGGAGTGCCAAGCTCAGCGCGGTAATATTTTTCGAAACTCCGCTTCGTCGATAATCTTTACGCCGAGTTGTTTGGCCTTATCGAACTTGCTGCCCGGTTCGGTGCCGGCGAGGACGTAATGGGTTTTCTTACTCACGCTACTGCTGACGTGCCCACCGAGCGCTTCGATTTTTTTTCTTGCTTCCTCGCGCGTCATCGAAGGCAGCGTTCCAGTCAACACAAAAGTCTTTCCGGCCAGCGGCAATTCGGCTGCTTTCTTCGCCGAGATTTTTTCGCTCGTTGGCTGAATTTCGAGTTCATTTAGTCGTCGCAGAATTTTCTTTCCTGTCGTCGACGCGAAGAAGTCCAGAACGCTCTGTGCGACCACCGGCCCCACTTCGGTCACGATGCCGTCCTTTTCCGCTTTGCTCTTGGAGCGCTCGGCAAAACCAGCCTTGATTAATCGTTCGGCGATTTCTCTGGCAGATTCCTTTTGGTCCCGCTTCTGGTGATACTCCAAAACATCGAGGAGCAATTGTGAATGGGCCACGTCGTCGATGTTGTCATGAAACTGGGCGAGCTGCGTTGCGGTGGTTTTTCCCACATCGGGAATTGCCAGGGCGAAAAGCCAGCGCGAAAGCGACAAAGTTCTGGCGCGCTCGATCGCCTTAATCGCTTTGGTCGCGTTCTTCTCGCCGAACACGCGCGGCGCTTCATCCGTCCCGAGATTTAGTTTAGCGAGCTGTTCGGTCTTTAGCTCAAACAGATCAAGTGGCTCGCGGATGAGTCCACTCTCGACCAGTTTGTCTGCCACAATTCCACCCACGCTTTCGATGTCGAGCGCGCTGCGCGCGGCGAAAAATTCTACGCGCCGTGTTGTCTGTGCCGGACATTGTAGATTTTCACAGCGCCATGCGACAAACTGCGGGTCGCGCCGGATGGGGTCGCCACAGATGGGGCATTTGCCGTGAATGTGCCGTGCAAAATCAAACGGCTTCGCATCGCGCGGACGCTTCGATTTCACAACTGTGACCACCGCGGGAATTACTTCGCCAGCTTTCTCGATCACCACGGTGTCGCCGACGCGGATGTCTTTGCGCTTGATTTCATCCTCGTTGTGCAACGTAGCGCGAGCCACGGTGCTCCCGCTTACCAGCACCGGCTCAAGCACTGCGACTGGCGTCAAAATTCCAGTGCGACCGACCTGAATCACAATGTCGCGCAAACGCGTTTCTACCCGTTCGGCTGCGTATTTGTAAGCAATCGCCCAGCGTGGCGATTTCGCGGTGAAACCGAGCCGCTCGCGTTGCGCAAATGAATTGACTTTCACCACTGCCCCGTCGGTTTGATAAACAAAATTATGACGGATCCCGTCTAGCTCGTGAATCGCATCCAAGATTTCCTCGACTGACTCGGCCACCCACCAGCGCTCGGTAGCCGGCAAGCCCAGCTTCTTGAGCAGCGGAAAAATTTCGGAGTGAACATCGACATTCAGTCCTTCGGTTGCGCCGGTTCCGTAAAACACGACGCCGAGCGGACGTTTCGCCACGATCGCCGGGTCGAGTTGCTTGAGTGAACCAGCCGCCACGTTGCGTGGGTTTGCAAACAGCGGCAGGCCTTGCCTCTTGCGTTCGTCGTTGAGTTTTTCAAAGCCCTTCCTGTCCATGTAAACTTCGCCCCGCACTTCCAGGAGTTTCGGCGCAGCATCGCGCAGGCGCTCCGGCACGGAGCGAATCGTCCGGATATTTTGCGTGATATTGTCGCCCACGTTTCCATCTCCCCGCGTTGCCGCTTGGCGCAGCCTGCCGTTCTCGTAAATGAGCGAAACCGCAACGCCGTCCACTTTTGGCTCGATCACTACCGGGATCTTTTCGTTCGGTAAGAGCCGCCGGATGCGAGCATGAAAATTTTTCACTTCCTCTTCAGAGTAAGTGTTGTCGAGACTAAGCATCGGTATGACATGCGAGACCTGCTCGAACGCTTTGAGCGGTTTTCCGCCGACACGCTGGGTGGGTGAATGCGGCGTAATGAGATCGGGGAATTGCGTTTCGAGATCGACAAGCTCCTTGTACAGTCGGTCGTATTCTCGATCGCTGATTATCGGCGCGGCTTCCTCGTAATAAAGCCGGTCGTGCTTCCGGATTTCCTCCCGCAATTGCTGGATGCGCTTGGCGGCTTCCTTCTCTTCCATGAATATCCTGCACGATACGAGCGTGCAAAATCTCGGCAACGGTGGGCAGCGCGCCGACCCGGTCAGTCTTTCAAATTACCGCAAAAGCAGGTATGCATAAAGGATCGTGAAACTGGGCGAGCGAATTCTTGGAGTAGAAGGCGGCGGCACAAAAACCGCCTGGTGTCTTGTCGAACGAACGGATGCGACTTTTGGCGTTATCGGCCAGGGAAAACTGCCGCCATCGAATTTCCGCTTGCAAACGCCGGATCGTCTGAAAGCGATCTTTCGTGAACTTCCCCGTGAAATCGATCGGGCCGGAGTCTTTCTTGCTGGGTGCGGCACGGCCGAAGATCGACAATCGCTTTCGCGACTTTGCGCGGAAATCTGGCCAAATGCCAGAATCATAACTGGCAGCGATCGCGAATCCGGCGTCGCTGCCGCTCTCGAGCACGGCGATGGCATCGTGGTGAGCGCCGGCAGCGGCTCGTCGGTGACAGGCCGTCGCGGCGAGCGAATCGAAAGAGCTGGCGGTTGGGGACACATTCTTGGCGACACGGGCGGCGGTTATTTTCTATCCATTCAGGCGCTGCGCTTGATCTTGCGCGAATACGATCTGCAACGGGTGGAACGGCCGTTTACGGTAAAAATTTTGCAGGCGCTTTCGTTGAACAATTTTGATGAACTCGTTCGCTGGGCGCAGACAGCGGATAAGATGGAAGTGGCGCTGCTTACGCGAGTCGTCTTTGAGGCCGCCGCCGGCGGTGACCCGCGTATTACCGAGATCATCGAAAATGGCGCTCAGGCCCTCTGCGATTACACCGAAACGATCGCCTCCCGTCTTCACTTGCTCGCGCCGAAAGTGATGCTGATGGGCGGTCTTTTTTACCGCGATTCAATTTATACCCACGCGTTTCGACGCAGACTCAAAAAGAACCTTCCCGATGCCCGCGTGGCAATCGCCGAGCGCGCTCCAGAGCTTGGTGCAGCATGGCTCGCAGCGGAGGTGCGTGATCACGTTACTTTCCAGCCAAAGCTTTCTGAGGAGCAAATCGATAATCTGGCGGCGGCGCTGACCGAGCAACGCAACCCGCGCTCAGAGAATTTGGAAAAACTGAGCGCACGCGAACTAGTCGAGCTTTTCGTTGAGGAGGAGAAATTTGTTCAAGACGCCTTACGCGGGGCGATTGTCGATCTTACGCGCGCCATTGAGATCGTGACCGAATCGCTGCGCAATGGTGGCCGCTTGTTTTACGTGGGAGCTGGCAGCAGCGGGCGCATCGGGGTCCTTGATGCTAGCGAGATTCCACCAACGTTTGGCGCGTCGCACGATCTTGTGCAGGGGATCATAGCCGGCGGTATGACTGCGCTTTATCGAAGTGTGGAAGGCGCGGAAGACGAGGAAGGCGCCGGCGCGTTAGCTTTGAACGAACGCCGAGTAAAAGACGGCGATATTGTGATTGGAATCACGGCCAGCGGTCGAACGCCGTTCGTCCTTGGTGCGCTAGCCTGGGCAAAATCCGCCGGCGTGACAACAATGCTACTGACGTGCAATCCTCACGCGTCTGCTGTGAATGTCGATGTTGCAGTCGATCTCGCGGTTGGACCGGAGATTCTTACCGGATCGACAAGGTTGAAAGCGGGCACGGCGACAAAAGTTGCACTCAATATTATCAGCACTGGCGCAATGGTGATGCTAGGCAAAGTGCGCGGCAACTTGATGATCGATTTGCGCACGACCAGCGCGAAGCTACAAGATCGCGCTACGCGTGTTGTCGCCGAGTTAGCCCAGTGCGATTATGATTCGGCGCGCCAGCAACTCGAAGCGGCGGACTGGAATTTGCGCGAGGTGGTAGGCAAGATCGACGGTGGCCGGTCGTCCTGAATCGCGCACATCCCGAAGGCTACTACAAGAACTCATGGCGCTTTGGAGGGGCACACGCTTGTCGTGTCCCAAAGTTGCTGACGGCACGGACGCCCTCCACTGCATTGGTCTCGGGATTATAATGTCGGTCCTATTTTTCTCACGGCGTTTTTTGGCCTTTCATTTCCGCCATTTTCTGGGCGAGACCAGCGGTGAATTTTTCGTATTGGACATTATCCACGGTGAAGGTGCCGAACATGTAGTTCGAGTTGTCCCAGGACCAATTCTGTTCCGCATCGTTGTAAGTCATTTTCGAGGTCTGCCCCTGCCAGTATTCGTGATGGATCGGGTCGGCGCCGGGCGGGTTCACGATCTTGGGCGTACCGCCCATGCCGCCTTCGATCAGGTGACCATGAAAAGTTCCATACTGCCCGATGGTAATCTGATGTTCTTTCCCTTCAATGTCTCGGGTGATTGGGGCATAACGAATTTCGGTTTTCTTCGACGCACCCGGCGGCAGAACCGCCCCGGCGATCGCTTCAAGCGCTTTGCGCTGATCCGGATTCGCTTTGTCGTCGACGTATAAATAGGCGAACTTCCAGTTTCCGTAGGACTCCATCATGGACTGGCCCGCCGGGCTCTGCGCCATGCCCGCAACGGCAAGTCCGTCGAGTCTTACTTTTCCGTAGTTGCCCTCCTCGATGAAAAGCACCTGTCCGCCACTGCAGGTCATCTTGGTCGGTTTAGAACCAAACCAACAGGGACACGCCGCATCGCAGGAACAGGCTTCTTCGAGTTGGCCGGTGATTTTCCACCGCGTTTTGTCTTTCGGTTGATCTGCGCCTCGCAGGGAAGTCCCTCCGCAGAAGAGGCCCACAACGAGCGCACACAACAGGAGTGATCTCTTTTTCATAGTGGCGAACTCTATGCCTGCGAGGCTGGGGAGCAATTGCATTTCTTGATTGTTGCGCTCTAGCCGTCGATGATGAATTTCTCTGTTCCAATAAGCGCAACGGAACTGCCTCACACGAAGCTAGGTATGACTTAACCGAAAGGAAACCTTATGCTCTGGACAATCTTTGTGATCTTGCTGATTCTCTGGCTCCTTGGATTGGTCAGCTCCTATACTCTGGGCGGGTTTATTCATATCCTGCTTGTGCTTGCCATTGTGGTGCTGATTATCAATTTGATCCAAGGTCGGCGTCCGCTGTAATTTTGCAGCAATGAAACCAGCCGGCATTGTCGGCATCATTTTAATCATCATCGGCATCGTTTCGCTGGTGTATGGCGGGTTCACCTACACCAAGCGCGAGAAGGTGCTCGAATTCGGTCCGATTCAGGCGACCGCCGAAAAAGAGCACACCATCTCATTTCCGCCAGTGCTCGGCGGCATCTGTCTGGTCGGCGGGATCGTCCTTGTGATCGTCGGCAGCCGTAAAAGCTGATCGCGGCTATCCGTTCCCTGCTTTCAGCACGGCAAAAGTCTTGCCGCCTTTGCGATCGAGGTAGAGAAGGACGCCGCGTCTCGGGTCCGCTTTGTTGAGCGCGTCGCGGAATGATCGGACGTCGGTAACCGGTTTGCCATCCACTTCAGTAATGACATCCTCGCGCTGAATGTCTTGTTGCGCGGCAAGACTGTTGTCTTCAACATCCGTCACAATGACCCCTTGCTGCACAGGGAGGTGCAGACGGTCTGCAACGTCCTTCGTCAATTCCTGCACCTGCAGTCCAAATTTGCCGACGCCTTGCTGCTTTGGTTGGGTTGGCTGAATCGACTCATTTGAGGCGCGCGCGATCTCGCTGGGCAGTTCGCCAGTCTTAACAGGCACTTTGATTGTCCGGCCTTTGCGCCAGACGGTCAGCTCGACATTTTGACCGACCTTCTTTTTCAAAATCTCATGCTGAAGCTGCGAGTCGGTTTCCACTGGCGCCCCATCGACATGCGTGATCACATCAAAGGGCCGCAAGTCGCTCTTATAGGCCGGCGCGTTAGCTTCGATGATGCGCACCACTACGCCTTTCTCGGCGCCCTTGAGTAGATCGCGGATTTCGGAATCGTCACCCAGTGTCTCGATACGAATTCCCAACCAAGGCCGCACGATTTTGTGGCCAGCGATAAGTTCGGCGCCGATCTCCTTGGCCATATTAATCGGAATGGCAAAGCCGAGACCGCGATTCATGCCGTTGATCAGTGTGTTCATCCCGATCACCTTGCCGTCGATGTCGCAGAGTGGACCGCCGCTATTACCGGGATTAATCGAGGCATCGGTCTGCAAATAATCCGAGATAGAATAGCCACGCGCCTGGAGCAATTTGCTGCGGCCTTTGCCGCTCACCACCCCATAGGTGAACGTGTAATCCAGCTTGAAGGGCGCGCCGATGGCGAACGCAAATTGCCCCACGCGCACCGCATCGCTATCGCCCAGCTGAACGACCGGCAAATCCTTGGCGTCAACTTTGATGACCGCGACATCTGTCTTCTCATCGGTGCCCACGACTTTCGCCTGAAACTCCCGGCCATCCCGCAATTTCACGTCGATTTTGTCCGCGTCCTCGATCACGTGCACGTTCGTGAAGATGTAGCCGTCCGGTCGAATAATGAAGCCGGAGCCTTCGCTTTGGATCGGCCGCAGCACGCCCGGGTTCCTCCGCGGGTTGTTTTCGTCAGGTTGACCTTGGAAGAACAAATCGTCGAATGGCGAACTCTCGCTTCCGTCGTTTTTCTTTGAAATTTCAATGATCACAACGCTCGGCGCCACGGTTTCGAAAACCTTCGCAAACGCATTGTTCAATTGATGCGCAACGTCCTTGCCTGCTTCGGCTGCCGCAGCGGGAACAGTCGGCGTTGGGGCGACCTCAGGTTGCGCTGCAAACGATGTACTGATTGTCAAGCACAGAATCAAAATGGATAAGCGCATGGGTTGCAACTTGGACAGCATTGAACATGCAA
>Ga0066667_10000273_pt1 | contig 16761 bp, 18 predicted proteins | sample GraSoiAngelo_116_FD_133943 | JGI IMG/M metagenome (GOLD analysis project Ga0066667, IMG submission 133943) | Grasslands soil microbial communities from the Angelo Coastal Reserve, California, USA - 14_0903_16_30cm | ecosystem: Environmental > Terrestrial > Soil > Grasslands | place: USA...
CGAACAGCAATGTGATGCTGCGAGACCCGACCATGAAGCGACGAAGCGGAACTGGAACGTCAGATGTTTGTCCATGGTACGACCGGCAAAAACTGTTCTCGACGAAAGAGACCCTGGATTGGGTCGCGCATGTCTGCCGCACGGCGGGGATCGGCTGCATCGAGTGCAAAGCAAAGATGGCAGACCATTTGATTGAGTGGATCACGCCGGTGCGCGAGCGCCGCCTGGAATTCGAACGGCATCCGGCGCGCGTGCTGGAAGTGATCGATGACGGTTCGAAGCGCGCGCGCAAAGTGGCCGAAGGCACCATGGAGCGCGTGCGCGAAGCCGTCTTCGGCTGGGAGAAAAAGAGAAAAGTGGTGGCGAGTGGCGAGTGGCGAGTGGCGGGCAAAGAATAACAAAACGAAACGCAGAGCACGCACAGGAAGCGCAGAAAAGAAAAGATGCCGGGTAAAGCCCGGCGCTACATAAAGCATAAAGAAGGAACAATGGCGACGCCGGAACACAAGTTGACGGGGAAAAATGCAGGAGAGGGAGCGGAGAGCTCCGCGGAGAAGAACGCGCAGGAGCGCCCGGACATCCGCGCCGACAACACGGCGGAGAAAACCGCGCAGCAGCGAGTTGAGGGAGGTGCGGGACAGGTCGCTGACGGAATGGCCGCGTCAGCGGAACCAGGCCCGGCCGAAAGCAATTCCCGCAACAAAGAAGAAGTGTTAAGCGACAGAGGCGTGGACGGAGGCGGCGGTTACAAGATTCGGATCCCGATGTACGAAGGTCCGTTGGATCTTTTATTGGATCTCATCAAACAGCAGAAGATGAGCATCCACGACATTCGAATCTCGGCGATCACCGCGCAATACCTCGATTACCTGCACAAGCTGGAAGAATTGGACGTGGACGTTTCCGCGGAATTTATTTACATGGCGGCGACGTTGATTTACATCAAGAGCAAAATGCTGCTGCCTCCGGACCCGCTGGCGAGTCCGGAAGAGCAAGCGGCGGACCCGCGCGCCGAATTGGTGCAACGGCTGGTGGAACACGAAAAATTCAAGAACGCCGCACAACTTTTGTACCAGAAGCAGCAGATTGAAGAAAACGTGTGGTCGAAGCCGGACATGTCGCTGTACCAGGACCCGGAGACCGAGGGCGATCTGGTGGTTTCGCTAGTGGACTTGGTGAAAGTTTTTCAGCAAGTGCTGGAGCGGCGCAAAGAAGTCGTTCGAATCGAGCTGCAGCACGAGCAGTTCACGGTGGCGCAGATGATCGCGCAGTTGCGCGCGCAGATTATTGCGAGCGCGGAAAATGCGGTGAACCTGATCCAATTTTTCGAGGCGTGTCCGTCGCGGCACGCGATGATCGTGGCGTTTCTGGCGGTGCTGGAAATGGTGAAATTGCAGGCGGTGGCGCTGGTGCAAGAAAAAATGTTTGGAGAGATTTTGGTGCGGAAGGGCAAGGCGTTTGACGTGGTATTTGATGAGCATGGAGCGATTCGAATGGTGGATGAGGAGTATCGGTAGAAAGTGGCGAGTGACGAGTGGCGAGAAAAGATTGGGACTTAACACAGAGAGCACAGAGCCGGAGCACAGAGTTCGCATTAGAGAAAAGGGGAGGCGAGGCGCGAGGATGAAACGCGGCAGAAAGAGGAGCCTGCAATATCCGCATGGGAGCCTAGTCGACGTAAAGGCGGTGTCCCGGCAGCGGCGGTGGCAGATTGCCCGGCGCGCCGAGGGGAAGTGCGAGTGGTGTGGCTTGCCACTCAATCGCTATGCGGCCATGTGCGACGACTGTGCCAGCAAAATCAGGATGCGCGCGAGGAAGAGAGGCGGATTTAAGCCCTGGAGGCCCGGCGGCAGAGGTCGACCGCCCAAGAACCGAAGCTAGCGCGCGGCCAAAGGACGGGTCAAAGGAAGAAAAGCGGCGGCAAGCCGCCGCAGTTGAAATGAGAGGCGGCGTGAAGCTTGAATGACGAACCGGGAACCGGTCGGAAGACCGGCGACTACAAGATCGAAGAGCGATGTGAGGGATGAATGACGAATGAAGAGAGAAAAGCAGCGCTGGAAGCGATTATTTACGCGGCGGATGAACCGGCCACGATCGAGCAGCTGGCGAAAGCGCTGGGCGAAGAAAAGCGGGCGGTGCAGGCGTCGCTGGATGAATTGGTGGCGAGTTACGCGGCGGAAGAGCGCGGAATCGAGATTCGCGCGGTGGCGGGCGGGTACAAAATGTACACCAAGCCGCAGCAGCATGACGTGGTGCGGCGGTTCATCAAGAGCCTGAAGCCGCCGCTGCGGTTGTCGATGCCGGCTCTGGAAACGCTGGCGGTGATCGCCTACAAGCAGCCGGTGACGGCGCCGGAAATTTCGGAGATTCGCGGCGTGAATACCGCGGGAGTAATCAGCACGCTGCTGGATAAACACTTGATTACGACGGCGGGACGCAAGGAAGTGATTGGGCGGCCGATTCTGTACAAAACGTCGAAAGAGTTTTTGATGCGGTTTGGATTGAGCGACCTGGAAGAGTTGCCGAGCTTGAAGGAGTTTGAAGCGCTGGCGCGGGAGGCGCTGGGGAGCGATGAAGGATTGGCGCCGGCGAACGAAAGTTTGACGAATGAGGCGAGCATTGGAGCGCCGGCGGAGGCGGGCGAGCCAAGCCCTGCAAGTGATGAGGCGGTGAATGCGCGAGAAGAGACACCCGGGAATAACGAAGGCGTGCCGGAGAATGAGGATTCGGCGAGGACGGCAGCGGCGGGAGAATGAGAAAAGGAAGTAATGAAGTAAGGATGAAAGAAGTAAGAAAAGAAAAAGATTTAACACCGAGGGCATAAGGGCGAAGGGGCACGGAGAACACAGGGGCTCGAAATCGAAATCTCTTCGATGAACGAAAGAGCCCACGGCACGCCACTGCTGAGTGTTGTACCCGCCGCGTATCATCTGATCATTCCGCTTGTGTGCGACTCCCGATGGCCATCGGCGGGGTAGGTTGTTCTGGGCGAGCCGGACGCTGCGGGTCTGAACTAATGGCAGAATAAAGCGGGGCGCCCGATTCGAGGGCGCTCCCGCGGGCACCAACAATCGATGCAGGAACGACTCCAAAAAATTATTGCGCGGGCGGGGATTGCTTCGCGGAGGCACGCGGAGCAATTGATCCTGAGCGGACAGGTGCGCGTGAACGGGCGCGTGGTGACAGAGCTAGGAACGAAGGCGGACGCGGCGACGGACCGGATCGAAGCGGCGGGCCGCGTGGTGAAGGGGCAGGAGCGGCGCGTGTACCTGGTGCTGAACAAGCCGCCGGAGATTGTGTCGGCGATGGCGGACCCGGAAGGGCGGAAGACGCTGAAGAATTGTTTGCGCGGTTTTCCGGAGCGGGTGTACCCGGTAGGGAATTTGGAATACACGGCGTCGGGGCTGGTGTTTTTGACGAATGACGGCGACCTGGCGGCGGAGATGCTGAGACATTGGGGCGAGCTGGAGCAGGTGTATTTCGTGAAAGTGAAAGGGATGCTGACGCTGGAAGAGTTGGAGCGGTTGGGAAAAGAGATTGGCGTGAGAATGAAGACTGTGCGGCAGCCGGACGCGACGCGAAGACGCGCGGCGAATTACTGGTATGAAGTAAGGATGCGGGACACGAGGAAGGAAGAGATGCGGAATGTGTTGTTTCGCGAGGGGCATCCGGTGGAGAAGATGAAGCGCGTGGGATTGGGGCCGTTGACGGTGGAGGGAGTGGCGGAAGGGAGATACAAGATTTTGAGAGAGGGAGAAGTGGTGGAGGTAAGGAAGAGGATGAAAGAAAGGAAAGAAAGGAAAGAAAGGAAAGAAAGAGGTAAGGAAAAAACAAGAGAAAAGATTTAACACGGAGATCACGGAGAGAAGAGGAGACAGAGAAGGAGGAAGGCGAAAAGCAGATCCCTCGCCTCCGTTCCGCAAACAACGCGACCAGGTTCGGGATGACAAATGGCGGGTTTCCGGCGGCACGGTGGCTTCAGGGGCTAAAGCCCTTTCTACCTTGGACGAGTCTCGTGGGGGCTTCAGACGCCACCTCTTTCGGAGAAGGGCGAAAGGAGGACGCGGTGTGAAGTATTACTCGGTGGCGGAAATGGAGATTACGGAGCGGAGTTGGGTGGCGGAGTACGTCAAGAATGTAACGCGAATGGTGGAGCAGCGTGGCGGACGATTCCTGGCGCGCACGTCCAACGTGCAGAAGATTGAAGGGGAGCGAAAGCTGCCGCAGGTTTTTCTGATCATTGAATGGCCGTCAAAAAAGACGGCAATGGATTTCTATAAAAGCGAAGAGTACGGGCCGTACCGCGGAAGGCGCATTGCCGGGGCGAAGAATGAATTTTTGCTCGTGGCGGGAGAGGACATGACCAAGACAGCTGGTGTTCCAGAATAGGGCGACGTCGCTTCAGGGTCTTAAGCCCCCTCTGCCTTGGGCGTGTTTCGTGAGGGCTGATGAGCCTGGTGGCAAGCCGTGGATGCAGGCCTCAGCGGCCTACCTGCGGCAGGCAGGCTTGGAATGACGAGCGAGGAGTGGCACGCTCCTTGGAAACAGGCGCGCTTTGTGAAGGAAGAAGAACGGCGGCACATTCGCTTCGCTCAGTGCAGGCAAGCCGCCGCACTCCAAAAAATGATGGAACGATTGCAGAAGATAATGGCGGGGAGCGGGATTGCGTCGCGGCGCAAGGCGGAAGAGATGATTGCGGCGGGCCGGGTGACGCTGAATGGGATAGTGGTGACGGAGCAGGGAAGGAAGGCGGATCCGGAGCGCGATGAGATTTGCGTGGATGGCAAGCGGCTGCGGAAGGCGGAGCGGCTGGTCTATTTTCTGCTGAATAAGCCGAAGGGATATGTGACCACGGTCAGCGATCCCGAAGGGCGGCCGACGGTGATGGATTTGTTGCCGCAGGGTGTGGGGCGCGTGTATCCGGTGGGACGGCTGGATTATGCGAGCGAGGGATTGCTGCTGATGACGAATGATGGCGCGCTGGCGCAAAAGTTGATGAAGGCCGGTTCGCATGTGCCGAAGACGTATTGGGTGAAAGTCAGCGGGAAGCCGGAGGAGAAAGCGATTGCGAAGCTGCGTGCAGGCATCACGATTGCCTTAGAAGACGGGCGGCGGGTGAAGACTTCCCCGGCGAAGATACGGTTGGCGCAGGACGGGGCGAAAGAAAGTGGCTCCTCGGCTTCGCTCGGGACAAACGAGTGGCCCCTCGAAGCTCGTGGTAAACAAGTGGCGAGTGGCGAGCGAGCCAATCCCTGGTATGAGGTAACTTTAATTGAAGGACGGAACCGGCAAATTCGGAGGATGTTTGAGCGCGTGGGGCACCATGTGGAGAAAATCAAGAGAGTGCAATTGGGGCCGCTGGTTTTGGATGTGCAGGCGGGAAAGTTTCGGGAGTTGACGGAGAGGGAAGTGATGGAGTTGAAGAAGGTTGCCGGTGGAGGCAAAGGAGGTAAATGGGGTAGAGGAGGTAAAGGACAAGAGCAACCAAAATGGGCGTGACGGGTGGGGCAAGGTTCGTTGAGCGGGGAGGGGCAGAAAGTTGGCGAAGGTGGGAGAATGGTTGGGGTGACAGCAAGGGTTATTGAAACAAAATGCAGGAAGGCCCCAAGGGACGAGATGAGCAAAACGATTGAAGAGCTGATACCAGAATATATTCGCGGGCTGCCGGTGTACGTTCCCGGGAAACCCATTGAAGAAGTCGAGCGCGAGCTGAAAATTCACGCGGTCAAGCTTGCTTCCAACGAAAACCCGCTCGGGCCTTCGCCCAAGGGGATGGAAGCGGCCAGGGCGGCGCTGAACGATGCGAACCGCTATCCCGACGGGGGGACACTGTGGTTGCGGGAAAAGATTGCGGCGCTGCACGAGGTTTCGCCAGATGAAATTTTCATTGGGCTGGGGTCGAGCGAAATTATTGATTTGGCGTCGCGTGTGCTGCTGAGGCCCGGAACGATCGGGTTGACTTCCAAAGGCACGTATCCGCCGTTCTCCACGGCGATTCGAGCGAATGGTGGAGCGGTCGAGCACGTGCCGATGTGCGCGTTCGCGTACGATTTGCCAGAAATGGCACATGCGATGACCAGCGCGACGCGCATCATTTACCTGGCGAATCCCAACAACCCAACGGGAACGGCGTTTGGTGCGGAAGAGTTTGAACGCTTCCTGAGCCACGTGGCAAGCGACACGTTGGTGGTGCTGGATGAGGCGTACATCCACTACGCGGAACGGACGGACATGCCGCAATCGGTGGAGCTTTTCCGGTTGCGCAGGAATTTGCTGATCCTGCGGACGTTTTCGAAAGTGTACGGCATGGCGGGGATGCGCATCGGGTACGGGATTGGGGCGGCCGCGCTGGTGGCGGCGATGAACAAGCTGCGCACACCGTTTAACGTGTCGGGCGTGGCGCAAGCCGCGGCGCGGGGGGCGCTGGATGATCACCAGCATGTGAAGCGGTGCATTGAGGCGAACCAGGTGGAGCGAAAGCGGATTGTCGAGGAAGTGGCGAAGCTGGGATTGAAGCCGGTGAAGAGCGAAACGAATTTTGTTTTTGTGGAAGCGGGGCCGGAGGCGAAAGGGATCAGCGACGATTTGTTGCGGGAAGGCGTGATTGTGCGGCCGCTGGGCTGGATGGGCTTTCCGGAGGCGATTCGCATCTCGGTGGGCGCGACGGAAGAAAATAATAAGCTGTTTGGAGCGTTGGGCCGTGTGTTGGCCAAGCGCGAAGGCAAGCCGGAGCTGACGGCGCGTTAAAGAAAGCGGCGAGTGACGAGAGAGGAGCACGTTAAAAGGAACAGGTGATTCGTGAGTGGTGACTTGCGACTGGTGACCAAGACTCTGGAATATAGCCCGCGCGAAGGAGTTGCGCGGGCATTTGATTATTGGACAGCATCACTCTCGGGGAAAAAGACTTAAAACCGAGGGCACCGAAGTCCGGGCACAGAGGACGCAGAGAAGAACAGAAAACATGAGAATAGCGATTCCGGAAGGGTCGGAGTTTGAGGCCAGCGGCGCAGATCCGATTGCAGAAATTTTGAGCAAGTGCAAGGCGATTGCGGTGGTGGGGTTGTCTTCGAATCCGATGCGTCCGAGCCATGAAGTCTCGGAGTACATGCAGCGCGCGGGGTACCGGATTATTCCGGTGAATCCGAATGAGACGGAAGTACTGGGGGAGAAAAGCTACCCTCGGCTGGAAGACGTGCCGGAGAAGATTGATGTGGTGAATATTTTTCGGCGCGCGGAAGAGGTGCCGCCGGTGGTGGAGAGCGCAATTCGCGTCGGGGCGAAGGCAGTGTGGATGCAGTTGGGAATTGAAAACGAGGAGGCCGCGGAGAAGGCGAGAGCAGCAGGATTGGCGGTGGTGGAGGATGCGTGCATTTTGATTGAGCACCGGAGGAGAGGGATAGGGATCAGGGACTAGGGAATAGAAAAAGACAGATGCAGAGCCCGCGTGAAATCATTGCGCGGGCATTTTGTTTGAGTGGAAGGGAAGAGTGGGATTTCAACATAGAGGACACAGAGATCAGTGAGGAAGAAGAAAGAAAAAGACAACGCAGAGGCGCAGAGTTTGTGCAGAAAGAGAAAAGAGAAGAAAAAGCAGATCCCTCGCAGCGGTCGGGATGACCGTCGAGAGGTGGTGGGTACGGCCTGGCGCGGGAAGCCTTACAAAGAGTTGCGAAACTTTGAAAATTTGGCAACGATTTCACCGGGGAAGAGGAAAAATCAGGAGGTTGCGTTTGCCGGGGACGACGACGCCGAGGAGGCGGCCGTCGGAAGAAAGGGAAAATTCGCGGAAACTGAGCCCGTGAAGAACGGGAACGGGCGTGGGCTGAGAGACGGGAATGTCTTTGTTGGGTGCGATGGCGGCGAGGGGAGGAACCGGAAACCAGATGATGTCGCCGGATTTTTTTTCGACGGCGCGCTTGAGGAAAATGCGTGATTCATCCGCAGTCCAGCAATAGATTCCGAAGCCGACGCGCACGCGCGCGAGATGGATGGGATTCGAAAGGCTGCGGATCTCGAGGACTTCGCGGTCGATGAAATAGGCGACCTTGGTTCGATCGGGAGAAACCGTGAGGCCGCCTTCGTAGCCGTCGAGGGTGGCGAGTTCCTTGTCCGAGTCGCTGAGGACATCGAGATATTGCAGGCGAGGCGGCCCGGACATGGAATGATCCTGTTCGACCGCGATGGCGGAATTCATTCCGGGGAGCCAGGCGACGTCGCGAAAGGTGCGGCCTTCGTAGGGAGAAGGAAAGGAGCCGGAGGAAAGGCGCGTGGTTTTGATGGAGAAGAGCGGAAGAGTCGGCACGGCTTGGGAGAGGTAAGCGATGGTGTTGTTGTCGGGAAGAAAGGCGGCGTTGGCGGCTTCGAGAAGGAAGTTGTCGCCTTTGTCGATGCGGACTTCGTGTCCGGAGTCGTCGAAAAGAAGGGTTTGCACGGAGTTGCTGGCGTTGCCGCTGTCGTCTTGCACGGTAGTGGTCAAGAGTTGGACGAGCAGGTAGTGGCCGTTGGGCGACCAGCGAATGGAATCGGTCAGGTAGCTGAAGAGCTGGTTGCCGCGCGTGTATTTTTGACCTTCGAGAAGGCGGTGGCGCTTGCCGTGGGGTTCCTCGAGCCAGATGTCGTCGTGCTCGAGGTCGTAGAGCTTGGTCTTGAGCCTGTGATAAACGGAAAACGCGATGGCGTCGTTGGGGCCGAAGGAAAAGGCGGTGATTTCGGCCTCGATGGAGCGGAGGGGATTGTCGAGGTTTTGAGCGCGGGCGGGGATTGAGAGGAAAAGAGGAAGAAAAAGAATAACGCAGAGAAGACGCAGAGGGCGCGGAGAATTGGGCGAAGACCTGGAGGTGGTGCTCGCGGGGATGGAGAACGCGCGCGAATGGGAGATTCGACGAAACAGGATCATGGTTGGGGATGCGGGCCAGTGTAATCGGAGCAGCAAGGTTTTTGGACGGGCTTGAATTCCATGAGTTCGACGCGGGTGTCGTCGGGATCGTAGAGGTTGAGCTGCCATTTGCCGTCCCGGCCGATTTTGGGCTCTTCGTTGAGCTTGAAACCGTTTTTCAGAAGTTGTTCTCGGGCGGCTCTAATGTCGGGCACACCGAGAGCGATGTGATTCATGACGCCGAGAGTGTGTTTGTCGGCGTTGGCGGGGACGTTGAGAATGTATTCGAGCCAGTCGGTGCCGTCGGGAACTTGCATGTCGACCCAGTTGGTTTCGTCGTCCTTCATGCCGCCGTGCCAGTAGACGCAGAAGCCGAGAAGGTCTTTGTAGAAGTGATCTTCGGCGGCGCGGTCGTGGACGACGAAGCCTGCATGGATGAGGTGAGTGCTGACTTGTTGCGCAGGGGCCGTGAACTGACGGTGTAGGGGAGGCTGGACAAAGACGATGCGAAGGCCCTCGGGGTCGGGAACCGAAAAGTGCATGGTGCCGTTGAAGTCTCTGGTGACGGCCTGGACTGGGACGCTGTGCGCTTGGAGGTAGCGGTGCATACCGACAGCGTCCACGGTGGCAAAGGCGATTTCGGCAAGGAGGGGTTCGGGAGAGCCGGGAGTCACCTCAGCCAAGGCCACCTGCTGGTGATCGCTGATGATGTAACAAGGACGCACCATGCCTGCGCAGCCGGCGTCGCGCGCAGTGAGGCCAAGAATGTTGCTATAGAAATTGAGCGCCTTGTGCGGGTCGGCGGACCAGAGGCGGACGTGAGCGATACCGGTGATGGGCGGCCGGCCAGGCTGGTCCTGGCCATTGAGGGACACAGCGAAGAGAGTTGCCACCAGGGACAAGGTCATAGCTATGGGAGTGCGGCGCATGCGATCACCTCAGGAGTCAGACACAGGTTTGGATTTTAGCTTACGGATTTCATCGAGGCGAAGGCGGAGGCGCTGTTCGAAGCCCTGGTCGGTGGGATGGTACCAGGCGCGGCCGGCAAGATTGTCGGGGAGGCAGGGCATGTCGGTGACTTTTTCTTCGAAATTGTGGGCGTACTTGTAGCCTTGACCGTAGCCGAGATTTTTCATGAGGCCGGTGGGGGCGTTGCGAAGATGCAGCGGGACGGGATCGGCTTCGGTTTTGCGCACGTCTTCGAGGACTTCGCCGTAGGCCGTTTCGAGGGCGTTGGATTTAGGTGCGAGCGAAAGATAGACAGCGGCTTGCGCAAGCGCGAGGTAGCCTTCGGGCGGGCCGATGAAGTGGAAGGCGTCTTTGGCGGCGAGCGTGATGGCGAGAGCGTTGGGCTCGGCGAGGCCGACGTCTTCGCTGGCCATGCGCACCATGCGGCGGGCGATGTACAGAGGGTCTTCGCCGGATTCGATCATGCGTGCGATCCAGTAGAGCGCGGCGTCGGGATCGGAGTTGCGGACGGATTTGTGCAACGCGGAGATGAGATTGAAGTGCTCTTCGCCGCCTTTGTCGTAGCGGAGAAGTTTGCGCTGGAGGATGTCTTCGAGGAGTTCGGGAGTGATGACGCGCGAGGCGCCTTTCTTGTCGTGAGCGCTTTTGGCTGCGAGTTCGAGCGTGTTGTGGGCCGTGCGGGCGTCGCCGTTGGCGAAAGAAGCTATGCGGAAAAGAATATCGTCAGGGACTTCGATGCTTTCGTTGCCGAAGCCGCGTTCTTTGTCGGCGAGGGCGCGACGAAGAAGCTCGACGATTTGCGGAGTCGTGAGTGGTTCGAGGATGTAAACCTTGGTGCGGGAGAGAAGCGGCGAAATGACTTCAAAGGAAGGGTTTTCCGTGGTCGCGCCGACGAAGGTGATGTGGCCGGCTTCGACGTGAGGAAGAAAAGCGTCCTGCTGGGCTTTGTTGAAGCGGTGGACTTCGTCGACGAAGATGATGGTGCGGTAACCGGAGCGCGCTTTGTATTCTGCGGCGGCCATGACGTCCTTGATTTCCTTGATGCCGGCGAGAACGGCACTGAAGGAAACGAAATCGGCGTGCGTCAGCCTGGCGATGACGCGCGCGAGGGTGGTCTTGCCGCAGCCGGGCGGGCCCCAGAAAAGCATTGAGCCGATGTTGTCGCCTTCGATTTGCGTGCGCAGCGGTTTGCCCGGACCGAGAAGCTTTTCCTGGCCGATGAATTCGTCGAGCGTGCGCGGGCGCATGCGCTCGGCGAGCGGCTGGTTGGCCGCGGGGACGTCCGCGTCAGCGGGAGAGGCGGGGAGTTTGGAGAAGAGGCTCATGCGCTCCTTGAGTCTAAATCGTTTGGAGGGAAAGAGGAAAGGGAGGGATGCCTGGAATGAGAGCGGTTTTCAGGTAGCAGTGGTCAGTTTTCAGTTTACCGATTACCGGCGACCTGGTTGTCGCGCTGGCGGGCGGCTTCGTAGAAGACGACCGCGGCGGCAGCAGCGGCGTTGAGGGACTCAACGCCGCTGGCCATGGGGATATGGATGCGGGTGTCGGCCGAGCGTTGGATTTCTTCGGGGAGGCCGGCGCCTTCGTTGCCAACGAGAAGCGCGATGGGCTGGCACCAGTCGACTTCCCAGGGGGCGAGCAGCGAGGGGAAGTGGCCAGTGGCGAGTGACGAGTGGCGAGAAAAATCACTCGCTTCCGCCGGAGAGGGGGACGCGCTGAAGCGCGCCCTTACATCCCGCACGCTGGAGGCCAGCGTGCGAATGCCGGCGATTTTGAATTGCGTCAGAAGAATGGCGAGAGACATTCCGGCAAGGATGGGGAGATGGAGAGCCGCGCCGGCGGAGGCGCGCAGCGCCTTCGGCGAAAACGGGCTGGCGGTGCCGCTGACGCCAGAGGCGGCAGTGGCAGCGCCCGTCGCGCCAAAAGCGGCGGCGGTGCGGAGGATAGTGCCGACGTTGCCGGGATCCTGCACCCCGGCAAGAACAACTAAGAGTGGGGCGCAGGCAGAGTCGGGAGTGCGGACAAGTTCGTCGAACGAGGTTTCTCGAGGTTTTACTAAGGCAGCGACGCCTTGCGGATGTTCGGTGTCGGCGAGGCCCTGGAAGAGGCGGTCAGTGGTGCCAAGAATGGGGAAGCCCGTCTCGGGGCGGTCGATGAGAGGCGCGAGGCGCTCGTGATGGCGCTGGCCGGACTCGCTGAAGAGCACGGCATGGATGGGGCATCGGGAGAGCAGAGCTTCCTCGACGAGGCGGGGGCCCTCGACGCCGACGAAGCCACCCTCCGTGGGCAGGCCGCCGTGAAGAGCCATGCGGAACTCTTTGAGCCAGCGATTGTCGCGGCTGGTGAGGAGCGCAGATTCGCCCGCAGGCTTGGCACTGCGAGCGGCTTTGCCGGGTGTAGCCATAGTGTGGAGGTTAACAAATTTCGACTGGAAGGCGCTAACCTCTCTGGAGCAATTAGGGCAGACTCCACCAGCCCGTTTTGGCTTGATAAGATCTTTGGTGCGCACGCCGTAAAGCCAAGCTAGGGCTAGTGCCGACTCTATGCGTTCTTTCCCGACGAATGCGTCGCTTTCAGATTCTGTACGAGGGCGGGCGAATGCCTTTGTCGCGGAGGTAGATTTCGGCTTGGCCGCGATGATGCGCGACGTGAACGTACATGGCGAGGAGAACTTCACGGCCGGGAAGATGGCCGTCCGGGGAGTCGTGGGAGGCGGTGATTTGGGCGTCGGTGAGGTTTGAGATGACATCGGTGCAGTAGGCGAAGGAATCGCTGAGAAATTTGACGACGGCGTCCTTGTCGGTGGGTGAAGGCAAGGCGGGCGATTGCGAATCCTTCAGGCCTGCACAGAATTGATAGTTGGTGGTGGCGATGTGCGACATCAACTGGCCGAAGTCCATGGATTCGGGATGGGGGCGGAAACCGTATTGGTCCGGCGGCATGGCCTGAGCCACGGCGACGGAGAGACCACTGAGAGCGGCCAAATGCTTGGCGTATTCGCCAGCGGCGGTTGAGGGAGCCGCAACCGCATTCGCGCCCGACAAGGAAAAGCAAAGGAAAACGCCGACGACCGACACCATACAAGAGTTCACGGAGCCTCCTTGAGAAATACTGCAAATGCGCTTCGGAATCGCTTTATTTGGCCTGTTAGACTCGCGAGGATTTGTTTTGATAGCATAGGACCACGCCGCAACCAGGCAGGCGAAGAGAAATTTCTTGCTTCGCTCGAAATGACGAGTTTGGACTTCCACGAGGGTCCGCGACTTTCACAATAGTCCGTCTCAGCATCCGAGTATTGTTGCGCGGGCGAGAGGGGGTGTGGTAGCGTCGCCCCAATACGGGCAGGGCGAAGGGAGCGCTGCGAAGGTGCCGCTCTGAAGGGCGGTGCTACGGGTGGCGTACGTCTTCGTCAAAGGCCAAAAAATTGCCGGCTGAACTGCTGCGCGTCAATCCAATCAACCCGGAAGCGGAAGCGGTGCGGTATGCCGCGGGCTTTCTCTCGCGCGGCAGTGTGATCGCGATTCCCACGGACACGTTTTATGGGCTGGCGGCCGACCCGTTCAATTTGGCGGCGGTGGAAGAGATTTATCGCGTGAAAGGGCGGCCGGAAGCGCGGGCGCTGCCGATCCTGGTGAATTCGATCGAGCAAGCAGTGGCGCTATCGCGGGGGACGCCGGGAAGTTTCCTGCGGCTGGCGAAATCGTTCTGGCCGGGGGCGCTGACGCTGGTGGTGAATGCAGCGCACAAGATTCCGCTAAAGGTGACGGCCGGGACGGGACGAGTGGCGTTGCGCTGGCCGCGCAGCGAAGTGGTGCGCGTTCTGATCGACGAGTTTGAAGGGCCGGTGACGGGGACCAGCGCGAACATTTCGGGATTTTCTTCGTGCGCCAGCGCGGCGCAGGTGATGAAGCAATTGGGTTCGCGCGTGCCGCTGGTGCTGGATGCGGGAGAGACCGGAGCGACGCTGCCGTCGACGATCGTGGAATTGAATGGGGACGCGTGGAGGATTGGGAGAGAAGGGGCGATTCCGGTGGCGGAAATCGAAAAGGCGATGAAGGAGAAGTGAGGAGGGTCGGTGACTTGTGACCCGTGACTTGTGGAAGACCGCGAGACAGCGACTTGCGGCGCTTGCTGCGGGCTCGATAACGCTGAAATCAAGCCGGGATTCCTCGGCTGCACAAAACGCCGTCTCGGAAGGACAACCGACAGAGTACCTATGGGACGCGCTTAAAGCGCGCCTCTACAAGTGCCCGCGCCGGGTGATTCTTCTCGCTACATGGCTAGCGGTTGGTTGGGTGGAGGGTGCCGAGGAAGGGATAGTCGCCGCGGGAGGAAGGATCGAAGAAGCCAAGAGCACGACGATGGACGGAGACAACGTCGTTGAACCATAGGGGCAAGTAGGGAAGATCGTCTGCAAGAATTTTCTGCACTTCGCTGCAAAGGGCTTTGCGTTTTTCCCGGTTCATTTCCACGCGAATTTGGTCGGTGAGCGCGTCGATGCGCGGGTTGGGGTAGTGTCCGCGGTTGGCGCCGTCGGGCGGGAAGCGCTTCGAGGAGAAAGCAAATTCGAAAAAGTCGGGATCCGTGTTGGCGCCGACCCAGCGTTGATAGGTGAGCTGAAAATTGCCGCGTGAGACGTCGGAAAAGAGTGGCGAGTGGGAAAGCGGATCTCAACACAGAGTTCACGGAGGACACGGAGAAGAAAGAGCAGTTATCGGGGCGGGGCATAGGAAATTTTGCCGAGGATGGCAGGACCGCGCGCGCCAGTGGCGGAAGGGAGATTCGCCGGACGCTGATGGAACGTTTCATAAGCGAGAAGGGCGAAAGCAAAAGCCTCCTTGGCGTCGGTGGGGATGCCGAAGCGCGAGGAGGGCAGAACGGAGAGGAAGGAAACTTGTTTTGTTTGAGGAGGGAAACTCCCAGTAGGCGAAGAGAGTCTCATTTCCACAAAAACCTTTTTGGGACGTGCAGGGGAATACACGGCACGCGGCGGCACCATGGCAAAAACAGAAAGTTGTTCGTAGAGCAGTGGATTTTGTGCGCCGCCGCCGGAGACGATGATCTGGTGGATCTTGTGTTTAGGCAAAACGAAACGATGAAGAGCGTCGGCGATGGAAGCCGCGGTGAACGCGGTAGCCGTGTGGATGAGGTCATTGGGCTTGGCTTCGTAACGGCGGCCAAGAGCTAGAAGCTTCCGGACATAAGTGGCGCCGAAGTATTCGCGGCCCGTGGATTTGGGCGGTTTGCGTTTGAGGTAGGGATCTTGCAGGAGCACCTTCAGCAGTTGCCTGTTGATTCGACTGCGTCGCGCGAGGCGCGCGTCTTTGTCGAAGCGTTGGCGGCCATGGGTGAAGTGTTGTACGAGCGCGTCGATGAGCATGTTGCCGGGGCCGGTGTCGAACGCAAAAACCTGATGGGGGCGCGCGCCAGCAGGGATGACCGTAACATTGGCGATCCCGCCGATATTCAGCGAGACGCGGCCAAGTTGAGGATGGCGGTAGAGAAGATAGTCGACATAGGGAACGAGCGGGGCGCCTTGGCCTCCGAGAGCCATGTCGGCGGGGCGAAAATCAGAAACCGTGGTGATGCCGGTGCACGTGGCGATGATCGAACCTTCGCCGATCTGAAGAGTCGAAGCGGTGGGGAGGCCGAAATATTTCGAAGGCTGACCCTGGTGGAAAATCGTTTGGCCGTGATTACCAATGAGCCCGATACGTTTCGGGGAAATCTTGAATTTCTTGCACGCAGCAAGGATAGCGTCTGCATAAACGTGCCCGAGACGAAAGTTCAGTTGGCTTAGCTCCCCGGCGGGAATAGGTTGCTGCTCGGCGACGCGAAGGATTTCTTTGCGGAGCGCGGGAGGAAACTGGAACGAAGTGTGGCCGAGGAGTTTCGCGTTCAGGTGCGGCGGCGTGCCGGAGATGCGAGCGAGGGCAACGTCGATGCCGTCGGCAGAGGTGCCAGACATGAGGCCAAGGACGAGCATAGGGTTTGAGGGCGCAAGATGCGGCCAAAAAGCCCGCGCTATTTACTGTCCCTCTTTTTCTTTTCTTCCTCCGCGATCGTAGCCGCGCTTGTTGCCGCCAAGTTGCCCACCGTGATGGCGTTACGAAGCTGCGCATAGAGATCGGTGACTGCCGAAGGCGAATGGGGCATCAAGATGGTGTTGCTGACGGCCCCAATATCGCGAAGCGCGGCAAAATACTGGGTCATCATGAGCAGCGCCATGACTTCATGGGGGTCCACTCCTTCCACGATGGCTTTGCGCTCCCGAGCGACGCCTTGACCAGCGAGGGCTTTGGCCTTGGCTTCCGCTTCTGTTTGCCTCAGCAAAGTGATCTTTTGCGCTTCGGCTCGAGCCTCAGTGGCCACTTTCTCGCGCCGGGCGGCATTGATGTCATTCATAGCCTTGACGACCGCGTCGGCTGGGACGATTTTCGTCACGAGGGCATTTTCGATGGAATAGCCGGATTTCGCCATGACGACGGAAAGACTTTTCTTGATTCGCTTGGCGATTTGGTCTTCTTGCTGGTAGGTTTCGTCCAAATCAATCTTCGGGATGTAACTGAGAATGACGTTTTCAACGTGCGCCTTGATCTGATCTTCGGGATCGTCCAATTCGTAATAGGCTTCCTTCACGCGGTCGGGCAAAACGAAATACTGCACGCGAACGGGGGCGGTAACAGTTGCGTCGTCCTTGGTCTTGGACATTACCGGAACGTCCATCAGCTGCATGTTGAGATCTTCAACGTAGACCTTGGCCTCCAGAAGAGGAATCTTAAAATTCAGCCCGGGGCCGGCGATGCCATGAAACTTGCCAAGCCGTTCCACCAAAGCGGCCTGTTTCGTGTGCACGATAAAGAAGCAGGAGCGAACGAAGAAAGCTACGAGCAAAATTATTACGGCGAATCCAATCCAAA
>Ga0066667_10000277_pt1 | contig 16732 bp, 12 predicted proteins | sample GraSoiAngelo_116_FD_133943 | JGI IMG/M metagenome (GOLD analysis project Ga0066667, IMG submission 133943) | Grasslands soil microbial communities from the Angelo Coastal Reserve, California, USA - 14_0903_16_30cm | ecosystem: Environmental > Terrestrial > Soil > Grasslands | place: USA...
GCGCCGATCCCGCCGATGAGGCCGAGCCCCTTCGGACTGCCGAGGACCTTGCCTTCGACGAGCAGCCGCTCCTTGCCGTCGGTGTCGACGATCATCCGCGGCGCGCGTTCGCGGTACGCAGGGTCGATGTACTTCTCCCAGATGTCGACCGGCTCGAGGATATGACCGTCGGCGTCGATGACGTTGTACGTGCGCGCCATGGGGAGCCTCCTTAGGTTGCGTAAGACTATACGATCCTCCGCCCACGAGCGATAGCCCCGACCTGTCTCGACATCGTTAGCCTGAGGCCGTACTCTCGTGCCGAGAACCGACCAGACCGGGTAGCCGGGCGTAGCTCTCATCAAGGAGACGACCATGTTCCGACGATCCGCCGCCGTGCTGACGCTCGCGCTCGCCGCCGCGGGTTGCGCGAGCCTCCCGCCACGCCCGGCCGACCTGACCCAGCTCAGCCTGAGCGACGCCGCGACCTTGGTTCGCGCGAGGCAAGTGACGAGCGTCGAGCTGACCCAGGCGTACATCACGCGCGCGGACGCGAACCTGGGTCTCAACGTCTACGTCACCCTGGACCGCGCCGGGGCGCTCGCCGCGGCGCAGCGGGCCGACGCCGATCTCGATACCGTCAAGCGGCTGGGCCGATTGCACGGCGTGCCGCTGGTCGTGAAAGACAACACGCACGTCGCCGGCCTGCCGAACACCGCGGGGACACCGGCCCTGCGCGGGTTCGTCCCGAAGGAAAACGCGCCGACCGTCCAGAAGCTCGTGGACGCGGGCGCGGTCATCCTCGGCAAGACGAACATGCACGAGCTCGCCTTCGGCATCTCGGGCTACAACGAGGCATTCTTCACATCGCAGCCGATCGGGACGCGCAACCCGTACGACCGGACGCGCTTCGCGGGCGGTAGCTCCAGCGGAACGGGCGCGGCGATCGGCGCCCGGCTGGCGCCGGGCGGGCTCGGCAGCGACACCGGCGGCTCGGTCCGGATCCCCGCAGCGGTGTCGGGCGGCGCCGGGCTCCGGCCGACCATCGGCCGCTACAGCCAGGACGGCGTCACGCCGATCTCGCACTCGCGGGACACCGTCGGTCCCATGGGGCAGACGGTCGCCGACGTCGCGCTGCTCGACGCGGTCATCACCGGCGGCCGCCCACCGGCGCCGGCGCCGCTCAGCGGCGTGAGGCTCGGCGTCAACCGGGCCTACTTCTTCAAGGATCTGGACGTGGACACGCGCGCCGTGACGGAGACCGTCTTCGAGAAGCTCCGCCGGGTCGGCGTCACCATCGTCGACGTGGACATGCCGGATCTGCAGAAGGCGAACGACGCGGCCAGCTTTCCCGTCGCGCTCTACGAGGCCTACGACGACCTCAAGGCCTATCTCGCGAAGTACCAGACCGGCGTGAGCGTCGAGCAGGTGGCCGCGCAGATCGCCAGCAAAGACGTGAAAGCGACCTACGACGGCCTGGTCGTGCCGCGAAAGCTCCCCGCTCCGAACGGTGTCGTCGATGCGGCGCCGCTCTACGCGGCGGCCATGCGGGAGGCGCGCCCGGCGTTGCTCAAGATCTTCACCGACGCGTTCCAGCGGTACGGCATCGACGCGCTGATCGGGCCGACCACGCCGGCGGTCGCCGCCACGCAGGGCCCGGACGCGAGCAGCCTACCGACGTTCCTGCTGTTCATCCGCAACACGGATCCCGGGAGCAACGCCGGGATTCCCGGGCTGACGATCCCCGCGGGGCTCGGGTCCTCGTCCGGGCTGCCGGTCGGCATCTCGCTCGACGGCCCGCGCGGCAGCGATCAGCGGCTCCTCGCGATCGGGATCGCGATCGAGCGCGTGCTCGGCCGGACGCCGCCACCGGGACGTTAGGGACGTGACGCGGACGACGGTGAAATCGCCGGCGCTGTTCTCGGACCCGCACGACTTCTCGCTCGTGCTCGGCGGTCCTCTGTATCAACTTTGGCAGCGCCTGTTCTTGACCGGACCCGCCCTCGAGCTGCTGGCGCGCCGGATGATCACGACTCCCGCAATCGCGTGGCTGCCGCTCTTGTTGCTGACCTCCTACGAGCGCTTCGCCGTCGGGCACGCCGTTCCGGTCCCGTTTCTCTACGACCTCGAGGTCCATGCCCGCTTTCTCGTCGCCATTCCGATCCTCCTCCTGGCCGAGGTTGTGGTTCACCAACGGATCCGGGGGGTGGTCCGGAACTTCGTGGATGCCGGTCTCGTCACGTCCGAGACGCTTCCGGGACTTCAGGCCGCCATCGACCGTGCCACGCGCCTGAGGAATTCCCTGATCGTCGAAGTGGGCATGGTCGTGTTCGTCTTCGGCTTCGGATGGACGATCTGGAGAGGTGATAGCGCGCTCAGCAGCTCGACTTGGTTCGCGATCGTGGACGGCGCCCAGAGCCGTTTGACCTTGGCGGGCTGGTGGTACCGCCACGTGAGCATCCCGATCTTTCAGTTCCTTCTCTTCCGATGGTACTTCCGGCTCATCGTCTGGTTCGTGTTCCTCCGGAGCGTGTCGCGCCTGCCGCTCCGTCTCACTCCGACACACCCTGACCGAGCTGGCGGCCTGGGGTTTCTGGGCTTGGCCTCACACGCGTTCGTCCCGGTCATCCTGGCGCAGAGCATCGTGCTCTCGGCGGTCGTCGGCAGCCGCATCCTCTTTCAGGGCAAAACCCTGGTCTCGTTCCAGTACGAGATCGTCGCCTTCGTCGTCCTGCAGCTTCTCCTCGTCCTCGGGCCGCCGTGCGTCTTCTCGAAGACCCTGCTCGCGCTCAAGCGTCAGGGCCGGCAGGAGTACGGCGCGCTGGCCGCCCGCTACACGGCCGAGTTCCACGCGAAGTGGATCCAGGGGACCGCGCCGGCGGGCGAGCCGCTGATCGGGAGCGCCGACATCCAGTCCCTCGCGGACCTCGCCAACAGCTATGACGTCGTGGGCGAGATGAAGCCGGTGCCGTTCGGCCGGGACACGATCGTCCAGATCGTGAGCGCCGCCGTCATTCCGCTCCTGCCGCTGGCGCTCTCGATCGTGCCGGCGGACGAGATCATCAAGGCGCTGTTTGGGCTGCTGCTGTAACCGACGACGCGGGCGCTTGCAACGGGTCCGCGGCGGATGTAGGCTTCCACATTGTTCGGTGAAGTCGATGCACATTCCTCATTGACCTGACCGAGTAAGCCAGCCGCACAAGACGGCGCGCTCCCTGCGCGCCCTGCGCTCGCCGCTTACTTCGGTCCCTCCCGAGCTCGATCTCGTCGCTTCACGTTTGCGCGCATCGGTGTCCCCGCTGCGCGGGAGGTCGTCTGATGACGTTGCCGGCTATTCAGGTATGTAACTTGAGAAAGCAGTTTCACCGGCGCCGAAAACGGCGCCGCACGGACGCGCCGGAGGCGTGGGCGCTCGCCGGCGTCTCCTTCGAGGTGGCGCGCGGAGACACCTACGGCCTCCTCGGCCCCAACGGGTCGGGCAAGTCGACCTTGATCCGCATTCTGTCGACCTTGCTCGTCGCTGACGGCGGCGACGTCCGGCTGCTGGGACACCGCCTGCCCGAGGAGCAGGCCCGGGTGCGCTGGCTGATCGGGCGGGTGAGCGTGGACGCCGCGTTCTACAAGAAGCTGTCGACCCGCGAGAACCTGCTCTACACGGCCCTGCTCTACGGGCTCGATCCCGCGAGCGCCGAGCGGAAGGCGATGCACGTCCTCGAGCAGCTGGGGATGGAACAGCGCACCTTCTCGGCCCCGCTCGAGGAGATGAGTCGCGGCATGCAGCAGAAGATCAGCATCGCGCGCGCCTTGATGATCAATCCGCCGTTGCTCCTGCTCGACGAGCCGACGACGGGCCTCGACCCGAAGAGTCGGCGCGATGTGCAGGCGTTCCTGGAAGATCTTCGACGCCGCGAGGGCACGACGATCTTGCTGACGACGCACGACATGGCCGAGGCCGAGCGGCTCTGCGCTCGCATCGGATTTCTCGCTCACGGACGCCTGGTCGCCGAGGGCACCGCGGAAGGGCTCCGGCGTCAGGCGTCGGCCGCGACGCTCGACGACGCCTTCATCGGGCTCACGGAGGAGACGGCGGCGGCCGGCGACACGCCGACCGGGGCGCCGACGGACCGGTGATGGAGGGCACGATGGAGCGCGGGCTCCGCCAGACGTGGGCCTTCATGTTTCGCGGCTATCACCTGACGCGCCGCTATCTCTCCTGGGTGGTCGTCTTCAATTTCTATGCGCTGACCGGGGCGGCCGCGGTCGCGCTCATCGGCGTGGCCGCCCACGACCATCAGCTGACGCTCACGCTGGTGGTCGGCGCGTTGCTGTGGAACTTCCTGTCGGTCCTCTACAACGAGATCGCCATGTCGATCGCGTACGAGCGCTGGGAGGGCACCCTCGAGTACACGTTCATGGCGCCGGTGTCCCGGCTCGTGCACCTGCTGGGGATCAGTCTGTTCGCGCTCTGCAACAGCATCGTCAACACCACGGTCGTGCTGGGCGGGCTCATGCTGTTCACCCCGCTGAGCCTGACGGGCGCCAACCTCCCGGGCGTCCTCGTCGTGATCCTGGCGAGCACGCTGGCCTTCGTCGGTCTCGGCGTGATGGCCGCCGCGCTGCCGGTGCTGAGCCCCGAGCGCGGCGCCGAGGGCACGCACATCTTTCAGGGCTCGCTCCTGCTCGTGTCCGGCGTCTACTATCCAGTCGACGTCCTGCCGACCTGGGTGCAACCGCTCTCGGCGCTGTCGCCGGCGACCTACACCTTGTCAGCGTGCCGCAAGCTCGTCGGCATCGGGAACCCGGCAACGACGGCCGAGCGGCTGGCGGCCGCGCCGCTCTCGGCGGTCACCGGCGAGCTCGTCGTTCTCGTCGCGATGGGTTTCGTGCTGATTCCGCTGGGGCTCTGGGTCTTCGGTCGTGTCGAGAGCTGGGCCAAGCGCACGGGACGCTTGAAGCGAACGGGCTGACGGCGGCGGGTGCGTCTCAGCGAGCCGGACGAAGGCGCGAGCCGATGACGAAGGCGCTGAGCGGCGCCGCCACGAAGCTGCCGAAGAGCCACGTGCCGGCGAGCGCGGCCGCCCCCGCCGACGCGCCGCCGCCGAGGCCGGCGGCGTTGGCGATGACGCCGGAGAGCGCGGCGCCGAGCGCGACCGCGAAGAGCTGCGTGCTGGGGATCATCGACGCCGTCAACGCGCCCTCGTCCGGGCGCGCCGACGAGAGGATGGCGGTGCCGATGTGCGCCCAGCACGTCCCGATCCCGATGCCGACGAGCATGAGCGATGCCGCGATGGCCGCGACCGGGCCCGAGCCGATCGTGAAGAAGAGGCCGGTGAATCCGGTCGTCGTCAGCAGCGGGCCGAGGATGAGCACCGCACGCGCTCGAACGGGGGACACCTGGGCGCTCAGGATCGTGCCCGTCGTCCACGAGAGCGACTGGACCGCGTAGAGGTATCCGGCGGCGGCGGGCGTGACGCCGTGGAGCACCTGCACCAGCAGCGGGACGTAGACGCCGCCTGGTGTGGTCGACATTCCGAGGAGAAAGACCATCCAGAACCCTTTTCCGATCCGGCTCCCGAGCGAGAGCATGCCCGTCGGGAAGAGGCGCGCGGCGGCGTTGGCGTCGAGCCGCAGCATGAGCGCCACGGCCGCCACGGCGCCGACGACGAGCGCGGCGCGCGCGGCGGCCGCGGGCGTGTTGGCGATCGAGCCGATGCAGAGCACGCTCGCGCAGATGAGCGCGAGCCGTCCGAGCGGAACTCGTGTCGACGTTGTGTCGCGGGGCTCGGACCCGGGAAGAATGCGCCACGTCAGGGCGCCGGCGATGACCGCGATCGGCGCCATGGCCCAGAACGCCGCGCGCCAGTGGCCGAGCCCCGCCAGCACGCCGCCCACGACCGGCCCGCCGAGCGCCGGGATCGCCCAGGCGCAGGAGATCGTGGTGAGCATGCGCTGCCACAGGGCTTCGGGGAAGAGCTCGCGCACCATGCTGTGCGCCGACGCGATCAGCGTGCCGCCGCCGAGACCTTGCAGCGCGCGACCCGCGACCACGACGGGCATGCTGGGCGCCGAGGCGCAGATGGCCGCGCCCACGACGAACACGCAGACCGCGAGCACGACCGCGTGCCGCATTCCCATCCTGCGCACGGCCACCGAGCTCCCGGCGCTGCCCAGAATCGAGCCGACGGCGTACGCGGTCGAGGCCCACGCATAGATCGCGAGCCCACCGATCTCGGCGATCGCCGAGGGCAAGACCGTCGCGGTGATGAACGTGCTGAACGCGGGCGCGAGGATGCTCAGGACGACGACGACCGCGGAGAAGACGTGAGGCGGCCGGCGCAGCGCCGCCCAGGAACCGGGTTGCACGGCCGAGACATACCGCCCCGGCGGCGGTCTGTCAACGCTCGACGGCTAGCCCGTCAGCGAAAGATCCCGCGAAACCAGTTCCCGACGTCGCGGAGGCCGGGCGCGTCGGCCATCGAGTCGCACGCCGCGGGCTCGCTGCCCTGACGGAAGGCCTCGCTGATCGCCTCTTCGCTGCCGCAGACCCGGCGGCCGGTGGCCGAGTCGACGGGCGTCATGACGATGCCGGGCGGCGGCATGAACGGCGGGGGCGGCGTCCAGCGGGTCGCCTTCATCATGACGTCGGCCCAGATCGGGAGCGCGATGTCCGCCCCGGCGAGCCCGATCGCGTGCGCGTCGTCGGCGCCGACCCACACGCCCACGACGAGATTCGGCGTGTAGCCGATGAACCACGCGTCGCGCAGGCCGTCGGTCGTCCCGGTCTTCCCGGCGGTGATTTCCTGCAAGCCCCAGCGGGCGCTCGAGCCGCCGGTGCCGCGGCGCATGACGCCGCGCATGAGATGCGTGATGATGAAGGCCGACTCGGAGGAGACGACGCGCGCGGGCTCCGGCAGCGGTTTGAGCGCGACCGCGCCGGCGGAGCCGAGCGTGGTTGGCCGCACTCGTATGCCGCCGTTGGCGATCGTCGCGAAGGCCGTGGTCATCTCCAGGAGGGTCACTTCCGAGGTGCCGAGCGCGAGCGAGGGCACCGCGGCGAGCGAGCTGGTGATGCCGGCCGCGTGAGCGACGCGCGTCACGTAGCCCAGACCGACGCCCTGCGCCACGAGCGCGGCCGGCACGTTCAGCGACTCCTCGAGGGCGCGTCGGATCGTCACCGGGCCGTGGAACTGTCCGTCGATGTTGTGCGGCGTCCACCCGCCGCCGCGCGCCGGAATCACGACGGGCTCGTCGTCGACGAGCGTCGCCGGGGTGATCTCGCGCGCGCGCCCCTCGAAGGCGGCGAGATACACGAGCGGCTTGAAGAGCGAGCCGGGCTGGCGCCGCGCCTTCGTCGCCCGGTTGAACTCGCTTTGCGCGAAGCGCCGGCCGCCGACGAGCGCGCGGATCTGCCCCGACACGGGCTCGATCGCCACCACCGCGGCCTGGAGCGAGTTCGCCGGCAGGCGCCGGGAGCGTTCGACCTGCGCCAGACGGTCTCGCACGGCCGTCTCCGCGGCCTCCTGGAGGCGACGGTCGAGGCTCGTCACCAGCTGCACCCCGCCGAGCGCCTCGCCGCCGCGCTGGGCGACCTCGCCGCGCACGAGCTCCATGAACCAGGGCGCCACGGCCGCGACCTTCTGCGCCGGTCGCGTCGGCCGTGTCATGGCGGCGCGCGCCTCCGCCGCGCTGGCCGCGCCGTCTTTGACCATCGCTTCCAGAACGCGGTCGCGGCGGCCCCGGAGGAGCGCGGGTGGCTCGACGAAGATGCGATTCGGCGCCCGGATCGCGGCGGCGAGCAGCGCGACCTCGTCGAGCTGGAGCGCCTCGAGGCTCTTGCCGAAGAGGTGACGCGCGCCCGCGCCGACGCCATGAACCGCGGCGCCGCGCTGCTGGCCGAGATACACGGTGTTGAGGTACGCCTCGAGGATCTCCGGCTTCGAGTAGCGCAGCTCGAGCACGAGAGCGATCGCGATCTCGCGCGCCTTGCGCCACCAGGTTCGCTCGCGCGTCAGGAAGAGCCCGCGCGTGAGCTGCTGCGTGATCGTGCTGGCGCCGCGCACGACATTGGCCTCGCGGGCGTTGGTGAACGCGGCCCGGGCGACCGCCAGCAGGTCCACGCCGTGATGTCGCATGAACCGTCGGTCCTCGGCGGCGATGACGGCGGCGGCGACGGCGGGCGGGATGTGCTCGAGCGGCATCCAGATCTGGACGCGCCCGGACTCACTCTCGAACGACGTGATCTCCCGGCCGTCGATGTCGAGATAGCCGACCGGCGGCACTCCGCGTCTCGGCAGCGACAGGGCCCACCATCCCCAGGCCAGCACGATCACGCCGAGGACCGGCGCGGCCAGCATGGCGAACCCGAGGAGGGTGCGAGGTCTCTTCACTGGATCAGCGCCGGCGCTGCCTGACCATCGTGCGGAGAATGCTCGTCGCCAGGACCTGCGCCATCATCGCCGCCACCGCGACGGCGGGTCTCGACAGAGAGTGTCATGACGCTCCGCTTGCCGACGTCGCGAGACCGACGCCGTCCCGCGCGAGTGCTCGGGAAGAAGTCGGCTCGCTGTCTTTCGTGGGCGCCCGCTCCGGCGCCGGCGTCAAGCGGAGCAGGTCGCTCCGCGCCTGGCCCAGCGTGGTGACGACATCGTCGGCGCCCGCCGCGCAGAGGTCGGCTCGGAGCTTCGCCGAGCCCTGAAGCCCCCAGCATCCGACGACGATCACACTCTCCGGACACGCCGCGCGGAGCCGCTTCACGAAATGGCGCGCGCGCCCGCGCTCTTCCACGGAGCTCACGATGATCGCCACGGGCGTCATCGCCACGACGGCGGCGATCGTCTCCGCGACGAGCGCGCCGGCCGGCGCGATCTGCACCGCGTAGCCGTCGCGCTCGAGGAGACGGCGCAACGTCGTGAGCACGACGCGGTCGGCTTCGTCCTGGACTGGACAGCCCGCGATGATCACGCGCCGGGGCGCTTCGCCCGGCGCCTCCGGCCCGCGCGCCGGCCCCTCCGCGATCGCCCGGTCGAGCACCGCGCGCGTCGTCTCGATCACGTGGGCGTACTCGGCGGCCGGCAGCTGACCCACGTCGTGATCGCGACGGGCGCGGGCGAGCGCCGGCACCAGGATCGAGTCGTAGGCCGCCAGGTCAGAGCCGGACTTCACCGCCTCGGCGACGAGCTCGGCCGCCTCCTGAGCGTCGCCGGCCAGGGCGCGCTGATAGAAGATGACGTGCGGAGCGAAGCCCGGATCGTCGTCGACCAGGATCCCGATGAACTCGAGGCCCTTGATCGTGTGCGAGAACACCACGAGCCACACGGTGAGAGGGATCGCGAGCGCGAGGCCGATCGGACCCCAGAGCCACGTCCAGAAGGCGACCGAGATCAGCAGGGCGATCGACGACACGCCGGCGCTGCGGGCGAAGAACAGGGGCTCCAGGATGAAGGCGATGATCGCCTCCGTGGCGGCGAAAAGCCCGACGATGAGCAGGGGCTTCACCCAGCCGTCGAAGACCGCCAGGCTCACCAGCACCGGAACCGAGGCGGCCACCCAGGCACCGGCGTACGGAATGAAACGCATGAGCGCGCCGAAGACGCCCCACGTCAGCGCGAAGGGCAAGCCCAGCACGAACAGACCGAGCGCGATCGTGACGCCGAAGCTCGCGTTGAGCGCGGTCTGGGTCAGCAGGTAGCTGCTGATCCGCGCGCTGGCCTCGTCGAGCGCGCGGGTCGTCTCGGCGAGCCGGTCGGAACCGAAGAGTCGGACGACGCGCGCGCGGAGCTCCTGCTGCTGGATGAGCATGAAGACGACGAGCACCAGGACGAAGACCGCGCCCCCGACCGGCTCGACGATCTTCGGGATCTGCCAGAGCGGATTGGGCGAGGTCACGACGACCGGCAGCGGCTTGGTGGTGGACGGGTGCACGCGCTCGATCTGCGCCATCACGTCATGCGCGGTTTCCTCCACCTTCTGGAGCGGGCCGCCGCGGCCCACGCGCTGCACGTCAGCGATCTTGCGTGCGATGGTCGCGCGGTACTGCGGCAGATCGTCGGTGAGCGTGGTGAGCTGGCTGAACAGCCCCCACCCGAGCCCCGCGACCAGCAGGACCGTCAGCACGAAGACGATGACGACCGCGGCGACGTGATGCAGCCCCATCCGACGCAGCAGCGCGACCACTGGGCTCAGGAGGAACGTTGCCAGCAGCGCCAGCGCGATCGGGATGAACACGATGCGTGCCCAGTAGAGGCACGCGATCGCCAGGATCAGCGCGCCCAGGACGGCGAGCCGCGAGGTCCCGGACGCGTCGAGCGGCTTGAGAGGGGTCACTCGCGCCGGAGCGCTACTGGGTTCGTACCGTGAGGTTGTTGACGACGCTGCTGACGTGCGTCACGCTCCGCGCGATCGCTTCGGCCCTGGCGCGCATCTCGGCATCGTCGACCGTCCCGGCCAGATAGACGGTGCGTCGATCCGTGTCCACGCTGATGTTGGTCAGGGTCGAGATTTTCTCGGCGGCGAGCTTGGCCTTGACCTCGCTGGTGATCGTCACATCGTCGACGTTCTCACCGACACTTTTGCCGGTCGTCGACGCGCAGGCGACCAGAACGACCGAGGTGAGCGCGAGGAGCGTGAGCGCCGTGAGGGCTCTGAGGGAACGCATGGTTTCTCTGACCTCCTTGATCGATTGAAGCGGCAAACCCTGTGCCAGTGACGACACGCACGCGATCCCTTGTGTCGACGGGGTCGGTCGACGCCGGCGCCTCGATGAATGCCCCGAGGCGCGAAAACCCTACCTGGTAATTCTTACGAGGGGCGGGGTCGGCGCCGACGGCGGCGGCCCCGCGGGAGAGCGCGCCGCGTGGTCGCCGGCGGCGGGTCTAGCGGCCCTTGGCGTGGCCCTTCGCCTTGTGCTGCTTCATGACCGTCCGCGCCGCGACTTCCTTGGCACGCCGGCCATAGCGGCCGGACTTCCGGGCGGATGCCTTGATGTGCTCGTACTGGCGTCGCTCCTTCGCGCCGACGCCGCGCAAACGCCTACCTTTCGGCATGATCCTTCCTTCCGGGTGCGAAAGCCTGTCGATCAGTGATGCTGGGGCGGACGGATCGCGTCCTGTCCTGACTGAGACACGGCGCTCACGTGTTCCTTCGTCCGATCCAGCACGTCTTCGGCCTTCTTGCCGACCGAGCGGATCGCGTCGGCCGCGCTCCGGCGAACGCCGACCGTTCGGCTTTCGGTGTATGCGCGGATTTCCTCGCCCCAGTACCAGACGGCGAACCCTCCGATGAGCGCTCCGAAGACGAATCGAAACATCGCCCTCCTCCTTTCTCGTTGAGGCGTCCCTCGTCGAGACGTCGAGTCTGTTCGCCGAGCAAGAGGGGTGCCACACCTCGCGGGCGTCGACCGCGGTGGAAATCCTGTGGACGACGGTGGAAACGTAGAGTCCATCCGCGCATTCTTACTCGGTAAGTCTTACCGGCCCGGTCATTTCTCCGCCCGACTCTCCTCGCGGCCGGCTCGCGAAACTTCGAGGTCGAAGCCGGGCAGGATGGCCTTGAAGAGGGCGTTCTGGACGAGGCGGACCACGGCGGCCACGGTGCCGACCTTGGGGTTGTCGATCCGCCCGAGCACCTGGGCCTTGGTGGCGACTTCCTCACGCGGCCGATTCTTGAGAACCTTGGCCACCCCGCTCACGACGCGCTCGTACATCTTCCGAACGAGCGGCTTCGACTTGTCCTGCCGCTTGTCGTAGATCTTGAGGTCGTTGAACAACGGCTTGATGTATCCCGTGACGACGCCATCCTTCGCGTCGAGCTCGGAATAGAGGTGGAAGTGCCCGGCCGATGTGTCGAACCGCCCGTACGCGCGGAAGATGTCGTTCAGCTTGGTGACGTCGACTTCTTCGATGCGCACGCCGATGTCGAAGCTCGGGCCGGCCTTGTCCGCCCTGAAGGTCGCGTCGGCGGTGGCCGTGCCGGTCCCCATGAAGGCGCCTTTGAGCTTGGCCACGGCGCTGCCCTCGATCTGCTGGTTGCTGAGATTCGTCAATGTGCCGTCGGTGTCCGCGAGGAAGACGCGGTACGACGGCGTGGTCGCCTTGTTGACGAACCCGACCGTGCTCTTCGTGAGGCGCAGCTCGCTGATCCGAACGACCAGATCAGGGGCGTTGCTCGCCTGCTTGGCGGCGGTCGCGGCCTGTGCGCGCGTCTCGCGCTCGGCGCCGGCCGTCGGCGCCGTGTGCACGTAGTCCACATGAATCCCGTCGATGGCTGCGCGTGACAACGCGACCGTCTTCGTCTCCTGGGCGTACTCGGCATGGCCCGTCGCCGAGAGCACGCCCTTGTCGACCCAGAGGTTGTAGCGATTCGTGATCGGCTTGAAGTAGTCGAGCTCGATGTCGGCGAGCTCGACGTCACCCCGGAAGGCCGGATTGGGCTCCGCCAGGAAGTCGGCCTGACCGTCAGCGGAGAGGCGCCCCGACTCGAACACGAGCGCCGAGAACCGGACGTCGGATGGATAGGGACGCTCGGCGGGACGGTTGCGGATATTGGTCGCCACGAGCTCGAGGTTGCGGATGCGCAACGGCTTGAACGGGCCCTCGTCGACGTAGGTGATGTCGCCGTCGCGAATCTCGAAATGGTTGATCTTCAGCGGGTAGACCGCCTCCAGCGCGTCCTGCCAGCCGCGCTCCTTCACCGGGGTTGGGTCGGCGATCTCCTTCCTCGCTTGCGGCAGGTTGAGGTAGACTTCGGGCTTTTCGAGCTCGACGTCGCCGACGAGGCGCCCATCGAGCAGCGCGGGCCAGTGGACGCTCGCGCTCAGGCTCGCGATGCGGAGCACCGGAGGGTCGGGATAGGCGTCTTGCGTGATCACCACGTCGTACAGGTCGAGCGCGTAGCCCAGCGGGTGGAAGTCGAGCTTGCCGATGCGCGCGGTGTAGCCCTTGAGCGCGTGGTTCATCTTCGCCTCGGTGTACCGGCGCAGCGGCTCGTCGATCAGAAACGCGATGGTGTAGGCGATGACCAGCACGACCGCGATCGGAATGCCGATCGCGATCCAGTGCCGGCGAGCGCCGCGTAGCACGGCGCGCGAGATCGTCGAGAACCGGGATCGGGTATACAACTCCGCCTCCTCCAGCACGACTCACGCGAGCAAGACATGTGCCCGGCGTGAAGCGTGGAAAAAGCGCGAGGCAGGACAATCCTTCTCGGTAAGAGTTACAAGCCCGTCGCGTCGACTGGCGCGAACGCGGAAGCCGGAGAGCTCCGCAAGTTCGCGTCGCGTTGCGCGTTCTCCGGTCACTCCCGGCGTGACGGCGATCTCGGCACGGCCTTTGCCACAGCACGTCGCCGTGTGTATCGTCCGGCCCTCCAGAAGCACCACACAGGCGATCTCTCGCGTAGAGGAGAGATCCGTGCAGCAGGCCCACGACAAGCCGCGCGAGCAGCGGAGCGATCCGAGCCGCGGCGATCAGAAGGCGCAAAGGGACGAGCGGCGTCGTCCGGACGATCGGCGCGAGGAATGGCACGCGGACCCCGAGGACGCGGATCGTGCCGAGCGCCCGCAGCCCCGTCGCTGACGTTTTCGACTACCAGCGGGAAAATACAGCGCTCGGCCCGTCGCGACTCCGGGCGCATTGCATAGAGAGCTGGAGATCTCGGCCCGCCGGGCCGGGGTCTCCAGCTCGACGCACGAAGGGCCACGGCGTCCAGTCGGACGAAAAGAGGGTGGGAGCATGCAAGCGATCAAGATCGTCGCGATCGTGCTGATCGTGGTCGGCCTGGTCGGCCTCGCCTATGAGGGGATCACCTACACGAAGCGCGAAAAGGTACTCGAGGTCGGCCCGATCACGGCCACCAAGGAAACGAAAGAGACCATCCCGCTGCCGCCGATCCTGGGCGGCGCGGCGCTCGTCTGCGGCGTGGTCTTGCTGATCGCCACGGCCCGCCGCTAGGCGCGCGCGGTACTCGCGGCGCGCGGTTCAGCCGAGCCAGACCCGCACCTGATGGGTCGCGCCGTCGTCGACCAGGGGCAGGGCCGCTTGCCCGGCCTCGGCCTGCACGCCGTCGATCTCGACGCGCGACACACCGCGAGTGACACCGTGAGGATTCTCGACGCGCACCTCGTAGCGCGACGCGTGGTAGCGAAAGGTGATTGAAAAGCCGCTCCAGGTCCGCGGGATACACGGGTCGACGAAGAGCAACGCGCCCCGGAGCCGGAAGCCCAGCAGCCACTCGATCCCCGCCCGATACATCCAGCCCGCCGAGCCCGTGTACCAGGTCCAGCCGCCGCGGCCCGAATGGGGCGCCTCGGCGTACACGTCGCCGGCGACCACGTAGGGCTCGACCCGATAGCGATAGAGCCCGGCGCGCGTGCTCGTGTGATTGATGGGATTCAGGAGCGCGAAGAGCTCGCCGGCTCGGTCGCCGTCGCCGAGGGCGGCGAAGGCCATGATCGCCCAGATGGCGGCGTGCGTGTACTGACCGCCGTTCTCCCTGACGCCCGGCGGATAGCCTTTGACGTAGCCCGGGTCCTTCGCGCCGCGCAGGAAGGGCGGCGTGAAGAGCAGAACGATCGCCTGCTCCCGGTGCACGAGATATTCTTCGACCGCGTTCATGGCGCGCGCGGCGCGCTGGGGGTCGGCGGCCCCGGAGAGCACGGCCCACGACTGCGCGATCGAGTCGATGCGACACTCCGCGTTCTCGGTGGAGCCCAGCGGCGCGCCGTCGTCGAAGTACGCTCGCCGGTACCAGTCGCCGTCCCAGCCCGCGGTCTCGAGCGCGTGTCCGAGCGTCTCGAGGTGCTTACGCCATGCTCTCGCGCGCTCGGCGTCGCCGCGCGCTTGCGCGATCGGGGCCCACTGGGCCAAGGTCGTGTGGAGGAACCAGCCGAGCCAGATGCTCTCGCCCCGCCCCTTCTCGCCGACTCGGTTCATCCCGTCGTTCCAGTCGCCGGTCCCGATGAGCGGAAGGCCGTGACTTCCAACGGCCAGGCTCCGGTCGAGCGCGCGGGCGCAGTGCTCGAAGAGCGACGCGCGCTCGACTGACACCGTGGGCTCGAAGTACGCCTCGAGGCTCTCGTCGGCCAGCACGGGCCCCTCGACGAACGGGATCTGCTCGTCGAGGACGGTCGTATCCCCGGTGACCGCCATGTAGTGCGCCGTCGCGAACGCGAGCCAGACCCGATCGTCGGAGATCCGCGTCCGCACGCCGCGGCCCGAGGGTGGATGCCACCAGTGCTGCACGTCCCCCTCGCGAAACTGTCGCGCCGCGGCCCGGCAGAGATGCGCGCGCGTGACGTCACGGGCCGCCACGGTCAAGGCCATGACGTCCTGGAGCTGATCGCGGAAGCCGTACGCGCCGCTCGCCTGATAGAAGCCCGCGCGGGCCCACAGCCGGCAGGCGAGCGCCTGGTAGAGGAGCCAGCGGTTGAGCATGAGGTCGAAGGATCGATCGGGGGTCTTGACCAGCACGGCCGCCAGCAGATCGTCCCACCGGGTGGTGACCGCGTCGAGGACGCCATCCAGGTCGACGGCGCGATAGCGCTGGACGACTGCGCGCGCCTCGTCGACCGACGAGCCCTGACCCAGGAAGACGACGACTTCCGTGCTGGCGCCCGCGGCGAGCAGGCGTGTGACTTGCAGCGCGCCGCAGGGGTCCAGCCCGCCGCCGAGCCGGCCCGAGAGCCGCTCGCCACGCTCGAGCGCGTCGGGATGATCGAGGGTCCCGTTGCGGCCGAGGATCTCGGCGCGATCCCCCGTCCACGCCGTCTGCTTGCCCGCGAGATCGAGGAACGCGACGCGACCGGCGAAGTCGAGCGTCCAGGCGTTGCGCGCGAAGAGCGCGCCGGTCGCTTCGTCCAGCTCGGTCACCACGTGGGGCGCCGTGATCGTCCGCGCGGCGCCGAGCACCCACTCGACGTACGCGGTGACGGTCAGGCGCCGGGAGCGGCGCGAGCGGTTGGTGATCCGCAGGCGCGAGATCTTCACCGGGTCGTCGAGCGGCACGTACTGCAGGAGCTCGAGCGCGATGCCGTGCGAGTCGTGGGTGAATCGACTGTAGCCGTGCCCGTGACGACACTCGTACGACCAGGCGTCCTCCCGGATCGGCAGGAGCGTCGGGCCCCAGAGCCGGCCGCTCTCGTCGTCGCGCACGTAGATCACCTCGCCCGGCTGGTCGCTGACCGGATCGTTCGACCACGGCGTGAGCTGATTCTCGCGGCTGTTGAGGGCCCACGTGTAACCGGCGCCCGACTCCGACACCTGAAAGCCGAGGCGCTCGTTGGCGATCACGTTGATCCACGGCGCCGGCGTCCAGTGACCTTCGTCGAGCACGATCGAGTACTCGCGGCCGTCCTCGACGAAGCCGCCGAGGTCGTTGTCGAATTCGCGATGCGGCCGCGCGGGCGGCGCCTCGAGGGCTGGCTCCCGGTCTTGTGGCGGCCGCCGCTCGCGGCGCCGCGGCGCCGCCGCGCGCTCGGCGCGGCCGACCTGCTCGGCCAGCGTGCCCAGCCGACTCGGCAGCATCACCCGCGCCGCCGCCGCGAGACCGTCGCGCTCGGCGGCGGACAGGAGGTCGGCGCGCAGGACCACGATCGATCCCTCCGGCGTGGCGCCGAGCGTGGGCCGTCCGGCGCGCACCAGTCCTTCGAGCGCAGCCTGGAGATCCTGCAGGTAGGAGGGCGGCTTCTCGTTCAGGATCACGAGATCGACCGCGAGCCCTTTCATCCGCCAGTATTCGTGCGCGCGCAAGAGCTGGCGCA
>Ga0066667_10000281_pt1 | contig 16648 bp, 10 predicted proteins | sample GraSoiAngelo_116_FD_133943 | JGI IMG/M metagenome (GOLD analysis project Ga0066667, IMG submission 133943) | Grasslands soil microbial communities from the Angelo Coastal Reserve, California, USA - 14_0903_16_30cm | ecosystem: Environmental > Terrestrial > Soil > Grasslands | place: USA...
CGTACGGACACAGACCCGCAGTAACCCTGCCGACCCTCCCCTCCAACCATTACAGCATCACCTCCACCACAGGCAGCCGAGTAATCCAGGCATGCTCCAACTCCACCCAGACCCTATCGCTCTGGAGCATCTACGGCTGCACAGGAAACATCGCTCTGACCGCAACCATTAGCCCCACCGGACCAAGCTCCAGCTTGAATCCTAGCATGGTCAGCCTAGCCTCCAACACCGGCACCAGCAACCTAACAATAACAGTCCCATCCAGCACACCCGCCGGAAACTACACCCTCACAATCGTAGCAACATCCGGAACCCTCACCCACACCATCTACGTAGAGATCAGAGTCACCACGGGAGCCACCTCGCTCCTAACGAGAATCCTCGGCTCAAACCAGATCTCGGCGACCGAAACCCTCAGCATCATCAGCGGGGTTTGCATCCTCTCGATCTGGTCCAGGATCAGGACGAGGGGGAAACCCGGAATGACCCGCAAAAGGCCATGCATGAGAACTGGAGCGGCATATCGGATTTACGATCGGAATCGGTCATACAATCTCGTCCCGGGAGTGCCCTACATACGCTATGCATTAACAGAACATGAAAGCTAGTTTCAGACCGCAATAGCAAGCGGCTTATTTCGATGTCTTTGGATATACTAACGGCTACAGATATCCCGCCGGCCGGTGAATCCTTAATAACCTGAAAGCGGAAACTCCATCCTTGTGATCATGCTAGTCGAACGAATCATGCTGCCAGCTACAGAATCATCCTGTAATGCGACGTTGATAACAGAATATGCAGACTCCGGCCGAAAATATCTAGATTTGCCCTAGCGGGAGAGCTGTGAATCCGAGAGATGAGTGCATGGGCCTGGCACCTTAATCGCGCGACACTACTATTATCCATAGCCATCGTTCTCGGACTAGTCGCCATCATTCTCCCGATTTCTGAGGCAAGCCTTCTCTCCCACGAATCTACAGCCCCAGTTATTGTCCCGCAGTCAGCGCCAAGCGGGACTTACTTCGACCATCTCGTTTTCATCATAATGGAGAACGCTGGCATTTCTGATATTTGTGGATCAAACCTCCCGCCTCCCTGCAACGGATCCAACACCCCCTACATGTCCAGCCTGGCAAACAGCTACGGTATCGAGACGCAGTACGTGGACCTTGCAGGCTCAAGCCAGCCTAACTACATTGGCATCATGGCCGCAACACTCAACGGTTGCACATCTGGCTGCGGCCCCAACAGCCTCACAGAGGTCAACCTTGTTGACAGGTTCGAGGGTTCGGGAGTCACTTGGAAGGCGTACATGGAGAATCAGACTCCCACAGCAGGCTGCGACAACAGCGATCATGGCTTTTACGAGTTCATCCATAACCCGTTCGTGTCATTCCATGACATCGACACCAATACTACACGCTGCAACAAGATAGTCCTCGCGAATCCAGCCAACAACTCCACCTGCACCGGAACCGACTGCGCGCTCATCAATGATCTCAACTCAGGTTCTGCTCCCAATTTCATGTGGCTAACACCGAACGACTGCAACAACATGCACGGTAACAGCGCCTGCTCAAACAAGTGCACCACAAGCTATACCAGCGTATGCAACAAGGCCGGAGACAATTATCTAAGTGGACTGGTGCCGAACATTCTGAACAGCAACACTTTCCAGACCACTAGAGCGGCCCTGTTCATAACTTTCGACGAAGGCAGCGGGTTCTGCCCTTCCCCGAACCCCGGCGGCGCAGACTGCATGTACACCGTCTGGGCCGGGCCCACAACCAAGACGAACTTCTCTAGCAATCACGCCGATACCCACTACTTCTTCACCAAAACAATTGAGACGAACTGGGGCCTTGCGACCATGACGTCGAACGATGCTGCAGCCACTGCGATGACAGAGTTCTTCACTGCTCCCTCTTCAGACTTTTCCATCTCAGCCAGTTCACCAGCCCCGACCAACACCGGCCAATCTGCCACCTCGACCATAACAGTGACCGCGCTCAACGGATTCTCTGGGACTGTATCCCTCACCGATACGATTCCATCTGGATTGACCTGTGGATCAATAAGCCCCAGCATCATAGTCGGATCGGGAACAGCCACGGTTTCATGCAGCGCGACGAACGCGGGTAATTACACGCTAACGATAACTGGAACCAGTGGATCTCTAATTCACACCGCTAGCGCGCTCTATCAATTCCGAGATTTCACGATCGCAGGCGGCCCCGTTACCGTTAACGCAGGTGTCTCCGGCACGTCCACCATCACTGTAACTGCAATCAATAGGTTCGCTGGAACGGTTAGTCTGACCGACAGCGTTCCTTCGGGTCTTGTCTGCGGCTCAATTACGCCTGGTACCGTAACAGGTTCAGGCACGGCGACCGTTTCATGCTCTGCATCCGTTGCAGGTAACTATACCCTAACGATTACTGGAACTAGCGGTTCGCTAGTCCATACCGCAACTCCGATCTTCCACGTCCAAGATTTCGGAATCGCAGCATCGTCACCCGCTCCAGTTAACGCCGGCTCCTCAGCGATATCAACCATCACGATAAACGCGATCAACCACTTCGCGGGAGTCGTCAGCCTCACAGACACAGTTCCGTCCGGTCTCACCTGTGGAACCATTACTCCAGGCAGTATCACCGGGTCGGGAACTGCAACGGTGTCTTGCAGCGCAACCATCGCAGGCAACTATACACTAACTCTGACCGGAACTAGCGGGTCTTTGGTCCATACTGCGCTCGCGGTATTCCAGTACCGGGACTTCACAACATCGGCAAGCTCTCCAGGTCCCGCTAACGCCGGCAGCTCCGCTATCGCGACAATAACAGTCAATTCCGTAAACCAATTTGGTGGAACCGTCAATCTGACTGACACAGTTCCATCAGGGCTAACCTGCGGAAGCATTACACCTAGCAGTGTCACGGGCTCTGGCACCGCCACGATTTCATGCACCTCGACCATCGCAGGAAACTACACTCTCACGGTGATCGGCACGAGCGGTTCTCTCGTCCACTCTGCCACCGCTCTCTTCCAATTCCGAGACTTCACAACATCGGCCACTACCTCCGGGCCCGTCGATTCCACTCAGTCCGCAACCTCAACTATCACCATCACCTCGTTGAACCGCTTCAATGGTAGCGTCAACCTAGCAGATACCGTTCCAGCAGGACTCACATGCGGCGCGATCACGCCCACTAGCGTCATCGGATCCGGAACCGCATCAGTATCATGCAGCGCCAGTATTGCGGGCAACTACACTCTAACAATAACAGGTTCCAGTGGATCTCTATCACACTCCGCCACAATCGTCCTACGATTCCAAGACTTCACAATCACTGCAACATCCCCTGCACCTGTCAATGCCGGCCAATCGTCCACTTCGACCGTGACAGCAGCAGCGGTCAACGGGTTCACCGGAACTGTAACCTTCAGCATTAACACCCCTCTAGGCCTAACCTGCGGCTCATTCAACCCGACGAGCATTATCGCGTCAGGCTCCGCTACCGTGTCATGCAGTGCCACAGTTGCCGGCAACTACACTGCAACAATTACCGGGACCAGCACACCACTGATCCACAACGCGACAGCTACATTCCAGTTCAGAGACTTCACAATAGCCGCCACGTCGCCAGGTCCTGTAAATGCTGGAAGCTCTGCAATCTCGACAATCACTGTGGCTGCACTAAACCACTTTGCCGGATCAGTCAGCCTCGCTGACACGGTCCCGTCAGGGTTGAGCTGCGGGACAATTACGCCGAATAGTGTGACGGGGTCCGGCACTGCAACTGTCTCATGCAACGCCACCGTTGCGGGCAACTATACTCTAACCATAACCGGCAGTAGCGGCACCCTAGTTCACACTGCACTCGCGATATTCCAGTTCCAAGACTTTACCATGTCGGCATCGTCACCAGCACCAGCAAACGCTGCTGCCTCGGCAACGTCGACAATTACAGTAGCCGCAGTGAACGGCTTTGCTGGGGGAGTCACCTTCAGTGATTCCGTGCCATCAGGTCTCACTTGTGGAGCAATTACTCCGGCCAGCATCGCGGGGTCTGGGACGGCAACTGTTTCGTGTAGCGCGACGGTCGCTGGAAACTACTCTCTCACCGTGACTGGTACGAGTGGTATTCTAGTCCACTCCGCCATCGCTCTTTTCCAATTCCGAGATTTCACCATCGCCGCCAGCATAGTGACAGTGAACGTCAACAACTCTGGCACGTCGATCCTCAGCATAGCCGCCGTCAACAAGTTCGCGGGAGTAGTTACCTTGACCGACAGTATTCCCACGGGTCTTGTCTGCGGCTCAATTACGCCCGGTACCGTAACAGGTTCAGGCACAGCGACCGTTTCATGCTCTGCATCCGTTGCAGGTAACTATACCCTAACGATCACTGGAACTAGCGGTTCGCTAGTCCACACTGCAACCCCTATCTTCCAGGTCCAGGATTTCGGGATCATTGCATCGTCGCCCGCGCCTGTTAACGCCGGTTCCTCTGCGGGATCAACCATCACGATAAGCTCGATTAACCACTTCGCTGGACTGGTCAATCTCACCAACACGGTTCCGTCCGGGCTCACATGTGGAACGATCACTCCAAACAGCGTCACAGGCTCCGGAACGGCAACGGTTTCATGCAACGCGACCGTAGCCGGAAACTACACTCTCACAATAACCGGTGCGAATGGTTCTCTCACCCACTCTGCCGCCATTCTCTTACAGTTCCAAGATTTCACCGTAACCGCAACTCCACTCGTAGCGGCGAACGTTGGCGCATCGAGCACATCGACCCTTACCTTGTCGTCATTGAACCACTTCTCTGGGACAGTCACACTCACCGACACAGTTCCTTCCGGACTTACCTGCGGAACGATCGTCCCCGCAAGCGTGACGGGATCAGGTTCCGCCATAATCTCATGCAGCGCATCACTCGCCAATAACTACACACTGACCATGACCGGGACGAATGGCCTCTTGGTTCACAATGCAACCACAATTTTCCAGTTCTGGGACTTCAGCACATCCGCATCCTCGCCGGCCCCTGCCAATGCTGGAACCTCAGCAGTCTCAACCATCACCATCACACCAACCAATCACTTCAACGGCATTGTCTCTCTCACAGACAACGCGCCATCAGGTCTTACCTGCGGCACAATCAATCCAACCACCATAACAGGATCAGGCACGGCAACAGTTTCATGCAACGCGACAGTCTCAGGCAACTACACATTGACAGTCACAGGAACGAATGGTCCCCTCTCACATTTTGCGACAATAATCATCTCCGTTCAGGACTACACTATCACCGCTAACATCGCGAACGTAGCGATTAACGCGGGAACCACCGGCTCTTCCACCATCACCATCACTCCCTTGAACCATTTCCCCGGAACAGTATCTCTCTCTGCTTCAGGCACAACCGGACTGACCCTAGCGATCAATCCCACAAGCATCCCAGGCGGTTCAGGAACCGCCACCCTGACCTTCAGCTCGAACGCAGCCGGAAACTACACTGTAACTATCGACAGCTCGAACGGGACCCTGACCCATTCAATTATCCTCACTGTCCAGGTTGTAGATTTTGCGATCGCCGCCAGCCCTAGCACAGTTACGATCCTGGCCGGTGCAACCGGCAATTCTACGGTTACGATAACCGCACTGAACCGATTTGGCGGAACAGTGAATCTAATGCTGACTCCTTCAATGGGACTCACAGCAACCATCGTGCCCAGCAGTATCGCTGGCTCAGGTTCAGCAACAATGTCTGCCGGCGCCTCGACCTCCGGCGACTATTCAGTCACGATCAGGGCGACGTCAGGTTCGTTGTCACACACGATCGGAATCGTAATTCACGTGCTCGACTATAGCCTAACAGGAAATCCGACAAGCCTAATCGCTCCCATCGGATCAAACACCAGCTCATCGCTGAGCATTCAGAGTCTAAACGGCTACGGTGGAAACGTCAGCCTAACTTTCACAGTTCAACCCGACACTCCCACTCTGGGTGCCGGTGGCTCGGGGGGCGGGGGCCATACTCTAATTCTCGCCCCTCCAGCCGTGATTCTGCCCAACGTGTCGATCAATCCGCAGTCATTCCTGCTCTCCCCCAGCGGAACACAACAGTCCACGGTTAGCCTATCGCTTCCGCCGAACCTGCCAGTAGGCGACTATCTGATTACGGTAACAGCTAGCGACGGGACCGTTTCGCACCAAATCCTTCTGACTCTTGCTGCGACCGACTTTAGCCTGACTGCCACCCAGAACTCCGCCAGCCTCCAGTCCGGCTCAAATTCAACGATAGTACTGAATTTGCGAAGCCTGAACTTGTTCCAGGGCAACGTAACCCTAACTCTAACCTCGCAAGCCGGAGGTCCGACCGGAACCCTCAGCACGTCCACCGTCCAACTAGCATTCAACAGCAACGTAAATCTCAATCTGACGATCAATGTTCCGTCAAACACGGCCGCAGGCAATTACACGATCACGATTCAAGCAACATCCGGAACCGTCTCCCACGCGCTAGTCATATCTGTCAGAGTCACGACCAGCGGACTGCTATCGATTCTGACCGGAATCCTCAACCCTAGCAACTCCATGTCGATCGGCGCCCTGGCTATATTCTCCCTATTCGCTATTTTCGCGACCCCAAGGATCAGAGCGTTTTACAACCAGAAGCCGAGCACTTCTAGAAGAGGTAAGATCGAGAATCGCGTCTCTCAGAGAACTCCAACTACCCGAATTGTTCTATGTTCATCCGGCCTTCCGTTGTTGTGGAGGCCAACGTCGAGGGACGAGATCTAAGATTCGAGATAGTCTTCGGCTGCCGACATTTGTCTGCTTCTAGTTACTCTCTAGCCATGATCTAGCAACCATCCGCAGTTCTCACGAGTTACGACGGGAAAATGTAGGGGTCTCATTGTGCCCAGTGTCTGAGGTTGCAACATGCAGCATCGAAAGTTCCTCATTCCGATACTCGCAGTACTCCTGGTTGGGGTCGCAGTCCCATTATCCACTCCGAGAGCGCATGGAGACGATACCAGTGAGACCCTGAATATCACGGGCCTAGTGGCACGTGGTACCTACGATTCCTATCTCGGAAGCACCGTTGATGCTATACAAGCTGGCAACACTCTAACTTTCAACGTCATCTTCACAGCAAACTCGTACGTTTATCAGCGGAATCTTACAATGGGAGTCAAGTTTGACTGGATGACCAATTTCCAGAACACGACCACCGACACTGCCGTCTATGCTGGTCAGACGCTAACAGTCTCGCTCGCCTACACAATCCCCGCTCTAACCGGTCAATACTCAGCCTTAAACCTCCAAGTTCACAGTTGGACCCTTGAACTCTGGGACATGGCTCAAGGTGCTACATGGAGCGCTAATTCATACTGCTACGACTACAACTATGCTCCTCCCAATGTTCCGGCGATGTGTCATAGCTTCTACAGCTACAACTCTCCTTACCACTCGCTCGCCGTCTATTCGAGTGCCCAGTCCGGCAGTTACAGCTCCAAGCTTCAAGCGAGTGCGATCATCACTTCCCTCAATAGCGTCCTCGGAAGCACTTTCACACCAGCGCCGGGAACAAGCTCCGCCCTAGCCTCGTTGGCTCAAGCTAATACTCAGATGTCGCTCGCGAACAACGCGTATTCACTGGGAGATTTCGCTACCGCTCAAACAGACTATCAGAATGCTCTCAACGACGCTAACGCTGCCCAGAGCAGCCTCGCAACGATCGGAGGAGGAACTGACACTGCCACCTTCACCAGCATCTGGCTAGACTCGGTCGCGATCCTCCTCGGCGGTATAGGTGCAATCATGGTTGGCTTCGCCGGATTCAAGTATCTACGCGGCAAGACAAGAGCTCTACCAAGCTTCGCACCGTCCGCTCCGAAAGCCTGATCCGTCCGGACTTATCCACCATCTTCGCCGGGCGGAGCCGATCTCTTCAGCTATCGGAATCTGTATCGTATACGATATACCTTATATCTGACCGGCGACCCCGAACGTCGAGGATGCGCCAGTCAGAGTCCCAGGAAGAAGACGGCCCTAGCGTACACGATCGACTGCACAGCGCACCCAAGGGACTACTCCGATACTACATCCTTCACAAGATAGCCCAGAAACCCATCCACGGCTACGAGATCATCCAAGACATCGACAGCAAAACCGAGGGCGCATGGAGACCCGGCGCAGGATCACTCTACCCCATCCTCAAGAAACTCGTCTCCGAGGGCCTCATCAAAGCAGACCCAGAACCATCCAACGAGGCTACACGCCGAGTCTACCAGATCACTCCGAAAGGTGTCGAATCGCTCGCCCACGCCAAGGAAATGTTCGCAAACTTCCAGCAGCGATTCGGCAGTCTACGACGCCTCTTCATCGAACTCATCGATCCCGAGAACCTGGCCACTTTCTTCGTTGACGGATCCAACCGGCAATTCCAGATGGCGCAGGAGATGCTCGAATCCAAACAAAACAAGATCTCCTCAGCAGACCTAGACTACATCTTGAAAGAGTACACGCTGAACCTTGAGAGACAGATGAACTGGGCCAACAGAATGCTAAACCGTTCAAAGTCAAAAGCGGGCCCAACTCTGCGTCAGAAGGTAGCCAAAGCTCGATGATTCGCGCATTGTTGAGGGTCAAGTGAAGCCTCGATAGAAAACAGCACGCCAAACTAGCGTGGAGCGTCTACCTCCAGAGAGACTAGGCAAAATCCCGGACGGTAACGGGACTCCTATTCCACTCCTGCCACTCCTCTAACTGGTCTGAGCCTGAAAAATGCAAAGGGGCTCTGTCACTTATCTCAAGGATGAGAATTAGACAATGAGCAGTGTCACCAGTGAGAAATTTGGATTCTTGCGGAGAGTCGACATTCTCCTCCTACTAGGCGCCCTCGTAGCGCTATTCGTGGCCCTAGGCAATGAGCCGTGGTGGACCCTAAGAGGAGCCTCGACTAGTAATCTCCTGAGCATCCAAGTCTCACCATTCTACTTGCACATCAACGCTCTCGGTCTGCCCTCCACTCTGTCCACCGCCAACAGTCTTGGATCCTTCACACGTGTTCTCTTAATCCTAGGATCACTCGCCTTGCTTGCTGCTAGCCTTCATCCGACCGCGTGGTGGCGGAACCTGGCAGTCTACCTTGGGCTGTCGTCCCTAGCCGAACTCTACTTCAGCTTCGTCATGATTTACTATTGGGCAGAGACAGCGATTGTCCAGGCGTACGGTGTAGTGCCACCATACGACGGGACAGCTTCTCTACAGGCCAATATTCTGGGTCTCGATTTCAAATATTACGCGTCTCCCCTCGTAACAGCCTCGTTCTATTTCCCCTACTATCTTGCCTTCCTTGGCCTGGCTATGGTAGTAGGTAGAAGCCTGATCACTGTTATCCAGGATAGAGCCATACAGGTCCTCGGGGCTCTGCTCCCGGGCGGCCACGTCCACGACGTCTACCTAACTCCACCCTACCAGCACGTCTGGTTCTCGAGCAACGACAGGGAATACAATCCGCTGGGAAAAGATCCTAAGATGCTCAATGACGACGAGCTCCTCGTTTCATTCAAGAAACTCTACGACACTGTCGAGCCCGGAGGCAGCCTCTCGATAATTCTTCCTGAGTGGGCTGGGAGTCTCGGAGATCGATTCGAGAAACTAATGCCCGCGATCGGGTTCGAGGTTGAATCGTCTGGAATAGTCTATCGAGTTCCCGGGAGACCAGAGAACGAACTCCGATTCAGAAAATCTGTCCGAGAGCAGGCGACGCTCACAGAGGCTCAACAGGCAATGGAGGAGCCTGCGCCTCCTGCTGCACCGTTCCTACCTGCGGCTCTTCCCGAGAAGGCCGCGGGTTCAGAACGGCCCCCAGTACTTGAGATGGTGCAGTCGCCCAACTGGTCCAATACTAGGATGACCCGTCCCGAGCGGACAATGCTCAAGTCAGCAGTAGCTATCATCGCCGCGCGCGGAGAACCAGTGCCCTATCGTGAGCTGCTAAACCAGGTCTACATGGAGCTCGTCGAGGAGAAGGTAGACTTTGAATCCGCTCGAGAGATCGAGACATCGCTTCTCAAACACAACGGTAGAGAAGTCCTCCTCGTCCAAGAAGCGGACGAGACGGGGACAAGGGTCATCCAGAAATGGTGGCTAGGTGATCAGAAAGTGGTTCCGACTAGGGAGCACAAGATCCCGATCATTGGAAAGATGAGTCGCCCTCGACCCCGCCTGCCAAGTCCTCGGGGGCTCCTAACAAGGTTCCAGAGACGCAGATACAAGCCTCAGAAGACTAGGGATGAGGAGAACTAGTCTTACACTGTCTCGTCCGTGATACCATGCAGTGTCCACTCGAGTAACGTGTGGCTTATCGAAAACTGCTTCGCGTACCAGTTTTCCTGATCTGGAATGAGCAGCATACGCGTAATCCTGAGCCGCATCACTACCAAGAAAGTCCCGGCGCTAACGCTAGTAGTCGTAGGCATCGTAGGAATGGTTGCCGGCGTTCTTGCAGCAACGATCACTCTGAACCAGACTCTCTACAACGGCGAGGTGGGCACCTATCACAATAATACCGGTGTTTTCACTGTCGCCGACAACGGGTTGGCTGTTGTGGCGAACGCGGCCTCTACTAATGCTACGAGCGCTATAACTATCGCTGGATCTGGTATTGCTCTGAACAACGCTCTGACTGCCGGTCACTGGATGGACGTGCTTACGTTTGTGATGAATACTCCAGGGGTGAGCACCCACACTGCTACCATCACTGCGAGAAACGGTGTTGGACCTGAAGGCACATCTCTAGTGACAGTCACCTCGGGAACATGGACCACCAGCGGGAGCAGCACGGGCACCGTAACTTTCTACGTTGACTTGGGAACCGCAAGTCTTACGGCCCCTGTCACAGTCTACGTCAACGTAACCTAATACGCTCGTTAGGACCCACCTTAGAATTCTCCATCTCCGCATGGAGGATTCTTCCTTTTTCCTCTAATGATCCGCAGTTCGGGATCCCAAGGAATGTAACCACATCTTTCAGTAGTTGGTTACTGAGGTTTCTTAGAATCTTCTTAATCTGACCTTTGTAAAGACAAAGCTTGAGCAAAGCCAGACGGCTATCCCGTATTGTTGGGAAGGGCAGCAGCTGGATTTTTGCAGCCAAGCTGCTCCTGTCGATGGTCGCCATTGTTTTTGCCGCCAGTATCTCCGTGACTTCGACTACGTACCAGGCTCAGGTCGGTTCCGCGGTGAATGTCGCCAACGGTCTTCTCGCGACCGACAAAGGCTTTACGCGAGTGTTGGCGGCTTCGACAGCTACGTCGTGTTCTGTTCCCGTAATATTCACCGTTGTTCCTGGTATAGCTAACACGAACATTGCTTCAGGACACTTGGTTTATGACGTCCAGGTCAACTCGACCACCAGCGCTTCCATCCCTCCTGCAGGAACCAAGTTCAATGTCACACTAGTCATAGGATCAAATCCCTACGGTCCGGTCTGCATACAGACCCCTATACCCTCGGTAGGCGGCCAGACGATAGACTGCAAGTTCGACGTAGGCACGGCCCTCCCCGCCTCGCCCTACACTTTCAAAGTCACCGTTCAATGATCACCTAGGCGACAGGCGAGATGACGATTCAAGTGGGCGATCTAATAGTTAGAAAACAGGCCTTGATGCTACCAACCAATGATATCGGATCTGTTATCATCTAGAAAAATGCCGAAAGAAAATATCTTTGCTGCGAAACAAAACAGCTCGTTTAGGAATCTCCCAGATCTGTTATCTTTCTTTTTTCTACTAACTATTTCTCGACCCCCCTGGGGGTATGTCAATACAAAAAAACTCCTTCACACTTTAGAGAATCTTCACTCCAAGAAATCGCCCGGAACAAGCCCTGATCTCGAAACGCGGCAGGCGATTTGAGATCACGCACTTTGCACGTTGACCTGCACGCTGAGCTACACCATGTCGAAAACCGTCGACCGGCTGATTCTGCGCCCTGACCCTGGAGACTCGCCCGGATCAGCTTCAACTGGCGAGACCCCACTCCGAAAAATGTCAAAAGCAGTTGCTCCCCGTGACACAAAACCCGACTCTGGAAGGGAATTAGCAAACTGTAATCTCTCCTCCATCCAGGGCTCTTCAGAGAAAGAAACCCGTAGAGGATCACGTTTGAAACTGGGACAATCGCAGAATAAGCTTAGAATGGAAATCTGGGCAGGCGTTTCTAGATCCCGAGACTTTCACGAAGAGCCATAGGCTCGGTTTCCACTCTGGAGAAACATTCGACCGTTCTATTCTGCGCGTCAAAACGCGAGACTCGCCCAGAACAGTTCCAACTGGCGAGAGGCCTCAGAAAAAAAGGGGGGTAGGAATCTTATTCTCGCGACATGAGAGTGCTCTCTGAGCAGGTCTAGCGAGACTAACCTTCGCAGGAATGGGAAAGGGGAGAGTCTCTACGCTCGAAAACGTCGGTGATCTATCGGGGGTTCTCTGTGCCTTCGACCAGTCTCTGGACTTCTGTCAGTTTTGAGAGTGCTTCTATTCCCAGCGGTGTTGTCTGGAACTTTGACTTGCCCTCATCAACCACTGTCACAAGCATTCCGCGAAGTAGGAGACGTGTAATGTATTTCTCGGCTGCGACGAAGTTGATATTCGACCTGTAGACGATCTCCGTCTTCGACGCTCGTTTAGCGGCCACGGCTAGAATGTCGCGGATTATCAGCAGCGAGTCTCTTGGCTTCGGACTCATACACGTTCTAAAGAGTCCGTGTTCCTTGGAGTAGGGGATTTAGTTCTTTCCAACATTTTCAAGCAAATGGGAAGAATCTTCCCCTCTCCTTACTGTGAGGTGCCAAGCCGTAACTGTTCGTCTACGTACCCGGTCTTCTCAGTCTTCAACCACAACCTTGCCCCCCGTCGAAGGATGAGGACCATCGCCGCCAGATTGGCGAGAGAGACAAGCGCCGCGTACGGATACGTTGCCAGCAACAAGCCTAGATGCGAGAGCATGCTCGACCTAGCAGAAGAGACTACCGCCGCAACCAGCGTCCCCACATAGACAATGTTCACCGCGACCATCACGAGGAAGAGTGGGAGAAGCGTCTCGAAGGGGAGTCCCACCTTGACTATTCCCAGTCCCAGAATTATCCACGCCACAAACGTCAACACTGCGAGAATCGGGCTCATCATCAACGCCTCCATATCCAGCGTCTTCGCAATCGACATCGACGTCCAAGCATTCCAGTGCTTGACCCCCGTCAGCATGTTCCCCCCCGACCACCTAATCCGCTGCTTGAACAAGCTGCCAACCCGGGCAGGCATCTCTTGCCAACACTCCACCGGCGCCAGTCGCGTAGCAATGTGAGCTCTAGCAAAACGCACCGACAACTCCGCATCCTCGACAAGGGATTTTGGATCCCACAGCCCAACCCTCTCAAGCGCCGTCCTCCGGAAGAACGTGTTAGACCCCGAAAATGTAACGAACAATCTCAAAGCATGCTTTCCATCATTCGACAAGCGATACAAGAAATTCTCGTACGCCGCCAGCCGCGAAACAATGCTCTCCCGAAGATTCAGCGTCCTATGAAAACCATGCACAGCCCCAGTCTCCGGACTATTGAAATAGCGGAGAGCCTTCTTCACAGCCTGCTCCTCCGGCACATCATCAGCATCAAAAGTCGCAACGATCTCGCCCGTCGACCGGTGAAACGCAAAGTTCAGGGCATCACCCTTCCCGAGACTCGAATCCCGATGGAACACTTTGATCCAGGGATACTTCGCAGAGTAACCCTTGCAGATCTCAAGCGTCCGATCCCGCGACTCATCCTCCACAACCACAACCTCCAAGTTCTCCTTCGGATAATCTAGCCTGAGCAGTGCATCCAACAGCCTACCAACCACCTTCTCCTCGTTCTTCACCGGGACAAGGACAGAGACATTCGGAGGATCCCAGTCTTCACCCGGATCCTCCCCAAACCCATGTCTCTTGTATCGCCAGACGCCGAGCATTATGATGGGAGTCGCGTAGACGAAGTAGACCAAGAATAGGATAGTCAGCCCGAAAACAAACCAGGTGGCGACGCTCACTATCCCTTATCCAGCTCGGGTTCGCCGTTCTGAGCAAGGAGGCTATTTATCGTCTTAGAAGCGAGCCTTTCTCGCGCGGAATACCGCAGTACGAATCGGATAAAGCCAACAGCGGACCGTTCGAGACACATGTCAAACTGCGAGATCCAGAAAATGCAGACGCTATTTCAGGCTGGCTTGGAGAATGGTTGCGCGCGGGCCCGCAGTTTTTCTCCGCTCTTCTACTAGGAAAAGTAGGAATAAGAGGACGGGATGGTCTGAATGTTTTCGCATTTATACTGGATTCACATGTTCAAGCCTTAAAACATACCAAGTCTGCCAGCGATATCCAGGGACCACCCTCAAGTTACTGTGGATATCCACGGGTCTACCAGTCACGGATTAACCGTTTCTCGTCAATAAGAATGAACGGAGCCCAAGAAAGCATACACAACCGGTACAAAACATGGGCAAACTAATGATCTCGCTCAGCGACCAATCCGAGAACCTCGTACGCAACGAAGTCCAACGCGTCTATCACGGCAGAGTCGGCGGCCTTTCCATATTCTTCGAACAAGTACTCCGCGACTATTTCCACGGCAACGGTAAACCGACAAAGGCCAACAGGATAAAGAACGGAAAAAACTAGTCCACAACTACTAGTATCGCTCATAAGACTGCGAAAGATTCACGGCTCTGAGGAGGCCCTCTGATCATCGCCTCAGTCTAACTACGCGGAACCTGTGGACTGACCGGTCTTATTCCTCTCGCCCTCGCTTCCAACGCCCGGACAAAGTTCGGAAGTTCTTCCACGGATCGCACCTCCGTTCGCGCCAGAGACCTCATCCTAATCCAGAGCTTCAGATCACTCTTCACTCCTCGCTGAGAGAGTTCCTTGTACAGCCATGTCTCAAGCTCCTTACCTTCTCTGTCGAAATCGGTCAACACAATCGCTTCTCTTGTCCCGTTCAGCCGATCGAGAAATTCGTGGCGAGATTCGCCTCTCGCTTTCAGGCAGTGAACCCTCCCCGCCACTCCCAGTCTCCGGAGCGCGGCCTCGTCTCGCCGTCCCTCTACGATGATCGGTACCCCAGCCTCAGATTGAGTTCTCAGCTCGTCGAGGATCCTTTCGGTCTCCTCCATCTTCCACGCATAATACTCAGCTCTTGGATTGCGTAGTCGGGCAAGATTCTTACGTGGAGCGGAGCCGGCCAGCATCCTTCAGCTCTTCTCAAGTCTTCGCACTTCTTCCAGAGGCTGCGGATTTCTCTTGAAATATTCTCTAACCGGTTCCAGCTTCTGAGAGAGGACTCGTGACATGTTTGTCTTCAGGTCTTGCGGATGGATTTTTCCCGAAGCGTATTGTTTCTCAAGCTCGTCATAAGTAGACACTTCAAAATCTCCTCCATACTTCGAGTCGCGCTTCAACGTGAGCGGCTCTCGATTTTCGAAAACTAGGATGCGATAGTATTCCAGTATCGGGTTGCCTTCCACCACCTTTGGTGGACAGAACGCCTGCTGGATCTTCTTCCCAATCACCTCAGGCTCATCATGTATCAGGATGTTGTTCTCGGGTTTGCTCTTCGACATCTTTGCGGCTATCACTTGGTTCAGTTTAGGGTCTTCATCGAAGCTGTCGTGTGGTGTGTTCTGAACACCCGCGAGTCCGACCAGCATGGGAGTGTGAAGGCTAACCGGTTTACCCCAATCAAGTTTCTCCCCTGCCTCTCTGGCCAATATGTGGGCCTTACGCTGATCTATCCCGGCACATGCAAGGTCCAATCTCATCTGGAATATATCTGCGGCTTGCATACAAGGGTAGAAAATGGTAGCAGCGTCGTTCTCTTTCGATTGCATGTCCCGTCCCATTATCGGTATGGCTCTCAAGACCCGTTGGGTGGTTGTGGCTCTCGCTATTCTGAGAACCTTCTCCCAGTAGTCGGCTTTCTCAGCAAGTTCTGAGGCCCAGATATACTCCGCGTTGTCCGCGGGGACTCCTAGGGCTGTGAAACAGTGCTTGTAGTATCGGCCTACTGTTCTGATCTTCTCTAGGTCGCCTCCGTATTTGTTGTTGATCATCGAGTGCCAGTCGGCGAGGAAGACTATGAAATGGAAGCCTGATTGGATTAGGTCTTGGATCTTGGAGGCGCAGACGAGCCCTTGGCCGATGTGCATCATTCCGTGCAGGGTGCGCCCGCTTTCCGGAGCACTCGAACCCCCAGTAGGCCCGAGGATTCTTCTTCTCTTCCAAAAGCTTCTCCAACTCAGACCTCTGGATTATCTCGGCAGTTCCTCTCATAGCAAGCTCAAGACGCTGCTCTAGGTTCAAGTCCGCCTCCAAGAGCCGGTTGTTTCCGCTCTCGGCTAAAAGCCTCTAGATCATCGATCCTCCTTTTCCGAGCATAAAGCCTGAAGGCGAGTTTCGCATTGAAACCCCTCCATGCGGAAGCGTTCCTTGTCGCCCGCGACACTAACACCAAAGCCTCACTGTGAAGATCACCGTCTTCTCTCGGCCCGGCTCTCTCGAGGCGGGCGTCTCGCGCTCGCCCTCATCACAAAC
>Ga0066667_10000284_pt1 | contig 16605 bp, 22 predicted proteins | sample GraSoiAngelo_116_FD_133943 | JGI IMG/M metagenome (GOLD analysis project Ga0066667, IMG submission 133943) | Grasslands soil microbial communities from the Angelo Coastal Reserve, California, USA - 14_0903_16_30cm | ecosystem: Environmental > Terrestrial > Soil > Grasslands | place: USA...
CAAAGTCATAGAGTATGACTTGCGGCAGTAACCGACGTAGATGCGGCATACACGCGGTTTTCCCTGATCCACCTGCCCCGGTTAGGAAAAAGACCATAGCCGCGAACCAAAGTATAGTTACGTGGGAGTGAAAATCCCAGATAGAAGGCTGGTTCCGCCACATGCCTCACCTACGCGCGCGCGTGTGAGAGACGAGAGAGAAACTATTGGGCGTAACCCATCAACATGTAACGCTCGACCGGGCGAACCGCATCATCGAAAAGTCTCACGGCGTGGTCGGTAAAATTCCGCTCCGTTGACGGAGGCTAAAGGCCGCGCGGCTCACGTTTAACTTTTTTCTTGACACGCTGGGGAGATTTTTCCCAAGATTCTTGTTACCCATATTCTGTGCTTAGTGTCGACAGAGCTTCAGAAACGTCTATATGAAATTGTGCTGGTGAATCAATTCAGGTCGACCCTGCAAGGTAATCGTATTCTAGGTCTACCGAGTGAGACTCTTGAGCCCAGACCGCCTTTTGGGCGTCATTCTGATCGCGGTTCTAACAATCCTTCTTCTGGTCGTTATTTGGAGCCTTGACCGTGGATTGGATATCACGGATGAATCCCTCACTCTGTTATCATACCTGTATCCTGGTGAATACCCGGCGAACTTCAGCATGTCCTACACCATCGTCGATCGCATCACCGGGTGGATGCACCCGAGCGTCGTTGGCTACAGGTGGATCACATTGGCGCTCATATTACTTACCGCGACAGCATTTTTCTGCGGATTCTGGCAATGGCTGCGCAGGTTCGTCGCAGCCGAACCGCGTAGGGCAGTCAGTCTAGCGGTCGTGTTCCCGTATCTCCTTATCGGATGGCTGTCGGTATACGGAATCGGTCTGGTTACGCTCAATTACAACACCCTCAACAGCGCCTGCCTTGCCTCCGTCGCGGGTCTGCTTTTCTACATCCTCGCTCACGTGCCAAGGCGGGGCGTCCAGCCGGGCAGGATTGTGGCCGGCCTGTTCATGGTGGGCTTCTTCTCAGCACTGGATTTATTCGTGAAGTTTCCGACGGCGATCATCATGTTCGGTGGCGCTGTGCTCCTGATCGTCTTACACATGAGACGCCTCGGGCGACGCACGATTGCATTCGCCATCGGTATTCAGATCCTTGGCGCGATGGCCGGGCTGGCAGCCTATTTTGCTGACGTGCGGTCCATAACTGCATGGCTTTCTAACTATCCTGGCCAACTCCGGGTCGTGTCACAAGTTTCGCACAACCAGGCACTTTGCTGCTTTCCTATGTGCGTGCTGCCGAATCACTCGGCCTGTTTCTGCTACGTCACTTTTCGCTTGTTTTCCTGATGAGCTTTATAATCGCGCGCTGTTACGCACGTGGCTGGTACCGCAACACATTGCGGAATCAACACGTGCTGCTCGCTATGCTAACGCTCACGCTTCTCTACACGGCATACAAGATATACGCCTTGGATCTGTTGAACTCCCCATACTTCAATAACTGGGCATCGTTCTATATGTATGTGCTTATCATCTGTTTCCAAGTCGTTGTTCTTCTTGCTACCTATCGCACCGGGGTGTGGGCGCCAGAACCGAACCAAGAGGCAGTGCAACGTCTCGATCTGTTGCTTGGAATCGGGCTTCTAGTGGCGTTTCCTTTTGTCGGAGCAATCGGGACCACGAACAACATCTTTCTAAACACCCTCATTGATATAGGAGGATGGTTTGCGCTCATACTGATTCTTGGCCTCCTAATCGAAGAACGCACGCGGAGCAGATTCGTTCTGTCACTTTGCATACTGTTGCCAGCTTGCTTAGGCGCAACGGAGCTAATTCACGGCCGCGTTTGGAAGCCATACCTTCTCGCCGCATCCCTTCCCGCGCAAACCATCACTCTCGAGCAGCCCGCCAGTGTAGCTGGGCTGAAGGTTGACTCGGCAACCGCCAAGTTCATCGCCGACCTTAGATCGATCTTGCGCCGGGGATCCTTCCATAAGCATGATTACATACTCGCTTTTTACAACGCCCCGGAATTGGTTTTGTTGATGGACGGAGTTTCGCTCGGCACGCCGTATTACATGAAGGGAGAAAATCCCATTAACTGCCGCGCCCTCGAGAGCGCCGAGATAAAGAAACGACCCGTATTTATCTTAGCCACGCGAAAGATCGACTTCGAGACCGTGGCATGTCTGCAAAAAGTGGGACTGCGCTTTCCCGTCGAGTTTGTCGAACTTGGGCGAATATATAATCCCTACAGCGCGAGTTCGTATGGATGGCGAAGGAATGAGCCATGGGTCAGCGTGTTCCGCCAGAAGGGCATTGACCCCTTTTAAAGTCTTCCTGGAACTCGCCAGACCGCCGTTCAGTGTGTCTCGCTGGTTCCGCGACATGCCTCGCGCGTACGAGAGAGAGAGATTGACGTGACGATCATGATAGCGATCGCCCCATTTACCAACCGCTCCCGACTGTTCGGTCACCGGGCACCCAGTCGCCGCCATTTCTGATATTTGGCTGGACGATCCCCGTCGTCGCCGGTCGATATGATTGCAACTCCAACGCTCGCGCTATCCGCTCTTGATTCGCCAAGGCCTGCTGCTGTTGCGCCGCCTGCAAGCCCGCGGCTGGCGCCGAGTGCCGCCATGCGCCAGTTTTAGGAAACAGATCGAAAACTTTAACGCGGGAGCACCGGTGGCTTCGATGGAGTTGACAACTTGCCTAGATTTCGGTAACTACTCGTCGAACGACATCTGAACGGGGTGCTGGAGGTTCCTCCCCGACAGCTTCTTCCTACTCTGTTAAACAAGGTGCAGGTCAACCGCCGGGGAAAAGAAAGGCGATCCGTCTATGCATCCGGCCACCCCGCACACGACCGCAATTTCGTCCACAACGGGGAAAAGAAAAATTCCAGGTAGTAAAGCGAACGAGCCGTGCCTGAAATTCGTCGTGACCTACCGCGAGGCTGCAAAGCGCAGGCAAAGGGTTTTTGAGACGGAAGAAGGGGCGATCGAATTCGCCCGGACTAAAAACCCTAATTTTCGATGTGATCCCATTCAAGAGACAGAGGCTCAAGCATCAGCGCGTACTTTGTTGGAATGCACGAACAAGCTCGAGGTGTATGGCAAAACAATAAGAGATGCGACAGACTTTTTTGTTCAACATCTAATTGCCAACGAGAAGTCATGTACCGTCGCAAAGTTGGTTGATGAATTTGTTTCGGCAAAGCAAAAGGAGGCCGCTTCACACTTTGATTTAGACGATCTTCAAGCTCGCTTGAAGATTTTCAGCGAAAGATTCGATGGCGAGTCGATCGGAACCATCACAAGCGCCCAGATCGACGATTGGTTACGCTCGCTCAATGTCTCGATAATTACACGGAACCATTACCGGCGATTGATTATGCTGGCGTTCAACTTTGCCGTGCAACGCGGATACGCTAGTTCTAATCCAGTCTTTGGTCGGTTCGTTTTTAGCCGAGCTGGTTAGCAGCGCAATCGTTGGTTGAACCGCCCCCAGCCACGTGGCCCTATGCCGACTGTCGAAAAGCTGCCATATTACGAATTAGGCAGCCTAATCTCACAATCAGCCGTCACACTTCACTGCGTGGCGGCCTTTTGTTTCGGTCGCGGCTCACCACTCTTTGAAATCGCCAATGTGTTCGTGCGTCTCGATCACGTTGCTGGCATCATCGTAAACCAGAATAAGCACCGTATCCGTATGGGTAATTCCCGTACGAAGGTAACGTCGTTGTTACTTTTGCGGGCACGTTTTCATGCGTTACGGGCGTTGACACGACAACCATCTCTGCTGAGAATCGTGAACTTCCACTAGCCAAAATCTATGAAAACTCCTCGCTCGATTATTCTTTCTTGTGCACTTTTGATCCTCGCTCTAATGCTGGTCTCTTGCGCGAGCGAATACGACACGACCACGACCAGAACTCCACTTCCTCCGCCGGAACCCACTATGGGGGGCTTCTCCCCCTATTGATAGCAGCCGCGCCGTTTTCGGGCGCAAAAATGAACTTACCACTCTTTGAACTCGCCCGCCTGCTCGTGCGTCTCGATCACGTTGCCGGATTTGCGGTACGAGAAGGGGCGGCCAGAGATCGACGCCAAAATCGAAGATCCGCAAAGCGACCTGCACAACGACGGACGAGCAACTTAACGCTTTCGATTCGTGAAGATTCCGTTACCTGAGTAAACAGGTGTTCCTCGTTCCGAACGCCTGGGACGAATCGCTCGGAACCGGGACTGATTCAGTTCGACTTAAACTGAAACAAAGATACGATCTCCACAGCTGGACGGCAATACAGTCACAAGGAGTCGCGACATGACCACGAAAGCATTATTTGTTAGACTGGAGGCAAAACCGGGCAAAGAAAACGAAGTCGCCAAATTCCTGCGCGATGGGCAGGGCTTGGTGCAACAAGAGCCCGCGACGACCGCCTGGTTCGGCACTCGACTTGGCCCAACGACTTTCGTCATCTTCGACGCATTTCCAGATGACGCCGGACGGGACGCGCACCTGTCGGGAAAAGTTGCTGAGGCGCTGATGGAGAAAGCGCCTGAGCTACTGTCGGAGCCACCGAAGATTGAGAAGGCAGACGTATTGGCAGACAGGTTACTGGTTTAATCGGCCTAACTCCGTCTAATGCCTCGCGTACGCGCGCGCGCGGGAGGGCAAACGATCTTCGTTGCTGACGCACATCGCGACGACGGAAAGCGTTTCGTTGCGCGTGCGGATGAAAAGCTGACCGCGTTTGTGGAGCTCGAATTAGCATGCAGGCGTCTAGGTTTTGCCCCTGGCGTACTGCAAAAATGAACTTGGCCACGGTAACGGCGGCACGGTTCAATAAAGGTTCAAATCTTGATGGAGTTCATTCGGCCGTTCTCTCCAACTTGCCGTAGCGGTACTAGCAATATTCGTCGACGACGAGCTCGGATTTTTTGGGGCTACGAGCTTGGTACCCTGCTTGGGGCCGGGCGTTAGAATTCGCACCGTCATGAAATGTGGATGCGCTTTTGCCCAGGCGAGCGCCTCTTGTTTGGTATCGAAAAAGCGATCGACGACGATGGCGCTGCGCTCAGCGTCATTTCACCCGCACAAGCGCGCGGCTTTGCGATTGATAACATCGGGTCCGCTATCTACGACCACACATGCCACGTCACCAAAGAAAACTTTGCTGCCATAGGGAATTTTCTTTGGATCGACAGCGCAATGTTTTTCGCCCAGCGGTACGCCGTTCCAAGATGCATGCTCGCCTGAACCTTCGCGATGCCAGTAAACCGTGACGCGCGCTAGGACAGAATGCTCGCCGGCGAACGCTTGACACGCAAAAAGCAACACAAACCCCACCGCTACAGTTGAGCGCTTCATACTTTCTCGGGTTTTTCCCGGCGGTCGAAATCCGGTCAGATCCAAATGGATTAGGGAGAAAGTGTGAGACAGTTGTCTCTATATAGAATTCGCAACTGCGTCGCCGTTTGGTCCCCTATTGCCGTTTGTCGAGCAAAGAGACACCATTTACCACCTGAAGTATTGGGAAATCATCGCCAGTGTGCTCGTGCGTTTCAATCACATTGCCCGCCTGATCATAAACGCGGATCACAGCATCATGTGAGCGGCTGTAGAATTTCGCGTGCAACCGCTGCAACCATAAATAGTTTTACACGCGCCATTGGGTCCCTTTTATCAAAAACGATGGCTGTGTGAAACGCCTTTTGAATTTTTAGAGTCCTTTCGCAAACAAGACGCGCACAAGAAACGGCTGACACGAAACAGTCCTAGTGAAACGGTCGCTCCACGCAATCGTGGTCTGGTTATGGATCGGCACGCTGATGGCTGCGACTGATGTGGCGAAAGCGGGGCCCTTTCGGGATTTTTTTAGGGCGTTACGTAGCGCAATTGCTCACCCGAATGAGAAGCCGCGACCGCACCGGAGCAGTCATAAGCATAATGAGACTCCGCCGAGCGATGTTTCGAATAGTCAGACTTCGGGCAGCCCAGTCCCCGCGCCTTCGGGGCAGCGCGATGTCCGGTGGGCGAAGGCAGCCTCGGGCGCGAACCAGCAAAAAACTGACCTGCCGCATGGGACTCCCGTGCCCGGTAAACCAGGCTTAGTTACCAGTCCGTTCGCGCCAGATAGCGGTTACGTCGACGTCACCGGTTCTCCGCCGGGAACCGCAGTAGAAGATCCTTACACAGGCAAAATTTTCCTTACGCCGTAGGATCTCAGTGGTTAGACTCCGCTGCGCGTGAAGTACTGGGAAATCGTCGCTGACAATCTCAGCAAAGCCGGTTGGGACATGGGGCTGCGTCTTATAAGCGAAAGCGTGCCGACGCAAAATCTGAATACATTCTCGCAGATTATGGTGAGCTTCCTGCTGGCGAGAGAGCAATAATCGGGATCATGAAAAGAGATTTATTCTTCTCCGTAGCTGTCGCGTTATGCCTACGAAGACGAGGATTCACGACGATGATACATGGAACCGGCCCGTGCAGGCTGGGTCCGCTTGAACGAGGGTTAGGGCGAAGATCAATGGGGTGCTTTCTTTCGTGACTGTTTGAGAAGCCGCAGAGTGGCCAACAAATTTGACCCATCTGTGCGATGAAAGTTAACGAAGAGCCAGCGACCGTTCTCCTGTTTGACCTCGGCAATCACGCTGGGCTTCTTGAATCTCGCTCCGGATCGAACCCCGTGAATATCAACGCGGAAGGACCCATTCTTCTCGGTGATACTTCCCAATTCATAGTGATCTTCGGGGGTCCTGGCTAATGAGAAAGGGATCCCAGTCAATGCCGACAATATCTTCAGGAGATTTTGCTTGCGCGGCAGAATCTTCTTTGAGTGCATTTAGGAGCTTCGGGCTAAAGACATCTGGTTTCTGCTTTATGGCAATCTCAAAGGCCGGTCCGTCATTCTCTTTCATCGCAATCGGGACATACCAGCTATAAAATTCCTGAACGAATTTTCGAACCGATTCTTCGACTTTGGGTGCCTGGGCGAAAACTGGAAGAACTGCGATCGCAAAGATGAGAAGGATTGTTTTTCGAAGCATTGCGGGAGCCCTAACGAGAATTCGACCCCAAAAATCTGCAACTAATTACAGATAAAATCTGTATAATCCGGTTGCCTTTAGCGGGGCCGGTGGTGGCTAAAAGCCCTTGCATGTTGAGGGCATCTTGTAGAGGTAGCCGTTTCGCCGGGCAAGCCGAAAGAGTGAACTCACCACTCTTTGAAATCGCCAATGTGCTCGTGCGTTTCAAGCATATTGCCAGCTTCATCGTAAACGCGGATCACGTCATCATTTTTTGCCTTAATTTCGCGCGCTCGAGACGGGCCTCCCCACAATGCGCTACGGCTTCACCGCGTGGATGAAGGCGCTGAGGAACTTGCCGTCGATATGCGGGGCGAGCGCGTCCACGTCGATACCTTTGGACGTGAGAAACTCGCGCGCATCTTCGGTGCGGTAGATGCGCGTCGGCTGAACTTCGATCTGCTCGAAGCCGACGGCGGTGAGCTTGCCGCGATAGTCGTTTTCTTCGAGTGCGCCGGCCACGCAGCCGACCCACAAGAGGACGCTCTTGCGGATCTCTGGCGGGATTTCGCCTCTGGTCACCACGTCTCCGACACCGCAAAGCGGCCGCCGGGCTTGAGCACGCGAAAGGCTTCCCGCAGCACGCGGTCCTTAGCGGCCGAGAGATTGATCACGCAGTTCGAGATGATGACGTCTACGGTATTGTCTGGAAGCGGGATGTTTTCGATCTGGCCCTTCAAGAACTCCACGTTCTCCACCCCAGCCTTGCGTTTATTTTCGTTGGCGAGGGCCAGCATCCCGTCGGTAAATATCGAGACCGTAGGCCTTGCCTGTGGGTCCGACGCGTCGGGCCGAGAGCAGGACGTCGATCCCGCCGCCCGAGCCGAGGTCGAGGACGGTCTCGCCCGCGTGGAGCTGGGCAAGGGCCGTCGGATTGCCGCAGCCGAGCGACGCCTTCACCGCATCCTCGGGCAGCAGCTCGGTCTCAGAGGTGTCGTACAGGTTGTTCGTGATCGGATCGCAGCAGGCCGTCGACGAGGGCGTCGAGCCACCGCAGGCGTTGCCCCGAGCCTGCTGAACGAGCAGTGCCGCCGCTCCGTATTTTTCCTTCACGACTTGTGTGATGTTTTCGGTGCTTCCATTTGGTCTTCTCCAGCTTGATGTCTCGATTGCGGGGCTGCATGCTCTTAGAACCCGTCTCTTGCCTTGGAGCTTGAGGCAGGGAAACATTGAGATATGAAAGCACGACTGGTCAAATTTGGTGAGATCGAGGTCGAGGGAAAGCGCTACACGCATGATGTGGTGATCGACGGTGGCAAAGTGCGGAAGCGAAAGAAAGGACCTTCCAAGGAATTCCGCGAAAAGTTCGGCCACACGCCGCTTTCGGCCGAGGAAGAAATTCCCTGGGGAGGCAAGCGGCTCCTTGTCGGAACCGGCGCCCATGGCGCGCTTCCGGTAACGGACGAAGTCCTAGCGGAGGCGAAACGGCGCGGTATCGAGGTCATTGCGGCGCCCACGTTGGAAGTCTGTCAGTTGCTAGAGGAAGTGAAGAAAGGCCAAGCGTACGCCATCCTGCATTGCACGTGCTGAAAAACGCGGTTGGAGCTTGCGTTACGTCTCGACCGTTGATTCTCGCGGCCCGAACAATATGGATTGCCTGACGCACACCGCGACGGAAAGCGTTTCGTTGTGCGTGCGGATGAAAAGTTGACTGCGTTTGTGGAATTTCAATCGGCGATTCGGCGTTGGGGCTTTTTGCATCGACGAGATAGCGAAATTTCTCGCAACTCTGCCAACAAAGAAAGGTTACTGAATCATATGAGATCCTTAATTAAATTCAAAACAACAGCGCCGCTTTTCATCCCGCTGATGCTCGTCTGCTTTGCACCCTCACCGACAGCGCAAGGACAGACGCCGACGCCGGATATGGCTGTACTGGGCTTCAACACAGCTGACGGGCTAAACGCGCTAACAAGCGTTACCTCTGGCATATACAACTCCGCTTTCGGCTTTAGTGCGCTCAAGGCGGACACCACTGGCAGTTACAACACGGCCGTGGGTGGTCAAGCGCTTAAGTTCCTCACCACTGGCGTCCAGAACACGGCGGTAGGGGTTAACGCCCTTGCCTTCGACACCACGGCCATCAAGAACACGGCCGTTGGACAGGGAGCGCTTGAGAACAACAACGCCAACTTCAACGTCGCCACCGGCTATCGAGCCCTCAATCACAACACCACCGGCATCGGCAACACGGCCACCGGTTTTCAAGCGCTTGACGGCAATACCATCGGCTTCGGCAATACGGCTTGCGGCTTTGCTGCACTCGGTCTCAACGCCACCGGCCACGGCAACAACGCATTAGGTAGCGAGGCCGGCATTAATCTCACAACGGGCAACGACAATATTGATATCGCCAACAAAGGCGTTGCTGGAGACTCCAACACCATCCGCATCGGTACGGCAGGATTTCAAACAAAAACCTTCCTCGCTGGCATCTTTGGGACAGTTGTTACGGGCTCACAAGTTGGTGTAACCCCGACCGGTCAACTTGGTGTGTTGGCGACCTCCTCGGAGCGTTTCAAGGACGCGATCAAGCCAATGGACAAGGCAAGCGAGGCGATTCTGGCGCTAAAACCGGTTACTTTCCACTACAAGAAGGAACTCGATCCCGACGGCATTCCACAGTTTGGCCTCGTAGCCGAAGAAGTGGAAAAGGTAGACCCCGATCTGGTAGCCCGGGACGCCAAGGGCAAAGTCTATACCGTGCGCTACGAAGCGGTGAACGCGATGTTACTCAACGAGTTTCTCAAAGAGCACCGCATGGTTCAGCAACAAGAGAAAGAAATCGATGCCCTTAAAGCGGAACTGAAAGAACAAAGGGCGCTCATTCAAAAGGTGAATGATAAAGTGGAACTCGGTAAACCTGCACCGCAAACCGTTTTGAATAGTCAGTAAAGCTGTCGGGGCCAACCAAGCAGCCTTACTTTTTGCGATCAGCCGTCACGCCTCAGTGCGCGGCGGCTTTTTGTTTGCGTAGAGGTGCTTACCACAGCTTGAACTCGCCCTTGTGCTCGTGCGTTTCGATCACGTTGCTAGCTTCATCGTAAACGCGAATCACAGCATCATGGGAGCGGCCTAGAAGCCGAAATTAATTCCCGTGCGTACCATTCCGAAGTTGTTGTCCCGACCATTAACAACGTTCCAACTGAAATCAGTGATCCAGCCAATGTGCGGTGTGAAGCGAATTTCCAGACCCGTGCCTAACTGGCCGATCCCTTCAGTCGTGGCCTCCAAATGATGGGTCGTGGCAGCTCGTGCGCTAATTATTCACGCTCATAGCACGTCAGAGATTAGATCAACGGCGCGACGATCTTAACGAGGCCGATTTCGTAAGCATGCATTGCTATATGGTTCTTTCCTCGCGTTTATGAGACCCGCACTCTTTTCCATACGCCGCCTTCTTCTTTCCAGTTGTAAAGCGGCCTCGCGTTTACTTTGTGAACAGAAGTTTCTGTGACCTTCATGCTTCCCGGCTGTCCGGCCATGAAGAAATCAATGTCATAGATCGTCCCGTCGGCAGCTTTCATATCGACGCAGGCAAAATATTTGCCGCCTCCGAGAGTGGAAAGCCGATCGCCGTGGACCTTAACCAAATCGAGCCCGAGATCTTTGCCTCGATAGTTGACATGGAACTTCTTGTCGTTGGATTTCTTGCGTTCGTCGTCGATGTGTTTCTTAATCCCGCTGGAAATATCCGCCGTGCTCACCTCCTTCGCCTGAGTGGGGCTCTGTGGAGATGTCATTATTGTCGGTGGAAAACGCCGTTGCAGTGGTGATCCAAACCTGTGAACTGCTGCCTGCGCATGAAGATCGTGCGCGATGCCGCAGAGCAGAAGAACGCAAATCGCAACGCTCCGAGAGGTCCGCGTCATCGTAGCAAAGGCTAAGTAGAATTGTAGCAATATGCGAAGTTATTTCTTGAACCTGTCTGCGAAACCTGCCGATGCGCATCGCGGTGACCGAAAGCGTTTCGTTGTGCGGGCGGATGAACAGTTGACCGTGTTTGTGGAACTTGAATCACGGCATGTCTTCAGACCTTGCGCGTAATCTTGCCCGTGAATGACTGGGCCATGATCTTGCCGTCCCGCACGACAAACGTGTCCGTGCCCACCTCGTACACGTTGTCGGCAGTCTCTGCGGTCCATCGAATGTAAGCGTAATCGCCTTCGACGAACTGCTGCTTCATGCTGAACGTAGCGCCAGGTTTTCCGAACTCCGCCACCATCGCCTGGAAAAACTGCCTGATCGCATCGTCTCCCCTGAGCGGTCCGTCCGCTGTGAACAGGACAGCACCCGGCGCATAATCAGATAGGATGCCCTCGAGATCGCCCAAAACACTTTAAGTGGCGGTCTAGAACGTCTTTCGTTGAAGTCATTTCTTGGTCTCCTGTGTTGTTTTTAGTCGTCGGCTTCAGCTACCACTTTTCACCTGCACGTGCATTCCTTTTCAGAGCATAAACGACATTTGTTTTCATAGAACCGGGAGTTTACGCGGCGTCTTTGCGCGAAAACGAGTGTTTTTTGTAGATTTCAAGCGCCGGACGGCTCTTTGAACTCGCCCGCGTGTTCGTGTGTTTCGTTCACGTTACCCACCGCACCGTAAACGCGAATCACAGCATCATGTGAGCGGCTGTAAAACTCCGTGTAGCCGATTACAAGCTCGACGCAATGCCTTGAATAGCCGACACTACGTAGGCGACCGCGGGCAAGACGAACTCGTTCTTCCGTGAGTTGAAACAACGGAAGGTCTATCGCGTCGCAACGGAGTTCACTGACCATTTGCGAAAAAAATCATCACGTAATCGTGCAGGGATTTACTTGAGTGTCCTGCTAGTGCTAATGCGTGGCATGGCGAACGCTCATGAGGAGCGCCCGCCGATCATGCCCGACGGAAGTGGCCACGTGCCGACTTACCGCACGACTGGGCCCACCCTGCTTGTCTGCAAAACCGATGCGGCCGACTTCGCCGCGCGCATCGCGTCGTTTGATCCAGCGTTGAAAGCGGAGAACGAGGCGCTCTTCGGGCAGTGCCAAGTGCAGGGATTCCGCGACCTGCAAGCGGCCGTCAACGCCGTGCAGACACCGGGCGTCACAATCAAGGTGCTGCCGGGTCTCTATCAAGAGCTGCCCAGCCTCCCTGGCCCTTTGGGCGCCTGCGCGAGTCTTCCAGCCCCCAAAGCGAAGCTTGAATACCAGATCCTCTCCTGGGATCAGCAGAACCAGTGCCCGAACAACCAAAACCTAGTGGCGATTTTTTCGAAGACCGATCTGCAGATCGAGGGTACGGGCGCGAAGCCGACCGATGTCATCTTCGATGCCCAGTTCCAAAGGCTCAACGCTCTGCGCGCGGACCGGTCGAACGGCATCTATATTAAGAACATCGCGGCGGAGCGGACGACGTTCAACGCGTTCTACATCATGGAAACCGATGGATTCGTTCTCGACAGTTGCCTCGGTCGATGGAACGACGAGTACGGATTTCTGACCTTCGCCGACGACCATGGTCTGTACAAGAACTGCGAGGCCTGCGGCAACGGTGACTCCGGTATCTACCCGGGTGCGGCGCACAACATCAACGCAAACGAGAAGTTCACGGTGTCACGCTACGCGATCGAGATCGAGAACTGCTACTCGCACGACAACGCGCTTGGCTACTCCGGCACGGCTGGCGACTCCGTGTGGGCGCACGACAACGTGTTTATGCGTAACGCAACAGGCGTGTCGACGGACAGCTTGTTCCCGGAGCACCCGGGGCTCCCACAGAATCACGCGAAGTTCGAGCGCAATGTGATCGCCGACAACAATGCTGACTATTACGCATATGTCCGCGATGGCACATGCAACAAGCCCCAGATTGACCGCGGCTACGAGAACGGCGTTGTCTGCCCCTGCGTCGGCATCCCGACCGGCACGGGTGTCATCAACGCCGGTGGTGATTGGAACATCTGGCAGCACAACTGGGTGTATGGCAACCACTACGCGGGTTTCATTCTTACGTGGGCGCCCGGCTTGGTCCGTAATGCGAAGACATGGGCGGCGCAGTTCGACACATCGCACCACAACCGCTACCTCGGTAACTCGATGGGGGTGGCGAAGGACGGCATGAAGTCGCCCAATGGGATAGACTTCTGGTGGGATGGCCAGGGCATCGATAACTGCTGGCAATCATCCCGCCCGTCCGGCACGGAACCGCTCGCGCTGCCGACGTGCGGCTCCGGGTGGTCGGTCATCGGGCCCGGTACGGCGCGGTACGTCAACGAGCCGATGAAGCTCATCAGCTTGTTGAACTGTGCGAGGTACGACTTGGTCAGCCAGACGGTGCCGTGCAATTGTCAGTGGTTCGGCGCGAAGGGTTTCAGTCGGCTTGACGTGCAAATCTCGACGGGTGAAGGCGTGCTGACCGTACTTGTCGTTGCGGTGCTGCTGTGGCGTTGTCTGTCGCCGCCATCAAATCTCTCGGTTGTCGGTGCTCTCTTGGGAGTCGCCGGTGCCGTAGTGGGCGTCATCGGGGCCATCTACGAGGCGACGCCGTGGTGCGGTATCGGGTTCGTCCTGCTCGGCGGTTGGTGGCTCGCGAGCGGCGTAGCACTGCGACCACGCGGCCGACCGACGCTCGGCATGGTCACGATCGTGCTAGCCGTGTTCGCGCTGCTATGCGCAATCGACCGGGCGCTGTGGATGCTACCGTGGATTCCGTTCTCGCCGTCGTATGTGAGGATCCTGCTAGAGATCGTTTGGATCCCGTGGGTGATCATCATCAGCCTCTGATTCAGGGCCGTAGCGCACAAATCGAAAGAAAAGGGGCTTAGAGCCCTCGTCTGCCTTGAATCAGGTTAATAATCAGGACGATGACCGCGACCACGAGCAGGAGATGGATCAGACTACCGCCAACGTGGCCGGTGAAGCCAAGAAGCCAGAGCACAACTAGGATGACAATTATAGTCCAGAGCATGTTTATCCTTTCGGTTGAGTTAAACTTTCGTCGGCCTATTTACCCAGACGTTTAACTACTCGCCAAGCTTTTTCAGAACATCGAGTCAACAGCTTTCTTCCATTCCGCAAGAATTCAGGGCCGCAGGGCAGCAGGCGCACTAGCGGTGAATGCGCGTCTGAAAACGAGACCCCCACCCCTGGTTACTAAGGGGGCCATTGGGCGAACGCTCGCTATCCAGCGTTGAGGGATTTATGGTCGTGAGCGCTTGGCCGCTGTCGCGAACGTGCGTGGAAGCGGCGAAACTTTGCGGCGTTCCCGCAAACTGCCATGTCGCACCAACGCCGACGGCCGGCTTTCGAGCTGTCAATGAAGACCCACGAACAGTTCGGCCCTTGACAAATGCGTAGTCGATTCATTGGTAACGGCAAGACGTGTTGGACCATCCGATAGGCGACCGTCGATGCGATCAGGTCGAAGTCGATTGGATCGTTGCGGAGGTCGATGAGCACACGCCCACCGCCGAAGCGCAGCTCATGGGCTTTTATGCCAGTGATCCAATGCTCGCGAAGAAGTGCCAGGGCGCTTTTCGTCGGCGCGCGCCTTGAAACGATCCGGGTGACCAACTCAAACAGGGCCTCGCGCAAAACCTTTGCGCGCGCCAGCGCGATTGCAGCTGCCGCGGGCTCCTTGTGCGCCTTCTTAGCCAGTGCGCGCAGCACCCTTTTTGGCAAGAGATGCACGAATGCCGCCCATTCAAGCAAACGTGGGTAGCTGTCTAGCCAGTCGCGAGGCGACTGATCGCGGCCGGTGACGGTATTGACGAAATCGAGTGCTGGATCGCCGCCGATGATGTCGCGGTTGCGAAAGTGGTGCGACTCAGTTCTAACCTCTAAAACAGTTTTCATCGGTTGACAAAAGTCGTAACCTAATGTAATAGCGATTGGATGGACGCATTTCTTTATTTTAGACGCAGTCGCGCATTGCTCGCATTACTGTTCGTGTTGGCGCTGCTCTTTGCGCCTGTTTCTGTGCGCGCGGAGACGGAAATCCGTTCACTTACTGGCATTATTGAGGGCCATCAGGTCGGGGGTGTAACGATCGATCTTCTAGACAATATCTATGTCGCCGGCTTTGGCGATTTGGTCTGGAAGATCACGCCGGAGGGCGAGCGTCAGGTATTTGCGTCGGGGCTTTATGGCGCATCCGACAACGCCATCGACAATGAAGGCAACCTCTCACAATCGAATTTCTACGGCAATTCAATCAATAAGATTAATCGAAAAGGACCTTCTTTGGAACACCGCTTTACACGATTTCCAGATCCAACTGGAGGCTCCGACAACGAAAGAAAACAAAATGAAAACCACACTGACCCTGATTACCATAATTACATCGCTGTTCTTCAGCGCCTGCGCTAACAACAATCGAGCCGAGTATTGGAATGCTAGGCGAGCAGCAATCGGATCGCTTCCGCCGAACCAGGGGACGCAGGCACAAATTGACCCAATGCGCCACCAATACGTTAAAACAATGACGCAGGCACAAATTGACCAAATGCGCGACGACTACGTTAAAAAAATGCTTCTTCCGAGCGATGGCCATAATCCGGGCTCCTCGCAGCGTTTCAAGACGGAGATCAAGCCAATGGAAGACGCCAGCGAAGCTCTTTTCGCGCTCAAGCCAGTCACGTTTCGCTATAAGCATGACATTGATCCGGATCCTGCCCAGCGTTTTGGGCTTGTAGCCGAGGAGGTCGAGAAGGTTAAGCCCGACCTCGTTGTGTGCGATCAAGAAGGCAGACCGAATGTAGTGCGCTACGACTCCATCAACGCCATGTTACTCAATGAGTTTCTGAAAGAGCACAAAAAAGTGGAGGAGCAGGGAGCGACGATCACTGAGTTGAAGAAGGAAATCGGAAGCCTCACTGCGACAGTGAAAGAGCAGGCCGCGCAAATCCAGAAAGTGAGTGCGCAGGTTGAGATGAGCAAGCCGACTCCGAAAGTAGTCACGAACATGCCGTAAACACAGCGATGTTGTAGCCACGGCGCTATGTCGCAGTGTCCTTCAAAAAGCGCCTCGACACAGCGAGGCGGCTACAGCAAAGGCCGCCACACTTTCACCGGCGTGGCGGCTTTTTGTTTTGCTCCAAATGCCAAACATGATCGCTTACCATTCTTTTAAATTGCCCGTGTGCTTGTGCGTCTGGATCACGTTGCCCGTTTCATCGTAAACGCGGATCACAGCATTATGTGAGCGGCTGTAGAATCTGGCGTAGCCGATTGCATTGCTCACCGCATCCGGTTCGCCGTACCACAGCCGACCGAATGGCAGCGCATCGGAAATCAGATCGACGCCGCGTCTATCACGTCGTGGCCGAATCCCGTAAAAATCCTTCCTTCGCGACATCAGCGGACAACCCTAAACAAAGGCGGAAGCCAGCGGATTTGTTCTCACTTCCGTTCTCACTCGGCCACTTTTTCAGTACTTTTCTCGTGAATTTACCTAGGAAAAGAGGCGGGGGCGGGGAATCGAACCTGCGAATACTTTCGCCTTCGCGATCTTCTCCGCTGGA
>Ga0066667_10000287_pt1 | contig 16506 bp, 17 predicted proteins | sample GraSoiAngelo_116_FD_133943 | JGI IMG/M metagenome (GOLD analysis project Ga0066667, IMG submission 133943) | Grasslands soil microbial communities from the Angelo Coastal Reserve, California, USA - 14_0903_16_30cm | ecosystem: Environmental > Terrestrial > Soil > Grasslands | place: USA...
CGTACCGGCTTTGCCGGAGCGTCCGTCTCATCCCGGTTGGCAAAGCCGCTATCTCCCGAGTTCTTCTTGCGACATCGGATTTAGGGCAAGCGGAACTCGCCGCGCGCGACCGTCACCGCCGAGCCGCCGACCTCGACCAGCTCGACCCGCTCCGGCGTCCCCTCGACACGCGCGAAGAGCGTCGACGGTCGCCCGATCTCGGCGCCCTGTGAGATCTCGATCTCGTCCCCAAAGCCGATCCGGCCGTGACGGGCCAGATGAAGCGCGAGCGGCCCGGCTGCCGATCCGGTCGCGGGATCCTCGGCCACGCCGCCTGTGGGCGGGAACATCCGCGTCTTCCACCGTGATCCGGAGCCTGCGAAGCAGTTGACGCCGACCACGCCGTCGAGCTTCGCCAGCCGATTCGGATCGGGACGCAGCGCCGCGACGTCATCCTCGGACGCGAGAGCGACGTACACGTGCTGGACCCCGTTGTCGTAGACCTCGACGGGCAACTCCGATTCCTCGAGGCCGAGCGCTCCCAGCAAGTCGTCCGCGGGCTCGTACAGCCGAACCGTCGGCAGCGGCTGCTGCATTCGCCCGAAGACGATTCGGTTTTCCTCGCGCTCAAGCCGGACCGGCACGATCCCCGCGGCCGTCTCGAGCCGGATCTCGACCAGCTGCAACGGCCCCGCGAGGACAAAGGCAGTCCCAAGCGTCGGGTGCCCCGCGAACGGCAACTCCTGCGCCGGCGTGAAGATCCTCATCTTCGCGTGCCCGCCCTCCTCCGCCGGGAGCACGAACGTCGATTCCGAATAGTTGATCTCGCGCGCGAGCGCCTGCATCGTCTCGGCGTCGAGCCCGCGCGCGTCGGTGAAAACCGCCAGCTGATTTCCGGTCAGCGGGCGGTCGGTGAAGACGGCCACGACCACGTAGCGCAGGGTCTGCACCGGACGCACTCTAGAGAGGGTTACCCTTTTGCCGATGGCGGCGAAGAAGTCCGTGCAACTCTCCGGCGTCGTTGTCGCCGAGTCGGCGATCTGCTCGATCGACCCCGACGAGGGCGTGCTGATGTACCGCGGCTACGACATCGCCGACCTCGCGGAGCACTCGACCTACGAGGAGACCGCCCTGTTATTGCTCGACGGGGAGCTGCCGTCCTCCGACGCGCTGGCGGCATTCGAGAGCGAACTGGGAGACCGCGAGCTGCCGCTCGCCACCGCCAAGCTGATCGACCGCTCGGCCGGCCAGGCGGCGCCGATGGAGATGCTCCGCACGGCCGTCTCGACGCTCTCCTTCTCGGATCCCGGCCGCGGCAAGACCGACGCGGAGTCCGGCCGGCGCACCGCGACGCGGCTGGTCGCGCAGCTGCCGACGATCGTCGCCCGCTACCAGCGTCGCCGCGAGGGGCTCGAGCCCCTGCCGCCCGATCCGTCGCTCTCCTACGCCGAGAACTTCCTGGCGATGCTGCACGGCGAGCCGCCGAACGAGCGGGAGGCGCGCGCTTTCGACGTTGCGATGATCCTGCACGCCGAGCACGAGCTGAACGCTTCGACGTTCGCGGCCCGCGTCGTCGCCGGTACCGGCGCCGGCCTGACGGGGGCGGTCGTGGCCGCGATCGCCGCGCTCGCCGGTCCCCTGCACGGGGGCGCCAACGAGGCCGCCATGGGCATGTTCGAGCGCTGGGGCTCGGCGGAGCGCACGCCTGCCGAGGTGCGCGGCATGCTCGAGCGCAGGGATAAGCTCTACGGCTTCGGGCATCCGCTCTACCGCGCGTACGACCCGCGCGCGGTCATCCTCAAGCGGATCTCGGAGGACTTCTCGCAAGACGGCGGCGAGCCGAACTGGTACGAGATCACCGAGGCGGCCGAGCGGACGGTGTTCGAGGAGAAGGGCCTCTACCCGAACGTCGATCTCTGGTCGGCGTCGGTCTACCGCTACCTGGGCGTACCGACTGACCTGTTCACGCCGCTCTTCGCCGCGAGCCGGGTCGCGGGCTGGTCTGCGCACGTGCTCGAGCAGTACGCCGACAACAAGATCATCCGGCCCTCGGCCGAGTACGTCGGCAAGCCGCCGCGGGAGTTCCCGGCGCGCGAGCGGGCCTAAGCACTAATGCAGCTGTTCCTGGTCCGCCACGCCGACGCCGCACCCGGCGAGCCCGACGAGCTGCGCCGGCTCACGCCTGAAGGCCGCGTCCAGGCGCGCGCGGTCGGCGAACGCCTCGCCGCTCGAGGGATCCGACCGGACGTCGTCCTGACGAGCCCGCTTCTTCGCGCCCGCGAGACCGGCGACGCGATCGCGGGCGAGCTCGCCTGCGCGAGCGAGCCCAGCGACTCGCTCGCGCCTGGCGCCACCGCAACCGCAGTGCAGGCGGCGGTGGCGAGCCGCGGCGAGACCGTGGTGGTGGTCGGCCACCAGCCCGACTGCGGGCAGATCGCGGCCGAGCTCGGGGACGGAACCGAACCGTCCTTCCCGCCGGCAGGCGTCGTCGAGCTTCACCTCGCGGACTGAGCTAGATTCGGCCTCGTGACCCCGGTCGTCAGCGTTCACGGCCTGACGAAGTCGTACGGCGAGTTCGAAGCGCTGAAGGGCGTCGAGTTCGAGCTCCGTGCGGGCGAGGTCTTCGGCCTGCTCGGCCCGAACGGAGCCGGCAAGACGACGACGATTGAGATCCTAGAGGGCTACCGGCGACGCGACGGCGGCGAGGTACAGGTGCTCGGCGTCGATCCGGCCGACGCCGGCCTCGACTGGCGCGCCCGCATCGGCGTCGTGCTCCAGTCCTCGGCCGTGTACGAGAACCTCACCGTTGCCGAGCAGCTCGCCCAGTTCGCCGGCTACTACGAGCGCCCCCGGCCGGTCGACGAAGTGATCGGGCTAATCGGGCTCGAGGAGAAGCGTGACGCGCGCGCGCGCCGGCTCTCCGGCGGCCAGCGGCGCCGGCTCGATCTCGGCCTGGCGCTCGTCGGCGATCCCGAGCTGATCTTCCTGGACGAGCCGACGACCGGCTTCGATCCCGGCGCCCGGCGGCGGGCCTGGGAGACGATCCGCTCCCTGAGCGCGCTCGGTAAGACGACCCTCCTGACGACGCACTATCTGGACGAGGTCGAGCAGCTCGCAGACCGCGTCGCCGTCCTCCGCGAGGGGCGGGTCGTCGCCGCCGGCACCGTGCAGGAGCTCGTCGGCGGCGCGCCGGCAACCGAGATCCGCTACCGGCGGAACGGCGAGGTCGTCGTCGTCGAGACCGAAGAGCCGACGCGCGTGCTCCACGAGCTGACGGCCGCGGCGATCCAGCGCGGCGAGGAGCTCGACGGGCTCGAAGTACGCAAGCCGAGCCTCGAGGAGGTCTATCTCTCGCTCACCCAGGCGGAGCCCGAGTGAGGCGTCGCTTGCGATGCCGCCCAAGAGGCCGCGCCGCCAAGGCATCGCTTGCGATGCCGCTCAAAGGCCGTGCCGGCTTTGCCGGTGCGGCCGCCTGCTGCGCGGCGCGGCCGCTAAACACGAGCTGGAAAGCGACAGCGGCGGCGACAGTCGACGAGGCGGCAGTATGAGGCTCTTCCGCCACGAGCTTCGCAGCCAGCTGCGGCTCTACTCGCGGAGCCGCGAGCTCGCGTTCTTCACCTTCGCGCTGCCGCTGATCATGTTCTTTCTGCTCGGCTCGGTGTACGGAAACGACCGGATCAAGTCGGAGCACAACGTCCGCGCGGCCGATTACCTGCTCGCGGGAATGCTCGGCTACGGCGCGATTGCAACCGGCTTCGCCGGACTGTCGATCATGCTCGTGATCCGCCGCGAGTCGGGAATCCTGAAACGGGTGCGCGCGACTCCCTTGCCGGCCTGGGCGTACGTGGTCGCGTTGCTGTGCACGACGCTGATCGCGTTCGCGCTGGAGGCGATCTGCATGGTCGCGCTCGGCCGGTTGTACTTCCACACGCATACGCACAACCTGTTCTCGCTCGGGCTGGCGCTGCTGCTCGGCGCGGCGGCGTTCACGGCACTCGGCCTGGCGCTGACGAGCCTGATCAGGTCGGCCGAGGGCTCGTCGGCGGTCGTGAACGCGATCTACCTGCCGGTCTCGTTCCTTTCCGGCGCGTTCTTCTCACCCCATTCGTTTCCGGCCGCACTCAAGGCGATCGCGAACGCGCTGCCGCTCGTCTACGTGATCCGGCTCGTCCGCGACATCGCGCTCCACAACCAGCAGATCTGGGATCGCCCGGGCGACGTGGCCGTGATCGCAGCCTGGGGGCTCGCCGGCGCGATCGTGGCGGCCCGCCGTTTTCGCTGGGAGCCGCAGGAAGGTTAGGTTTTGCGAACCGGGGAACTTATGGGTTTCGATGGATACAGAGCCTCAGCTCGCGTTCTACCGCCGCAGTCCCGAGCCGCCGGGCCTCGAGGTTCGCGTCAACTTCGGCATCTTCGCCGGACGGCCCGCGACCGCGGCTGAGATCGACGACCTGGCGCACGCTCTACTCTCCAAGGTGGGCGAGGTCTCGATCGTGGCCGAGGAGCGCCACGAGGTCGGCGAGGATTCGGAGGCGTCGCTGCACCAGGTGCGGGTCGAGGTGGATCCCGAGTACATCCCCGAGGACGAGCACGACGCCGACGTGCTCGCGGGCCGAATCGTCGAGGCCGCCGAGTCCTGGGCGCGCGGCTGCGTCGCCGAGCGGCACGCCGAAGTCAGCGAGCCCTAGACCGTCTGTAAAACGGAGCTTCCGGTTCCGGAAGAACGAGGGGCTGGCCTACGGTCGCTGCCTACACTTTCTGTTTGGTGTCAGCGCAGCAGATCTGCTCCGGAGCAATGAGCGATTTCTCTCGCACCCTGATCGAGCGCTCAGGCTACGAGAGCGAGGACTTCGCCGATCTCTACAACCGCTATCGCCTCGCGCCACCGCGCGAACTCCTCGACATCCTGACACTGGTCGCCGAGGCCGAGCGGCCGCGCCTCGTCGTCGACCTCGGTGCGGGCACCGGTCTCTCGACCCGTGTTTGGGCAGAGCGCGCCGAGCGCGTAATCGGCGTCGAACCGAACGCGCACATGGTCGAGCGCGCGCGGCGAGCGACGCAGGAGTCCAACGTCGACTACGTCGAGGCCTACGCCGCCGACACCGGCCTCGGCGGAGTCGACGCCGACATCGTCGCCTGCGCGCAGGCGTTCCACTGGATGGAGCCGGATCCCGTTCTGGTCGAGGCCGCAGGTCTGCTTCGTCCCGGCGGCGTCTTCGCCGCCTACGACTATGACGTTCCGCCCGTGATCCACCCTGAGGTCGATGCCTCCTTCGCCGACCACTTAGCGGCCCGGCGCGCGGCGCGTAAGCGCCTCGACCTTCAAGCCGGAGCGGAATCGTGGCCCAAGGAGATGCATCTCGTTCGGATCCGCGAGAGCGGCCGCTTCCGGTTCGCCCGCGAGATCGTCTGCCACGGCTTCGACGAGGCCGATGCCGGTCGAATCATCGGCCTGGCCGAGAGTCTCGGCGGGCCGCGTGGCATCTTTGGCGACGCCGCCCCGGAGGTTGGAGAGACGTTCGAGCGCTTGCGCGATACCACGAAGCGCGTCGTCGGTAACCGGATGCGGCCGATCGTCGTCTGCTACCGGATCCGCGTGGGCGTGAAGTGACGACTGGGAGGCTCACTCCGGCCGCCGTTAAGCCGGAGGTCGCGTAAATGCGGGCGCCCCCGCGCCTGCGCGGCGGCTTGGGGCTGCGCATGGCCGTGCTCCTCAGCGGCCTGTTCCTGTTCGCCTGCGGAATCGTCGCCCTCCTCGAATCGCGGCTCGGGCTCTCGCCGTGGGATGTCCTCCACCAAGGGCTCGCGCGACACACGCCGCTGTCGTTCGGCGAGGCCAACATCGCCGTCGGCATCGTCGTTCTCACCGCAGCCTGGCTGCTCGGTGCCCGCGTTGGCGTCGGCACGGTTGCCAATGCCGTCCTCGTCGGGGCCTTCGTCGCCGTGCTGACTTCGCTGGGCGCAATCACGGCCTTGGCGGACCAGCCGCTGCAAGTCCGCGTCTTCCTCGTCTTCGCCGGGCTCGCCTTGATGGGCGCGGGGACAGGGCTCTACATCGGCGCCGACCTCGGCGCGGGCCCGCGCGACTCGCTAATGGTCGTCGGCGCGCGGCGGACTCGCTTCCGCATCGGCGTCGTCCGCGCAGCGATCGAGCTCTGCGCCCTCGGCGTCGGCGTCGTCCTGGGCGGCACCGTTGGAGTCGGCACGGTTGCCTTCGCCGTTGGCATCGGGCCGGCGGTCGAGGCCTCGTTCTGGGTGCTCGAGCGCTCGCCGCTCGCGCTTGGACCCGCAAGAGACAGCCGTGCCGAGCGGCAGACACGGCGCGCGGCCTGCGAGAGGCCCGACGCGCATCGCTGCCCCGAGGCGTGGGAGCGAACATGAGCGTCGCCCGCCCCGCGGAGCTGCAGTTCGGACTCAACGTTCCCGCCTCAGCCGCGGACGGAGCAGACCCGGTCGCAACCGCCGTCCGCGCCGAGCAGCTCGGCTTCGACTTCGTCTCGACCTCGGACCACCCCTGCGGAACGAGCCCGACCAACGAGACGTGGACCATGCTCTGCTACGTCGCCGCGGCGACATCGCGGATCCGCATCGCGACGCGGGTCCTCGGCACGCCGTACCGCCACCCGCCGATGATCGCCAAGATGGCCGAGACGCTCGACCGGCTCTCGGGCGGAAGGCTGATCCTCGGTCTCGGTGGCGGCTCGGCCGACGACGAGCACCGCGCCTTCGGGCTGGGCGTCCGCTCCCCGAGGGACAAGACCACCGGCCTCGAGGAGGCGGTCGCGATCATCCGCGGCCTCTGGACCGAGCAGACCTTCAGCTTCGACGGTCGGATCTACCGCACCGAGGCAGCTGAGCTCGAGCCCAAGCCCGTGCGCAGGATCCCGATCTGGCTCGGTACCTTCGCGCCGCGCTCGCTGGCGATCACCGGCCGCCTCGCCGACGGTTGGATTCCGTCGTACGGCTACGCGCCGCCGGACGAGGTCGTCGTCCTACGCGAGCGCGTCATCCGAGCCGCCACGGCCGCCGGCCGCGACCCGGCCGAGATCACCTGCGCCTACAACATCGATGTTCGCGTCGACGAGCGCGCGCACGAGACGCCCGAAGTCATCGCCGGCCCGCCGGAGGCGCTCGCCGAGCGGCTCGGCGAGTTCGCCGACCTCGGCTTCTCGGCCTTCAACTTCATGCTCGCCGTGCCCGACGCCGCCGAGCAGGCCGAGCGGCTGGCGACCGAGGTCATACCCGCATTGCGCACGCGCTGACGAGGCGCCATGAGTCAAAGGATTCGGCACGCAGTTTCGATTAGCGCACCGGTCGAGAAGGTGTTCGCGTATCTCGACGTGCCCGAGAACGGGTTCGCGCTCGTTCCGCAGCTGATCGAGGTCAAGGAACCCTGGACGAGCGCTTCGTCGCGCTCGTAAGCAGATTCACATGCGTGAGGTTAGAGCCGCCTGGGGCAGTGTTCGGGAATGCCCCCCGAGCGGCAGACTAAGGTCATCAAGGATCGCCTGGATCCCTCTCGAGTTGCGATGGCCACGGTCGTCGCGGCCGGACTCGGCGTGGGTCTTGCGGCGGCATTCCTGCGCCATGCACAGGGCACGGCGCATGTCGGGCCGACCTCCGCAGCGCTTGACGAGGCCTTTAGCGCATTCTTCGGGGCAGGCCTAGGGCTCACACTCGGGAGCGCGCTCTGTGCGCTCCTGATCCGACGTGGCTCTCCTCTAGTTTCAGGACTGCTGGCCGGAGTAGCTGCGTATGTCCTCGGGCTCGCCCCGGGTTTGCTGTACACCGACGACGTCAGTCTCGCGGAGGATCTCAACGCTGGCGGTGTTGCCTTTCTTGCCTTCTTGCTCCTCGCGTTTGGCCTTTTCGCTCTACTAGGTGCAACCGTCGGAGGATTGATCGCGTCGGTCCTGCGTGGGGATCGCATGCGGAAGCGCCACCAGCACTAGCGCACGCACAGGCGATTCTTGCCTCCGCGTAGACGCGATGGGTCAGCATTGGGGAATCTCACCCGAGGCGGGAGCTTCAGCTCGCGTCCCAGAGAAGCAAGTCCCAGCCGCAATTCGTGCATCGGAAATGATGGATGGTGCTTTCCCACGTCTCACCTTCAGCCGGTGCTTGCGGCGGCACCATGTCAAGGGTGATCGGGTCACCTGTCGGAGCGGCATCGTGCTCCTCCAAAAACCCTTCGACGTTACCTCCGCTCATCGCGGCGAGCTCGCGCTCGCCGATCTCGCCGATGTACGTCGCCGGGACCGAACAGTGTTCTGGCCATTCATGGTCTTGCCACGGCTCGAACTTCTCGCCACCGGGATACTCGCCGTACTCACTCATGGGGTGCGGTGTGCCCGAGTGAGCAGGGAGGCAACCCTTTCCCGGCGCGCCGTTGGGCCTTGTGGGCGCGTACCCCCTCGATGGCAGCGGGAATATCGTTTACCGGCGGGGCGAGACAAACCTGCATGGGAGGGTGCGGTCAAGGACGCACGAGCGGTCCTGATGATCCCGGGCTGCGACCGCTGCGCCGAGAGGCCCGAATGCTCCGCCGGGCCAGCGCCAGGTCAAGGTGTGCTGGAGGAGCGGCGGTTTATGCGGGCGACGCGGGCGAGGTTGACAAAGGCACCCGCGAACAGGATCGCCGCGGCTGAGCCAGTGTGCGGGAAGTCACTTGAAAGAGCTCGGACCGCCGACGAGCGTGATTGATGGCTTCTCGCCGCGTTCAGAGCGCCGGCCTCTGACCTCCATTTCAGTCAATGAGCGACGATCGGGACCTCCCCGAGCGCCTGGCCGGCGCGATCACTCCTTGTTCGGCAGCAGCTCGAGCAGCTCGGAGAACAGCGGCGTGATGAGGCGCGAATGCGGATACACACGGTACGTGTTGTAGACCGCGCCGTCCCGCATCGCGAATACGCTCCACCCCGCGCTCACGGACACGGCCGACTCGAGGTCCGGCGCCCCGACGTCCTCGCGGTAGTCGCGCAGCCACTGCGGGGCCTCGTGGAGCAGCTGCCCCATGTCGAACTCTTCTCGGACGATCCCGGACATCTCCTCACGGCGGAACGCGTAGCCGTAGTCGAACAGGAAGTCGCCGCCGTGCGCCGACACGTACGGCACCGTCCACCCGCGACGCGCTTTGTACGCGACCAGCTTTTCGAGCGGCGCCTGCGATATGCAGAGCAGTGTCACGTCGCGATCGTTCAGGTGCACGACCACGCCGCCCAGGCCATCGACGAGCGACGAGCAGCCCGGGCACGCAACCGCCCAGTCCTCCCCGAACATCAGATGGTAGATGAGCAGCTGCGAGCGCCCCTCGAACAGCTCGGACAGCGACTTCGGCCCGTCCTCGCTCGCGAACCTGTACTCCTTCTCGACCGGGACCCACGGCAGCTCGCGCCGCTGCTCCTCGACGCGCTTCGCGTGCTCCTCCAGCTCCCGCTCGGCGACCAGCAGCTCCTTGCGCGCCGCCTGCCACTCCTGCTCCGTCCCGACCTTCATCGGACCTCCTTCGCGTTGACCTCGTCCCCTTGAGGACGATGCGACGGCGGAAAACTCATCGGGTCCAGAGCTTCGCATTCAAGAGCAAGGCGAAAATGCCTTGCGGGAAGAGATCGGCTCGCCTGGGCGAGTCTTACCGTCACCGGAGCCTTCGTTGCCAGCGCCGGCGTAGGCCAGCACTGCATAAGGCATAGCCGAGCAGTACAAGCAGACAGAGACCGCCACCGACCAACGCAGCAACGGCGGCCCTCTTGCGGCGGAGTGCGATGGCGGCGAGCACGAGTCCGACGACGACCGCAATTGGCGCTGCGGCAAAGAGAAGCGGAGCGTAGCGGTGCTCCCAGGCCCACCCGACAATGAAGAACGTCGCGCGAAGTCTGGTATCACGTGACTGAGGACTTTGAACTGCCGTTGGTTGTGCATCACAAAGGCTTCGGTTCGCGAGCCGCCCCTAGGCGTGCGACGGTTCGGTAGGGGAGCGGCACTTGCCGCGTGCGCCCTCGCGTTCGCGGGCGGCGCTGCGAGCGCGGCGCCCCGTTCGACCTTCTACGTCAACGGCTCCACCCTCCGGTGCTCTGACAGCACCCGGTCCGGTTCCAAAGCGAAGCCGTTCTGCACGATCGGTGCGGCGGCCGCCCGCGCCCGCGCAGGCGTGACGGTGAAGGTAGCGGCAGGCACCTATCGCGAACGCGTGGTCGTACGGGCTTCGGGGACGGGAGCGAAGCCGATCACGTTTTCAGCCGTACGCGGCGCGAGGGTCCTGATCACCGGCCAGGAAAACGGATTCTCGATCGACGGCGGCAGCTGGATCGTCATCAACGGGTTCACCATCACCCACACGGATGAGTACGGAATCAGCCTGTCGCATGCTTCTCACGTGACGCTCTCCAACAACCGTGTGCGTTACGCGGGCCAGCCGAGGAGAGGGCGGGCGAAGTACGGAATCCGGCTGCGGGACGTCAGGCGATCGCTCGTCGTCGGAAACACCGTCGATCACAACACGAACGCCGGTATCGGCCTCGTCGACGGCTCAACCGAGAACGAGATCACGGGCAACCGCAGCTTCGGGAACGCGAAGTTGTTCGAGCGTGCTGCGTCGGGAATCCGCATGTATGCCTCGTCCGAGAACACCGTTACTCGGAACGTCAGCCATGACAACGAGGATTCCGGAATGGAGCTCGATCGATCGCCTGACAACGTCGTCTCTAACAACGTCAGCTACCGCAACGGTGACCACGGGATCGACGTCACGGTCGAGTCGCACGGAACGCGAGTGCTCGCGAACACGATCTACGGCAATGTCACCGCCGGCATCAACGTCGAGAGCCGCTCGACCGGCGCCACGGTCGCCAACAACATCAGCGTCCAGAACGGGGTCGACAGCCCGCGTACCGCCAGCAACATCCGTGTCGACGCGTCGTCGGTTCGGGGGACATCCCTCGACTACGACGTTGTCCACGTGGACGGCCGCCGGAAAGTGCTCCTGACCTGGAACTCCGTGAGCTACGGCTCGCTGGCCGTGTTCAAGCCCGCGACCGGGCAGGAACTGCACGGCCTCGAGGTGGATCCCAGGTGGAAAAATCGGGCGGCTGGCAACTTCCACCTCGCCGCTCGGTCACCGGCGATCGACTCCGCCACCTCGGCCGTCCGGAGACAACCAAGGGCCGACATCAACGGCGCGCGTCGTACCGACGATCCGGCGACGCCGAACACCGGCGTCGGCCCGCGGCGCTACGACGACCGCGGTGCCTTCGAGTATCGCCCGCCCCGCAATCGGTAGTTGCGCCAGCCAGCGGGCGCCAAGCCGGCACCTGCCTCTTCGCCCGGACAAATCACTGGAAGGACACCCGCTGGCGGGGTCATTCGCGAATTGAGTCACAGACAAAGAGCACCGGCGCCACCCTGACAAACAGCCCCAGACGGGACACCGACAAACTCACAGTTCGGGAATGTGCCCCGAGGACTCTGTGGAAATAGACCGCCATAGCCGATAGACCAGTCGGGTGGTAATCGCAGAGATTGTCTGGGAGACGTGGCGCGAAAGAGAGGGGCGCATTCAAGAAGCCATCGATCGCCCTCTTCCTCAACACCGAGACCCCGTCGGAGACCGCGCTTAAGGCGCTTTCCCGGGCGGTGAGCGAGGTGATGCGGCCTCGTCTTGCTAAGGCCGAGACAGCTGGGCCGGGCGAAGAGGAGTTCCGCACAGGCAATTGCGCGTCCGTGCGCGTGCCGCAGGGCGTAGTGCTACAGATCGACGAGGGTCCGGACGACTTCGAGGGGCTGCTGCGGGGAATCGCGGAGGGTCTTCGAGCCCGGGGCGTGGACGGCGGGTTCGACCTGTATGAGTTCGAAGGCGTCGCCGAGATTCCCGAACGTGTCGACCTGTTCGAATGTCATCTGCGCTTGAACGGCGAGTCCGTCGACGGCTGGAAGTGGAAACCGGACCCCGAAGCCGTGGCGCGTGCCGTCGAGGCTGGCATCGCCTGGTGTGGCGGCAACAGCACCGGTTTCCCGCTCTCCGTTGAGGTCGGCTTACTGCCACCGTTCCTACTGCGCGCCGAAGACGATGTCCACGGCTACGTGCGCGAGGCGGTCGAGCGGACCACGGAACTGGGCAGCGGCCCCGTCCGAGTGACCTCGGCTGCGCCGGATCGCTCCCGGACCTTCGCAATCACCGCCTCGTTCGGGCGGGTGGGGCTGATCGAAGGCGGCGCTGCGGTGAAAGAGGACTGGCAGTCGTCGGTGGCGCACCTGATCGAGGCAATGCGGGAGTCGGCGCCATGGTGTGTCTACGGTTTCGTCAAGCGAGGCTCGCTCTTGATCAACGCCGTTCTCGGAACGTCGCTTCCAAGTGACTGGCTCGAGGTCCCGCACATGAACGCACTAATGCAGCCTCGCCAGGCTTTTGAGGATGGGTTCGTCCCGGATGCCTTTGGCGCTCAGCTCCTCTCCGCCTGCCATCGCGGACACCTTCCGGAGGGCTCGGAGTGGCGGGTCGAGCAACTCGCGTCGGGACGAGTTCTGGTTGAGCACACCGACCCGGCCGCCTGGTTCGACGGCAGTCTCGTTCGGTTTGGCGGCCACCCGAATCCCTTCTACGATCCTTACCCACAGGCACCGGAGTTCCTGACTCGAGCACGCTCGGATTTTGACCCGATTCTCTATAAGGACGGGCGTCCCCCGGCCTATGCCGAGGCACTGGGCGAGCGGCGCTTTCTCAAGCCTTAGCGGTATCGCCTGAGCGAGCCGCTTATCGTGCGTGCGTGGAGGACGACTGGCGGCTGACGGGGCAAGAGACCTATCTGCAGGGGGCGACGCTCGTTCGGAAGCCGTATCGGGCGAAGGGCGAGGCCTCAGAGCACGACCACTGCGCGTTCTGCTGGGCCAAGTTCGTTGACACGAGCTTCTCGGATGCTCATGCGGCGATGGCGCGCGATGACTCAGCCGTTCAGACGGAGGGATATGCGCCTGTTGGGACCGGCCCCGGTGGACAGGGCGACTACCACTGGGTCTGCGTGGCCTGCTTCAACGACTTCCGCGAGCGTTTCGAGTGGACGGTCGTGGTGCAGCGAACTCCTTAAGACGTCTTCGCGAAGAGACCGCGCCGTGGCCGGTTTGCCCGCGCTGCCTTCAGGGCGAAGCGCACCATCGCCCGCGGCAGCTTCTGGGCTCGCGCGAGCGTGGCGTCCAGCGCCTCGACGAACCAGTCGACGTCCTCCTCTGAGAGAACCAGGGGTGGCAGGATCTTGATCACGTTCGAGTCGTGGCCGGCGACCTGGGTCAGGATCTTGTGGTCGCTGAAGAGCGGTACGACGATGAGTTGCGCGAACAATCCCGTCTGCATGCGTTCGAGCAATCGCCAGGAGCGGCTGCCGCCCGCGGGCTCCTGGAACTCGATCGCCCAGATCAGCCCGAGGCCGCTCACTTCCTCGACGATCTCGTAGCGCTCGACCAGGGGCCGCGTGCGCTCGAGCAGTAGCTCGCCCATGCGTGCGGCCCGCTCGGGCAAGCGCTGCGCGTCCAGCTCCTCCAGCGTTGCGAGCCCGGCGGCCATTGCGAGGTCGTTGGGCGCGAACGTGGAGCCGTGCGAAACCGAGTGCTCCAGCGAGTCGAACACGGAGTCGTAGACGGCAGTCGACATCAGCAGCGCGCCGACCGGCACGTAGCCGCCCGAGAGCGATTTCGCGACCGCGAGGAGATCGGGCTCCAAGCCCCAGTGATCGAGCGCGAACATGCGCCCCGTCCGCCCGAACCCGGTCTGCACCTCGTCGACGCAGAAGAGCGTTCCGTAGCGGCGGCAGAGCTCCTGGGCGCCGTGCAGATACCCCTCCGAGGGGAAGTACGGCCCGTGGCCCTGCACGGGCTCGACGATGAAGACGGCCACGTCCTGCCCGCGAAGCGCCGCCTCGAGGGCGTCGAGATCGTCGAACGGAACGTGCGAGAACCCCGGCAGCAGCGGCCCAAAGCGCGCCCTGAAGGCCGCATCGCCTGCCGCTGAGAGCGAGCCGAGGGTCAGCCCGTGGAAACCGTGCTCGCAGGAGACGACCCTGGAGCGACCGGTCGCGGCACGGCCGAGCTTCAGCGCGGCCTCGACGGCCTCCGTGCCGGAGCTCGTGAACAGCACGCGCCGCAGGCGCGAGGGCGCTCGCTCGAGCAGTGCGCTCGCGAGCAGGGCCGTGACCGGTGATACCCCGAGCTGCACCTTGCCCGCCGTCTCGAGCTCGAGCGCCTCGATCAGCGCGGCGCGAATCCGGGGGTTGTTGCGGCCGACGTTGTACATCCCGAACCCGCCGAGCAGGTCGAGATAGCGCGTCCCGTCGGCGTCGTAGAGGTAGGCGCCTTCCGCCCGAGCCCAGCGGCGGTCGAAACCGATCGTCCGCAGGAGCCGGACGAACTGTGGGTTGATCGTGCGCGCGTAGAGCTCGAGCTCCTCGCCCCGGTGCTGCTCGAGCAGTTCGCGCAGCGTCACGCCGTCGTCGTCTTCGGCCGGGTGAGGATCCGGACGGAGACGATCGCGCTGCGCCGGATCCACTGGGCGGCCTCGGTCTCGAGCCACTCGCCCGGGGGCCAGGGCAGCTCCTCGTCCGCATCACGCGAGCCGATCAAGATCCCGACCGCACGCTGCGCGGAAACCTCGGCCGGAAGCAGGAGGATGTGCGCGCTGGCGTCGGTCAGCGTCACCTCGACGACGTCCGGGTTGGCGGCCTGCTCGACGAGCCACGAGGCCGGATCGGCGAGCGCGGCGGGCTCGGTCCCTTCCACGCTCCGAGCGTAACTACGCGTGAATCCGCGCGCTAGACGCCCGCAGCCGGCCGCCCTCGCGGCCCGCGCGGACGGCGAGGATCTCGGCCAGAATCGAGAGCGCCGTCTCCGCCGGCGTCGCGGCGCCGAGATCGAGCCCCGCCGGGCCGCAAAGTCGCTCGAGCTGCTCGTCGGAGACACCCGTCTCGAGCAGCTGCTCCCGCCGCCGCTCCTGCGTCCGCCGCGAGCCGAGTGCGCCCACGTAGAAGGCCTCACTCGCAAGCGCGCCAGCTAGGGCCGGCACGTCCCAGCGGTCCTCATGCGTCAGCACGATGACGGCGGTGCGGTCGTCCGGCTCGAACCGCTCCAGCGTCTCCTCCGGCCACGCAACCGCGAGTTCGTCCGCACTCGGAATCCGGTCCGGCGTGGCGAAGCGGGCGCGCGCGTCGGCCACGATCGTCCGCCAGCCGAGCCCCTTCGCGGCGCGGCAAAGCTCCTCGGCGAGATCGACGGCGCCGAAGACGAGCAGCCGTGGCGGCGGACCGAGCACCTCGGCAAAGATGCGCTCCCCTTCGCGCTCCAGCAGCTGGGTCTGCGTCACCTCGCCGTCCTCGGAGGCCCAGCGCTCGCCGGCCCGGTCGCCCTCGACGACGGTGAAGACCACCTGCGGCCTCCCTGGATCCGGCAGCTCGTCCTCAACCCGCTCGAGGAAGACGTCGATCTCCCCGCCGCACGGAAGCCCGACCTCCCAAGCGTCCTCGTCGGGGATCCCATAGGAGACCAGCTTTGGCTGCCCGGTCTCGAGCACTTCGCGCGCGTGCATCGCAACGTCGCTTTCGACGCAACCGCCGGAAACGGAGCCGGCGAGCTCACCGGCTTCCGACACCGCCAGCTTCGACCCGAGCGGCCGCGGCGCCGAGCGCCGGGTTGCGACCACGGTCGCAAGCGCAACCTTGCTTCCCCGCTCGCGCCACTGCCTGACAGCCTCGAGAGCCTCTCGCACGAGGTTCAGGGTAGCGTCCGGTCCTCGAACTCCGCGCTCAGGCGCTAGGGCGGCCGCACCGTGACGAGCTCGAGCTTCTCGGTTCAGCAACGGAAACCAGGGATTGTCGATGCGGCGAACGAAATTGCCCGGCGACGGCCGTGACGTCGTGGCGGTACCACCCGCCGCGTCCCGGCGCGAGCAGGACGCCGGCCGCGATCAGCGTCCGGGTGGTCCCGGCGAATCAGGCCCACCGAAGCAACGCTATCGTGATCTGCCGCGCCCCCGTAGCTCAGTGGATAGAGCAGCGGTTTCTGTACCCGCCGCTCGTGATGGACACGGGGATCTGAGGCATTCTGTTTCATAAACCCGACCAAGCCCCCGTAGCTCAGTGGATAGAGCACTGGTTTCCTAAACCGGGTGCGCAGGTTCGATTCCTGCCGGGGGCATATCACGACTTCCGCCCCCCTCTTGATCGGCACGACCCGCTCGCCCTGACGGCGCTTGATCTGATCGACGCGTGCCCTGGTGATCGCCATCCTCACGTGCTCCAGGCGGTCCCGATCCGCGAGCCGCTGGGCGAAGTCGTCCGGGTCGAGGTCGAGATCGCGCGGCGAGATTCCGTAGAGCCGGTCGATCTCGGCGAGCATCTGACCGCTTGGGTAGCGCTTGCCGGTCAACCACTGTGAGATCGTCCGCTCCTGGACGCCGAGCGCCTGAGCAGCTTCGCGGCCCGAGCGGTGCTCGAAGTGGACTAAGCGCCGCAGGTTCGTCTGGAAGTTCGTCTCCCATTCGGCCATCTGGCCCTC
>Ga0066667_10000292_pt1 | contig 16437 bp, 16 predicted proteins | sample GraSoiAngelo_116_FD_133943 | JGI IMG/M metagenome (GOLD analysis project Ga0066667, IMG submission 133943) | Grasslands soil microbial communities from the Angelo Coastal Reserve, California, USA - 14_0903_16_30cm | ecosystem: Environmental > Terrestrial > Soil > Grasslands | place: USA...
GTCCACGTATACAACCGCGACCTCTTTCAAGCCGACCTCAAAGAAGCCACTCTGATCACTCTCTACCTAACGACCTATGCGAACGAACGGTTGAAACCGAAGCTGAGAGCCGAGGCGAAGCCCGGTTCGCGAATCGTGAGTCACGACTTCATGATCAACGGATGGAAGCCCTCACGAAAAGAGAACTACAACGAACATACAATCTACGTTTACTCGATCCCTGAATCCTACTCAATGTAGAGTGCCATAGCCAACTTCATCGTACCTCGACGATAAAGCAATGTTTCCGATCTCGAGAATGGTCGGCTTCTCAATCGTCTTCGTCTCAACGATAACTCTCCCATTTCCAACCTGACTGATCCTCGCGATGCTGAGGAGTTCCTCGTTCTGATTCAAGAGACCGGCAACAAGTCCTCTGAAGCCCCGATTCTCCGGGAAGACTGTCTGTTCTAATTGGTCAAACAGTCTCACTCTTGTCTCTTGACTGGTCCCTAACTTGTGGGACCCTTGAAGGAACCGCCGGTACCCTGCTTCCCGAGCCTTCTTCCTCTCCTCCTTGGATCGAATCCTTGCAAAGGGAGAACTTGGCAGCTTCAACGACGCGAACTTCACTCTGTCAAGAAGAGGATCAATTGCCTCGTCTGATCGACTCAGCCCAATGACTAGGTCAGGTTGAATCTCTTCAAGCAGGAGCTGCTTGTGACGTAGGGCGTTGAACTCTGTGAGCCACCCGTCCGTATTGACAAGCACCGTGTCCGCTGAGCTCGTCATGCGCTTCTTCAGGCGTGTGGCCAGGGCGACAACTTTGCCTGGAACGAAGGAAGGGCTAGTGTCGCCTATGAAGAACGAAATTTCCGCTGCTGCTTTGTGAAGGCCAATAATCGGCGCCTGGACAACAGACGAGCTAATAGTGGTTGGAGGCCCGATGTCGGCCTGGCCAACATCCGCGTCAACTACTCCAACTTTCCCCGTATCTTCCAGACATTTGTTGGTGAGGAATGTGCAGAGGCTGGACTTGCCCGAATCCACCTCTCCAATGATGACGCAGACCCCTCGCTGCCGTTGAAGAACTTGCGCTGCCTCTTCCCAAGCCACGGGCACAGTTGACTCTTTAACCACAGACAATGAACTTCCAGCACCCCGTCTGATCTCCAGAAGAGTATCTTCTGCAGAGTAGATGGGTTCCTGTCGCGACTCCTCTATCATGGTCCAATCGTCGGATTGGATTCGAGCGCCCAAGCACTGCGCGTCTCCTCTCTTCGCCCTGATCCAGGCCGGTCCCTTCAGCAGTAACGTGTGACCTTGTTCTAGGTCGAGGGCGACTGGTTTAGACATCTAAAATCAACGCCGGCTAAGCTTCTTACCTCGCAACGAAATATTGCGAATTCAAGATTGGAATCTCTCAGCACAGGCGTTCGGGGACTTGATATGTTGCTGGGAGGCGGTTTCCCGCTTCGACAGACAAGCCTCCTGTACGGCGAAGCATCGACAGGCAAGACCATACTTTCTATGCAGTGTGCTCTGGAAATGGCAAGAAAGGACTTCCGGGTCTTCTACGTGGATGCTGACCAGTCATTCTCGGCTCATCGGCTAGAACGCATGATTGGAGGCCCTCAGTTTGCCGAAAAGATTGTGCTGTTTCGACCCGACGATTTCAAAGACCAAGTTGGAATCATCGAGAATCTGGAAAATGTGCTCACCAAGACTCCGGCATTGATAGTGGTCGACTCGATCACTGGACTCTACCGCGCGGACAGTGGAGGGTCCGAGAAGATCTTTGCTCGCAATCGAGAACTCAATCGACAGCTCGCCCACCTGAACAGTCTCGCAGCCCGATTCAAATTGTGGGTTCTGCTGACCGGACAGGTCCACAGCACGCCGTCTGGAGGAGAATGGCTCGTGGAGCCTGTGGCGACTCGTACCCTGAAACACTGGTCTGATCTAATTCTGAGACTGAGACCGACCCCGAAATCAGATGTGAGGGACTGCATTTTGGAGAAGAAGAACGGAGTCGAAGTTTCGGCCTCCCATTCCCTATTCAGGATCGGCGAGAATGGTATCGAAGACGTCTAGGGCCTGAATTATTAACCATAGCCGCTTGGCTACGGCGGTTCGGGAAGATGACGGGACTCATTTCTTCGGCTCTGCTGTTCATTGGTCCCGCCTACTTCGCCAACGCTGCGCCCCTCGTACTTGGGGGAGGTGCGTCGCTTGATGGGGGCAGAAGCCTCGCCGATGGTCGGCCAATCTTTGGACCTCACAAGACAGTCCGAGGAGTAATCGCAGGAATTGTCGTGGGGACTCTTATTGGACTCGCCGAGTCCCTCGTGGACCCCCGGCTCGCGACGGCGGGATTCATGATTGCTCTTGGTGCAGTTCTGGGAGACCTCCTAGGTGCTTTCGTGAAACGTCGGCTCAACGTGGAACCTGGCAAGGCGTTTCCAGTACTGGACCAGCTCGATTTCATTCTTGGGAGCGTTGTGCTTGGATATCCGTTCTTCCAAGTCGGGCTCATCTCGATCCTGCTAGTTGTTGTCGTGACGCCTCCGATACACTTAGCCACAAACTACGGCGCATATCGCCTAGGAATCAAGAAGACACGATGGTAACGAGTTCTTGATCTGTGAGAGTGGATCCTAGAACCCACGTTCGAGACTTCGCGAGCTAGATATCTCCGAGAAGATTGGACCAAAGTACCCACAATGTTCACAGTGGTACAACGTCCTGCTTCTACCCGCTGCAGTTCCTCCCATCCATGGAGTTGTCTTTTCTGACCCACAGCTCGGGCATCTTCTACTCATACACCTCACCTCATCACTGAGAAGCGATAGATTGACCATACCGGTTCTCCTAGGAATTTGCTTATGTTCTCCGGACTGTTCGAATCGCAGGACCCGCCCTGTTCAACGATGCTAAGCCACTCCTGGTGAGTCTTTGAGAGAACGCGTTTCTCGTGATGCCTGCGGGCTACGGAGTAGTTCTCATCTTCTGGTATGCATACTACGGAGTTCTATTCTCATTTTCACTCGGGCTGGTCTTTCTTGCTCTACTACCACTGACATTCCTCCTAGGCAGGAGCGCACAATTTGTCAAAGAGCTAACCCCGTTCATCGTCCTCCTCATGTCGTACGGCTCGTCTAGCCTCTTCTCAGAACTAGCGAGGATTGGAAGCCTGATCGAATCCGACAAGCTTGCCGCTTTCCGAGCCTTCACGCTGCCTATGCCGTACTCTTCAGCTACTTCACAATCAAAAATTGAAGAGAACATATGTCCTTGTCAGCGTTCCGATAACCGTTGGAGTGCTCTTCTCAGCCTTCTATTTAGGCCAGCACTACATCACTGACCTTGTAGCAGGAGTAGCTGTGGCGGCGACCTGCGTGCTCATCGTTACGCGGTTGGACAGAGGGAAAGGCTCGGCTAAGTCAACTGATTGGAAAGCTCTAAAACCAACCGGGCCAGAATCGGCGACGTGAATTCTACAAAGAATCTTGGGGAAGAGCTGTCAAGAGTTTGTCTTGAGACTGCAGCTCGAGAGAACGCTACCTATGCGGATTTCAGACTTGTCAATACGATCTCCGAAGTTGTCAGCGTAATCAACGAGAATCCCGCAAGTGAAGAATTGAACGACCTTGGCGCTGGAATAAGGGTCCTCTACAAAGATTCAGGCTGGGGCTTCGCAGATACGGACGAAGTCAACCCGGAAAATATCCGGGATACGACGCGTAAAGCACTAGCATTGGCTCGCGGTGCAGCAAAGATCGGGTCCAAAGTATCCTTCGTCAAGGAACCGGTTCATGTGGACGATTGGGTTTCGCCGAAGAAGAAGGACCCGCTCGCGGTGTCTACAGATACGAAGTACGGCCTACTCCAGGATGCAACTGGGAGAATGAAAGAAGAGGGCATTGTAGCGAGAAGAGGCCAGATTTTCTCGACGAGGATCGAGAAATACTTCGCGAACTCTGAAGGCTCAAAGATCTTTCAAGACCTGACGCAGACAGGCGCGTCACTAATTGTAGCGGCAAAGGGGCCAAAAGGCATCCTCAGAAGATCCATACAGCAGTATGTGCTGGGCGGTTACGAACTCCTCGACGAGCTAGACCTTCCCGGTCAAGCTCCAACGCTGACAAAAGAGGCACTAGCGCTGACGCAGGCAGAAGGATGCCCAGAAGGCAAGTCAGACGTAATCCTCAGCGCAGACCAAGTCGGACTACAAGTGCACGAGTCCTGCGGTCACCCCATCGAGCTCGACAGGGTACTGGGGTACGAGGCTAATTTTGCAGGTAGAAGCTTCTTGACACCTGACCAGCTTGGAAAATTGCAATACGGCAGCAAACACGTGAACATCGTAATGGATGCAACATTAGCACACGGACACGGACTTGGCACATTCGCCTATGATGATGAAGGCGTTCAAGCTCAGAGAAAATACGCCGTGAAAAACGGGAAATTCGTCGGCTACCTAATGTCGCGCGGGACAGCGTCCCACGTTGGAGAGACTAGGAGTAACGGTTGCATGAGGGCAGACACATACAAGCTCCCGATCATTCGCATGACCAACGTGAGCTTGGAAGCGGGAGACTGGGACTATAACGAGCTGATAGAGGATACTCGAGATGGGATACTAATGGATACAAACTATGGTTGGAGCATCGACCAGAAACGTTACAACTTCCAGTTCAACTGTGAGAAGGGATACCGAATCAAGAACGGTAGCTTAGGAGAAATGATCCGGGGTCCCGGCTACTCGGGAATAACACCGGAGTTCTGGAATGCCTGCGATGCAGTTGGCAACCAGAAGAGCTGGGCCCTCTGGGGAACCCCGAACTGTGGAAAGGGTCAGCCCCAGCAAGTCATGGGCACAGGCCACGGGGCTGCACCTTCAAGGTTCAGGAACATCCGTACATTTGGAGCGTCCTAACAATGTCGCAGAGCAGCACACAGAAGCAGATTCCCCTCACGGAGCGAGGGCATCGGGTCTTCGACGTTGTACGAAAGTTCGCTAAAGGAGCTCAGGAAATAGAGGCGACCCTGACATCAACGACGGGTGAGTTCCTTCGTTTTGGAAATAATGAACTTGGACAATCTCAGTTCACAAAAGGCAGAACACTCTCAGTAAGGCTAGCGTCCGAGAAGAAACAAGCACGAACAACTACCGGAAGGCTTGAGGAGAGCTTCATTCAGAAGGCCGTTGAGAAGGCCGTTACCCAACTGAAGACCGCTCCTGAAGACCCAGACTATCTGCCGATGCTGGGACGCCAGAAATATCAAAGCATCAACAGATACCATGAACGGACCGTGCAGGAGTCAGCTGAAACCAAGGCAGGTCATGTGGCTCACGCGATTGAACTTGCGCGGAAGAACAACCTTCTTGCGTCGGGAATTTTGGGGACGAGTGTTGACGAGGTTTTCATGATCAATACCGCGGGACTCGAAGCGGATTACAAGGGAACGAGCGGCTACTTCTCGCTCACGATGGACGCGGATAATGGAAACCAGACAGGATATGCAAATTCCACGTTTGCTGATATCTCAGAGCTCGACGCTAAGCAGGTTTCGGAGACAGCACTGGAACGAGCGCGACTGAACAAGTCTCAGTCAGAGATCGCCCCGGGAAAATTTGACGTCGTAATTGATCCTAATGCCTGGAGTGAAATGCTGTTCTTCTTCATAGTCTCAGCCAGCACCGGATTCTCTCCTGACTTCGGAGTAAGACAGTATCGCGAGGGACGCAGCTACTTGTCTGGTCGCATGGATGAGAAGATACTCGGTGACAATGTAACGCTCGTGGATGACGTCTACCATCCGCTCCAGACGGGCCCCGCGTTCGACGGAGAAGGCTACCCGAAAACTAAACTGACCCTGGTCCAGGATGGAGTACTCAAGGGACTAGCCTCAAGCCGGATATCGGCTCACAGGTACGAAGACGTCAATCCCACAGGGCACGAGCTACCACTGCCCAATCCACTAGGCGAGGCTCCAACAAACCTTGTCATTCAAGGAAAAGGAGGAACCAAGACGACCGACGAACTTGTCGGCGAACTGGACAAGGGACTGTTGCTCACGCGACTTTGGTACATTCGAGAGGTAGAGCCGCGAACAAAAACCCTGACAGGTATGACCCGGGACGGGACATTCCTAGTGGAGAATGGTGAGATCAAGAGACCAGTGAAGAATCTGAGGTTCAACCAGAGCCTACTAGATCTGTTCAAGAACATCGAGGGATTTACCGAGCCAGTCAGGAACACATCGTTCACTGGAACTGCGATGCTACAACCAGGAATCTTGGCTCGAGACTTCAACTTCACCAGCGTCTCGCCATTCTAAGCCGCGACACTCTGGAAGTTTTCTTCGAAACTTCTAGAGGAGCCACCCACAAAAAAATCGCTGAAGAAAACAAAGGAAGGATGACGCGGACCGTTCTCGCGTCACCTATACGTTCTGGTAGCCCTGATTGTGCTGTTGTAGGTCCCGCGTCATCTGGTCGAACTGCTCCTTTGTGATCTCTCCCTTGGCGTATCGTTCCCTGAGGATGTAGTAGGCCTGGTCGCCGTATCGCCAGTATCGGCGTGGACCATACCCTCGCCAGGGCCAGAAAGCCCACCTGACGAACCAGAAGACTGCGAATATCCAGAAGAAGCCAAAGAATCCGAATGGGAAGAAGCCGAAGCCGTAGGGATAGTAGCCTACTGGTCGGAAGAAGATCCAGCTAATCGCTGCGATGGAAGTGACTACCGCTATGAGCGCTAGAATTCCCCAGAAGAGGAAGCGTCCTGGATATCTCCATTGATGTTGACTCGTCTCGTTTCACCTCCTCTCTGACCGTCTCAGATTTAAGCGATATCGGATATACGATATCGGAAGTTCTGATTTAAACCTTGCCAATTTAGAGTCGCGAGGTGAACCTAGATAGCCTTGAAGCCCCGGTTCAAGTCCTGAACCAAGTCCTCTGCATCCTCTATCCCAACACTGACACGGATGAGGTTGTCAGAGATTCCAAGCTTCAGTCGTCTCTCTCTTGGGACGCTGGCATGGGTCATGCTCGCCGGATGCTCAATGAGGCTCTCGACACCACCCAGGCTCTCAGCCACGGTGAAAATCCGGAGGCTTTCGAGGAGTTTCTTGCATTGGTTGAACCCGCCTTTTAATTGGAAGCTGAGCATTCCGCCGTTACCCTTCATCTGACGCTTGATGATGCCTCGTTGCGGATGATCGGGGAGCCCTGGATAGTTTACCTTCTCGACTTTGGGTTGTTTAGCTAGAAATTCGCTGATGGTTCTCGTGTTCTCGTTGTGACGATCCATTCGGACAGCTAGAGTCTTGATGCCGCGGAGGACTAGGTAGCAGTCTAAGGGTCCCGGAATGGCCCCGACAGCGTTTTGTAGATACTTGAGACGGCTTTGAACATCTTCATTCTTTGTGATTGTGGCGCCGCCGATGAGGTCGCTGTGTCCGCCGAGGTACTTGGTGGTGCTATGAACGACGATGTCTGCCCCGTGCTCTATCGGGTTCTGAAGATATGGGCTCATGAAGGTATTGTCTACGACGAGAAGGGCATGAGCCTTCTTGCTGATCTTGCTGATCTGTCGGATATCTACAATCCTCATCAGTGGATTGGTCGGTGTCTCAATCCAGACAAGTCGGGTGTTTTTCCGGATCACATTCTCGACATTTTCTGGGTTTTCCGGGTTAACGTACGTGAACTGTAGGCCGTAGTTCCGGAGAACTTGTTCGAATAACCGGTAGGTCCCCCCATAGATGTCGTCCCCCGCGATGACGTGATCGCCTTTTTTTAACGACAAGAGCATGGTGGTCGTAGCCGCCATGCCGCTACTGAATGCCAAGCCGTATCGTCCCACCTCTAGGCTAGCTAGGCATTCCTCGAGGGCGGTGCGGGTTGGATTGGCAGTTCTACTGTAAACGTACTTTCCCTCTTTACCCGGGCCAGGTTGCTGATATGTGCTGGTGAGGTAGACGGGAACGGTGACGCTGCCGGTCACGGGATCGGGGTCCTGGCCCGCGTGTATTGCTCTCGTCGAGAAGCGCATGGAACAGTCGATACAGGTTTGAGATTTTAACCCTAGGTCGAGGCGCCTGTTTGTGGGTCAAAGCTCAAACAGTCTACCAAAGCCTCATGACCACATCTTTCGAGTAACATTGTGAGATGCAGAGACTCTCGTACATCTTCATCTCGAAAGCCTCTAGAGCCTCTGTTTCTAGTCTGCTGAGCATTCTAACTCCAATCTATCTCACTAGATTGGGATACTCAGCCCTGTACGTGGGCGTAGCGCTTACCACTATCCTTGCGGGCAACGCTTTCTTCAACATCATTCTGACATGGTACGGAGATTATCTGGGACGCAGGAGATCTCTGCTGGTCTTCAGCCTCCTCGTGGTCGTATCGGGGGTCCTGCTCTCGTCCACTATCTTCTTGCCCCTGATACTGTTGGGTCTGTTTCTGGGCAACATCAGCACGACTGCAACTGAGGCCGGACCTTTTCAGTCGATCGAGACTGGAATTCTACCCATCCTGGTGTCAAAAGGGAAGGAGAACCGAGCTTTCGGTGTTTACAATTTCGTTGGATATGGAGCATCATCAATTGGGGCATTCGCCGCGTCAGCCCCCGACTATTTTCAAGATAATCTCCTTGGCTCTCGACTACTCTACTTTGTCTACGGGCTAATTGGAATACTACTACTAGTCGTCTACCGTAAGGTGAAGAACATTGAATCTCAGGAGACTGGACCAAGAAAGATCGGCACCGGTAACGTCCGCCCAGAAGCAAGACGGGACATCACAAAACTATCACTCTTCTACTCAGTCGATGCGTTTGGTGGAAGCCTCGTGTCCCAGTTCGTCCTGTCCTACTGGTTCAGTCAGGTCTACAAGGTGTCGCTATCAAGTCTGGGAGTAATCTTTCTCGTGGTGAATGTGGTCACCGCTTTCTCGACATTGGCGGCACCTGTTCTGGCTGAGAGACTGGGAAATCTCAGAACTATGGTATCCACCCACTTATTATCGAATGTATTTCTCATAATGGTCCCTCTGGCGGGTTCATTCTTAGCAGCTCTAGTATTCCTGTTTCTTAGACAGAGCATATCGCAGATGGATGTGCCGACAAGACAGGCTTTCATGGCTCAGTTGTTCACGGACCAAGAGAGAGTGCCAGCGAACGCTATCACGAATACGTCCCGAAGCCTAAGCGGCACCTTGGGAGGACCGATCACTGCAATCCTTTTCTCAGTTGGAGCTGCGTCCCTGCCTATTCTGACCGGAGGCTTCTCGAAGATTCTCTATGACCTATTGGTCTTCCATTCCTTCAAGAATAAGGTCGTCTAATGTTGCATGATCTTTGCATGTCTTCGCTTGTCTACATTATGGTAGAAATATCAAACCAAGTGTCAGTCTGCACACTATTGCCGTGAAAAGTGTGCTATCCCAACACACTGTAGACGCTCGGCTCAAATATCCGCCCGACGAGGCTTAACATGAGAGTTAGGAAGGCGCTAGACAACGCATATTCTGGACAAGAAGACCATAGTGACGGTTCTCTCCTGTGGGCTCTTGGTCGCTATTTTGACCCCGGCTCACCTAGGACTATTTCCAGCAAGCGCGATGGCCAGTCCTTCAACTGGGTTGACTTCTTGGAACCCGAACGTCAACTGCACACCCACGCCGGTGACGGTTGAGCAGATCGTCGGAAACCAGACTGGACCTCAAGGGGGAGCTACACAGGGCGGGAGCATTTTCAATCCTGGAATCACGTCGCCGTATGGGCCAGATAATACCAAGAGATGGTTGACTCCCTCGTCTTCCACCCCACCGGGATGGACATCTCCAGGACCATCCTGCACCATCACTAATGCGAATGGTCAGATAGTCTCGGCGTTCGTCCAAGTCAACGGTGTCCAGCGAGGCTATCGCGCTGAGGAGGACTGGAATACCAGCTTTATGCCAATAAACGGGGGCTCACAGTATCTTAATGGTCGGCAGTCCGACTCAACATTCAACATCTTGACTCCCGGATATGGCCCGTGCGATTCAACGAATACTACGAGCTGCATGCATCAACTTCACGCGGAGATAGATCATGACTGGAAAGGAGCATCGTACTGCGGCCCGAACACTGCTTGCGACAACAATACACTAGTGGGGCAGACAGCAGCGTACAAATCGCTGATTGACATCCAAGGCTTCGTTTTCTGGGACGCCGACCACGTGAACGAGTCGGATCATAACTTTTCCGGGTGGGAGATACATCCTGTCACCGCGTGGAGAATCTCAAACACGTCTTCGGATTTCGAGCTAAGCGCAAGTCCCAGTAGCCTAGCTGTCCTATCTAGCCAGTCTGCGAATTCCGACGTCACGGTAAACACGTTCAACCTGTTCACCGGGAGTGTTTCCTTCTCAACAACCGTATCATCCACTTCCAATACAGTCGGTGCTCCTCCCACTGCAACAATGAACCCATCCAATGTCACGATCGCCTCCGGTGGAATCGCCAACTCAAAGCTGACCATTGCTACTGCTGCATCATCTCTAGGTAATTACACCATTCTGGTAACTGGCACGAACGGTAGTCTGACACGAGCAGTAACCGTCTCTGTAGAGATCGTCGATTTCGGAGTGGCCGCCAACCCAACCTCGGTATCCATCTCGATCGGATCTTCCGGCACCTCGACATTGACTTTGACCAGCGTCAACGGCTTCTCTGGTAGTGTGAGTCTCACGGCAAAAGTAGCTCCCTCAAGCCTTACCGCTGGGCTCTCGCCTGACCAACCGACAGCTGCTCTAAGTTCATCCGCGGTAAGTTTGCAACCCGGCGGGACTGGCTCCGCAACTCTAACGGTATCGGCATCACTCCTCACTACACCCGGAACGTATATTGTGACGATCACCGCTACTAGCGGAAACGTTTCTCATACGACAAGCGTGACAGTCACGGTTACAGTTGCCGGAATATCCCTATAGACTGCCCACGTTTTTAAGCAGTTTCTTGCGATTATCTGAGATAGGAAGGTACTAGACATAACCATATTTTTTCAGAATTAGACCTTGAGGTAAGCCTTTGCAGGCGGCTCTAGAGATCGCTTTTCTCAACTCGTGAGACTATGTGGTCGGCGACCATCGCGTCGAGTACAGCTAGTCCTCCAGATTTGAACAACGTAACATCATTCGAGCTTGGATGTATCGAGTATTTACCTGTGAGCAGTTCTCCCAGCTCTGCTCGAATGTCGGTCTTCTCAATCGCCCTTTCTCTTATCGGAATGACAATATCTCCGTACGTCGAGATCGCCTGCTCTCGCGAATCTACGACTAGAATGGACCTCTTGACTAGTGTTGTGTCAATCTCCCTCGCGTCGGGTTCTGCAGCTCCTATTGCGTTTACGTGTGAGCCACTCTCGACCAGGTCTCCCTTGAATAGAGGAGTATGAGATGTGGTCGCTGTTACGAGAAGATCAGACTCTTTCACGACTTCCTCAGGAGAACTCGCGGCTGACGCCTCTACTTTGCAGTCTCGCGAAATCTGTCGAGCAAAGGCTTCCCGCCTACCCTTGTCTCTTGAATAGACTACTACTCGGGATATGTCCCTCACTAGTTGAATTGCAGGGACATGAGCCTCCGCTTGACGACCCGCACCCAACAGCCCTAAGCATTCCACATCCCTTCGCGCCAGAACATCTGTCGCCACCGCAGAACTCGCAGCGGTCCGAATCGCGGTCAAGCTCTCGCCGGGGATCTCCGCAAGCAAGACTCCGCTTTGGGAATCGTATACGAGGACATCAGACATTACAGTGGGAAGAGAGACTGCTGAGTTCTGGGCGTTGAGGCGGGCAATCTTGATGGAGACTGTTCTCTGTCCAAAGACATGCGCTGGCATAAAGAACATCGAAGCTCCGTTAGGAACGGTCAGCCAGACACGCTCAGGATTTAGCGCCTTCCCATTGGCGAGTTTCAGATATGCTTCTCTCGCCAGTTCAATGGCCTTTGAGACTGGGAGAAGTCTTCTTACGTCAGCTTCGGTGACGTGGAGCAATTCGACTGGCTCGACTATAGCGGAACACTCTGGCCGTTGACGTTAGTAGATGAAGTCTCAGCGCCTCTGTTAGGTATCATTCCACGCCTTAGTTCTTCGAACTTGCTTCCCAATTCAGAAGAGACTAGAGTCAACGTCTGTCAACAGCTAGCTTGAATCAGGATTCATCCGAGTCTGGTCTGTTTCCAAGAACGTCGTCAATCCGTTCCATTATTTCAGAGTCCAGTTTGTCTACCACATCTATTGCTTTCATGTTCTCGACCACTTGTTCTGGTCGGCTGGCCCCTGTCATTACAGTGCTGACGTGTGGGTTTTTCAGGCACCAAGCCAGTCCTAACTGCGCCATACTACAACCCAGGTCTTTTGCAATTGGCTCCAGCTGATTTACTTTCGCAATATTTTCGAGGGTTATCAGATTCTCCTTTAACCAACCATACCCTTCCAGCGTAGCTCGCGAGCCAGGAGGGACACCGTTCTTGTATTTCCCAGTCAACAATCCCGAAGCTAATGGGCTCCAGATAGTGGTTCCAAGTCCAATCTCCCGATACAGTGGTAGGTACTCGACCTCAACCCGTTCACGATGCAGCATGTTGTATTGTGGCTGTTCCATTGTTGGAGGTGTTAGTCCGAGTTCTCGGGCTATTCCATACGCCCGCATGATATCAGCGGCACTCCATTCAGAGGTTCCCCAATAGAGAATTAGACCCTGATGAATCAGATCATCCATTGCTCGGACCGTCTCCTCGATCGGCGTATTCGGATCAGGACGATGGCAGAAGAACAGATCGAGATAGGTTAGTTGTAGTCTTCGTAGAGAGTTCCGGCATGCTTCGTAAACATGCTTTTTCGACAATCCTTTGTCGTTGGGTCCGTCTCCGCCCCAGAAGACCTTACTGGAGACGACGATACTCTCTCTGCGCCAGCCCAGACGCTTGAACGCGTTCCCCATCACAACCTCGGCATTGCCATGAGCATAAGCTTCGGCATTATCGAAGAAGTTCACCCCAGCATCGTGGGCGGCCGACATACACTTGACCGCCACCTCTTCGCCGACCTGGCCCCCGTACGTGACCCATGCTCCTAGCGATAGCTCGCTCAGCTTCAGTCCAGAACTCCCGAGCTTACGATAGTTCACTCTTCAACATCCTCCTTCCGCTGCAGAGATTTCTGGTTACTAATATTCACTTTTCCGAAAGCAATATGAAGCAGTCTGAGCGTGCTCAAAGCAACGAGCGAGATAGTATGAAAACATCTCCCATAATATTCGCGCTAGCATTGATCGTTACAATCGCCATACCTGTCGCCGTGCACGGAAAATCCACCTCGCCCACCTTCGTCAATATACCGCTTATCCGACCTGACGGGGGCAGTGAGCCTGAGCTCTCCATCGGAACAGACGGCACCACAGTCTTCGTCTCACTCTCCTGGACCCAGTTCGCTACCAACGCTTGGAAAGCATCCTTTGGGCAGACTCCGGTATTCCAGGGTCAAATCGACGGCTCCCTCGCACCCGGGGTGGGTGGAGGAGAGGACGCTGACGTAGACCTTGGCTCAACAGGCACTCTGCATGCGACGACTCTGTTGGCCTTCTTCAACCCGCAAACCAAGATTACCCAGCTTGGAGTATCGGCCATCAGCTGCCCCAACGCAGACTTCTCCAACAATTTTGCCCATTGCACCTCACAAATCATTGACACGACCCAAGCTGATCGGCCGTGGATCACATCTGACGGAGTCCACGTCTACATTTCCTACCACGACTCGGGCTCCAGCACAACGATTCGTGTCCAACGGTCCGACGACGATGGCATCACATTCCACCGAGTAGGCGACCCAATAGTCGGCCAGGCCGGAGCGACCGGCAACTCCACCTTCAACAACGACCAGGGAAAGATCATAACGGATCCAGTAACCCACAACGTGTACGATGTCTATGCCTCGGGCGTTGGAGGACTGCAGAAGGGGACGAACGCCAACTTCAACAACATCTACGTGTCAAAGAGCACCAACATGGGCAAAACATGGACTCCAAAACTGGTCTTCTCGGGAACTCCGAATGTTGCACTGAACAATGTCTTCCCTGACCTCGCGGCAGACCCGCTGAGCGGGAACCTCTACGCTGGATGGTCTGATGCCCACAATGTCTTCCTCTCCAAATCAACCGACCAAGCCCAGACCTGGACAAACTCCATAACTGTCAATGCAGCTCCAGCTGTAACAGCTGTCTTTCCTTGGATTGCCGCTCGAGGTAGCACAGTTGACTACGTCTACTATGGGACGAGTGCTTCTAGCAAGGATGATCCCAGCGCAGTATGGAACGTGTACATGGCCCAGAGCACCGATAGTGGAATTCACTTCACACAAACGGTTGTGACTAGCCATCCCAATCATGTAGGAGTCATATGCACGAACGGCATTGGCTGCCAGCGAGGAACACGCAATCTTCTAGACCTCTTTCAAAACGCGATAAACCCGACCAACGGCTTAGCTGCGATAATCTACACCGACGACACCTTGACAACCCAATCTGACGGCTCACCACTACCCCAAGTTGCGGTAGCTTACCAGACCTCGTAGTCCAGACGAAACACTACCCCTTCCGCCCTCTTTTTCTAATTCACTCCTCGACGGTAGATGCTAGGATGGCTTGACCTGCAGGTCCTGGTAGTTCCAGGAAAAACTTAGAGAAGAGCGTATGGAAATGGTTAGGAAGCGATTCCTGTGAATCCAAGCTCGGTCGAGGTAGACAAGATCGCCCAAGAATTTGACGGTGACGCGTGCAAGTTCTGCGAGCGTTACAAGAACAAGGGATTATCGCGAAGTAGCAAGCTACTCCTCAGATTCATCCTCGATAACAACGTACGAGACAGATCTGTTCTCGACCTTGGCTGTGGCGCAGGGGGCCTCTCATTCGAGCTGCTAAAGGAAGGGGCCAGCAACGCCGTCGGGTTCGACCTCTCTCCGAAGATGATCAGCGTCGCCAATGAATTGGCCCAAGCTAACGGGTTTGAGAGCCGAGCCAAGTTTCAGCTGGGAAACGGGGCGACGAGCGAGCTGCCAGGATCGGATATCGTGGTTATGGACAAGATGCTATGTTGCTATTCCGATTGGAGGCCTGTGCTGAAGAACGCTATAGAGGCGAGCAGGGTCATGGTAGGTTTCACGGTCCCCAGGGACGAAGGCATCACCAAGATTCCCTTTCGACTCGCTTTGAAAGTCGTGAACTATTTCCAGAGAAGAAGTGGCGGCGTTCTGTTCTACCTGCATCCGTTGGGGACTATTGACAAGACTATGCGAGAGTCGGGATTCAACCGTCGCAAGAGACAGGGTTCAAGGTTCTGGCTGGTTTTTCTTTACTCACGGGTCTGACGATTAGAACAGTCCCTGATAATTGGAAGTTAACTTGACTTAGGGCTGAGAAATTTTTCCGTAACGGATCAATCTTACATAATTCCGATGCTAAAGGATCGTTCGCTATGTTGAAGCTTCGCAAAGCAGTCCCCGAAGACATTCCGCTAATATTGTCGTTCATTCGAGAGTTGGCTGAATACGAGCGCGCACCAAACGCTGTCTCCTGCACAGAGAAAGATCTGCGCCGCGACGGATTCGGAGCCAACCCGAAGTTTCGAGTGATCATTGCAGAATGGAATGGTGAACCTGCGGGCATGGCATTTTTCTTCTACAACTACTCAACGTGGCAGGGACGACCTGGAATCTTCATTGAAGATCTATTCGTGCGACCCCAGTTTCGAGGCAGGAGCATCGGTAGAGCACTAATGGCGCGTCTAGCGAAGACTGCGATTGCGGAGCAGTGCTATGGCGTACGATGGGAAGTGCTTGACTGGAATAAGCCCGCGATAGATGTGTATCAACATCTGGGTTCAAAGTTTCGAGAAGGCTGGCGTATCATGCAGATCATGGGCCAAGAACTGGAGGAATTAGCAGAAAGCGCCTCGGCTCATGTTTTCAAGGACTAGCCGCACTGCCTAGCTCGAGACGAAGACAGGCCCAGCCATTAGCCCAAATGCCCAACAGAGCCTCGTATGACCCAAAACCCCGTCGATGGCGGCCCAAGTCTCGAAGCGCTTTTGAGACTCGACTCTTCGACGCTGTGGTCCGCTAGCGGTCATTGATTCATGTCTGACAAGCCAGATTCTGCGGTCGATTACAAGCCCATCAGCGATTACGGAGTCATTGGAGATATGCATACTGCCGCCCTAGTGGGACTGGACGGTTCTATCGACTGGTACTGTGCCCCACGGTTCGATTCTCCGAGCGTGTTTGCGGCCTTACTTGACGTGCGCAGGGGTGGAAAATTCCAATTGTCCCCTACCGAGAGCTTCACGGCAAAGCAGACCTACGAGGGCGAGACGAACGTGCTCTCAACCATTTTAGAGTCCAA
>Ga0066667_10000296_pt1 | contig 16317 bp, 17 predicted proteins | sample GraSoiAngelo_116_FD_133943 | JGI IMG/M metagenome (GOLD analysis project Ga0066667, IMG submission 133943) | Grasslands soil microbial communities from the Angelo Coastal Reserve, California, USA - 14_0903_16_30cm | ecosystem: Environmental > Terrestrial > Soil > Grasslands | place: USA...
AATTGCGCGTCAGCGTGCGTGCCATTGTGCACGCCCATGGTAATTGCGCCAAGATTCACGCTCTGGCCGTCCGCTATCTTTTTTGTTAGGCGGAAATGAAACGGCTCGTCACCGGGCCATTCCTCCAGATCGTTCCAGAGCGTCCGTGAGATATCCCAAATTTTCATCGCATGATCAGTTAACTCGCTTCATGTCGGATCTTCCAATAATTGCTCGTGCCGCTTTTTCACTCGCTTCGCCTTTGCCCATCTTGCCGACGATTTCATCGAATTCGGCAATCATCCGCGCGCGCGCCTCTGGGTTCTCCATTAATCGCCACACGGCCTTGACGATGAGATTCGGCTTTGCCCGGTGCTGGATAAATTCGGGAACCACTTCTTTGTTGGCGAGCACATTGGGCATACCAAGATATTTCACGGTCACAACGAGTCGCGCCGCCAGATAGGTCGGCCACGCGACCTTGTAAATCAGCACAAACGGCAGCCGGAAATAAGCTGCCTCAAGCGTGGCACTTCCCGAAGCCACGATTCCTGCGAATGCGCGCTGCATAATCGCCGCTGTCTCACCGACTTTGATATGAATCATTTGTCGATCTGGCGACTTCGAATCAATCATTTTTTGCGTTTCGCTGGCGAGTTCCGGAGAGCTCGCGCCAACTTCAAAGCGCAAGCTGGGCTTTCGCCGCTTAAGGAGATTCGCTGCTTCAAGCAGAAGGGGAAAAATTTTCCGCACTTCGCGCAAACGGCTGCCAGGAAACAGGCCGATTAGGTCCGGATCGCGCTTAGTATAGATCCTCTCGGTCTCCAGTCTTTCGATCACGGGATGACCGACAAATACCGCGCGCAGCCCCGATTCATTGTAGAGTTCGGCCTCAAACGGAAAGATACAGAGCACCAGATCGAGAAAGCGCGCCATCTTTTTGATGCGGCCGCGGTTCCAGGCCCATACCTGCGGGCTGATGTAGTAAATTATCTTTCGTTGCGCTGATTGTGTCCGCAATGCGCGAGCGAGTCGCAAATTGAACCCCGGATAGTCGATCAATACGACCCTATCGGGTTTACTCTCTTCAATCTCATTGAGCGTTTTTCGGAATTGCTGTCGAAAATAACCGTATTTCCTGATTACTTCCCACAATCCGAGGACTGCTGAATCGCCGATCCAATTTTTGAGTCGCTTGCCAGCGATTTCTTGCATGTGCGGACCGCCGCGCCCAACGAACTGAAGATCGCTATCTAGCTCACGGAGCGAACGCATCAACGCCGCGCCATGGTTGTCCGCGCTCACTTCGCCAGCGACGAAATAGATCGTCTTAGCCACCCGAGGCGATTCTTCTCGTGATCTCCACTGCCAGCTCCAATGCTGCGGTCCCTTGAAACCCAGAAACCCGCGGCTCGCGGCCGGTACTTGCGCATTCGACGAACGAGGTTAGCTGCAGTTTGAGCGGCTCTTCGCGTTCGATCTCGACCTTGTCGCGCGTGATGTATGCGCCTGCGCGTCGATAAATTTCGCCGCTTTGATTTTGATAATCCAGCGATAGATACGCGTCCTCCTGAAACACGCGAATCTTGCGCATCCGCTCTGGACTGATGCGGCTCGAAGTAACATTTGCCACGCAACCATTCTCGAAACGCAGCCGCGCGTTGGCGATGTCTTCGCCACGGCTCAGGACCGGCACGCCCACCGCGTCGATGCTTTGCACGGGCGAACGCACAAAGTGCAAAATGACTTCCAGATCGTGGATCATCAAGTCGAGAACGACGCCGATGTCGGTGCCACGCTGCGGGTAAGGCGAGAGCCGATGGGCTTCGATGAATCGCGGATGGGTCAGATGTTTTTCCAGCACGCTCAAAACCGGATTGAATCGTTCAACATGGCCGACCTGGAAAACCACGTTCGTGCGCGTCGCCAACTCCACGAGTTCGCTGGCGTGCGCGGTGTTCTCGGTGATTGGTTTCTCGATCAACACATGTTTGCCCCGCGCAAGCAGCGACCGCGCAACTTCGTAGTGCGTGTTGGTCGGCGTGGCCACCGAAGCAGCGTCAACCATCTCAATACACTCATCGAGCGATTTTGCGGGCGTTGCACCGAATTTTCGCCCGATCGCGTTTGCTCTCGCAAGATCGATATCGTACACGGCGGTAAATTCAGCCGATGGAATTTCGGCGTAGAGCCGCGCATGATTGCTCCCGATATGGCCGACACCCACAACGCCAACGCGAGGTTTCTTTATCGACATATGTTTTCAGCGCGCGACATTTTTCAAAAACCATTCGTAGGTTTGCGCGATGCCCTCACGAAGTGGGATAGTCGGCTGCCAGCCGAGAGCGCGCAATTTGGTGATGTCGAGCAACTTTCGCGGTGTGCCATCTGGTTTGGTCGCGTCCCAGGCGAGTTCACCATCGAACCCGACAACATCACAGATTAACTCCGCCAGTTCGCGGATCGAGATGTCCTCGCCGCACCCGACGTTGATAATTTCGGGAGAATCGTATTTCTCCAGCAAAAACAGACATGCCGAGGCAAGATCGTCCACATGCAAAAATTCGCGACGCGGCGTCCCCGATCCCCACACAACAAGCTCGCGCGCATTGCGTGATTTCGCGTCGTGCGCTTTGCGCAGGAGCGCGGCCAACACGTGTGATGTCTCCAGATCAAAGTTGTCGTTCGGCCCGTATAGGTTAGTTGGCATGACGGAAATGAAGGTTGCACCGTACTCGCGAGCGTACGCCTGGCAAAGCTTGATGCCAGCAATCTTGGCGATCGCATAAGCTTCATTGGTCGGCTCGAGCGGGCCACTCAGCAACGCTGTTTCCGGAATTGGTTGAGGTGCAAACTTAGGATAGATGCAGGAGCTTCCCATGAAAAGCAGTTTGCGCACTCCGGCCTTGTGCGCCGCATAAATGACATTGTTCTGGATCCGCAAATTATCGAGCAAAAACTCGACCGGATAATCATTGTTCGCCTTGATACCGCCTACCTTTGCGGCAGCAAAAATGACGATCGCAGGTTTCTCTTGCGCGAAGAAATTTTGCACGGCGCGTTCGTCGGCCAGGTCAAGCTGCGAGCGGTCGCGCTTCGGCAAATTATGGAAACCCCCATGTTCGAGTCCGCGGACCAAAGCGCTGCCCACTAGACCGCGGTGACCAGCCACGAAGATCTTATCCGATTTATCCATGAGTTAACCGTGGCGCCAGAGCACCAGCCACGGCGGTTAGCATTTTCTTTTTTCGGCCTTTGCGCAATCCTCACTTCATTGGTTAAGGCGAGATCGCGCGGATAGCCGAGGTTGTTGCGTTTAGCAAATCGGTGGCGGTGCTGTAAGGGAATGTTTAGCGCACGCCGTTGCCTGCGGCTAGCGGGTTTGGTCTTGCTGAGGAAGGCGCGGCGATTTTGAATCCGGAAGCGATGACCTCCAACGGAACGAAGGCAGCCAGTCATCGGTATGGCCCTCGAGTTTGGGTGAGAGCTCTCCCCAGCTACTTGATTGGTTTTTGCCCACAACGTTTTCTATGCGCTGCAAGTAGCTGGGTCGGGACGACAATGCTGGCGAGCGCCGCGATGGCTCAATTATCGCCAGCGCCGAAGAGGGCAGTGGATCAACTCATCCCATGGTTGCTGGATGAAGATCGACAACTGCGCGGTGTCCCATTCAGCGAAGTGATTTTTGATACTACCGGGAAGAAAGTGTTCGGGTTCGACACGAACAACCCAGTCGATCGGCGCGTCGCAAAAGCGATCAGCGCAGCATGCGATGAAACGATGAAGCGATTGAATGCGCCGGATAGCGCGATCCAAAATGTCGATCGCATCAACGAAGTGAGCAGCCATTTTGAAGGTACTTTGCGGGAGTTGCTGAACGCCACTGTCGGTTTGCATTGCGATCTTCCGCTCACGAGTGAACACAAAGTGCAGCGCTCAGGTTATCCCGACTTGCGCATAGTCGATCTGGAGAGCAAGCGCGTATTTTATCTGGACCCAAAACTTTATGCGGCGGGGAGCCGCGACAGCAGTTTCCGCGCGTTTTATTTCGAGCCGAAAACAGCGACCAACAAAGTGCGCGATGACGCGGTGCATTTCATCGTTGGCTTCGAGCACGAACCGCGAGGTGAAGCGATCTCTCCTAGATCGATGTGGAAATTCACGCGCTGGGATCTTGTCGACCTTGCGCAGTTCAAGATGAAACTGAAAGCCGAGTTTCAGGCAAGCAACCGCGACATGTATCGGCCGGAAGCAATCGTCGCCACAGGTAAGGGCGATTGACCCAATCGCCCAAGGCTGAGTAGAGAGTTGCTCAGAGCGGCGCTGGACGTAATGGTATTGTTCCGATGATTGCAAAGACGGCGGAGACATTTCAGTTCGATGCCATTGACGATGTGGTGAGCGACATCGCTAAGGGGCGCATGGTCATCGTGACCGACGATGCCGATCGCGAGAACGAAGGCGATCTGGTGATGGCAGCAGAAAAAGTAACGCCAGAAGCCGTGAATTTCATGGCGACACACGGGCGCGGCTTGATTTGCGTGCCTATTTCGAATGAGCGCGCCGAGCAACTCGGTTTACAACGAATGGTCACACAAAACCGCGAAAAGCACCGGACCGATTTCACCGTTTCCGTGGACGCGGCGCGGGGCGTAACCACCGGCATCAGTGCGTACGATCGCGCCACGACAATCCTGGCAATCGCCAATTCGAAATCATCGCCGGAGGACCTCAACCAGCCTGGGCATGTATTTCCATTGCGCGCGCAGGATGGCGGCGTATTACGGCGTGCCGGTCACACGGAAGCAGCCGTCGATCTGGCAACTCTGGCGGGGCTGCAAGCGGCGGGTGTGCTCTGTGAAATTTTGCACGATGACGGCACGATGGCGCGTTTGCCGGAGCTGATGGAATTCCGCAAAAAACATGGGCTCCGCATTTGCACGATCCAAAGTTTGATCGCTTATCGGCGGGTTCGCGAGAAGCTGGTGGAGCTGGAGCAAATCGTGAAAATGCCAACCGACTACGGCGATTTCGATTTGCATTTGTATCGTTCAAAGCTCGATGGCCAGCATCATCTGGCGCTCGTGAAAGGCAAGATCGACAAGAACAAACCGACGCTCGTGCGTGTGCACAGTCAATGTCTCACCGGCGACGTTTTCGCTTCGCGCCGGTGCGACTGTGGAAATCAATTGCACGCGGCGCTTCGGCAAATCCAGGAGGAGGGCAACGGCGTTTTGGTTTACATGCGTCAGGAAGGACGCGGCATTGGGTTGGCGGCAAAAATCCATGCTTACAAATTGCAGGAGGAAGGACTCGATACCGTGGAGGCCAACGCCAAGCTCGGGTACCCAAGCGACCTGCGCGATTACGGGCTGGGCGCGCAGATTCTTTTCGATCTCGGCGTACGGCAGTTCCGGTTTCTCACAAACAACCCGAAGAAAGTTGTCGGCTTGGAGGGATACGGCCTCGAAATGATCGAGCAGGTGCCGATCCGCACCGAGGCCAATCCCCATAACGCCAGATACCTCGAGACCAAAAAGGTGAAGCTGGGTCACATGCTGTGATTGCGGGTTGCCGCTCGAGTAAGTTGTCACGCTGAAAACGAATGTCGACCGCCGCACCGCCTCGTCCTCGAATCGCCAAGGCCAAACGCAGGTTCTATATCGTCGCGAGCCGGTTTAATCCGCGATACGTACAGGGTCTCGTCGATCATGCTACCAAGGAGCTGCGCGCACTTGCACCGGGCGCGACGATTTCTGTTTACCACGTGCCCGGAGCATTCGAAATCCCCGTGGTCGTGCGCGAGTTGGCGTCGCGGGCAAGCAGTGACGCGATTATTGCCTGCGGCGTGATTTTGCAGGGAGAAACGAATCATGCACAAAATCTGAGCCGCTCTGTCACCGACGCCCTTCAACGGATCGCAGTTGAACACGCCGTGGCAGTGATCAACGTGGTGCTCAGGTTTGACAACGAAACTCAAGCGCGTGCGCGCTGCCTCGAAAATAAAATCAACCGTGGCACCGAAGCCGCGCGAGCGGCGGTGGAAATCGCGAATCTCCTGTTGGACCTTCGTGGGAGCTAATCTTTATGGGCAAACGGCGACGGGCGCGCGAAGCGGCAATCCAATATCATTTCTGGCGCGATCTCCAGCGCGGCGAAGGGCCGGAGAAGATCGAGGATTTCTGGGAATTTTGCCCAGCCAAGCCGCGCGTGCGTGCGTTCGCGCAGCCGCTCATCGAAGGAATGGTGGCGCATCTCCCGGAGATCGACGAGCGCATCCGGCGCTACTGCGAGAATTACGAGTTCCGGCGTATCTCAGTGGTCGATCGCAACATCCTCCGGCTCGCGATCTATGAGATGCTTTATCGCGATGATATTCCGCCGGTTGTTTCAATCAACGAAGCAATCGAACTGGCAAAGACTTTCGGCGGCGCGGAATCAGGCCGTTTTGTAAACGGCATTCTCGATCGTGTGCGGAAAGATTTGGATCGGCCGGCGCGAGAAGCGGTGACGAAATCAGATTCGTGATTCGTCACATCGTTAAATCGTTACATCGTTACATCGATTCACGATTTTATCCATGAACTTCCTCCAATCTCTCGCCCAACAATTTGCTGTAAAACCGATTGATTGGGAGGAGCTCGAAGAAGCGTTAATCCGAGCCGATTTCGGTGTCCCGATGACAATGCGAATCATCAAGACGCTTCAGGAGCACGAGGCCTGGTCTTTGCTTGGAATTGGCGACGTGATCAAAGCCGTGCGTGAGGAGACTGCGCGGATTTTGCCGCCTGATCCGGCGCCAATCCATCGAGCAGAAGGCAAACCAACCGTGATTTTGATCGTCGGCGTGAACGGAACCGGCAAAACAACATCGACAGCCAAACTCGCGCACTACCTGATGCACGTGGGCAATTGTAGGGGGTCTGTGTCAGCCCCGAATAGTTTCGGGGTTCACACAAACGCCCTACAACAGGATCGACATAGAGTTATGCTGGCGGCAGCCGACACTTTTCGCGCCGCTGCGATCGAGCAGCTTGGCGTTTGGGCCAAAAGACTCGGGGCAGAGATGGTCAGCGGTCAGTACGGTGCCGACCCGGCTGCGCTTTGTTACGACGCCTACCAATCTGCCTCGAAGAATAAGATCGACTTTTTACTTTGCGATACGGCCGGTCGTCAACACACCAAAACGAATCTCATGGCCGAGCTGCAAAAGATGAAACGCACGCTCAGCAAACTCGATCCGGATGCGCCGCACGAGACGCTGCTCGTGGTCGATGCAACCACTGGCAGCAACGCGCTCAGCCAGGCGCGCGAGTTTCAGAGCGCCATTGGGCTCAGCGGCCTGATCGTCACCAAACTCGATGGCAGCGGCAAGGGCGGAATCGTTGTTGCGATCCAGGATGAACTCAAAATTCCAACGCGCTTTGTCGGCACCGGTGAAAAGCTCGACGATTTCGCGCCATTCGACGCGAGCGAATTTATCGCGAACATGCTATAGCTGACGTTCAAGACCGTGGCAGAAGCACTCAAAGAGACACTCGTGCCGGAAGACAGCGTCGCTCCACTAGCGACCACAGGACTGCGCGGTTTCCTCGCGAAATTCACCGTGCTGAAGGGAGCTCAACGCGAGTTGTGGCTTACGTTTCTCATCAAGCTGCTGATTATCTCGGCCTACTCGATCACAAACAAGACGCTGATCTTATGGCTGTCATCGGATCTTGGGTTCAACGATCAAACAGCGGGAGCTTTGGTTGGCTGGATATGGGCACCGGCGATGACCGTGTTCACGCTCTTAGCTGGCTCGGTGACCGACGCGCTGGGCCTTCGCCGAACTTTTTTCGTTGGCGTCAGTATCTGCCTCGTAGCGCGCGCCGTGATGGTGTTCACGACGATACCATGGCTGGCGCTCGCCGGCGGCTTGTTTCCTTTAGTGATCGGCGAGGCACTCGGTACGCCGGTGCTCATCGCAGCAACGCGACGCTATTCTACGACACTACAACGCTCGATTTCCTTTTCGATCATTTACATGGTCATGAACGTCGGCTACCTGATTGCTGGCAGCGTTTTCGACTACGTGCGCCACTCGTTAGGCGAGTATGGCTATTTAAATCTCTTTGGATTGCACATAACGACTTATCGCACGCTTTTCCTCGTGAGCCTCGGCTTTGAGGTGCTGCTTTTTCCAACGATTTATTTTCTGCGCAGAGGTGCTGAAGCGACAGATGAAGGCGTCCGGTTCAATGCGGAGCCAGTGCGGTACACCTCAGGTCCGTTTTGGGAGCGCATTTGGTTGACCGTACGCGGCAGTGCCACCGACACGGTCGCGCTGTTCAAGCGCCTCCTCGGCCAATCCGGTTTCTATCGGCTTCTCGCTTTTCTTCTCTTGATCGGATTTCTGAAGCTGATCTTCCTGCAAATGGACTACGTGTTTCCCAAATTCGGTATCCGCGAGCTGGGGAACGGCGCGCCGATCGGTCACCTCTCGAATATCAATTACATTCTCATCATCATTCTGGTGCCAATCATTGGCGCGCTCACGCAAAAATATTCAGCCTACCGAATGGTGATCGTAGGAGGAGCGATTTGCGCGGCCTCTGTTTTTGTCATGGCCTTACCGCCTCCGTGGTTTCAACGATCGGCCCAAGGCTTCATTGGGCACTGGATCGGTCACGGTTATCTGGGAGTGAAGGGAAGCATTCACCCCTACTACATGATGATCGCGATCTACATATCGATCTTTTCAATTGGCGAAGCTTTCTACTCGCCGCGGGTTTACGAATATGCGGCCGCGATTGCTCCAAAGGGTCAAGAAGCGTCGTATGGCGCGCTATCGTACATTCCGTTTCTTATCGGGAAACTGCTTGTTGGAACCGGGGGATGGTTGCTGGCTGCCTTTTGTCCCGCACACGGGCCGCGGCATTCCGGAACGATGTGGCTAATCTTTGCTCTGGCGGCGTCAGTCGCGCCAATTGGATTAGTTGCCCTGCGTCGCTACATCCGCGTGCCCGAGGCTGGTCGGCAGGATATTGACTAGCAAAATTCGGGCCGGAGCGCATTCGTGAGACAACTGGCTCGAACGCGGGCTGCGCCCGGCCATTTTGCGTCTTGTCTGCGAATCCAATTTAGGGAGGAAGCGTTGCGCATTTGCCGGAAAAGGCTGTTGCGCGTAAAGTGAACTACTGCTTAAGGGAGCGATCTCAGGGGAGCAATCAGGGATGAACAGCATGCGATTAACTTACAAACATTCGCATAAAACTCTGTGGCTTGGTTTGGCCGGCACACTTGTTGTAATTGTGGGCTCGCTCCTGTTCGGCTATGCTCAGGTGCAAAAGAAAGAAGCCGAGGTGATGAATCCTACAAAACCAGTTCCCAGCGACGCCGAGTTGCAAAGGCAATTAACCAAGGACCAGTATCATGTGACGCGTGAGGGCGGCACGGAGACGGCGTTTCACAACGCCTACTGGGATAATCATCAGCCCGGAATTTATGTCGACGTAATTAGCGGCGAACCGCTCTTCAGTTCACTGGATAAATTCGACAGCGGCACGGGCTGGCCCAGTTTCACCAAGCCGATTTCAAAGAACAAGGTGGCGGAAAAACGGGATTCCTCTTTTGGAATGGAGCGCACTGAGGTTCGCGCAAAATCAAGCGATTCCCATCTCGGCCACGTTTTTCAGGACGGCCCCGCGCCGACCGGCGAGCGCTACTGTGTCAACTCCGCCGCGCTGCGTTTTATTCCAGTGGAAAAATTAAAAACAGAAGGCTACGGCGAATATCTCTCGCTGTTTCAATCCCAGCAGAGCGGCGGCCAGCAACCGCAGGGTCAATAGCAAAAGCTGGACGCTAGAGGCGCCTCGCTCGGCGAAGCTCGGCGCTGTGGCAAAATCTGGCGTACCGTGTCGCCCGGAGGCCGGCATTCGTTTTTGAACTTCCGATGCTGTAGAGCTAATTTAGTGGATCGACAATGACCAGGGACGATTTCGATTACGCGATCGAAAACACGCAGGTGATTCTTGCACCCGAGCGTCAGATTGCGACGTTCGGCAGCACCAGCTTTAATTTTTATCTGATTTCCGAGCTGATGGACCGGGTCGATCAGGTACGGATCCGCAACGGAAAAATTCACGCCGAGCACCCGCAGATTCTCACACCCGAACACTATTGCCGGCTGCTGCTGGAAGGTTTCGGCGAGAAAGCGGAGCGATACGTCGATCAACTGCGCGAACACGCTCGGAACATCGCGGTGCTTCGTTACGGTTTTCAATTCCGCAAAACCGATCTGAGCGAGCAGACGCTTCGCGATTCGATCGATGCGGTCATTAATCGGACGAAACGCCGTGTGGAAAGCGCAAGCGAACCACTTAGTGCCATCATCCAAGGTGTGGACGATGCGTGGGAGGTTTGCTTGCTTAAATTCACCATCGACCTGGTCGAACGCTCCTCCGGCGGAAACCTCGGCGATTTGCGCAAGCGCGGATTGTTGTAGCCGCTTGTCGCATGTTTGATGGTAAATCGAAGGGACTCTTCCGAAGAGTCCGCTACACCGGCTCGCGGAGTGGCAGAACTAGGTAAGATGTCTCCGCATAAATGCACCTGCCCCAACGAGTGCGCGGCGACCGGGCTCCAGATGAGCATTCCATAGAGGCCACGCATGGATCATGTGCGGCCAGACTTCCAGAGTTACCGCGACGTTGGCTGCACCAGCTACGGCCGCGAAGCGAGCAGCGTCATCGAGCAACGTCTCGGCAGAACCTACCTGGACTAATATTGGAGAAAAGCTCCTGAGATCGGCGTAAAGAGGAGAAACACGCGGGTCCTTCCTATTCGTTCCCGCGGGCAAATACGCCTCGGCCAATTCATTCAGATACTCCTTGTGGATGAGGGGATCGACGGTGTCCTTGCTGGTAAGCGTCGAACCTGACATCGTGAGGTCCGTCCAAGGCGAAATTAGCCACGCGCAACCCGGAAGCTCCTCATGTGCATCGCGGAGCCGGCCGATTAATGCAACTGCGAGTCCAGCACCCGCGCTGTCGCCACCGATCGCGATGCGCGCAGCCGGAATGCCCTGGTCCCGCAGAAAACGCCACGCCGTCAACGCGTCGTCGTATGCTGCGGGGAACGGATCCTCGGGCGCTAGTCGATAGGCGACCGCCAGAGTCTGCGCTCCGGCCGCTCGGCCCGCCTCAGTCACCAGGCGACGATGACTCACGATTGAGCCGGAGCAATAACCACCGCCATGAAAAAACATCAGAACGCGGGAAGGATCGCTGCCCGGAGCGATCGACCATTCCCCCGGCATGCCGCTAACATCGACTGTAGCGAGCTTCACGTCGTCGGCTACGGGCCAGACAGAACCGACATCGTCGAGGCGTTTTCGCCGCTCAGGCCATCCACTAGGTCGCGGTTTAGAACTCAGCAGCGCGCGGATAGAGTCTATTTCGCTTTGAGCCATTGCGTCCTGGGTCGATCCTCAGTCTGCAGTCGAGTTTGTAATCAGCGCGCTAAACTTTCGGCTTTCGTAAACGCGCACACCTTGGCATTCTGCGCGCTCAAAGGGCAAGTGAAAAACTGTCTCCAGCTTAATCTCCGTCTGCTCTACTGTATTTTAATTGCGCCGAACGTGAGTCGCTTCGCGGCGCCCGAGATCGTTGTTGTGTCTTGAGCATGCCGAATCCTCAACACGCCATTGTCATCGGCGCAGGGCACAATGGCCTCACGTGCGCCTGTTATCTCGCCAGGGCGGGGCTGAAGGTTCTCGTCCTTGAGCAATATCACACGGTTGGCGGCATGACCGTCACCGAAGAGGAAACCCTGCCTGGGTTTTGGTCGGACATTCACGCCAGCGGATATCAACTGGCAAACCTTTCACCGGTCCCGCACGAACTGGGTTTGCTCGATCGCTACGAACTTATCGAACCAGAGATTCCTTTCTCGCATGCTTTTCCTAACGGCGACATCATCAGCGTCCATCGGGACATTGGAAAGACAGTCGGGGACATTGCCTACTACTCCCGCAAGGACGCCGAGACATGGCGTGTCTTGATGAAACGCTTCCTCGCGCAAAAGGACGCAATCACTGCGGGCATGTTTTCACCGCCTCGTTCATTCCCGGTAGCAGCAGCGGACTTCGCCGCATCGCCTGCGGGCATGGAAGCCTATCGGTTTAGCATGCAGAGTGTAAGATGGTGGGCGAACCAGACGCTTGAAGCAGAGGCGACCAAAACCCTGTTCGGCTCCTTTGCCACTTTTCTCGGCACCTCGCCCGACGACGCCGGTGGCGCGGAGCTCAGTTGGCTCTTTGCTTCCGTCTTACAACACGTCGGCAACAATCTAGTCAAAGGCGGGATGAACCGCGTTACGCTCGCTCTCGCTGAACATCTTCAAGCGCATGGCGGAGAAATCCGCACGAACGTGCTTGTCGAGAAAATTCTGGGCAATGCAAAACGTGCCACTGCCGTACGCCTGGCAAGTGGCGCGGAGATTCCGGTCGGTGAGCTGGTCGTCTCGAATGTGGACCCAGGGCACCTCGTTATGGACCTGCTCGGTGCCGGGATGGTGGGACGAGAAATCGTCGATAAGATGGAGGAATACGAGTGGGGCGATTCAGTTTTTGTCATGTTCGTCGCGCTGGAGAGCCCTATCCACTACAAAGCCGGACCCGCTGCGCGCCAATCCGCGCATGTTCATCTTACCGAACCGTCGCTCGACTTCTTCGCACGGGTCTATCTACAATGTCGCGGTGGTGCACTGCCTTCGGCACCGATGATCGTGAGTTGGAATGACTCCGCTATAGACCCCGGTCGCGCACCAGCCGGCAAAGCGCTGATGAAATTCGTGGTCTTGAGTGTCCCCTATGTTATTACCGGTGACGCAACCGGCAGAGTTCCGGGACGCACTTGGGACGAGGCGCGCGAACCGTACGCTGATTACCTCATTGACCTCATTACTGCCACCTACATTCCCGACTTGAAGACCAAAATTCTCAAACGCGTAGCCCACTCCCCCGTTGACATCTCGCGCAGGATCATCAGCGCCGTTCGAGGCACGCTCGGACACGGCGCGTTTCTCCCGTATCAAAACGGTTCGCTGCGCCCGATTCCCGAGCTCGGTCAATACAAAACCCCGGTCCCTAATGTGTACCTGTATAGTTCTGGTAGTCACCCCGGACCCGGCGTGTCAATGGCGCCAGGGAGAAATGCGGCGCAGGTGATCTTCGGTGACTAGGGGTTGGATTTCAGGAGCGTCCTTTAGGGCTTTGAAAGAGCAGCCACGCTCATATTCACTCAAATGATCCGCCCGCCTAATCCGCCAGGCACCCTCTTTAATCGCGCGTTGCACATAACCCAAGACGTCGAACTTTCGGCTTTCGTCATACCAATCGGCCTGTCATTCTGCGCGTCCGCAACTGCGACGTTTTGAAAAACTATCTCCAGCTTAATCTCAGCCTTCTCTACTGGATTTTGATCGCGCCGTTTAGCGGGCAATTTTTTAAAATCGCGCCGATCTTCCGGCAAATGGTGTTCATCGGCGTGCGCGCGGCGCCGATGGTGGCGCTAACGGCGTTTAGTGTGGGCGTGACGCTGGCCATGCAGGCTGCCCATTCGCTCCAGAGTCTCGGCGCAGAAATGTACATTCCCGATCTGGTGATGATCACGCTCCTGCGCGAGATGGGGCCTGTCTTAATTGCGGTCATCGTGATTGGCCGGAGCGGCTCTGCCGTGGCAGCGGAGTTGGGAACGATGAAAGTGTCCGAGGAGATCGAAGCGCTTGAAGTAATGGCCATCAACCCGGTCCAGTATCTGGTGGTGCCGCGTTTTCTGGCCATGCTCGTCATGCTGCCGGCGCTGACCATCTTTGGCAATTACATCGGCATCCTGGGCGGCTGGGCGGTCTGTCGTTTTGCCCTCGATTTCAATACCGCCGGCTATGTGATGCGCGCGCTGGAAAGCGCGGATACGTGGGATTTATATTCGGGAATGATCAAGAGCGTCGTGTTTGCGTGGATCGTGATCACGATAGCGTGCAACGCCGGGCTAAATGTGGAAGGCGGCGCCGAAGGTGTCGGCCAATCCACAACGGCTTCGGTCGTGCAAGCATTGCTGGCGATGCTGGTGACGAACGCGGTATTAACGGGGATCTTCTTTTTCAGCGCATGAATGCAAACGGAGAAACTATCATCGAGGTAGAACATCTCGTCCGGCGATTCGGGGATCGCGCGGTGCTCGACGGTATCTCATTCAATGTCCATCGAGGCGAGACGCTGGTTATCATGGGCGGCAGCGGTTGTGGCAAGAGCACTCTGCTTCGGCACATGATCGGCTCCATGAAACCGACTTCAGGATCGGTGAAACTTTTTGGAGAAGAAGTTACAGGAATGACCGAACGTGAAATTGAACGAGTGCGGCTGCGCTTCGGGATGCTATTCCAATCCGGCGCGCTACTCGCGTCGCTCACAGTGGGCGAGAATGTTGCCCTGCCACTGGTGCAACACACCGACAAGTCGCCCGACGAAATCGAACAAATCGTGAAACAAAAGCTTGAGATGGTTGGGCTGACCGGCTTTGAAGATCTTAAGCCAGATGAAATTAGTGGCGGGATGAAAAAGCGGGTGGGACTTGCGCGTGCGCTTGCTCTCGATCCCGAGTTGCTATTCAGCGATGAACCGACCTCGGGGCTCGATCCAATCATGACCGCCGTCGTCGACGAGCTAACACTGAATTTGACTAAAGGCAGCCACATGACCGCAGTGGTTGTGTCACATGATATGACTAGCGCCTTTCGCATCGCCACGCGGATGATTATGCTCGGCCACGGGTCGATTGTGGCGCAAGGCACGCCAGATGAAATTCGGAACAGTTCAAATCCGGAAGTGCAGCAATTTATCCACGGGAAGGCCGACGGTCCGATTCCGTTGAACCTTTCACAGGAAGAGCATAAAGATCATCAACATGTCCGGCCCCGCCCGTTTTTCGGCGCGCGGTTCCGTTTTCATCACAAGCATCCATGAAGCGCAATCTGTCCGATTACCTCGTCGCCTTGTTCGTGATCGCGTGCAGCGTCGTCCTGCTCGCGGCGCTCACTTTTGCGTTGTCTGGCTATCGTTTGAAAAAACCAAAGCGCACTTTGCAGATTAACTATGAAGATGTGACTGGAATTAAAATCCATTCCGAAGTGCGCTATGCCGGCGCGCCGGCGGGACGCGTGATCGCGATGCGCCACCTCACCGCAAAAGAGCGTGAAGCGAGCGCAAACAAAAAGGACGCCGTGCGGGTGACGGTCAGTTTGGACGAAGGGATTCCTCCACTGCCCACAGATGTCACGGCCACGCTCAGCTCCGATACAATGCTCTCACCAAAATTTGTGGCGCTTTCGGCAGGCACACCGGGAGGTCAGACACTGGCAAACAACGCAGCGATCGAAGGCCATCCGGCGTACGGTCTTGAACAGATCACCGCAGCAGCCGGCCCACTGTTCGAGAACGCGAACAGGTTACTGGACAATCTGAACCTGACGGTGAAGGGGTTGAAAGTCGATCTCGATCAATTCACGCCAAAGCTCGGGCCATTGGCCGATTCGCTAAAGTTGGACGTGGACAATTTACAGAATGTGGTCAAAAACCTCGAGGGCATGTCCAAAGATGCAGACAAGGTGTTGGGCACGGCCGACACATTCATCAGCACAACTGACAAGCAGCTTCAGGAACAAATGAAACAGCTGCACGTGGTTCTCTTGAATTTGAAGGTGGTCAGCACGCACGCGAAAGCGCTCGTGGAAGCGCTCGCGGAAAAACCGAACCGCATCATTTTCAGCGGCAAACCGGCCAAGCTCACCCCGGAATCAGAAATCCTCAAAAGCTCCAAACCTCTGCCGGCAAAAAAGCCGTGACCAGCAATAGCCCCCTCCCAAACCTTGTGGTGCGGCACTTTGCTAGAATCGTGGTTCCGCTGCCAGGGCGGAATTGCGACTGCCCATCTTATCGCTAGAGAAAGCCCGTGGGGCGCGGTGACAGGCTTGTCCTCCGTCGTAATGATTTTATGGTGTGTGCTGTGCGAGGTCGGTTGTTCATTGGGAATTGGTGGCGCAGTTATTCACTTTATGCGCCCATTGTTTGGCTGGCGGTCTGTCTGGCCGCAGCCCAAACGGCTCCAGCGAAGCGCTTCGAATTTTCCCTGCTCGATTACTTGACCAGACTGCGATATTCATCTGGTCAGCATGCCGACTCGCGTTTGTTCTTTGTCGGAATCGATGACACCACTCAAACGAAGTTCGGGCGCTGGCCGTTTGCACGCGTTTTTCATGGCGAACTTCTCGGGTTTCTCTCTGCGATACAGCCAGCCG
>Ga0066667_10000305_pt1 | contig 16181 bp, 17 predicted proteins | sample GraSoiAngelo_116_FD_133943 | JGI IMG/M metagenome (GOLD analysis project Ga0066667, IMG submission 133943) | Grasslands soil microbial communities from the Angelo Coastal Reserve, California, USA - 14_0903_16_30cm | ecosystem: Environmental > Terrestrial > Soil > Grasslands | place: USA...
ACGTGCCACTCGCCGACGGCCCGCTTTCGACGAACACGGTCACGCCCGCGGCAAGCACGCCGACGGGCGTTAGATCGAAACTCTCCGTTGCGACCGGGTCGCTCTTTAATGACCAGCCGGTAAAGTCTTGAGCATTAATGCCCTGGTTCGTGATCGCTACTGTTTCCGGGTCGCCACTGCATTGGAGCTCGGTCACTCTCACTTGAGTCGCCTGGGCTGAGACCAAGGAAGAGCGCAGGGTAAACCCGCCCGCAAAGCCGACAACAAAGAGCGGCGCGAAGAGACCGGCCCAGCGGGCCGTTTGAAGTAGACGACGAGAAGGGTTGCTCATGAGGACCAGCCTTCCGTTTGTTCTGGCATGGGCTGCCGCTCGATTAGGCAAATTATAGTGACCGAATGCCCGGGCGAACACCGCGAATTTGTTGATAACGGCGGAGATAGATTTATCGGTGAGTGATACAGCAGGCGGTCTCATCCCTTACCTGCGCTTGGCTCGCAAAGCGAGGGCAGCGTTATCGACTGCTACAATTACACCTGCGAGCCGGGGTGGCGGAACGGTAGACGCCGCGGACTTAAAATCCGCTGTCCACAAGGACGTGTGGGTTCGAATCCCGCCCCCGGCACCACCTCGCCCCGCTGCCACGTGCTATGCCGTTTTTACCGTGACCCGGGGGCGTTTGACGCACGTGGTACGGATGCCGAATCAAACTGGTATCAGTACTGGTTATGTTAGTCTGCGAAAGGCGCCTAGCCGAACAAGTGGCTGGCCTCGGATCGAGGCAACGGCAGCTTTGCATACCGAATTGTGCTGTCCGGCTCGCGCTGTTATTATGGCGTGCGTTAGTTCGGACGAAGGAGACACCCGCAATGGCTGACCTCCGGACCGAAAGCGTCGAATTCCCAGCGAACGGCGAGATAGGACGCGGCTATCTCGCTGTGGCCCAGGGCGACGAACCGTTTCCAGGTGTCATTGTTGTTCAGGAATGGTGGGGCCTAGACGAGCACATTAAGGACGTGGCCCGCCGGCTTGCGGCCGAGGGCTTTGTCGCCCTCGCTCCGGACCTTTACCACGGGCAGGCCACCAAGGAGCCGGGCGAAGCACAGAAGCTGATGATGTCTCTAAACATGGGGGATGCCGTTAAAGAGCTGGTCAAGGCAACCGACTATCTCGCATCAAGACCGGAGGTAGCGGGACGTGGAATCGGCGCCATCGGCTTCTGCATGGGCGGCGGCCTCGCTCTGAACCTGGCGTGCGAAAGCTCGAAAATCCGTGCAGCAGCCCCCTTCTACGGCGTCAATCCAACGCCGGTTGACACAGTGCACAACCTAAACGGTTCCCTGCTAGCAATTTACGCTGAGAACGACGCCTACGCCGGCGAATCCGTACGCCAAGAGCTGGAGCAGGCCGTCAAGGCCGCCAACATTGACCATGAGATTGTCGTGTATCCAGGCGCACAGCACGCTTTCTTCAACGATACTCGCCCCGAGGTCTACGATCGCGAAGCGGCGGTTGACGCCTGGCAGCGCGTGCTTTCCCACTTCCGGCAGAATCTGTGATCGCGGAATCACCCGCTCTACCAGAGGCGATCGCAGACGCTCCGCGAGGTCTCTGACGGAGACCGGCACGCTATGACGACTACGGCTGTTCGTTATGAGACCGTCATTGGTCTGGAGGTGCACGCTCAACTGCTCACAGAAAGCAAGATGTTTTGCGCCTGCCCTTCCCCTTCGATGCACTCGTCGCCTAACTCGACCGTCTGCCCCGTCTGCCTTGGCATGCCCGGCGTCCTACCGGTGATCAACCGGCGCGCCGTCGAACTGACAATCATGACGGGCCTTGCCCTTAACTGCCGGATTCCGGGAGAGGCCAAGTTTGACCGGAAGAATTACCACTATCCGGACCTCATGAAGGGCTATCAGATTTCCCAGTACGACCTTCCCCTCTGCCGGGACGGATGGCTGGATATCGACATCGAAGGCAAGACGCAACGGATAGGAATAACACGCGTCCATCTTGAAGAGGACACGGCCAGGTCGCAGCATATGACAACTCAGGTGGGCGAGAGCTATAGCCTTATCGACGTCAACCGGTCGGGCCTGCCTCTCATGGAAATCGTCTCGGAACCAGATCTGCGCTCCGCGGAGGAGGCGCGCGCCTATCTTACAAAGCTGCGTCAGGTCCTGCGGTACGTCGGCGCTTCGCGCGCAAACATGGAACAAGGCAATATGCGCTGCGAACCCAACGTGAGCATCCGTCCGTTGGGTGAATCGAGCTTTGGCGCGAAAGTCGAGCTGAAGAACATTAACAGCCTCCGCCACGCTTATGATGCCATCAAATTCGAAGTGGGGAGGCAGACTAAGGTAATCGAGTCGGGCGGGCGCATCGTCCAAGAGACGCGCGGGTGGCGCGAAGACATCAAGCAGAGCGTCGCGCAGCGCAGCAAGGAGTTCGCCGACGACTATCGCTACTTTCCTGAGCCGGACCTCCCAATCATGATGGTCGAGCGCGCCTGGGTCGATGAGATCCGCTCGCGCATGCCGGAACTACCGAACGTGCGGCAACGCCGGTTCAGCGAGCGGTACGGCCTTTCGGAGTATGATGCGCGGGTGCTGACCGAATCCCGTAGCCGAGCCGACTTCTTCGAGGCTACTGTGGCCTTAGTAACCGGAGAGAAGGGCCCACGCGCCAAGTCAGTCGCCAATTGGCTCAACGGCGACTTCGCGCGCCTACTCAACGCCGACGGGGTCGAAATTCAAGATTCTTGCGTAAAGCCTGCAGCGCTCGCCGAGCTGCTCGACCTCGTGGATAGTGGAGCGATCTCGGGGACGACCGCCAAGGACGTATTCGGCGAAATGTTCAAGACCGGACGTCTACCCGCCGAAATCGTCAAAGAATCGAACCTCAGCCGGCTCGATTCGTCCGATGAAATCCTGGACGCCACCGCCAGGGTAATCGAGGAATCGCCCAAAGCTGTCGCGGATTACAAGAGCGGCAAGGAGACAGCGATCAAGTTCTTGGTCGGCCAAGTCATGCGAGAGACGAAAGGCAGAGCAAGTCCGGATATAGTTTTGAAGCATTTGAGAGAAAAATTGGGATGATAAAGCGTATTCCAATACTCTCGTGGCGCGTTTATAGATTAGGATTATGAGCCGCGTGTTTACGTTCGACTTCTTCAAGTGGTTCTATCCGGGCATGCATATCAAGCGATGGCTTGCGCTGATCGTGATCGGCGTGGCCATTATGACGTTTGGCCTCGGCTATGTCGTTCGCGAGTTGTACACCGAGGGGCTGCGACTGCCCGGATTCATGTACTGGACGACCCTTCAATTCATCCCGCGGTACTTCCGGGGTGCGATGTTCATGTCGGGAGCCGTCGGCCTGATTCTATTCTCGATCTGGAAGCTGAACCAGTCCATTATCTCGGTGGTCGCGCCGCACCGAGACACCAACGAGAGTCTCGTAAACACCATCTATACCCAGCGCTTCCTCAGGCGCGGGCCCAAGATTGTCGCCATCGGCGGAGGGCACGGCCTGTCGACGCTCTTGCGCGGGCTCAAGGAGTACACGACGAACCTTACGGCCATCGTGACGGTTGCCGACGACGGTGGAAGCTCCGGCGTCTTGCGCCGAGAGCTGGGAGTACTCCCACCGGGCGATGTGCGGAATTGCATTGCGGCTCTCGCTGATGCGGAGCCTCTAGTTACCAAGCTATTTCAATACCGGTTCGAGGATGGGGCGGGGCTAGCGGGCCACTCATTCGGCAACCTGTTCATCGTCGCAATGTCAGGCGTCACCGGGAATATGGAAGACGCCATTCGTCAGACCAGCCGCGTTTTGGCGGTTCGCGGTCAGATCATCCCCTCAACCATGGAAGACGTCACCCTCTGCGCCCACATAGATGACAAGCGCACCATCCAGGGCGAGTCCAGCATCGGCCCCGCCGTAAGCAATGGAAGTAAGGCGCGCATCAGCGAAGTTTACCTGGCACCGGAAAATCCACCCGCACATCCGGAAGCTGTTCGGGCGATTCTCGAGGCGGACCTTATCGTTCTCGGCCCCGGCAGCCTGTACACCAGTGTTCTTCCGAACCTTCTGGTCCAGGGAATTCGTCGCAGCCTTGTCGCCACCCCGGCGCCGAAGGTCTACGTTTGTAATGTCGCGACGCAACCCGGCGAGACGGACAGCTTTAGCGTGGCAGATCACATTGCGGCAATTGAGGACCACGTCGGGAAGGGCGTCATCAATTACGTGCTCGCTAACGACAACGTCACGGACGTTATTCCACAAGCGGAGAAGGCGGCACCGGTTCGAGTGATCACGCCGATTAATAACGGCCTGAGGCTAGTCACCTCGGATGTGGTAGCTGAAGAGAACCGTTACCATCACGACTCCACGAAACTGGCAGAGGCAATCTTGCGTATATACGATGATCGCGACCAAATGGCCCACGCAGTTTCGGTACCGGAACAAGACCTGGTTACCGCGGTAGACGGACGATAATGGAGCTCTCTGACTACCTATCCGTGGCTGCGATACTGGTGTCAATAGCCCTGGTGGCTGTCATCCTCCTCCAGGTCAAAGGAGAGGGAGTGGGGGGCCTCCAGAGCGGGTCGTTTGTACGGACGAGGCGTGGTCTGGAGAAAACTCTTTTCCAACTCACTATCGGTCTTAGCGTACTCTGGCTCTTAATAGCGGCTCTCGCCGTCATCGAGCGCCGCTAACCGCTCTGCTCACGCTCGATGAAATCGCGTGGCCGAATCATGCCGCCGTCCGCCCAGCGTCGCCGACCATCAACGCACGGGTGGCCGCTTCTACTTGTGCTCGCGGGAGGCTTTGTCGCCGTTGCCACCGCATGGTTAGCGTTATCAAATTCCTTGAGGGGCGAAAGCCACCCCCGTGATTATCGTTACGTTGAAGCCGTCATCGGGGCCCCGTCGCGCGTAAATCCTCTGTTCGTACACTTGAACGACGCAGACCGGGATGTTGCGAGTCTAGTCTTTTCCGGGCTCACCCGTCTCGGTGCTGACGGCTCGGTCCTTCCCGATTTGGCGGAAACCTGGGAAACGAGCCCTGATGGTCACACACTTACCTTTCATCTTCGCAATGACGCCCGCTGGCACGACGGAACGCCGCTTACTTCGATGGACGTCGTTTTCACTTACTCGCTCCTCGGTAATCCAAATGTGGAAGGCGACCCGGATCAGGTGGCGCTCTGGCGCAATATCACCTGTAGCGCACCCGACCAGTCAACCGTAGCCTGTCAACTTCCCGAGCCGTTCGCGCCGTTCCCCGCATATGCCGCGATGGGAATCCTGCCGCAACACCTGTTGGCTGGCACCGAGACGAGCGCTTTGGCGTCCAGCCTCTTCAACCAGAATCCAATCGGTACTGGCCCATTCAAGCTCGCCAGCCTAGATGGTTCTCACGCTATCCTGCGTGCCAATGATAGCTACTATCTAGGCAGCCCGTCCCTGAGCGAAATCGAGTTGCGGTTCTTCCCAGACAGCGCCACGGCCGTAGCCAGCGTAGTGCGCGGCGAATCCAAGGGCATCTTCCTCGACGCGGCCACAAGCGGGGACGACTTGGACACCATCGCATCAGTAAATGGCCTGAAGCACTACGAGGCGATACGCACGGCCTACACCGTCCTTTATCTAAACAACAGCCAAGCACCCCTTAACGACGTTCTTGTCAGGCGCGCCATCGCAGAGACCATCGATATTGATGGCATAATCGATTCATTACTCGGGGGGCGGGCGGTCCGGGCTGATTCACCCATCGCCACCGGAACGTGGGCCAACAACCCGGAACTCGAGCCAACCGGACGCGATCTTCCGGACGCGCGTAGGCGGCTAGAGGAGGCGGGTTGGGCACTTCCCGATAGTGCGCAAGTGCGCATGAAAAATGGAGTGGAGCTACGCCTCACTCTGTTGACTGACCGAGATCCGATTCGCGGACGTATTTCCAGTGAGATCGCGAGGGAGCTGGCTGATGTTGGGATCGCGGTCACCCTCGCACCCGAGGAGTCGACCAATCTCATTAGGGACTTTCTAATTCCGCGCCAATATCAGGCTGCACTCTTCGGGTGGGATCCCGGGCTGGATCCAGACCCTTACCCCACCTGGCACAGCTCGCAGGCTAGCGACAGCGGGCGCAATCTTGCGGCATATGCAAATGACAAGGCTGACAAGCTTCTGGAGGAAGCACGCCTCACGTCGAACTTGGACCAGAGGCAACAGTTGTACTACGCATTTCAAGCGGTCTTTCGAGAGGACGTTCCCAGCATCCTGCTTTACCACGCCCGAAATACTTATTTCGTCACCGATGAAGTCAAGGGCCTACAACTGGGCACCCTCTTTAGCCCCAGTTCACGCTTCCGTAATGTTCATGAGTGGAGCTTCCAGGAAAGCCGGGGCCTCGGGAACCGCTAAGAGAATCTCGCCTTGAACCGCATCATCACGCTGACGACCGATTTTGGCATGTCGGATCCGTACGTGGCCGCAGTTAAGGAGACTATCCTGAACATCAACCCAGATGCGGCTATCGTCGATGTCTCTCACTCTGTCAAGCCGCAGGCAGTGGAACAGGCTGCTTTTCTCCTCTCCTGTGTTCTGCCGTACTTTCGGCGCAGTTCCATACATGTCGTCGTCGTGGACCCGGGCGTCGGTACACAGCGTCGTGGGCTGGCGCTATCGACAGACGAGGGCGTATTCGTCGGTCCCGACAACGGAGTGCTTTCGCCTGCGCTCAATGACGAGGAACACCAGAGTGGCGTTGACGGGGCACGCCTCGTTGAGCTTTCGGCTGGCAAGCAAGCGTTCGCGGCTTACCAATCCCCACTTCCAACTTTCGCCACTAAGTGACACCTTCCACGGGCGGGACGTCTTCGGGCCGGCCGCTGCACACATCGCTCTTGGCGTCAAGCCATCCGATCTGGGTTCACGCGTGGACGAGATCGTGGCATTGCCGCCATTCCGAGCGATTCGTACTGACAACGGCCGCCTCATCGGGCGAATCATCCACATCGATCGATTCGGTAACTCTAACACGACGATTCACACCGACCAACTGTCGTCGCCTGGTGTTTGCATAAACATCGCCGGTAGGGAGATCCACGGTTTGTACCGGTCTTACGCGGACGGCAACGGCCTGGAGGCGCTCATCGGCAGTTCAGGTTTTCTCGAAGTGGCTGTAAACTGCGGCAGTGCAGCCGATACACTCGGTCTCGGCTCGGCGACAGCGTTTCGGTACGACTTACTTAGGGGACGACGACCACCGGCACCTGCACGACGCCCCTCGGGCGCCCTTCAGGCGTCGTCTCAAGGTATATCCACAGACAATAAGGCGTCGGCTCCTTGACACCATCAATCACAATGTCCGCGGCGAACGGACGCGAATTATCCGTGCGTTCCAAATCTGGTGGCGGAAGTCTGTAAGTGTTCGGTTGCGGCGGTAAGTTCAGCACTTGAACGATCGACTGCTTGGCATCCACAATCCCAAGGGCCACTCCCTTATTGTTGGCGCCGATATTCGAACCCCAGCCACGCACGTGAAACGGAATCTTTAGTTGCTGCCCGGGTTGCGGCTCCTGCATCTGGAGCACCTTCGGCGGTGCGGGATCAGGATTCGGCGCGCAGACCTGGAGGGGGGATGGCGTGGGAGCCGGACTTGGGGTAGCGGTTCGGCGTGGCAGGGATGAAGCGGGCGGGGCCGTCTGCGTGACCACTATAACGTCGCCGCTGGAAGCGGGGTGCGCTTCGCCGCCCCCTCCGCAACCGGCCGCGAAGATGGCGACGCCGACCGCGAGCGCGGCGAATCCGATAAACGTGGCTGCTCCCCTCATGCTTCTATCACCAAACATCGCATTTGTATAACGCTCATCGTCCAGTCGCGTTGCCAGCCCGGCGCATGCTAGAATCGCGCACGCTTCGCTTCTCGCCTCGTGCATGCAGATATGTCGATCGTCTTCCTCGGCACGCCGACCTTCGCTGTCCCCGCCCTGGTCAGGCTCGTGGAGGATCGCCACAGAATCGCCGCGGTAATCACCCAGCCGGACCGTTCGGCCGGACGCAGCCGACAGGCGAGGCCATCTCCGGTAAAGATCGCGGCGCAGACCCTCGGGCTGCCGGTGCTCCAACCGGAAAGTCTCAGGTCCCCCGAGTTTATCGAAGCCCTCCGCAAGCTATCACCGGATGTCATTGTAGTGGCCGCCTACGGCCAGATCCTCCGGCAAAGCGTCCTGGACATCCCCGCCCGCGGGGTACTCAACATCCATCCTTCTCTGCTCCCGCGTTGGCGCGGCGCCTCCCCAATTCCCGCTGCCATCCTGGCTGGAGACAACGCTACAGGCGTCTCGATAATGCTCATGGACGCCGGTATGGACAGCGGCCCCCTCCTCACCCAAACGGATATTCCTATCGGAGATGAAGATACAACGCTCTCGCTATCCCATACGCTGGCGGGCGAAGCTGCCGATCTGGTTGCTCAGACCTTGCCCCGCTGGTTGTCGGGCGAGCTATCCCAACAGCCACAAGATGACAAGCTAGTGACGTACTGCCCCCTTCTGAGGAAAGAGGACGGCGCGATCGATTGGGCGCTGCCGGCAATCGACATCTGGCGGCGCGTCCGCGCCTACAACCCCTGGCCGGGCGCCTTCACGTTCCTCGACGGGGAGCTGCTCCACATATGGCGTGCGTGGCCACTCGCCGGCCAGTTGGCGACAACGAGCGGAACAATACTAGGCCTGCCGAATGGACTCCTGTCTCAATTGCCCGACAAATCAATGGACGACGCGGCCTTCGCGGTCCAAACGAATAGCGGCCTGCTCGTCCCGCTGGAAGTGCAACGTTCCGGCCGTCGAAGGCTCTCGGCGGCGGTATTCTTGCGCGGGGCGCGTAGCATTATCGGTCACCGCCTCGGATCCGCAGCGGCAGCCTGAGCGACTACTCGGAATCGGCACTTTCTTCCGCGGGTTGTTCGGGAGCTGCGCCCTCTTCGCCCTCGGGCGCGGCCTCGCCCTCCTCCAGTTCCTCCTCTTCAGGCACCTCTTCGACCGGCTCGACGGCCGGCGGAGCCACCTTCGCCACCACCTGCTCAGGGTCAGTAAGTAGCGTCACCTCGTCGGGCAAGTCGAGGTCTGATACGTGAAGGGCCTGGTTAATTTCCGTAAGCGGCGAAACGTCGATCTCCAAGAACGACGGCACTTCTGTGGGAAGCGCCTCCACGGTCACATGGTCGAGACCATGCATTAGTATTCCCCCGTAAGTGTCGACTGCGGGCGATAACCCGGTGAGGTGAATGGGGACGTCTGCTCTGACCTTCTCTCTTAGCGAAATTTGGAGGAAATCGATATGCTGGATGGCGTCCGTTACCGGGTGCTGCTGAACGTCCCGCACGAAGGTAGGTCGGGGGTCGTCCCCATCGAGACGCAGATAAACGATATCGTTTCGACCGGCTGACTTCAGAACGTGCTTGAGTTCCTCAGTCGCCACCTGGATAGCCTGCGATTCGACGTTATGTCCATATATGTTGGCGGGAGTCAGCCCTTGCCGGCGCAGTGCCTTCACCTTCTTCCCCAACACCTCGCGCGGTGCGACTCTTAGTTCTGTTCTCGTTCGTATTGTTTGCGCCATTTCCCACTACTCCCCTCAGTGTCTCTGGATCAGGTTAGTCGACGAGTTTCTTCACGTCAACGAAATGCCGTTGGCAGCTCAGTTACGAACAACCGCCATACAATAGAGGCGTGGATTCAGATATCATCGGCCGTTCACTGCTTGTCCTCGGCGAACTCATCGCCATGATGGGAGCGAGTATACTCGTCTTTTCCAGGCTTCCCTTAGTCGGCCGCTTCCCGGGCGACACCTCTTTTCAGCGAGATGGTTTCTTCTTCTTTCCAATCGTCACCTGCGTCCTTCTAAGCCTCCTCCTTACCATCGCCGTAAACGTCATCATTCGGCTTCTTCGATAAATTTCACGTGGGCGACGGGCGTCGTGACTTCTGAAAAGAGCTTGTGAGTAACTTCGCCTTGACATCTCTTCGCCTCTGCGAGATATTGAGCCCAAAGGTAAGTGCGCGCCCACGCACAACATGAGCCGGCGAGGACCCATGACAATCGCACCGAGCCCCACAATCGAGCGCGGCAAGCGCGACAAAGAGCAGCGCCGCCAATGCCTGATCGACTCCGCGACTGCCGTGTTCGCGGAGCGAGGCTATGATTGCGCTACAACACGGGAGGTGGCGGAGCGCGCCAACTGCGCCGAGGGCCTGATTCACCGCTACTTCAACGGCAAACGAGGGCTTCTACTCGCGATTCTCGAGAGTCGCGCGACGCAAGTGGTCGAGGACTTCGTGGGCGCGCTTCCCGACCGCGATACGCCCGAGGACGAGATCGAGGGGATCATTCTCTGGCACCTCGACACGATGTGGCAGCGCCGCGACTTCATGCGGGTCGCGGTCTCCCAAGCGGCAGTCGACTCTGAAATCGGTCGCACGATCAATGAGGGAATCCACAACGAACGCGTCCGCCTGACGAAGCAAAAGCTCGAACGGCATCAACTCGACGGCCGTATCCGCTCAGGGGTGGACATCGAGGCGATCGCGCAGACGATCACGGGCGTCGGGTTTGCATTGGGGTTCTCGTTTCAAGTATCGCTCGGCCAGGACCGCGAGCTTGCCCGCCGCATTGCCATTGAGGCCGCCGCCACGCTTAGTCGGGGCATCAGCAGGAGGTAACTATGAAATTAGGGCTGGCCACAGGCTACTGGAGTTCCGGGCCGCCCCCCGGTATCCAGGAATCCATCGCCGAAGCAGAGCGCCTCGGCTTCGACTCGATCTGGACCGCGGAAGCTTACGGTTCGGACGCCTTCACGCCGCTCGCGTGGTGGGGCTCGCAGACAACACGCATCAAGCTCGGCACGGCAATTGCCCAAATGTCCGCCCGTACCCCGGCTGCCACGGCCATGGCGGCCATGACGCTCGATCACCTTTCGGGCGGCCGCTTCAACCTCGGTATCGGTGCCTCCGGACCCCAGGTGGTCGAGGGCTGGTACGGCCAACCTTACCCCCGTCCGCTCGAGCGCACTCGCGAATACATCCACATAATGCGCACGATCTTCGCACGCGAAGAGCCGGTGTCGTTCGAGGGGAAACACTACCAAATGCCGCATCGAAACGGTCTGGGTCTCGGCAAGGCGCTGAAATCGACCGTTCACCCGCTGAGGAGCGATATCCCCATCTACCTTGCGGCTGAAGGGCCCAAGAATGTTGCGCTCGCCGCCGAGATCGCCGATGGTTGGCTACCCATGTTCTTCTCCCCGAGGGCCGACCAGTTCTACCGGGACGCCCTGGCTGAGGGTTTCGCCCGTCCCGACGCCCGCCACAAGCCCGAAGACTTTGAGGTCGCCTCAATGATCCCAATCATCCCGAGCGACGACATCGAGGCCGCCGCCGACTTCTACCGCCCTACCCTGGCTCTTTATGTGGGCGGGATGGGCGCCCGCAGCGCTAACTTCCACTACGATGCCGTCGCCCGGCTTGGGTACGAGGGCGAATGCGCGAGGATCCAAGAACTCTACCTCGAGGGCAAGAAGCGCGAGGCGATGGCGGCAGTGCCGACGAAAATGGTCCAGGACCTTGCTCTTATTGGCCCGCTCGCCAAGATTAAGGAAGAACTCCCCACGTGGAAGAAGTCAGTGCTCACGCAAATGCTGGTCTTTGGCCCGCCGCAGATGCTGAACACCCTCGCTGAACTGGTGCTCACGTGAAGCTGGGGCTCCAGATCCCGTTTTTCACATGGCCCGGGGGGCCGCCCCAGCTCAGGTCTAAATTAGGAGACATCGGGCGCACAGCTGAGGCGGCTGGGTACGACTCTATCTGGGTGATGGACCACCATTTCCAGATCCCGATGATCGGGCCCGCTGAGATGGACATGCTTGAGGCGTATACCACGCTCGGGTTCATCGCCGGCCAGACCTCGCGGGTCGGCCTGGGGACGATGGTCACGGGCGTCACGTACCGCCACCCTGGAATCCTGCTCAAGCAAGTCACCACGCTCGACGTGCTCTCCGGCGGACGCGCCTGGCTGGGCATCGGCGCCGCCTGGTTCGAACGCGAGCATCTCGGGCTCAGTGTCCCTTTCCCGCCCCTGAAGGAGCGCTTCGAACGACTCGAAGAAACGCTCCAGATCGCGAATCAGATGTGGAGCGACGACAACAACGGGCCGTTCGAGGGCAAGCATTACAAGCTAGCGGAAACGCTCAACGTTCCGCAGGCGCTTCAAAAGCCTCGGCCGCGCATCATGATCGGTGGCCGGGGACAGAAGAAGACGCTGCGCCTCGCCGCGAAGTACGCGGACGCCTACAACCTCCCGGGCGCCGATCCAGCAACCGCCCGGCAGCAGTTTGATCTTCTGCGGACACACTGCGAGCGTGAAGGCCGGAACTACAACGATATCGAGAAGACGGTCCTCATCGTAATGAACGTCGGTCCCGATGGATCGCAGGCTGGTCAGCTCGTCGAGCAGCTTGGACGGTTCGCACAAGCCGGCGCCCAAGCGGCTTTCGGCGCACTCATCGGCGTCGAGAACATCGCCCCGATCGAAGCGATGGGCCGCGACGTTATACCCGAGGTGGCCAAGCTCTGATGATCTCCCGCCTCGACTACAAGTGGATCGTCGGCATCGTCTTCGTGTTCGGTCTTTTCATGGACCTGCTCGACATGACGAGCGTGAACGTCGCGCTGCCAAAACTCGGCGAAGACCTGAACGTAAACCGGGAGGAAGCGGCTAGTACGATCCAGTGGGTAGTCACCGGCTACCTTTTGAGCCTCGCTGTGTTCATTCCAGTCAGCGGTTGGGCCGGCGACCGTTTCGGCACGAAACGCATCTTCATGATTGCGCTCTTCATCTTCACGTCCGGCTCGCTGCTCTGCGCGCTCGCCTGGAACATCGAATCGCTCATCGCATTTCGCGTCCTTCAAGGCGCGGGTGGAGGCATCCTCACGCCCGTCGGCACTGCGATGCTCTTTCGCGCGTTCCCGCCGGAGGAACGCGCGAAAGGAGCGGCGATACTCATGGTGCCGATGGTTGTGGCGCCGGCCAGTGGCCCGGTGCTCGGCGGCTATTTGGTCGAATACCACGATTGGCGCTGGATCTTCCTGATCAACATCCCCGTGGGCCTCTTGGGTCTCGTTTTCGCGGGGCTCTTCCTTCGCGAGGAGAAGCAGCCGAGCCCCGGACGGATCGACATCCCGGGTTTTATCCTGGCGGCCGCCGGCCTTGCTTCCCTCATATACGCGCTGGCCGAGGCAGGGATAGATGGCTTTGGCAGCCAGCGCGTCCTCGCTTTTGGCGCACTTGGTATCGGCCTCCTGCTGCTGTTCGGCTACCAGGAAATTCGGACGCGAGAACCGATGATCGACATGCGCCTCTTCGGCAATCGGTTATTCAGGACGATGAATCTGGCCCAGATCGTCGGGTACAGCGGAATGATGGGCGGGCTCTTTCTGCTCCCCCTTCTTCTTCAGGCGGAGATGGGCCTCTCGCCGTTTCAGTCGGGCTTGACAACCTTCCCGCAGGCGATCGGCGTCGTAAGCATGGTGCAGATCGCCGGACGCATCTACAACAGCGTAGGCCCGCGGCGAATGATGATGGCCGGAATGCTCGGTTCGGCGATCACGACCCTCCTATTCCTGCTCGTGGACCTGGAGACTAGCCAGTGGTGGATACGGCTGATCATGCTTTGCCGTGGCTGGGCATTCGCCCTGGTATTGATACCCATTCAGACGGCGACCTACGCAACGATTCGGCCGCACGAAATGGGGCGGGCGAGTGCCATCTTCAACGCCAACCGGCAGGTGGCCGCTAGCTTTGGGGTCGCCCTACTGGCGACGTCGCTCAGCAACCGTCTGAGCGCTCACGGTACCACGCTTGGGCCACCACCGATCGGGAACCCGGTCCTAGCCTTGGACGCGTTTCACGAGGCGTTCATCGTGGCCGCCGTTCTGGCGCTGCTCGGCGTGCTGGCTGCCGCCATGATCAGCGATCGGGAGGCGACGGCCATGATGCGCCGTGCACAGGCGCCCGTTGCCGAAGAAGAGGTTACGCCGGTAGCGGCGAGCTAACGCGAGTCAGGAGCTAGGCGCAGAGCTCTTGATTGAGCCCCCATTTCCCCGCTGCGCACTTGGCTGTTTTCAGAAAAGTTCGCTGACGGGCAGTGGGGACACGATGAGGCGCAGGACTCAGCTTGCTTGACTTCAAGATGGTTGATTCCCCAGAAGCTGAGAGTCGAGTAAGATGCAGCGCTCCGAAAATCACCCCGTTGTTTCATGTCTCGAGAGTAGCAGACGGCCACGGCATCTCCATGTCTGAAGTGACGCAATGGATTCAGAGCAGCGGGGGATGAACTAGTCTTCGGAGACCCCGGCCGGCTGCCCTGCCGCCGCATGCGAGGCCTGCGCGGCCCAAGACTCTGCCCAGCCGGCGACCGCGCGCACTACCGATTCGAGAGCGCGCCCCTTGTCCGTTAGCCTATACTCCACGCGAACGGGGGTGTCGGGAAACACCCGGCGCACAACGACGCCCTCAGTTTCAAGTTCCTTGAGCCGCTCAGCCAGCATTCGATCGCTCAGGCCAGGAACGGCAGCGGCGAGGTCGTTGAACCGCTTGACGTCAGTCAGCAAGGCGCGCAGGATCGCACCGGTCCAGCGCCGGCCGATTAGCTCGACTGCGCGGTGATAGGAAGGGCAGAAGCTCGTCAGTTCGTTCTCCATCAATTTCATCTTACCGCAAGTAAGCTACTTGACAAAGATAACTCATCTTCCTATAGTACCTTACGAGAGATAAGCACCACGTCGCAAGGTGCTCAAAACAAGGAGGAAGAATGACCACTGAAGCAGCAATAAAGAGGACCGTCTGGACAGCCGACCCGATGCATTCAATCGCCGAATTCGCGGTCACGCACCTAGTTGTCACGACTGTGAAAGGCCGATTCCGGGACCTCGAGGCGACGCTGTACATCGACGAAGCGAACCCAGAAAACTCCTGGGTCGAGGCTAAGATCGCCGTCGCCAGCGTCGACACCAACGTCGAGGCGCGCGATGCGGACCTCCGCTCCGATAACTTCTTCAGCGCCGACCAATTCCCGTACATCACCTTTCGCAGCACACGGATCGAGCGGTTGGATGATGAGCGCTTTAGGCTCACCGGTGAATTGATGATCAGGGACGTGACGAAGGAAGTCGTCCTCGACAGCGAATACGAAGGCCAGATCGACGATCCCTACGGCAACAAGAGGGCGGGGTTCACCGCAATGACCCAGATCAGCCGGAAGGAGTTCGGGATCCGCTGGAACCAGTTAATCGAATCGGGCGGCGCCGTCGTTGGCGATAACGTGAAGATCACGCTGCACATCGAGGCTATCCGCAAGAAGGAGGATGAGGCGTCATGATAGTCATGAAGTCATGTCCGCGCTGCCATGGCGACATGTTGGAGGAAGAACTGCTCGGCGAGGTGGAGGTAGTGTGCCTGCAATGTGGCCATCGCACGTATCCAGAAATCCAGACGAGGCGGCCTGTGCCCGCAGTTCGCATGGAGAAGAAGGCAGCATGAACTCGGCTACGTGGGCTACGCACATTCACTTGGAGCGGCGCCCCTCAAGGGCTCGCCCACGCAACCGCCGACCGGTCGAAGTGACGAACTGCCGGCTACGAGCCGGTGTACGTCGGCGGTCTGGATCAGGCCGGCACACTCGAGAAACATCTGAGTCGCCTGATGGGGCCGACCGCTCAAGCGGGGCTTGGAAGATTTTCTATCGCTACGCAAGACCGGGAGAACTGTGAGGCTAACCTCGGCCGCTAGCAGGAGCACCCTGTGGAAATAGGAATCACATCGTTCGCAGAAACGACGCCCGACCCGGCGACGGGACAGACAGTCGATCCGGCCACGCGCCTCCGGCATCTTATGGAGGAGATCAAGCTGGCCGACGAAGTGGGCCTAGATGTCTTCGCGGTGGGAGAGCACCATCGGCCCGATTTCGCCGTCTCGTCTCCGGCTGTCGTATTAGGCGCGGCCGCGGCGATAACGGAACGCATCCGGCTGGCAAGCGCCGTGACTGTGCTAAGCACCGACGACCCGGTCCGTGTCTTCGAGGACTTCGCGACGATCGACGTGCTGTCGAAAGGACG